>WBZV01000061.1_pt1 | contig 74541 bp, 68 predicted proteins | sample 5204221 | NCBI WGS metagenome assembly WBZV01 (sample SAMN12344360, study PRJNA552823) | activated sludge metagenome | biome: Activated sludge suspended growth; feature: Nitrification reactor; material: Wastewater; isolation source: activated sludge from nitrification reactor of wastewater... | reverse complement strand
CGAAGTTGTCCCGATCGGAGTCGAAAGAGAGGCGGATCGCCAAATCTTCCAGCTTTTGCTGGAACGCCTGGCTGTCCAGGTCGCCCGCACCTTCGTCAAGCAGGGCTGCCGTCATCCGCGCAAGCCCACCCTTGTCCGCCGGGTCCGCTGCCGAGCCAGCGCCGCGAAATCCGATGCGAAGGGAAAGAATGGGATTGGCATGATCTTCGACCAGCCAAGCCTCGACGCCGCCTGCCCTTACTCTCTGGATTTCAACGGCCGCCGCCGGCAGGACGGCCGCGATCCAGAAGGCAGCCGCCAGCACCACACGAAAGCAGTGTGAGAGCAGCACCTCTGGTCGCCGCTCGAGCTTGCTCATCAGCGGATCGTGGCGGGAGAAGTGGCCGGCCGCGGTTCCTCCGGTTGCGGTACTTGCGCAGACGCCGCCTCCGACTCAGGGGGAGCAATCAGCAAGGAAGCAACGGTCGGTCCGTCCAGCACCGCCCTTGCCGCTGCGGCAACCTCATCCCTGGTGACTGCGGCAATCCGCTCGGGCCAGGCTTCGACGTCGGCGAGTGATTGACCTGTGGCGAGAGCCTCACCGATGACGTGCGCGGCGGTCGAATAGGAATCGCGGGCGTAGACGGTGCTTGCCGACATCCGCTGCTTGGCAGCAGTGACCTCGGCTTCGGTTGGTCCCGAATCACGGAACTCCACGACGATCCTTTCCACAGCCTGTTCCAGCTTGTCCAGATCGACCCCCGGCCGCGGGCTTGCCTGGACCGCCAGCTCCGATGGACCGCGGCGCGTCGGATCGTAATCGGCGCCCGCAGACACCGCCAACGGCTGATCGACAACAAGGCCACGGTACAACCGGCTGACGGAACCCCCACCGAGAATCTCGGACAGGACCTGTAAGGCGTAAGCGTGTTTGGTCTCGCCCCACGAGTAAGAGGGCGCCCGATAGGAGCGGCCCCACATCGGTTGGCGAACACGGGCGTCGCTCAACGATACGCGACGATCAGCGCGCTGATCCGGCTCGACGAGATGCCGGCGCGCTGGCAGGACGGATTTCTCGACCGTGCCGTAGGTTTTCTCGGCGAGCGGCCGAAGTTCCGCTGCATCGACGTCTCCGGCCACCACCAGGACGGCATTGTTGGGTGCATACCACTGCCGATAGAATTCAAGGACCACCTCGGCCGTCTGCGCCTCGATTTCCGTCTGCCATCCGATGATCGGCCGACGGTAAGGGTGGTTCAGAAACCGGGCCGCCTGCGCCTCCTCGGCAAGAACTGCGGCGGGATCATTGTCGACGCGTTGCCTGCGCTCTTCCAGCACCACCAACTTTTCCGGCGCGACCTGTTCTGGGGTCAGGGTGAGATTGCGCATCCGGTCGGCCTCCATCCGCATCACCAGCTCCAACCGATCACGGGCGATGTTTTGGTAATAAGCCGTGTAATCGTGAGATGTGAACGCGTTCTCCTGACCACCATTGCGGGCGACGATGCGCGAGAACTCTCCCTGAGGCACGGTCGGCGTGCCCTTGAACATTAGATGTTCAAGCAGGTGCGCGATGCCGGACTGACCTTCCGGTTCGTCCATGGCGCCCACTTTGTACCAAAGCATGTGGCTCACTACCGGCACCCGCCGGTCGGTGACCACCACCACCTGGAGCCCGTTTTCCAGTGTAAAGGACTGCGGGTTGAACAGCCCTTCCCGCGCCGCTGCAGGCGCGGAGGACGAGACAAGCAAAGCAAGAGCGAATAGCGTCGCCGAAAGCCATGCCGGTACGTCGGTGAAGAGCAACTTCGGTTGCCCAGCGCGCGACAACGTCGTCATCGGCTGATTGACCTCCACCGGGCAGCGCGGATGCCTCTAGAAGATGCCTTCCAGCAAAGCCTTCGGCCGGCGCCGGATGGTGGGAGTCTCGCCGTTCGACAGCGGACGGTTCAGCGCCTGATTTTCCTGTATGCGCCGGCTTTCCTGCGGCGCGTTTACCACGGTCGATCGCTCAGGAACGTCTGACCAGAACATCAAGCGCTCGACAAAGCTCTGGTCGGCTTCGGCGAGGATCGTCGATTCGCTGTTGACCTGCGCCCGAATGCCGCTCTGTGCCGTGGCTGCGCCGGTGCGATCGAGCAACTGCTGAAGCCCCGGTGAACCGGCGGATGCCGCAACGGTCTCGTTGGCCGGGCTGACTGAGCCATTGGTCATCGCCTGGCGGGCAATCTCGCGGGGAGCGGCGCTCTGACTGGCACCGGTGGCGGTTGCCGGCGGTCTCAGGGCGAAGTCCGGCGGCATGCTGAGGGGCGCACGGGAATAGACGGTGAATTCATCGGGCGGCCGTTTAACGCCGATCCCCAACTCCTGCTTCAAGCCTTCGCAACCGCTCGTTAGCAACAAAACCGCCGCCAACGTCAGCCCCAAGCTTACGCTCTTCATTTGCCGTGTTCCCTACCGAATTCCTTATCCTTTCGGCGCTCGTCCGGCGCGCCGAAGAAAGACTCTGCGATCAGTACGGCCATACCGACGGTTATCGCCGAGTCGGCCACGTTGAACGCCGGCCAATGATAACCCCAGACGTGAAAGTCGAGAAAGTCGGCGACGGCACCAAAGCGGAGGCGATCAACCAGATTGCCCAGCGCTCCCCCAATCACCGCGCCCAAGCCATAGGCCAACGCCGGCCGGTCGGCCCGCGCCAACCAGATCAGCAAGAGGGCACAGATGGAAAAGGCCACGGCGGACAGGATGAGCGCATTATAGGGTGAATCAGTATTGAACAGGCCGAAGCTTACGCCTCGATTCCACGTCATCACCAGATTGAAAAAAGGCGTCACTTCGATGACTCGGGGTGGCATCATCACGTGCTGGAAAATCCACCACTTGCTGACCTGATCCACGAGAACGACCAGCACTGCCAGGGCCGCGCCGCGCCGGAACAATGGCGACACTGTTGCCCGACGGTTCAGCATCGCGCGCTCAAGCCATCACTCGGCGGCCGCGCGGTGGTGCTCGACCGCTCCGACGCAACGCCGGCAGAGCGTCGGGTGCTCCGGGTCGGCCCCGACCTCGGGCAGAACCTGCCAGCAGCGCTCACACTTCGTGCCTTCGGCGAGTGCGATGCGGACAGCAACACCGGGCACGTCGGCAAGGCGAAACGCATCCTCCGGGGCCTCGCTGTCGACAAGGCTCGCTGCCGAAGTGATCGCCAGTTCGGAAAGATCAAGGCCGGCTACCGCTTGCCGGTAGGTATCGTCCGCCCAGATTTGCGGGTGCGCCTGAAGGCTCGAACCGACGCGCTTTGCCGCCCTCTCCAATTCCAGAGCACCGGTTACGACACGGCGCACTTGGCGCACCACCCACCAGCGTTCGGCGAGCGCATCGTCCCGCCAGACAGCGGGAAGATCGGGAAACGTGCGAAGATGAACGCTGTCGTGTTCACCCGGGTGCCGGCAGAGCCATGCTTCCTCGGCAGTGAAGCACAGAAACGGCGCCAGCCAAGCCGTAAGACAATCGAAAACCGCATCGAGAACGGTGCGCGCCGCCCGCCGCCGGATACTGTCGGTGGGATCGCAGTAAAGGGCATCCTTGCGGATGTCGAAATAGAAGGCCGAGAGATCGACGGCGCAGAACCCGTGCAGTTCCGCAAAGAACCCATGAAACTGCAACGCTTCACAAGCCTGTCGCAGTTGGGTGTCGAGCTGAGCCAGACGATGCAGAACCCAGCGCTCCAGCTCCGGCATGTCCTGTAGCGGCAACCGTTCGCGCGCATCGAAGCCCCGCAGGCTGCCGAGAAGATAGCGAAGGGTATTGCGCAGCCGGCGATAGACATCCGCCTGCTGCTTCAAGATCTCGGCGCCGATCCGCAAGTCCTCGGAATAGTCGGAACCGACCACCCAAAGCCGCAGAACATCCGCGCCGTGTTTGTCCAAAACCTCCTGGGGAGCGACAACGTTGCCCACGGACTTCGACATCTTCTGGCCGTCTTCGGCCATGACGAAGCCGTGGGTCAAAACCGAATCGTAGGGCGCGCGTTGCCGTGTCCCGCAGGATTCCAGCAACGACGAGTGGAACCAGCCACGGTGCTGGTCGGAGCCCTCCAGATAAAGATCGGCTGGCCAGCGCAGATCAGCCCGCTTCTCCAGCACGAAGGTATGCGTGCACCCCGAATCAAACCAGACATCGAGGATGTCGTTCACCGGCTCGAAGTGCTCGGGGTCGTGCTCGGGGGCCAGGAAGCGGCGTGGGTCGCCATCAAACCAGACGTCCGCACCGCCGTCTTCGACCGCCTGCGCAATCCGCTCCAGAACGGCCGGGTCCCGCAGCGGTTCGCCGCTACGCCTATCGACGAAGACGGTAATTGGCACGCCCCAGGCCCGCTGCCTCGAGACGCACCAGTCGGGCCGTGTTTCGATCATCCCCCGCAGCCGGTTTTGGCCCGAAGCCGGCACGAACCGGGTCCCGTCGATTGCCGCCAAGGCACGATCGCGCAAGCCACTGCGCTCCATGCCGATGAACCACTGCGGCGTGTTGCGGAAGATCAACGGCGCCTTGGAGCGCCATGAATGCGGATAGCTGTGGACCAGCTTGCCCTTCGCCAGCAGCGCGCCGGCCTCGTCGAGGGCGGCCAGAACCGCCGCGTTGGCATCGCCGTCCTCTCCGGACTCGGTCAGGACGCGGCGTCCAGCGAACAGCGGGACGCCATCGAGGAACACGCCGTCGGGACCCACGGTGTCCGGCACTGGCACGCCGTGCGCGATGCCAAGCTCCCAGTCGTCGGCGCCATGCCCGGGTGCAATATGCACGAAGCCCGACCCGGTCTCGAGATCGACGAACGAACCGGGTAACAGCGGAACCGGGAACTCATAGCCTTGCTCGTGAAGCGGATGACGGCACACGGTACCCTCCAGGTCCGAGCCGTCGATCTCGCCCAACCGCAGCCAGTCACCGATGCCGAGCACGTCGCGGACCCGGTCGGCCAAGTCGGCGCCGATCACCAGGCGGTCGCCTGGCCGTGCCCGACAGCCTTCGCCCGCGACGGTGACCTCGTAGATCGCGTATTCGAACGACGGTCCGTAGGCGATCGCGCGATTGCCAGGAATGGTCCACGGTGTCGTCGTCCAGATCACCACCCGGCTGCCAACCAGTGCCTCATGCCCGGCGTGACGCACCGGAAAGGCGACGAAGATGGTCGTTGATGTGTGGTCGTAATATTCGACCTCCGCCTCGGCCAGGGCCGTCTTCTCGACCACTGACCAAAGCACTGGCTTTGAGCCCTTATACAGCGAGCCGTCGAGCAGGAACTTCCCGAGCTCACGGACGATCTGTGCCTCGGCCGCGAACGTCATGGTCGAGTAGTGACCGTCCCAGTCGCCGATCACGCCCAGCCGCTCGAACTCCGCGCGCTGAATGCCGATCCACCGCTCGGCGAAGGACCTGCACTGCCGGCGCAGTTCCAGGATCGGCACGGCGTCCTTGCTCTGCCCCTTCTCGCGATAGCTTTCCTCGATCTTCCATTCGATCGGCAACCCGTGGCAATCCCAACCCGGCACGTAGTTCGCATCCTTGCCGAGCATCTGCTGGGCGCGGTTCACCACGTCTTTCAGGATTTTATTCAGCGCGGTGCCGATGTGCAGATGGCCGTTGGCATACGGCGGTCCATCGTGCAGGACAAACTTGGGCCGGCCGACAGAAGCATCCCGCAGCCTGTGATAGAGGTCCATCCGCTGCCAGCGCGCGAGGATCTCCGGCTCGCGCCTCGGGAGCTCCGCCTTCATGGGAAAGTCGGTGCGCGGCAGAAAGACGGTCGATTTGTAATCCACTCAGATACTTTCCGGTTTCAGCGCGCCGGCAGTGGGGAGCAATCAGGTTCCTGCGGCGCGGATGCGAGAGACAGCGCCAGCTCCAGCGAGAATGCGGCGCGCCTGCGCACAGTCTTCCGCGATTTGTGCCCGCAAACTATCGAGTCCGTCAAATCTCTTTTCCGCGCGGAGGTACTCGACCATTTCGACTTCGATCGTCCGGCCGTAGAGATCGCCTTCAAAGTCGAACAGGTGGACCTCAAGCAGGGGCTCGGCCAACGCGAAGGTCGGCCTTACGCCCAGATTGGCGACTGCCGGCCACGTCGCTCCGCCATCGCCGCCTTCAATATGCACGCGCACCGCGTATACGCCGAGCGCGGGACGGATATACTCGCCCAGCCGCACGTTGGCGGTCGGAAAGCCGATCGCGCGCCCGCGAGCGTCACCGTTGACGACTTCGCCCTGAATCGAAAAGGGCCGGCCCAGCAGCCGCGCGGCGTCCAGCAGCCGGCCACCCCGCAAATACTCGCGCGCCCGTGTGGAAGAATAGGGCTCACCATCGGCGTCCTTGATCTCGTGGACGCACGTGAAGCCGAAGTCGAACTCATCGCCGAGCCACAACAGCAGCTCCGGTGTCCCCTTGCGTCCATGTCCAAAGGCGAAATCGTGGCCGCAGACCACATGCCGGGCACCCAGCCCCCCGACCAACACACGCTCGACAAAAGCGCGTGGCGGTGTCTTCGCGAAGTCCATATCGAACGGAACGACGACGAGGAGCTCCGGCCCGAGCGCTTCAATCAAGCGAGCCTTAACCGGAAACGGTGAGAGCCGGAACGGCGTTGCATTGGGCTCGAAGACGGCGCGCGGGTGAGGCTCGAACGTCAGCACCGCCCAGGGAATGCCCGAAGCGCGGGCGATCCGGCCGGCCTCACCGATCACCTCGTGATGGCCGAGGTGCACGCCGTCGAAGTTCCCCACCGCAACAGCGGCGCCCTGCACTTCCCGCGGCAGATTTTCGAAGTGGCGGAAGACGCGCATGCGACGATAAGGTGTCTGTCCGCACTGCTGCGGTCAAGGGGTTGGTTGCGATGGTTTCGCCTGGTCGCCCGGACCGGGCGCGCTAGCCTCGCGCCGGCACCATGACGAGCGCTTCGCCGTCGATCACCTTCTTATCCCCGACCGTGCAAACGGTTTCACATTCGACGAATTTCTTCTCGGGAATCAGTTTCTTGACGGTGACATGCGCAATCAGCGTGTCTCCAACCTTCACAGGCGCCTTAAATTTAAGGTCCTGCTTGACGTAGATGCATCCCGGGCCAGGCAGCTTGGTGCCCAGGACGGCGGAGATAAAGCTCGCGCCGATCATGCCGTGGGCTATGCGCGACTTGAACATGGTCGTTTTCGCGAACTCTTCGTTCACGTGGACCGGGTTGAGATCGCCGGAGACGCCCGCGAAAGTATAAATGTCGCCTTCGGTGATGGTCTTGCCGAAGCTCGCCGTCATGCCTTCCTTCAGATCTTCGAAATAATAGCCGTGCAGATCATCCATTATCATTCCTCCCGGGTCTGCGCCCCTGCTCTCGACGGCGCGCCGCGGCGGCGATCCTAGAGGGCGCGAAGAGCAGCGGCAAGGCCCGCCTCGGCTGGTCCTGGCTCGCTCCTAACCACGTCGCGGACGACGTGAAACCAGACGGGGTGCAGTCCTGAGGACCGTCTTGCGACGGCGCTCGCGCATCGGCCCTTGTGCGGGCCCGCTGGGCGTGGGCTCATCGCGCGTCGTCGGCGCCACCTCATCAACGGGAAACAAGGCGGCACGACCGGCTCGCGTTCGGTTGCGCAGCTCAAGGCTTCGCAAGGTGCGCATCACCATCGGATGACGGTCGGGCGACGCGGCGCATGCGAGCAGGTGAACCCTGGCGATCGACTGGATCCGTTCGACAATTGCCGGATAGCGGTGACGCGTCTCGCACCAGCGGGCGTAGGCGGCCAGCGTCCACGGGTGCGCCGGCAGTGGCCGCAGCCTGCGGTCGCGACACCATTGCTCAAAATCGGTCCATGCCTTCCCGCGTTTGCTCGCTCTCATCCGTCTATCTTCGGAGTATTCCGCGCAAGTATACAATCGCGCGAGTTTACCCCATGCGAATAATACCAAAAAGGCGTTACAGCCCTGCGCGCTCGGCATCCCGAGCACAGCGACACGCAACTGTAGTTCCAAAGTCTCTAATATGAATTTTCCCGACTCAAAGCGAGTGGCGATCTTCTCTCCTGAAAGCGCCCGCGGCGCTGGCAATCGGCGCGGTCCTCGATATACTCCGGCTAACAGACGGGGAGGTTTGGGAGAACCCAATGCAAACGATCAATGCAGATATCGTCATAGTCGGTGCCGGCGGCGCAGGCTTACGCGCAGCCATCGCTGTCGCCGAGGCCGATCCCTCCCTGCACATCGCCCTTCTCTCGAAGGTGTATCCGATGCGCAGCCATACCTGCGCGGCAGAGGGCGGCGCGGCGGGCGTGGTTAAAGCGAACGACTCTCTCGACTATCACTTCAACGACACCGTTTCCGGCGGCGACTGGCTGACCGATCAGGACGCGGTCGAGTTGTTCGTCAACGAAATCACTCAAGAACTCATCCAGATGGAGCACTGGGGCTGTCCCTGGAGCCGCGAAACATCCGGGCATGTGGCAGTGCGGCCATTCGGCGGCATGAAGATCATGCGCACCTGGTACGCCGCCGACAAGACCGGCTTCCACATGCTGCATACGCTTTTCCAAACCTCGCTGAAGTACCCCTCCATCAAGCGGTTCGACGAGTACTACACAACGGACCTGATCGTGGACGACGGCGCTTGTCATGGCTGTACCGCCATCGAGATGCGCAGCGGCGAGATGAAGCTGTTCCGTGGCAAGGCGGTGATCGTCTGCTCTGGCGGCGCTGGCCGTATCTTCCCATTCACCACCAATGGCGCGATCAAGACCGGCGACGGCATGGCGATGGCCTACCGCGCCGGCGTGCCGCTGAAGGATATGGAATTCGTCCAATATCACCCGACCGGATTGCCGGGCTCCGGCATCCTTCTCACGGAGGGCTGCCGCGGCGAAGGCGGGTATCTGCTGAACAAGGACAACTACCGTTACCTGCAGGACTATGACCTGGGTCCGGCGACACCGAAGCCGGTCCTGAAGTCGATGGAGCTGGGCCCCCGCGACCGCCTCAGCCAAGCGTTCTGGCAGGAATCCAAGAAGGGCCGGACGGTGCAAGGGAAGTGGGGCGATGTCGTCTGGCTGGACATGCGCCACCTCGGAGAGAAGCTGATCAACGAGCGGCTGCCGCTGGTTCGCGACCTGTCGATTTCCTACGTCGCCGCCGATCCGGTCACCGATCTCGTGCCGGTGCGTCCGGTCGTCCATTACATGATGGGCGGCATCCATACCGACATCAACGGAGCAACGCCGCTCGACGGCCTCTATGCCGCCGGAGAGTGCGCCTGCGTCAGCATCAACGGCGCAAACCGGCTGGGCTCGAACTCGCTTGGCGAGTTGCTGGTGTTCGGCGCCCGGGCGGGACGCTTCGCGGTGGAGCACGCCAAGACGGCAAAGTCTCCACGCGACGAACTGGTGACGTCGCAGGCGGCCGACGCCGAAGGCCGGATCAAGGCGCTATTCAAGCGCACAGGCGGCAAGGAGCGGGTGGCGCAGCTGAAGCGCGAGATGAATACCTCGCTCGAAGAGGGGTGCGGCATCTACCGCGACGAAAAGTCGCTGCGAGAGACCGTTGCGGTCATTGCCGACGTTCGCGCCCGTTATCGGGACGTGTCACTGGAAGACAAGAGTTCCGTGTACAATACCGACCTCTATCAGACGCTGGAACTCGGCGCGATGATCGAGTGCGCCGAAACGGTGGCGCAGTCGGCGCTGCTGCGGACGGAGTCCCGCGGCGCCCATCAACGTCTCGATTTCGTTGAACGGGACGATGTCAAGTTTCTCAAGCATTCCATGGCGTACTACAATCCGAACGGCGAGCCGCGGATCGATTACCAGGACGTGGTGATCACGAAATCCCAGCCCGCTGCTCGGGTGTACGGGGCCGCAGCTGGAGGCCAGGTGGCATGAGCAAGCGAACCATACAGCTGGAAGTTCTCCGGTATCGCCCGGAGCAGGACAAGGAACCGGTGTTCCAAACCTATACCGTTCCGTGCGAGGAAGAATGGGTCGTTCTCGACGCGCTCAATTACGTCAAGGACGAGATCGACCGGACGCTGAGCTTTCGCTGGTCCTGTCACATGTTCGTCTGCGGCAGCTGCGGCTTCAAGATCGACGGTGAACCAAAGCTCGGCTGCAAGGCATTCCTGCGCGACTACGATGACAAGATCCGCGTCGAGCCGCTCGACAATTTCCCGATCGAGCGTGACCTCGTTGTCGTCATCGATGACTTCGTGGAGAAGCTGCAGAGCGTCAAGCCGTACATCATCCCGAAGGAAGCGAAGGAACTTTCGGCAGGTGAATACCTGCAGACGCCGGCGCAGCTGAAGTCGTTCAAACAGTATTCGATGTGCATCAACTGCCTGCTCTGCTACTCGGCCTGCCCGCAGTACGGGCTGACCGAGCAGGAGTTCATCGGACCGGCGGCGTTGGCGCTGGCACATCGCTACAACATGGATTCCCGAGACGTCGGACGCTCGGCGCGCGAGGATGTCCTCGCCTCCCACGAAGGCGTATGGGAATGCAGCTTTGTCGGTGCCTGCTCGGTTGTCTGCCCGAAGGACGTCGATCCGGCAGGCGCCATCCAGCAGGCGAAGTTTACCAGCGCCGTCGACTACCTGACATCGATGGTCGGAATCGGAGGCAAGTGAGATGGGCGCGCGCAGACCTTACAAGCGGACCATGTCAAAAACGTCGTGGTTTCTGACCCATGCCCGCTTCAAGAGCTACATGCTGCACGAGGCCAGCTCGATCTTCGTTGCTCTGTACATGTGGCTGCTGATCGACGGCCTGTTCCGGCTGGCCAAGGGACCGGAGGCGTGGGCTGCCTGGCTTGCTTTCATCAAGCATCCTCTGGTCGTCGTCATCTCACTGATCGCGTTTGCCTTCTTTGTCGTCCACACGATGTCGTGGTTCAAGGCGGTGCCGCAGGCAATGCGCATCCAGACCGGTGAGCACTTCGTCGACGGCAAGCTGATCATCGGTGGTCACTACGCGGCGCTCGGCGCATTTTCCCTATTTGTCCTGATTCTGGCGGGAGTCGCTTGAAATGGCACGCTCGGCTAAGGCAATTCCCTGGTTCCTGTTCGCGGCAGGCGGCACGATCACCGCGTTCGTGCTGCCAGTCATGCTGTTCGTCACTAACATCGCGCCACCGATCGGACTTTTCACCAGCGCGATGAGCTGGGAGACGATGCACGGCTTCGCCAGCAACTGGCTGGTCAAGCTGGTACTTCTGGGGATCATCGGCTTCGGCGTCTGGCACGCCGCCCATCGCCTGCGCGTCTGCGCCCACGACTTCGGAATCCGCGCCGACACTGTGGTGGCGTGCGTCGTCTACGCTCTCGCCGGCATCGGCACCCTCGCCACGATTTGGGCGCTGCTGATGATCTGACTGCCCAGCGCAGCCTCAGACCCAAAGCGCCGGGTTTAACCCGGCGCTTTTTTTGTGTTTTCGGCACCGTCACTTTTGCTGCGTCCGCGGCTCTCCACTTCCGGCAACCTCCCTGGCTCATCCGTCCTCGTGTGGAGTGGGGAACCGAAGGACAGCCGCCATCGTTGTCTCCATGCTTACCACAGCAACGGCCTGCAGTTCGTTGCTTGCGCCGGGGGCCGTTCATCCGGTCCGCCAACACCGGTAATGCGCACAGGGGGACAGCCCGGCGGCGGAACGTGCAGAACGATCTGCGCTCCACCACCCGTAACCAGTAGTTGAGGCAGGGATGGACAAGGACTATTTCGAGACTGACCAGGGACAGGGTGGCGAGACGCACCAGCACGTTCCATCGTCAGGGCCGCACGAGGCGTCAGACCACCTGACGACCGATCAGGGAGTTCGGATCTCCGATAATCAGAACAGTCTGAAGGCCGGCGCGCGCGGGCCCGTCCTTCTGGAAGATTTTGTCCTTCGGGAGAAGATCTTTCACTTCGATCACGAGAGGATCCCGGAGCGGATCGTCCATGCGCGCGGCTCCGCCGCGCACGGATATTTCGAGCCGACGGAATCGCTGTCGGATATCACCACCGCCGATCTTTTCCAGAGGAAGGGCGAGAAGGTCCCTGTCTTTGTTCGGTTCTCGACGGTCGCGGGCGGCGCTGGCTCGGTCGATACGCCGCGCGACGTCCGAGGCTTCGCAGTGAAGTTCTATACCAAGGAAGGCAACTGGGATCTGGTTGGCAACAACATCCCCGTCTTCTTCATCCAGGACGCCATCAAGTTTCCGGACCTGATCCACTCGGTAAAGATGGAAGCCGATCGCGGTTATCCGCAGGCCGCTTCGGCGCACGACACCTTCTGGGACTTCGCGTCGCTCATGCCGGAAACCACCCACATGCTGATGTGGGCCATGTCCGACCGCGCCATTCCACGCTCGTTCCGAATGATGGACGGTTTTGGCGTCCACACCTTCCGTTTCGTCAATCGCGACGAGAGATCAACCTTCGTGAAGTTCCACTGGAAGCCGAAAGCGGGCGTGCAATCGCTGGTATGGGACGAGGCCCTCAAGCTGCAGGCCGCCGACAACGACTTCACCCGCCGCGATCTATACGAAAGCATCGCCAACGGTGATTACCCCGAGTGGGAGCTGGCGGTGCAGCTTTTCGACGAGGCGCTGGCCGAGAGCCTGCCCTACGATGTCCTGGACGCCACCAAGATCGTGCCTGAGGAAGTCGTGCCATTGAAGGTCGTGGGACGCCTCGTGCTCGACCGCAACCCAGACAACTTCTTCGCCGAAACCGAGCAGGTGGCCTTTTGCCCCGCCAACATCGTGCCGGGGATCGACTTCACCAACGACCCCTTGCTGCAGGGCCGGCTGTTCTCCTATCTCGACACACAGAAGTCGCGGCTTGGCACGTCGAATTTCCACCAGTTGCCGATCAACGCGCCGAAATGCCCGGTCATAAACTTCCAGCGCGACGGCATGATGCAAATGGGCGTTCCGAAGGGCCGGGCGAACTACGAGCCGAACAGTCTGGGGGTTCACGGAGGTGACGGCGGGCCCCGCGAATGCCCGGTGACCGGATTTACCACCGCATCGGAGAAGGCGGGGCGAAACCCCGATGGCGGCAAGCTCCGCGTCCGAGCCGAGCTGTTCGCCGACCACTATAGCCAAGCCCGCCTGTTCTGGACGTCGCAGACCGATAACGAGCAGGCCCATATTGCGTCGGCCTTCGTTTTCGAGCTCTCCAAAGTGCAGGTCGGGGCGGTGCGCACACGCATGGTCGCCAACCTCCGTAACGTCGACGAAGAGCTGGCGACCCGGGTCGCGGATGGCCTCGGCATTGCTCTCCCGAAAAAATCGGCCGCCGCCCGTCAACCGGTGGAGCTCGACCCTTCGCCGGCGCTATCGATCCAGAAAAACTTGAAAGCGACCCTGCAGGGCCGGATGGTCGGTATCCTGATCGCCGACGGCACTGACGATAGCGCCCTGAGCAAGCTCAAGGGCGCCCTGAGTGAAGCCGGAGCCCGGGGGTTCGTTGTTGCGCCGAAAGTGGGCTTGGTCCAGCTCTCCAGCGGAACCGAAACAAAGGCCGACGGTCAGCTCGCGGGTTCCCCCTCGCAACTCTTCGACGCGGTCGCGGTGCTGCTCTCGACCGAGGGTGCGGCGAAGCTAGTCAAGGAAGCCGCCGCGGTGCAGTGGGTGATGGATGCGTTCGGCCACCTGAAGGCGATCGGTCATACGCCGGAGTCCAAGCCACTGCTGGAGAAGGCGGGCGTCGAGCCGGACGAAGGCGTCACCAAGCTGGGAGCACCCTTCCTCGAAGCGGCGGCGAAGCGGTTCTTCGCCCGTGAGCCGAGGATCCGGACGCTGGCGTAGCTGCCGGTCGCCATCGCCAAGGAAGCGAAGCGATCCCCGAGGAGTCCGGCCTCAACGGTGGATCGCGTCGTGTTCTTCCTGCTCAGCTTTTGCTTTCGGGGCGAGCGTGGCAAGAGACATAGAAAGAGTTCCAAGCAGGTTAAACCCAGGCCTAGGTGCCCAGCAGTTTTCGCAGGTTATCGAAGCCCTGCTCGTAGAACGTCTCCAGCGAGCGGCTTAGCTCGTTCTCCGGGACGTCGACTGGCCTGAACGTGGTCGACCATTCGATCGTCGACTTCTCCCCTTCGCGCTTGACGGTAATCGTCGAACGGTAGTCGGTCAGCGGCAACGAACTGGTCACGATCGAATAGGTGTAGGTCTTGGCTTCGCCGTCGAACGTCTCCAACTGCTCGGTGATTTCGGTACCATCGGCCAACCGGAGCCGGCGCATTTGACCACCCTGCTCAAGGCTGCTTGTCTTCACCGCTGGATGCCAGGCAGGCAGACCGTTCCAGCCTCCGACCAGCCGCCAGACTTCCTCGGCCGGCGCTAAAACCTTGGTGGCGACCGTCACTTTGGTCATGACTGTCATCCCCTTCACGCTCAGGATGCGACGTCGTCAGCAGTGTACGCCTTTGAGTAGCCGCGACAACACCCTGCGCACCGTACCGCTCGTGGCTTCGGATCTCCCCGATCCCGGCCAGGAGCGGATTCAGCAAGGAAAATCAGCAGATGCCGCTTCACACCTATAACGTCTCCGTCCATTGGACGGGCAATCGAGGAGCGGGAACGACGAGCTATCGGGCCTATGGCCGCGGGCACCTCCTGCGTGCTTCCGGCAAGCCCATGATCAGGGGGTCGTCCGATCCTCTGTTCCTCGGGGAAGCCGACTGCTGGAATCCCGAGGAATTGTTCGTGGCCGCTTTGTCCTCCTGTCACATGCTGTGGTACCTGCATCTGTGCGCCGAAGCCGGCATTGTCGTGACGGACTACGAAGATGATGCCCGCGGCGAGATGAGTGAGGACGGCGAGAATGGAGGCCAGTTCACCCGGGTCGAGCTTCATCCCAAAGTGGTCCTGGCGCCCGCCGCCGATCGCGAAAAGGCCCTGGATCTTCATAAATCGGCGCACACAAAATGCTTTGTGGCGAGATCCGTGCGCTGCGATGTTGAGGTTTGGCCGTCTCTCCGGGTTTAGCGGAAGCCGGATCATTCAAGGGGCGTCGGTCGCCGGCCGCGAAACGGCCCAGCGCCAACCGTGACCGCCATTGCAGATAACGGCCGCCAACACTCGTCCGTTTGCACCCTCCGGCCAAGGGGCACCAGACTGATCCAGCGGACTAGGAGTGGAGGGGGCCTCCGGCAAAACGTCCTGTCGAGCCGTTTCAAAGACTCCTTCGACACCACCAAGCGGTTCCGCAAGCGCATAGAGCAGTTCTCGGCAGACTATGAGATTGCCAAATTCCCGCACAACTTCCAGCCGACCCCCGACCCTGCCGAACATCGCGTCGAACCACGGATCTTCCGCCGTCGCCCAGGTAACGATGTCGTTCACGGACGCCGCTCCCCCGGTCGCCGCGATTGCCTGCTGGACGCGCGCCTGCTGCTGACCTTCCACGTAGCCAACCGCCTCGGCAGCGGCAAATCGAGTAACGATCGCGACCGCAACCCCGATGAGGGGATTGGCGGTCAGCACTCCGGCTCCCGCACCGGCACCGAGACCTACTGCTTCCGGTGCGAAGTCTCCGACGCCTGCGCAAGCGGACGCCAGGAGGCTCATCGTCAGCAGAGCCGGCGAAGCAAATCGCATGCGCAGTCTTACGCCTTCTCGGTGCCACCCCCGATCTGCTCGATGCCGGCCGTCCGGAGCCCTGCCGTTACGTCGCGCATGGAGATAACGCCAACAACGGTTCCGTCCGCCATCACCGGCAGGTGTCGGAAGCGCCCTTCCGTCATGACCTCCAGTGCCTCCTGTATCGAACAGTCGACCGACACCGTCTCCGGCCGCCGGGTCATGACCTCTTCCAGGGAGGTTCTATCAACGTCTCGACCGACGGCCAGTACCCGCGTCAGTACATCGCGTTCCGTAAAGATGCCGATCAGATGCCGCCCCTCGACCACCGGCACGGCGCCAATCCCGCGCTCCGTCATGACCAGGACCGCCTGGCGAACCGTTGCCGAAGGAGGCTGCATAACGACATGCCGGCCTTCAATGAGCGAGGCTATGGACCTCTCGTTCATCTCGCCACTCCCACGGGGCCGCTTCTACGGGGATTTCTGCACTAACCATCTCACACTTGAGAGTGATTGTCAGTGTTGATGCGTTGGGGCACTGCTCTGCAGCCGGAATGAAGGTGTAGATTGCCTTCCGTATCACCGGCAGAGGAACCGCTTCAACCGATGCCTTCAGCCTTGTCGAATCTCTGGTCGGGGCGATTGCCAGCGGCAACGGCTTTCTGGCACTGCATGATCTTTTGGGGGTTCCTCATCAACCTCGGGTGCACCTTTGCCTCCCTGGCTGTGCTCGCAGCGACGGGAGCCGGAACGCTTCAGGGCTGGTCAGCCGTCCTTTCTCTGTTCTTGCATCTGTTGCCCATTCCCTATGCCCTCGCTTGCCTGGTAGGGGTCTGGCGCAGCACCGGCCAACCGGATGTCGGGCCACAACCAAGACGGCTGATGCGGGCCGCGGCCGTCGGATGGACCATCGCGATGGTTCTTGTCTGAACGGCGGCCACCGGTCTGCCTCCTTGTGCGAGCGCCACGAGCCCCCAAATGCGTGTTCTGGTCCGAGCCCCTCTGGCAGCCGAGGCGTCGGCTGGGATGTCGGACTTTCCGATGAGATGAAGCGCTCCCAAGGCTTGCTCATCCACGACCAAGGTATGACCGCAATACCGGCGAGAAGCGCTTGTCAAAGCGAATGCGCTCCACTAGCGTCCGCCAACGCTTGGGCGGCGACGCCATCAGAACAACAAAGTAAAGTCGGGCGGCAGGGATAGGAGGCGAATTCCTCGCGGTTTCGCGGTGTCGGATCGGGTGTTCGATAGCCGCGATGCGAAACGTCGCTCCAGGCCTCCCACCGGACCATGCACAGGGAGTTTTCGCCCATGGACCGACGGTTGGGACGATGTTGGCAACTGCTTCGCCCGCATGTGCTGTCAAGACGAATGGATCCCCTGAACGGCTGCCGCCGCAGCGACACCGTTTTTGCCCCAGGAGGTGAGCATCATGGCGACTGATGAGCACACGTGCCAATCGATCATGACCTCTCATCCCATCTCGATCCGGCAACACGAGACCGTGAAACAGGCACTTCACATGCTGCTGCGGCATAAGCTGCTCGCCCTGCCGATCGTCGAAGAGGATGGGCGGTATATCGGCATGTTCCTGCGCTCAAGGCTCGTCGCGATGCTACTGCCTCGCATAGTGCAACTCGAACAGCGCATCCCGGAAGTCGCAAGGTTACTGGAAGTCGGCTTCCTCACCGATACCATCGCGGATGTGCAGAGCCGCTTTCGAGCGGTCGCGGACAGGCCGGTCAGCGAATATGCGCAAACCGACACCCCCATCTTGCGGCCAGACACGCCGATCATGAACGCTGTCTTGTTCCTTTATCGAGCACGGACGTACCTGCCGGTCGTCGATAAGGACAGTGGCCAGTTGTTAGGTGTCGTCTCGACGTGGGATATCCTCCGCAGGATTGCGGGCGAATAACTCTGAACGGCCGACAAGCTCGTCGCGCCAAGCGTTCTTGGAGGAGAAGATGTTATTCGGAGCGCAGGTCACCCCATGACCACCATGTGGACGGCGGTGGCTGTTCTGGTCGCCACCTATGCTGCTGTGATGAGCGAGAAGGTCAACCGCTCGATCGTAGCCTTGCTCGGCGCCTTGATGATGGTCGTCCTCGGCATCCTGTCTCAGGAAGAGGCTGTCGAGGGCGTCGACTTCAACACCATCGGGCTGCTGGTCGGGATGATGATCATCGTCTCGGTTACCCGAAAGTCTGGCGTTTTCGAATACCTGGCGATCTGGTCGGCAAAAAAGGTCAAGGCAAGTCCTGCCGGCATCCTCGCCATGCTCGCCGTCGTGACTGCGGTGATGTCGGCATTCCTCGACAACGTGACCACCGTACTGCTCGTCGTTCCGGTCACGCTGGTGATCACCGAACAGTTGGCGGTTAATCCTTATCCCTTTCTTTTCTCACAAATTATGGCCTCCAACATCGGAGGCACGACGACCTTGATCGGCGATCCACCCAATATTCTGATCGGAACGCAGGTTGGAATCGCCTTCAACGACTTCGTAATCAACCTGGCTCCGGTCATCCTCGTCATTCTCGCTTTCCACGTGATCTCCATGCACCTCTTGTGGGGTCGGAAGATGACGGCGGCGCCGGAAGCCATGGCCAAGGTGATGGCGTTCGACGAGAAAAGCACCATCACCGATCAGCGCCTGCTTAAGCAGGCGTTGACGGTCCTGGCGCTGGTGATCATTGCCTTTGTCCTGTCTCGTCAGATTGGTCTGGAAGCTGGCGCCATTGGCATGGCCGGTGCCGCTATTCTGATGCTTCTCGACAACGTCGGCAAATCGTCGGAGCACCAGACCGAGAACATTACAAAGGTATTTGGCGAGGTGGAGTGGATCACCATTTTCTTTTTCATCGGCTTGTTCATGGTGATTGCAGGCGTTGAGCACACCGGGGCGCTTCGGTTGCTGGCGGATGAGCTCGTCGAAGCCACCGGCGGGGACTTGCAGCTCACCGGCCTCGGCGTCATGTGGTCGTCGGCGGTGCTCTCGGCGATTGTCGACAACATCCCATTTGTCGCGACAATGATTCCGCTGATCAAGGCGATGGGAACGGCGTTCGGAGGCCCCGACGGCTTAATGCCCCTGTGGTGGGCGCTATCGCTCGGCGCTTGCCTGGGTGGCAACGGCACCCTGATCGGCGCGTCCGCCAACCTGACGGTCGCCGGCATCGCTGAGCGCAACGGCATTCCCTTCCGGTTCCTTCGTTATACCAAAGTCGCCTTTCCACTCATGCTCATTCATGTTGCTGTCTGCCACGTTTATCTGCTCTGGCGGTATCTCTAGCAGGGTCCACAGGCGGACAGGGGGCGCCTACCCGGTGCCCCCTTGTGGCTGGCCAACTGCGCATTCCATAAAAGGGGACACAAAAAATGAATGAGCACCAGGCGCAGCAGGCTTCCAACGTTGTATTCGGCCTCGACCCCCTGCTCGCGGCGACCGCCTTGTTGATCATCGTCTACGCGGTGATCATCAGCGAGCGCGTGAATCGGGCAGCCATCGCGTTGTTGGGCGGGATGTTGATGATCTGGGGCGGCATCCTCGATCAGGAGCAAGCTCTCGAGGGAATTGACTTCAACACCATCGCCCTGCTGGTCGGGATGATGATCATCGTCGCAATTACGCGGAAATGCGGCGTCTTCGAGTTTCTCGCCATCTGGTCGGCAAAAAAGGTGCAGGCGAGTCCGGGAGGGATCCTAGCGATGCTCGCCGTGATAACTGCGGTACTTTCGGCCCTTCTTGATAATGTCACCACTGTTCTGCTCGTTGTTCCCGTGACGCTGGTGGTTACCGAGGAACTGAAAGTGGACCCTTATCCATTCCTCTTCTCACAGATTCTTGCCTCGAACATCGGCGGAACAGCGACCCTGATCGGTGATCCTCCTAACATCCTGATCGGAACGCAGGTCGGCCTCACATTCAACGATTTCGTCATCAACCTGGCGCCGGTTGTGCTCGTTCTGCTCGTCGCGCACGTGGCGCTGATGCACGTGCTCTGGGGCCGGCGCATGAGGGCGGCGGAGGCCGAAAGGATCAAGGTGATGGCCTTCGAGGAGCGCCGGACCATCACCGATGCGAGGCTGTTGAAGCAGTCTCTGGGCGTCATCGCCGCCGTCATTGTCGCTTTCGTATTGGCGCGCCAACTTGGCATCGAAGCCGGCGTGATCGCGCTCAGTGGGGCGGCGGCACTGCTGGTGCTCGACAACATCGGCAAGCCGGCCGAAAAGCAAACGGAGAGCGTGACCCACATTTTTGGCGAAGTCGAGTGGATCACGATCTTCTTTTTCGTCGGCCTTTTCATCGTCATTGCCGGCGTCGAACACTCGGGTCTGCTCCAGATTTTGGCGAATAATCTGGTGTCGCTTACCGGCGGTGATTTGCGGGTCACCGGGCTCGCCATCATTTGGGCATCCGCCGTACTGTCAGCGATCGTCGATAACATCCCGTTCGTGGCGACAATGATCCCCCTGATCAAGGCGATGGCGCCGACCTTCGGAGGTCCGGAAGGCTTAATGCCGCTGTGGTGGGCACTTTCGTTGGGAGCCTGCCTTGGCGGAAACGGAACGCTGATCGGAGCCTCGGCGAATTTGACTGTCGCCGGCATCGCCGAACGCAGCGGGGTTCGCTTCCCGTTCGTCAAGTTTCTGAAGCTGGCGTTTCCGCTGATGCTTCTGCAGGTGGCGATCGCGCAGGCCTACGTGCTGTGGCGTTACTTGTAGCCGCCGCAGTTGCGCGGGGGTGAGCCGTATTCCCTGCTGGTCTGGTCCGACTTGGCCTTCAGCCGGTGAGCGCAACTCAGATTTCGACCAACCTGTTCGACAGCTCGTTCTCGTCATCGGGACGGCGCGGCAACTTTTCCGCCAACACCTCGGTGCAGGCTGTAATGGCTTCAACAAAGCCGTCGGCGATGCGCTGCTGCCGCACCGCCTCCCCAAAGCGGGCCACGATATCGGTCCACACCGCGTCCGGCACCGCTTCGCGCACGCCACGATCGGTGAGGATTTCCACATAGTGCTCACATGCGGAAACAAAGAACATCACGCCGGTGCGGTCGCGCGTCGTTGCCAGCCCGAGATCAAGAAACATCTGGTGGGCGCAAATACCGGCGCGCCGGCGTTGGACGGTGCGGGGCACGAGTCGATGACGCAGCGGCCGCCAAGCCAGCAGCAGACAGAGCACGATGAAGACGACAACCTGCCCGATGTAGAACTCGGCAACCGTGAGCTGGATCGGCAAGGGAATCAACAGAACGACGCCCGCGACCAGGAGGGTCGCCACGGCGGCGATGAGGGTCGGCAAAAACAAATAGTCTCCGCAATCACGAGCAATCACGGTAACCAGTTCGGCTGAAGTCCGCCGCTCGGCATCGGCAACCGCCGTCTCGATGCGTTGCCGGTCGATTTCGTCGAGAAAGGCCATGCTACCAGTCTCCCGACGCGCCACCGCCGCCGAAGCTGCCACCCCCTCCGCCGAAGCCTCCGCCGCCTCCGCCGCCCCAGCCGCCGCCGAGTCCGCCGCCGCCAATGATGATGGGCGGAATCACCCGGCCGCCGCGACGTCCGTAGGGCCGCCCCGCGCCGAAACCTCCCGGCCCGGCGCCCGGCCCACCGCCGCCGCCACGGTTGCGGTAGGCAAGCCAGACGAGCAGGAAGAAGACCGCCAGCAGCAGCAGCGGAAGCAGACTCGATGCCTCGGGCTCGCTGCGCGCTGGCTGTTTCGCGAGCGGTTCGGCCTCATCGCCCAGCATCTTCAGGATAGCACCGGTGCCGGCAACGATGCCGGGACCGAATTGTCCGGAGCGAAACGCGGGCAGAATGATTCGTTCGATGGTCAGCCGGCTGGCGGCATCCGTGAGAACGCCTTCCAGGCCGTAGCCGACCTCGATCCGTACCTTCCTCTCCTTGGGGGCCACGATCAGCAGCGCGCCGTCATTCTTGCCCTCTCGGCCGATTCCCCAGGCGCGACCGAGTTGGTAGCCGTAGTCTTCAATGGAGGTTCCCTGCAACGAGTTCAGGGTCACCACGATAACCTGATTGCCCGTAGCGTCCTCATGGGCCTTGAGGGCTTCGTCCAAGCTCTGCCGCTCCGCCTCGCTTAGCAGATGGGCCTCGTCAACGACGCGGCCCGAAAGCGCCGGTAACTGCAACGCTGCCCAGGCTGTCCCCACCGCCAGCAGTGCCGCGACGACAAGCGGCAGAACAGCCCACGCTCTCGGGCGCCGCAGCCGCGGCATGAGAGCGGCCTCAGAACTTGACCGTCGGCGGTGTTTGCGCGCCCTCGTTGGCGGCGAACGTCTGCATCGGCTCATGTCCCGCATACAGCGTCATTGCCCACAGGCGGCCAGGGAAGGTCTTGAGCTCGGTGTTGTAGACGCGGACCGCCTCGATATAGTCCCGTCGCGCCACCGAAATTCGGTTCTCGGTCCCTTCGAGCTGCGACTGCAGGGCAAGGAAGTTCTGATTTGCTTTCAAATCCGGATAGCGCTCGACCACGACCATCAGGCGCGACAGTGCTGACGTCAGTGCGGCCTGGTTTTGCTCGAAGGCCTTAAATGCCTCGGGGTTGGTCAGCACGTCCGGCGGCAAGGTGGTCTGGGCGACCTTCGAGCGCGCCTCGATGACCGCCTGAAGGGTTTCCTTTTCGAAACTGGCGGCGCCCTTGACCGTCTCGACGAGGTTCGGGATCAGGTCGGCGCGGCGCTGGTACTGATTTTGGACCTGCGACCATGCCGCCTTGGCCTGTTCTTCGAAAGTCGGGATGTTGTTGACGCCGCAGCCGGATAACATGAGGGCGAGCAGCAGCATAAGCGCGCCACTTCGCATTGGAAACTGTGACATTCGCATGGTGGCGACGGTCATTTGTCCTGGCCTCCCCGCAGTTTTCCACCTCGCCGGTTGAACAAGGCTTAGCGCATCCGCGCTTTCGGTGCAACTGCGCGGACGGAAACCGCAAGGGATGTCAACTGAGGTTCCGACTACAATAAGCCGCGCTTGAGCAGGTCGCTTTCCACGGCGTTGGAGACCGCGCGACCGACCCTCCGTGTAATCACGTCTGCCGCGATCGCTCCAAGCGTGCGGTTGACCAGTCGACGATCGCAGATGCCGGCGCGCGTCAGCAGAGCCCGAACCAGCTCAGGGACCACCAGATCGGCTCGCCGCTCGATCAGGGCGCGGACCGGGTTGAAATCGGTCTTGCGGTTCAGCTTCGGCCAGGGGCGGCGCGGGATCTCGGCCCGAACCGACGGCATAAGCGGTATCACCGGCATAAGGTCATGACGCTTGATCGTGTGGCCCCGGGGGTCGATTGCTGTCGGGTGGTACGCTTCCAGCGCATTCATTCGACGGAGACGCTCGACAGACGGCGCGACAATGGGATTGTCGATATGCAGATGGAAGTGATCGGCGAGGAACTTTTGACAGTTGCGCCGGCCAAGCTGAAAATCGTGCATTCGGAACTGTTCGTGCAAAAATCCGGCGAAACCCGAGAGACCGCCGGAAGCGAGTTCGCCCTCTCCAGGACGCATCGTTTCTCGTTTTGGCGACAGCAGGTAGCGCGTCCGCACGTCCTCGTCGAGCGCCCGAATAAGTTCTTCCGGTCGGAATGCGGCCTGTGCCCGCAGCACCGGGATCAGCGCCATCAGGGCGCCGAAGACGTCCGGGGGCGGCTCCAGCCCGACTGATCTGTTGCCCGGGTCATTGGGAAAGGGGTCCACCAGCAGGAGCGCGTGGTCGCTGGTGTGGCCATCGCCCGTGGTCTGAATGCCACCGCCCCGCGCCAGCACTCTTCGCGCAAGGTCCAGCGGCTCGTTATTCAACAAGCCGCCGTCTATGCACCAGAAGTCGAAGGCGCCGTCATTGGCGTCCGACGAATCAATGTGAACGGCAAGAGTCGGCGATGCGGATCTCCACTCGCGGGCTTGGTACACACTGGTCGGGTTCCGGAAACGCCTCGCCGGGAAACCGCAGGGAAAGGCCGAGGTGGCTAACGCGGCATCCCGCAGGCTGTCCCAGCCGTCCTCAGCGGGGTCTCCAGGGGTGCCGGGCCAGTTTACCGGTATCGCTCCATGGGGCACCGGGGCGGCAATCTCGGAACCCGAATTGACGATGGCAAAGTGTGCATAGTCGCTGTGGCTCGTGACCACATGGCCGCGGCGTTCCTCGTCCGCGATCATCCGGATGACATAGGGAATGCCGCGGATGTTGGTGAGGGACAGGTACAATTGCAGGGGATTGGTAAAGAACGACGGAGGTTCGGGGGTTGAACTCGAAAGCGCCGCGCGCACGTCGGCTACGGCTGCATCGGCAATCTCGGCAAGGCCCGAGCCGTTGAGTAGCGAGGGGATGTGCGTCGGCCGGCCGAAAAGGTCGTCAGTTGCCAACAGGCGCTTGATGTCCGTTTCAAGCACCCAGCACCGGTAGAGTAGATTGCGTGTCGCATTCTCCGGCTCGGACGCTGTTGCTACGTCTTCGAGTCGCCTGATCGGGAAGTGGCCGGTGAACGGCAGCATCGCCAGCAGCGATGCAACGATGCCTCCCGCCGATGTGCCCGCAGCGACGCGGATGACGACGTCGTGGTCGGGAACGGAAGGTTCACCGCGTCGCTTGGCGGCCTCCCACTCGCCCAGTGCCTCGATCAGAAAATCGACGACCCCAGCCGCGTAGGCTCCGGCTGAGGCCGCCCCAGCCAACGCCAGACCCAACTCGAACCGGCGGGAGCAACCGCTTGTCTCGTTCATCCGGGCTCACCTCAGCCATGCGAGCTGCGAGAAGCTCGCCCTCCCGAAGCAAAGGCGACTGCCCCGCCTCCAATTATGGGTAAATAATCCTATATAGGATGTTTGTCAAGGGATGGCCGCTCAGCCATCCCCGCGGCCGTCGATCGCCACTGACTTGATCACGGCAAAGACGCGAGAACCAGGAGCGAGACGAAGTCTCTCCGCGGAGAAGGACGTGATGCGGGAGACAAGCTGTGCCGCGCCGATGTTAATACGGACGTCGGCATGAGCTTTCACCAGACGAACTTCTCTGACAACAGCGGGCAGCACATTCAACGCGCTGACATCCAGGGGCTCAGAAACAGCCAGCATGATGTCCCGTGCGCGAATGCGGATCCGCAGACGCTCCCCCGCCACCTCCGCTACGCGGGGGACTAGCAACGCGCCGCCGTCAAAGACGAGGCGGGTGAGGGAATAGGCCTCTTCGTGTGACGCGACGGTAACGGCAATGGCAGCGCCAGCTTCATAGGGACTGTCCGGCGGGAAAAGATCAAGCCGGGCCAGAACTGCCGCGACGCCGCCACAGGCAGCAACCCGCCCCTGATCGAGGACCACCAGCGTGTCGGCCAGTCGGGCGACTTCATTCAGCGAGTGGCTGACCCAGACGATCGGAACTTCCATTTCGTCCCGAAGTCGCTCTACATACGGAAGGATCTCCGCCTTGCGACCGGCGTCAAGCGAGGCGAGGGGCTCGTCCATCAACAGCAGCCGTGGCTGCGACAGCAGCGCGCGACCGAGCGCGACGCGCTGCTTCTCCCCGCCCGAGAGGGCATGGGGACGGCGCGACAGCAGAGATTCGATGCCGAGCAGCGTGACGACCTGGTCCAAACTTATTCGCCGCTCCGCAGCCGGAGCACGGTGATACCCATACAACAGGTTCCCCCGAACGGATAAGTGCGGAAACAGCCGCGCGTCCTGGAAGACCCAACCGACCCGCCTGCGGTGAAGCGGCAGGTCGATGCTGGCGCTTGCGTCGAAAAAGGTGGTCTCACCGAGACGAACGTGCCCCCGTTGCGGTTTGATGAGACCTGCAATCATGGCGATGATCGACGACTTGCCCGAACCGGACGCTCCGAACAGCGCTGTAACGCCGACGGCAGGCCCGCTGAACGTCACGTCGAGATTGAATTGGCCAAGCCGTCCAACGACGGCGACATCAAGCATCGGGCCAATAACCGCTCATCCGCGACCAACCATCCGTTGCGCCCGTCGCCCCGCAATCTCGGAAAGCACGAGCCCAGCGAGGGCGAGGGCGATCGACAAGCCCGCAAGGCGCGCCGCAGCCTCTTCGTTTCCAGGTGTCTGGATCGCGGAATAGATGGCCAGAGGCAAGGTCTGGGTCTCGCCCGGAATGTTCGAGACAAACGTGATGATGGCACCGAACTCGCCGAGGCTCGCAGCGAAGGCCGTTATGGCCCCGGCAATGATGCCGGGAAGGATGAGCGGCAGGGTGATCGTCAGGAAGGCGTCAAAGCGGCCCGCCCCGAGAGATCGCGCCGCGGCGGGCAGGGCTGGATTCACGCCCTCCAGGGCCAGCCGCATCGCCCGCACCTGGAACGGAAAGGTCACCACCCCTGCGGCAAACGCGGCGCCGCTCCAGTGAAAGATCAGTCGAATCCCGAATGTATCAAGCAGCCAAGCCCCAGCCGGAGCGCGGGTGCCCAGTGTGACCAACAAAAGGTAACCCATGACCACGGGAGGAAGAACCAGTGGCAGGTGGACGAGCCCATCGACAAGCAGTTTTCCGGGAAAGCGGCACCGCGCGAGCAGAAGCGCAGAGATCAATGCCAGCGGCAGGGCGCCGACAACGGCAACGAACGCGATCCGCAGGCTCAGTAAGAGCGCTTCGATCTCAACGGGCGTAAGCGGCATGCCGGGGCGCTATCCGGCGGGACCGAGCCAGACGAAGCCGAACTGGCGGTAAACCGGCGCCGCCGTCCCAGCGGTAAGATACTGGAAAAAGCCGCGGACAGCGGGCGTGTCGTGACCGGCCACGATGGCGAAGGGGTAAACGATCGGCGCATGGCTTTCCGCCGGAAATGTGCCGACGATTTTCACCTTGGGACTAGCGTTCGCGTCCGTTCCGTAGACGATCCCGAGCGGCACCTCTCCGCGCTCGACCAGTGCCAGAGCCGAGCGGACGCTGTCGGCCCGCGCCAGCAGAGGCTCCGCCGCAGGCCAAACTTCAAGCGATCGCAAAGCCTGTTCGGCGTAGAGTCCCACCGGCACATGTGCCGGATCGCCGGTCGCCAGCCGATTGCCTTGCCCCACAAGACCAGCGATGTCGAAGCCCTTGGTGATCTCGACCGACTGGAGCGCACTGTCGGCGGGCGCGATCAACACGAGGGCATTGCCGAGAGGTTCGACTCGGGTACCGGGCACGGTCAGGTTCTTGCCCGCCAGATAGTCCATCCATTCGGGGTTCGCCGACGCAAAAATGTCGGCCGGCGCGCCAGCCTCTATCTGTCTTGCCAGCGTTGACGACGCGGCGAAGGAAAAGCGGATGTCGGCCCCCCCCTGCTGACGATACTGAGTCGCCAGCGCCTGGAAGGCGTCGGTGAGACTGGCGGCAGCAAAAACAGTGACACTGTCGGGGTCGGCGGCACGCACCACACCGGCGGGAGCACCAATCAGCGTCGCCACAATGAGTGCGAAGCCGATCAGCCGATTGCGCAGCAGCAAGTCCATCCGCTTCCTCCTTTCTTGATGACCAATTCCAGCGGAGCGTTATAGCCGACGGGATATAACGCATCAACCTAGCCTCAAAGAAACCTGCAAGAATGCTACCACGCTCGGCCTCCGCGGCTTCGCGCTGTCATTTCCCAGGCTTGTCAATCTTGCGGTGCTTATGGATCCTACGCGCCCGAAAGCGGGAGACTGGGGATGCGGGCAAGGCAGGGTCAGAGTTTCGCAGGCCCCGCCGCCGCACCAATTCCAGCGGCGCGGGCATGGCGCGTTCTCAACCGGCCCCTTTGCGGGGACTCTCTACAGGCATTGGCTGAGTAGGCGTGCGTTACCTTGGCGGAAGGCTGTTTCAGGCGCTGATTGTCCTGCTGACGATGTCCTTCGTCATCTATGGGCTGATCGGCCTCATGCCGGGTGATCCGGTCGACCTGATGATCAGCGCCGACCCGCGGATGACCAGCGAGGATGCTGCCCGGCTCCGCGCGATTTACGGGCTTGATCAACCGCTTGCCGATCGCTGGGCCGCTTGGCTCGGTGCGGCCCTGTCCGGTGACCTGGGTTGGTCACGACTACAGGCGCAGCCTGTGCTGGACGCACTGACGCCGGCACTCGCCGAGACCGCCGTGCTGATGGGAGTGTCGTTGGCACTAACGATCGCCGTCGCGCTGCCGGCGGGGATAGCGGCCGCGCGACGGCCGCATTCCACTCTCGATCGTGCGGTCGGCCTCCTCGCCTTTCTTGGTATCTCGACGCCACCCTTTTGGCTCGCCCTGCTGCTGATCATCGCGTTCTCCGTCCGTCTGGGTATCCTGCCGGCCGGAGGGACCGGCATTGGCGGCGGAGCGCTCGATCAGCTGCGGCATCTGGTGCTGCCGGTCCTGGCGCTGACCTGTGCGGGAGTTGGGGGCTACGTGCGTTACGTCCGCGCGGCAATGCTGGAGACGCTCGGTCGCGACTGGATCCGCACCGCCCGCGCCAAAGGGGTGGGTGAGCGACGGTTGCTGCTACAACACGCCCTGCGGCCGGCGATGGTTCCGGTAGTCACCCTGATCGGCATCGACTTCGGCACTCTGTTCTCCGGCGCGCTCGTCGTCGAAACGGTGTTCGCGCGGCCGGGTATGGGTCGGCTGATCTACGACGCCATCCTCGGCAACGACTATAACTTGGCGTTGGCGGCACTGATGCTGGCAACGTTCGTCACGCTGCTCGGAAACCTGCTGGCCGACCTGGGCCTGGTGCTGCTGGACCGACGGCTCCGTCTCGGGGAGGGAACCCCGTGAGCGCCGCGTCGTCGCCCCTGGAACTGGCCGGCCGGCGCTTTCTGAGCCAGTGGGGGGCAACGGCGGCGATGGTGATCCTGGCAGCGCTCGCTGCCTTGGTCATGGCGGCGCCAGTGGTCGCGTCCACGCTTGGCATCGACGTCCAGGCGGTCGATCTGTTGAATCGTTTCGCTCCGCCGTCGCTGGCGCATCCTCTCGGCACCGACGACCTCGGTCGGGACGTGCTGCTCCGGTTGCTCGAGGGTGGACGCGCCAGCTTGCTCGTCGGCCTGTTCGCAGCACTGGGCTCCGCGGCCATTGGCACCCTCATCGGGCTCGTCGCCGGCTACTTCGGCGGACGGGCGGACGCGCTGCTGATGCGGCTCACCGATGGCCTCCTCGCGCTGCCGCTGCTGCCTTTGCTGATCGTCCTGGCAGCAATCGATCCCGCCAAGCTCGGGCTGCCCGAGGCTCTGGTGTTTTCCGACTTTGCCGGGCTCGCTCGCATCGTCATCATTGTCTCGCTGTTTGGCTGGACGACGGTGGCGCGGCTGGTTCGCGCCGAGGCGCTGCGGCTTCGGGAAGAAGCGTTCGTTTTGGCGGCGCGTGCCCAAGGCGCCGGCTCGGCGCGAATCATGACCCGGCACATCCTCCCAAATCTGGCCTCACCGATCATCGTCGCGACGACACTGGCCGCCGGCAACGTCATCCTTTTGGAGGCGGTCCTCAGCTTCCTCGGCCTCGGAATTCAACCTCCCACGCCGAGCTGGGGCAACCTGCTGACCAATGCCCAGGAACTGGTCTGGACGGCACCTTCACTGGCAATCTGGCCCGGCCTTCTCATTCTCATCACCGTCGTCGCACTGAACATCGTCGGCGACGGTCTGCGCGAGGCGCTTGATCCGCGCGGCGCTACCGGGTAAGTCAGGCTGCCCGGCCATGGGTGGGCCAGCGGCTTGTCGAAGCCTCCCCATCTCAGGGGCTCTCCTGCCCCCGCGGCAAACGAACCCCCGGAATCGCATCTGCCTGGAGGCTCCCGAATGACTGCCACCGCGTACGATATTAAAGATCCATCTCTCGCCCAGGCGGGCGCAGACCGCATCGAGTGGGCATTAACCGAGATGCCGGTCCTCCGCACGCTGATGGAGCGATTCGATCAGACGCGTCCGCTTGAGGGTGTTCGCATCGCCGCCTGTCTGCACGTCACCGCCGAGACCGCGAACCTCGCCAGAGTGCTGATGAAGGGCGGCGCAGAATTGGCCCTGTGCGCCAGCAATCCGCTCTCGACGCAGGATGATGTCGCCGCCGCACTGGCTTTGAACTACGACGTACCGGTTTTCGCCCATCGCGGCGATGACCACGACAGTTATTACCGGCGCTTGGCCGCTGCGCTGGACATCAGGCCGCAAATCACCATCGATGACGGCGCTGACCTGGTAAACCAGCTGCACACGGTACGGCGTGAATTGCTCGACGACATCCTCGGCGGAACCGAGGAAACCACGACCGGCGTCATCCGGCTACGCGCAATGGCCGCCGACGGCGCGCTCGAATACCCGGTGATCGCGGTCAACGATGCGGACACCAAGCACCTGTTCGACAACCGCTACGGCACCGGCCAGAGCGTTCTCGACAGCATTCTCCGCGCCACCAACATTCTGGTTGCGGGCAAGGTATTTGTTGTCTGCGGCTACGGTTGGTGCGGACGCGGCGTTGCAATGCGGGCGCTGGGGATGGGCGCCAAGGTGATCGTGACCGAAGTCGAGCCGGTGCGCGCAATCGAAGCGACAATGGACGGGTTCCAGGTGATGCCGCTGATCGACGCTATTCCGTCCGCGGACATCGTGATTACGGTGACCGGGGACAAGCACGTCATCGACCGCCACCATCTCGAGGCAGCCAAGGACGGATGCATCGTCGCCAACGCCGGCCACTTCGACGTGGAAATCAATCTGAAGGCGCTGAAGGAAATGGCCGATGGCGTCAGCCGTCCACGCCCCCACGTCGATGAGTATGTCCTGAATGGCGGCCGCAAGCTGCGCGTGCTGGGCGAGGGAAGACTGGTCAACCTCGCCGCCGCCGAAGGCCACCCGCCGGCCGTGATGGACATGAGCTTCGCCAACCAAGCCCTCGGCGCCGTTCACGTTCGGCAGAACCACAACACCCTCGAGAAGACGGTGTACACGATGCCGGTGGAGATCGACCGCGAGGTGGCCCGCCTCAAGCTTGCCTCGATGGGCATCGCCATCGACGTGCTGACCCCGGAACAGGAGAAGTACCTGAAGTCGTGGCAGGAAGGCACCTGATCGACCGCCGCCTCCCAGCGGCGCTCCTCGCTCTCTGGCTGGCAGCAAGGCTATCTGCGGCTGCGGCCGCAGACCCAGCATTGCCTTCACTTTGCATCGACGAAAGCGGCGTATCGGTTTCCGGAATCTCCTCCGGCGGATACATGGCACACCAGTTTCACGTCGCCCATTCGGCACGCGTGATGGGGGCTGGTGTCATCGCCGGGGGACCGTACGCGTGCGCCGGCGAGAATTACCCCCGCAGCCTGCTTCGGGCGCTAACCGTCTGTTCATCCATCGGTCCAGGTCCTTTTCTCGGGCCGCCCGTGGCGGAGAAAAGCATTGACGCCGCGCGGAACAAGGCGGGCGAAAATCGCATCGACGATCCGAAGGGGCTGACTGGCGATCGCGTCTTTCTCTTCTCCGGCACGCAGGACAGCGTAGTGCCGACATCCGTGGTCGCAACCGTCAGCGACGTCTACCGGGCTTTCGGTGATGCCGCGCAGACCCTGCTGGTGCAGAACGTCGACGCCCCGCACGCAATGCTAACCCTCGACTTCGGCAATCCCTGCCACAGCATGGAATCGCCGTTCATCAACGCCTGCGCATTCGACCTGGCGGGGATGACGCTCAAGCAGATCTACGGCCCTCTCGCTCCGCCGAAACCCACTGACGATGGCCTGCATGCCTTTGCCCAGGCCGAGTTTGCCGACCCGGGGACAAGGCACGGTCTCGCCGAACGCGGCTTCATCTACGTTCCGAAAGCCTGTGCCGCAGGTGCCCAATGCCGGCTGCACATCGCCTTCCACGGCTGCCAGCAGAACGAAGCGATGATCGGCGAGGCCTTCGTTCGCCACGCCGGCTACAACGGTTGGGCGGAAGCCAACGATATCGTCGTTCTTTATCCGCAAACAGCGGTTCTCACGACGCGCTTCCTTGGGATTTCGCTGCCCTGGCCAAACCCGCAGGGGTGCTGGGACTGGTGGGGCTACACCGGCCCGCACTACGCCGATCGCGAGGGATCGCAGATCGAGGCGGTCGCGGCGATGATCGAGCGGCTGAGCGGAGGCGGCGGCTCCTGCCAGCGGGCGGCAACGCCCTGATCCGGAGCGCCTCCTGCCAACGGCCGTTTCGTCCGTGGGAGCGTCGACAGCATGCTCCAGAGCAACGACGAGGGTGCCCTCGAGAAGCCCCCGCATCAGAACGACTTCGGCAGATTGAGCACGTGGATCGCCACGTGCGACAGGATCAGGTTGGTTGAGATGGGCGCCACCTGGTAAAGCCGGGTTTCCCGAAACTTGCGCTCGATGTCGTATTCCTCGGCGAACCCGTAGCCGCCGTATGTCTGCAGGCAGGTATCGCCGGCAAACCAAGACGCCTCGGAGGCGACCAGCTTGGCCATGTTTGCCTCACTGCCGCAGGGCTGGCCGGCCTCGAACAGTTCGGCGGCCCTCCGCACCATCAGCTCGGCAGCCGCCGTCTGAACATAGGCGCGGGCGATCGGAAACTGCACGCCCTGATTCTGCCCGATCGGGCGACCGAAGACTTGGCGCTCGCGCGCGTATTCACTCGCCCGGTCCACGAAGAACCGTGCATCGCCGATGCATTCGCTCGCAATCAGGATGCGCTCGGCATTCATGCCGTCGAGGATGTAGCGGAACCCCTTGCCTTCCTCCCCGATCAGGTTAGCGGCAGGGACTTCCACGTTGTCGAGAAAAAGCTCGGTTGTTGCGTGGTTGAGCATCGTCCGGATCGGCCGGATGGTGAGTCCGCGCCCGACGGCTTCCCGCATATCCACGAGCAGCACGCTCATCCCGTCGGTGGATCTGGCCACTTGGTCGCGCGGCGTCGTCCGCGCCAGAAGCACCATAAGGTCCGAGTGCTCCGCCCGGGAGATGAAGACCTTCTGCCCGTTCACGATGTACCGGTCGCCGTCGCGTCGAGCAAAGGTGCGGATCCGCGTGGTGTCCGTCCCACTGCTGGGCTCGGTCACTCCGAACGCCTGCAAACGGAGTTCGCCCGAGGCAATGCGCGGCAGGTATGCCCTCTTCTGCTGTGCGCTGCCATGCCGGAGGATGGTGCCCATGGTATACATCTGCGCGTGGCATGCGGCGCCATTGCAGCCGGAGCGGTGAACCTCCTCGAGGATCGCGTTTGCCGCCCCCAGGCCCAGTCCTGGACCATCGTATTCTTCGGGAATAAGAACCGACAGGAAGCCTGCTTCAGTGAGCGCCGCCACGAACTCCTTGGGATAGGCGCGCTCGCGATCCAGCTCTCTCCAGTATTCCCCGGGAAAGTCGCCACACAGCTTGCGGATCGCTGCCCTGATCTCCGGAAAAGTCTCGGTGTCCACGTTTCCCTGCCTCCGCTTGCGGTCAGCAATAATTATTCTATCCCGAAGAGAAGGCGACGTGGCGGCATAGGGTGGAACGCGCCTAGCGCTTCCACCGCTTCTTGGCTTTGGCGGTCAAGGGTGCGTGTCGCTTCGCTCTACGCTCCCTACGCTGCTTCACGCCGCCTGGGGCTGGGCCTCGCAGGCGCCGTCCAGCGCCGTCCAGAAGGCGCGGAACAGGCGATCCTCGAGGCGGGCAAATGGCGGTACGCTCGTTTCGGGATCGGCGTCCAGCGCCTGCAGCCGGTCGAGCATCTGCGCCAAGTGCAACTCCTCCTCGGCAAGAATGCTCTTCAGCGACACCGGGCTGCCGCGCTCGCGCAGGGCGTCGTGATAGAGGCGGTAGGTCCAGATAGCGCGCAGTTCGATGGTCAGCGAGACGTAGAGATAGGGAACCTCGGGATTCACGTCCGGTCCCAGCGCATCCTCGATCGAGGCGTCGAGGCGACCGAAGTACATCCTTGCCGACGCCGGACGGATCGCGTCCTGGTCGTCGAAGTCCAGCGACCGACGGGCGAGCTTCTCGGCGGCGCGCTTGAAGAAGTACGAATGCCGCGTCTCCTCGGCGAGGTGCTTGAGAATGTCCTGCCCGAGCGTGCCCCGGCTCTGGCTGACCATGATCTTGCGGCTGCCGATGTGCTCCATCAGCGCCAGCGTATTGAGAAACCGCGCGTGCTCTGCCGGACGGTCGATCCACCAGGCGAGACGGCGTTTGACCGGCTCGACCAGGTCGACGCTAGAGGCTTCGGTCTCGGAGAGCGGCCAAGCTGTCCTCGATGACATCGTATATCCCGTCGAGTTCTTCGTTGGTGATGCAGTAAGGGGGCAACACGTACACCACGTTGCCAATCGGACGCAACAGCAGCCCCCGCGACAGGAAGTAGTTGTAGAGGCGGGGCGCCAGATCGGAAAGGTAGCCGCTCGTCGGGGCCGCGATTTCCACGGCCGCGATGCTGCCGCGGCAACGCACGTCGCGCACCAGCGGGTGATCTCGCAGCCCCGGCAGCCGGCGGCAATGCGTGGTGGCGATGTCCGCGATGCGCTCCAGAACCGGCTCACCCTCCCAAACCTCCAGATTGGCGCAGGCGGCGGCGCAGGCAATCGGGTTGCCGGTGTAGGACGAGGAATGGAAGAACATTCGCCCGCGGTCCTCCGACCAGAAGGCGTCGTACAACCGGCGCGTCGCCAACGTCGCCCCCATCGGCATAAAACCGCCGGTGATCCCCTTCGACAGGCACATCACGTCCGGCACGATGCCGGCCTGCTCGCAGGCGAAGAGCGTGCCGGTGCGGCCAAACCCGGTCATCACCTCGTCGGCGACGAGGAAAACGTCGTGCCGCCGGGCGAGCGCCGCCAATTCGGCCAGCAACGCCGGCTCATACATCAGCATGCCGCCGGCACCGAGCACCAGCGGCTCGACGATCAGCGCCGCAACCTCCCCGGCGTGGTCAGCGAGCAGAGCGGCGAAGGCATCGAGCGTCACCTGTCCCCGATCTGCGGCCGGAAACGGCAGGAAATCGACCTCGAACAGCATCGGTTGATAGGGGGACGTGAAGACGCCGCGCGCGCCTACCGACATCGCGCCGAAGGTATCACCGTGATAGCCGTTCTCGAAGGCAACGACACGATGTCGCGGCCGAGCGGTATTGTGCCAATAGCCCACCGCCATCTTCAGTCCGACTTCGACGGCGGTCGAGCCGGAATCGGAGAGGAAGACAAACTCCAACGGGTCGGCATCGGGCCTGCGAGGGGCCAGCGCCAGGAGCTTGCGGGCGAGCAGTTCGGCGGGCGGATGGGTAAAGCCCGCAAAAATCACCTGTTCGAGCGTGCGCGCCTGCCGGGCGACGGCAGCGGCGATCGCCGGATGCCGGTGACCGTGGGTGATCACCCACCACGAGGAGATAGCGTCCAGGATCCGCTGGTCCTCGGCGCCCTGCAGCCAGACCCCCTCGGCACCGACGATCTCGATCATCGGCCCTGCCGTGGCGTGCTGGGTGAATGGGTGCCACAGCGGCGACACGGCTCCCGACGGCGACGGCACGATCTTCATCGGCCGACAAAGTCCGCGGCGCGGAATTCCGCGGCAAATGCCCGCCGAAGCGAATCCGCGGAGAGTTCCGGCAGCCGTGGCAGACGGCCAAGGCGGGCGACTTTGGCATACTCGCAGATCGTCTGCTCGGTATCGGCCACTTCGTCTCCCACGAAGGCAACGCCGAGGATGGGGATGTCGCGCCGGCGCAGCGCCTCGATCGACAGCAGCGAATGGTTGATCGTGCCAAGCCCGGTGCGAGCGACCAGCACCACCGGGGCTCCCCAGCGCTGGAACACATCGATGAAGAGGGTGCGGCGGGTAATCGGGACCATCAGACCACCCGCCCCTTCCACCACCAGCAGCCGGCCCTCTGGCGCACCGCCCGGCAGAGCCATCGCGTGCGGATCGATCTCTATGCCATCAAGCTCGGCCGCGCGATGCGGTGACAGCGGCTGGGTCAGAATATAGCGCTCCAGTATGAAGCGCTCGGGGCCAAGGCCGGTGAGGGCGGCAACCGCGGCGGTGTCGGTCGCTTCCGCGGTCCCGGATTGCACCGGCTTCCAGTAAACCGCATCCAGCGCCAATGTCAGCATCGCCGCGACCACGGTCTTGCCGATGCCGGTGTCGGTTCCGGTGACCACCAGCGCGCTCATGCGGGTGCGCCTTGCTCGGCCAGCGACGGCAACACCTCGCGCAGAGCGTCGGCCAGGGCCGCGATCTCGTCCTCGCTGCGATCGAACCCGATCGAGATGCGCAGCCGTGACGTTCCGGCTGGCACGGTCGGGGGGCGTATCGCACGGACGTCGAAACCCCGGTGCTGCAACGCCGCTGCCGCCTCGACCGCGGTAGCCTCCGTTCCCAGGACCACCGGGATGATCTGCGTTCCGACTGCGGCTACTCTGTCGCCCGTGCACTTGGCCAGCCGTTCGGCGGCGAACCGGGCCAACGCGAGCAGCCGGGTACGCCGTTCCGGCTCCTCATCGATCAGTTCGAGAGCGCGGCGCACTGCGCAGGCGACGTAAGCCGGCGGTGCCGTCGAATAGATGAAGGGCCGGGCGGCGTTGATAAGATATTCGGCGACCACCGCCGGCGCGCAAACCAGCCCGCCGGCAACGCCCAGCGCCTTGCCGCAGGTGTGCAGCACGATCAACCGTTCGTCATAGCGACCTTCGGTGAATCCACGGCCCGAAGGTCCGAAGATGCCCGTCCCGTGCGCTTCGTCGACGATCAGGATCGCGTCGCAAGTCTGCGCCAGCGCGTGCAAGTCGGCCACCGGAGCAATATCGCCGTCCATGCTGTAGACGCTTTCGACGGCGAGCCAGACGTCTCGCGCGCCGGCACGGCGGGCTCGGACGATCGCTTCTTCGAACGCCGCGACGTCGTTGTGCCGCACGCGATAAATCCGGGCGTGACTGGCGTGCACGCCGTCCTTGACGCTGGCATGCACCCGCTCGTCACAGATGACCGCGTCGTGCCGGTGCGGCAGGGTCGTGAACAGCGCGAAGTTGGCGAGGAAGCCGGTCGAGAAGTAGAGCGCCCGCTCGCAGCCAAAAAAGCTGGCGGCGAAGGCTTCCAGTTCGGCATGACCAAGCTGGTGACCGCGCAGCAGTCGGGATCCCGACGCCCCCACGGAAATGCCCCGATCCAGGGCGTCCACAATCGTCCGGCGCAGCTCCGGATGACCAGAGAGACCGAGGTAGTCGTTCGACGTGAAGTCGATGCCGCGCGGCAGGCTAAGCGAGCGGTGCCGGGATTCGCTCCTCAGTCGCGAGAGTTCCTGCGCCAGGCGTTGCATGACGATCCTTTGGGCATTCGTGCTTGTCTGGCACGCGGCCGTGCAGGCCAAGGTCGGCGAGCAGCGCCCGGTCGAAATCGGCCTCGGGATTGGGCGTGGTCAGCAACTTCTCGCCGGTGAAGATCGAATTTGCCCCCGCGAGAAACGCAAGGGCCTGCGCCTCGCGCGGGATCGTGAGGCGTCCGGCACTGAGCCGGACCATGGAGCGGGGCAGCAGGATGCGCGCGACCGCGATCGCCCGGATCCAGTCGAACGTGTCCAGCTCTGGTTTGCCTTCCAGCGGCGTGCCCGTGACCGGGACAAGCGCGTTTATGGGGACACTCTCCGGCTGCGGGTCGAGGTTGGCCAGCGTATGCAGCAGCTTGATCCGGTCGAGCTGGCTCTCGCCCATTCCCAGGATCCCGCCGCAGCACACCGAGATGCCGGCGTTGGCCACGTTGGAAATGGTCCGCAGGCGGTCTTCATAGGTCCGCGTGGTGATGATTTCGCCGTAGTAGTCCTCGGAGGTGTCGAGGTTGTGGTTGTAGGCCGACAGTCCGGCCTCGGCCAGCCGGTGCGCCTGGTCCTCTGTCAGCATGCCAAGCGTGCAGCAGGCCTCCATGCCGAGCGAGCGGACCCCGCGGACGATCTCCAGCACCCGATCAAAGGCCCGGCCGTCCGTTACCTCGCGCCAGGCGGCTCCCATGCAGAAGCGGGTGGAGCCCGCCTCCTTCGCCTCGCGGGCAGCGGCCAGAACGTCGTCCGTTTTCATCATCCGCCCGGGATCGACCTCGGTCTCATACCGCGAGGATTGCGGGCAGTAAGCGCAGTCCTCCGGGCAATTGCCGGTCTTGATCGACAGCAGGGTGCAGAGCTGGACTTCCCGGGGATCGTGATAACGGCGGTGCACCTCGGCGGCACGAAACACCAGATCGAGAAGCGGTGCGTCGTAGAGCTCGGCAATCGCGGACAGCGTCCACTTCTCGCCCTGCGTCGTGGTTATTCCCATGGTTTCTCCGTCACTCCCTGAGCGGATGTCCCCGCGGCGGTCTCCGCAGCGCGCCGCCTGCCAGAACCGCTCTTCGCATGCGCGGAGCGGTATAAGCATGCGTGGGCTGCGGGCGTCAAGCGCTTACGCTTAGATGGAATGTTTGCTTAAAGACGTGTCGGTTGCGCCGCGCCCCCAGCGAGACGCCGGAGGAATTCGGCGACCTGGGCATCCACACGCAGGGAAGGGTCGTGCATCGAGGCGGGATCGACGTAGAAGTCGGTCGCCACCAGCCGGTGGCCGGAAAAGATCTCGTGTGAATTCAGGCGCGTCTCGCACAGCCAGACGTCGCCGGGAGCGAAGCGCACGGTGTGCCGGTCCATTGCGCTGCGCGGCTGGGCGTTGATGCGATCGAACACCAGCTTGTTCAGTCGGTGGCATACCTGATTGGAGGGCGCGGAGGATAATTCCGCCAGGCTCGCTTCCTTGGCAAACCGCTCAATGAGGTCCTGCAACCGGGGACCCACGGTCCAGACGCGCGGCTGCCGGTCGACATTTATAAAGATCCGAAAATAATGCAGATCTTCCGGGCGGCTAAAGTAATCGACGTGCAGCCCTTCCGGGCCGGTCGGCGTAAACCGCCAGCTCACGCCCTGCTTCAGGAACCGGTACGACGGCGCAATCGTGCACGCGAAGCATCGCAGTTCGCCACTCAGCCGCTTCACCTCCCGCCGAAAGCGGCGATACAGGAACACGTCGGAGCCAAAAGCCTCGCGGAAGAGCCGCCGCACCTCGCCGCGGTGCAGCTTCGGATAGGTGAGGAACCTGTCGGTCAGTTTCTGATGCGCTCTGCCCGCCGGAAACGAAACGCGGTTCAGCACCTCGAAATCGACGGAAAAGGGCGGATGGCGAAGCAGAACGACGTCGCCGGCCTCGTAGTGCCGGATCAACCTGGCATCGAACGCCGACGGATTGGCGGCACGATCCATCCAGTCCAGAGAGACAAAGCGGTCAGCGACCGCAGCGCTGAGCTCAATTTCGGCCATGCGTAACTCAATCCCTTGGCGCGAACGCGACCATACCACGCGACCAGGCACAACCGTGAAGAGCTGGTTTGCCAAACCGCGGACGATAAGCCTGTCATCGCGGCACCAGGTATGCTATCTGCCTCTGCCTTGCTCCGCTGCCGATCCTGTCCAGGCCGTGCCCAACGGATGCGAGATTCCCTTCATCACCCGGAGTTGCCCTATGATCGGCCATGGTACCGCTGCCGGCGAGAAGCTTACCCAGTACTCCGAGCGGATGGAGCGCTTGCTGGATGACATGGACGCGCTGAAGGAGGACCTAAAGGAGCTAAAGGCCGAGATCAAGAACGACGGCTTCAACGTCCGGGCGCTCAGCAAGCTCGTGACCATTCGCCGCAACAAGAAGACGGCCGAGGTCGAGGCGGAACTTCTGAACGACTTGGTGCTGTACGCGCATGCCACCGGCACGCCGCTCGATGTCGCCGTTCCTGGCGACGACATGCCGTCGTCGCAACCGGCGCGACGCGATGCCCAGGCGCCGGCCGACGACGAGTAGCCGGCTTCTGCCGGCACCTCCGTCGGCCGTCACATTCGGCTTAACGGCAAAGGGATAGTATAATGGTCGCGCGGCACCCGCCCCGCACACAGATTTCTATGTGTCCAACACAACCCGGAGCGTGGCATGTCCCGGACCTATCTTGTGACTGGAGGCGCCGGCTACATCGGCAGCCACGTTGTCGTTGATCTCCTGACGCGCGGCCATCGCGTCGTCGTCTTCGACAACTTGCAGCAGGGCCACCGGCAGGCGGTTCACGTCGACGCCCCGCTGGTCGTCGGCGATCTCAATGATCCCGAAGCACTGCGTCACCTGTTCGGTCGCTACCGCTTCGACGGGATCCTGCATTTTGCCGCCAATTCTCTCGTCGGCGAATCCATGAAGCGGCCGCTGCGCTATGTGGGCGACAACGTCACCAACGCGCTGAACCTGATCCGCGCGGCCATTGAACACGACGTCCGCCGGCTCGTGCTTTCCTCCACCTGTGCCATCTTCGGTCTGCCGGAGCGGGTGCCAATCGACGAGGACGTGGCCAAGAATCCGGCCAATCCTTACGGCGAATCCAAACTCATCATCGAGCAGATCCTGCGATGGGCCGACGAAGTCCATGGACTGCGTTCGGCGGCCCTCCGCTACTTCAATGCCGCTGGCGCCCACCCGACGTTCGGCATCGGCGAGGATCACTCCCCGGAAACGCACCTGATCCCGATCTGCTTCGAGGTCGTGCTCGGCCAGCGACCGTTCGTCGAGGTGTTCGGCGACGACTATCCCACCCCCGACGGCACGTGCATCCGCGACTACATCCACGTCTGCGACCTGGCCGATGCACACGTCCGCGTGCTGGATGCGCTGGAGGATGGTAGTTGCCACTACAACGTTGGCATCGGTCGCGGATATTCGGTTCAGGAGGTGCTGGACGCGGTGCGGCGGGTTACCGGCCACCCGTTGCCGGCTCGCATCGGCGGGCGACGCGCCGGCGACCCTCCGGTTCTGGTCGCCGAACCGGGGCGCATTCGCTCGGAACTGGGCTGGCAGCCGCGCTTCACCGATCTCGATGAGATCGTCGCCACGGCTTGGCGCTGGCGGGCAGCCAATCCGCAAGGCTTCACTCACCGCCAAGCGGCAAGCTAAAGCCGCTTGCGCGGAGGGCCGCTGCATTTTGTGGCGGCCCTGCGGAATGCTCTTGAGTTGCAGAGGGTGTGTTCCCAGCGAGCGTCACGTTCCGAACATCCTAGCGGCTCAAGCCTGTTTTGGCCTGCGCCACGACCGCCTGACCGACCTTCGAGCTTGGCCGGCGGCCAAGGACTTCACAGATCCAGGCTGCCGTCTCGCACAAGCGCGGAAGATCAATCCGTGTCTCGATGCCAAGGGCGTGAAGCATCGAGACTAGATCTTCCGTCGCGACGTTCCCCGAAGCCCCGGGAGCGTATGGACAGCCTCCCAGGCCGGCCACTGAGGAATCGAACGCGCCGATCCCTTCTTCGAGAGACGCATAAACATTGAGGAGCGCGCGCCCCCAAGTGTCATGGTAGTGGCCGGCGAGCCTGCTGACCGACACGCGTTTGGTGACCTCCGCTAGCATCGCTTTCGTTTGCGGCGGCGTGCCGGTGCCGATCGTGTCTCCCAGCGAGATCTCCCAGCACCCCATCTCGTGCAACGTGCCGGCAACATCGGCCACCGCCGCAGGTGCCACCGCGCCGTCATAGGGGCAACCCAGGACGCACGAAACATAGCCCCGCACGCGCACGCCGTACCGCTTCGCTTCGGCCAGGACCGGTCTGAACCGCTCCATACTCTCGGCGATCGAGCAACCTATGTTCCGTCGCGAAAAGCCTTCCGAGGCGGCAGCAAAGACCGCCACCTCCTCCGCGCCGGCAGCTACGGCCGCCTTGAATCCCTGCATGTTCGGCACCAGAACGGGGTAAGCCACCCCCGATCGACGCTTCAGGCCGCGCAGCAGCCGGTCGTGATCGGCCATCTGCGGTACCCGCTTCGGCGATACAAATGCGGTAGCCTCGATCACCTCGAGGCCGGCCTCGGCAAGTCTCGAGATCAATTCAGCCTTGATCGCGGTCGCGACCGGCTGCGGCTCGTTCTGAAGGCCATCCCGCGGTCCAACCTCAACGATGCGAACATGGGACGGAAGAGCGCCTGTCATTGAACCGGATCGAGTTTAACCAGCTCGGTTCCCTCCGACACCTGGTCGCCCACCCCGTAGACGAAAGCCCTGATGGTTCCCGCGATTGGCGATGCGATCGTGTGCTCCATCTTCATCGCCTCAAGGATCAGGAGCGGGGTCCCCCTTGCGACGACGCTTCCCGCCTGCGATAGCACGGCGATGATTCTTCCGGGCATCGGCGCGGTCAGGCCCCCCCCGGCCCCGCCACCCTCTCCCGGGTGATAGAGCGGATCCACAGCCGACAGCAGGTAGTCCCGCCCGTCCAGGAAAACATGGCGTCTTTCCCCGGCCGCAATCACCGTGGCCGACAGCCGCCGACCGCCAAGTTCAGCACGCAGCGCGCCGGTATCCGCAAGCTCGCCCATGACGGGGATGCTGATGCCATCGAGCTGAATGACGAACGAAGGGCTAGCAGCATAGGTAACGCCAACGGCGATTTCCCCGGCCTCAGAGCGAAATTTCAGCATACGGGTGAAATCCGCGTTCAGGCGCCAGCCGTCTCTGGCGTGCCAGGGCGACCAGCGGTCCGCGTCGCGTCGGGCGCGACCATGGGCCTCCTGTCGCTCCCGAAGCAGTTCGGCAAGAGCGACCAGAACGCAAACCACCTCGGGAATCGGGACTGCGTCCGCAAACAACACGTCGTGTTCGCGCTCGATCAGCGTGGTGTCAAGATCGGCGGCCGCGAATGCTGGCGATGCAACCAGGCGCGACAGGAACCCCACATTGTTGGAGACGCCGACGATTCGGTAGCGGGCCAGCGATTGCAGCATGCGGGCGCGGGCGCGCTCCCTGTCCTCGTCCCAGACAATCAACTTGGCGATCATCGGATCGTAATGCTCAGTGATCTCGTCGCCCTGCTCCACTCCCGTGTCGATCCGCACATGCACCGAGGGGCTCGGCGCTGCCAGGTGAGTCAGCCGCCCCGTCGAAGGGAGAAAGCCCCTGGCCGGATCTTCTGCATAGATGCGCGCTTCGAGAGCATGGCCGCGAAGCGTCAGCTGCTTCTGCGCCAACGGCAACGGTTCACCGGCGGCGACACGCAACTGCCACTCCACCAGATCCTGCCCGGTGACCATCTCGGTAACCGGGTGCTCAACCTGCAGGCGCGTGTTCATTTCCATGAAGTAGAATGAACCGTCGCCAGAGACGATGAACTCCACCGTGCCGGCTCCGACATAGGCAACGGTGCGCGCGGCGTCGCAAGCTGCGCGCCCCAGCGCGGCGCGGAGTTCCGCCGTCAGCCCCGGCGCCGGCGCTTCTTCGAGGACTTTCTGATGGCGACGCTGGACGGAACAGTCGCGTTCGAAGAGATGCACGACGTTGCCGTGCCGGTCGGCGAAAACCTGGATCTCGATATGCCGTGGGCGCACAAGGTATTTCTCGATGAGCACCCGGTCATCGCCGAAGCTGGAAGCTGCCTCGCGGCGGCAGGAAGCGAGAGCCGCGTCAAAGTCCGCATCGCATTCGACAATCCGCATGCCCTTGCCGCCGCCGCCGGTGCTGGCCTTGATCAACACCGGCCAGCCAACCGCCTGAGCGCGAGCGCGCAGAAATGCCACATCCTGCTCGTCGCCATGGTATCCGGGCACAACCGGAACGCCCGCTCTCTCCATCAGCCGCTTGGCCTCCGATTTGGAGGCCATGGCCTGAATTGCCGCAGCCGGCGGGCCAACGAAAGCGATGCCAGCGTCGCGGCATGCAGCCGAGAACGCCGCGTTTTCCGACAGAAAGCCATACCCTGGATGGATCGCCTGGGCGCAGGTTGCCGCCGCCGCTTGCAGAATCGCCGCGATGTGCAGATAGCTGTCCCGTGCTGGCGGAGGTCCGATGCGAATGGCCTCCTCGGCCATGCGGACATGGCGGGCAGAGGCGTCGGCATCGGAATAAATGGCCACCGTCTGGATCCCGAGCCGCCTGCAGGTTTCGATCACGCGACAGGCGATCTCACCTCGGTTGGCGATAAGAACCTTCGTAAACATGCTCGTCTTCGCCGCCCTCCTCCGTCAGCGCTTGCTCTTCCAAGAAGGGCTCCGCTTGCTCAGGAACGCGCCTACTCCCTCGACGGCTTCGGCGGTCGCCCGCAACGCAGCGATCCGCTGGGCGGTGCGCTCCGGCAGGCTTTCGGCATCCGGTACCTCGGTGACATCCCGGATGAGATCCTTGACGGCGCCCTGCGCCAACGGCCCTCCGGCCAGCAGCACGTCGACGATGCTGTTCACGACCAAATCCAGCCGCTCCGGGTCCGTCACCTCGTGCACCAGGCCGATTTCAGCTGCGCGCCCGGCGGAAAGGCGTTCGCCCGTCAGGAAATAGCGGTGCGCCTGCCGCTTACCGATAGCAGAAATGACATAGGGTGCAATTGTTGCTGGAATCAGTCCAAACCGAACCTCCGAGGCAGCAAAATATGCCGAGGTGGAGGCGACGGCGATATCGCAGGCCGCCACCAGCCCCAGGCCGCCGCCAAGAGCGGCGCCATGAACCCGAGCCAGCGTCGGCTTGGGCAATTGTGCAAGGGTCCGGAACATCTCTGCGAGCGAGCAAGCGTCGCGGAGGCTTTGCGCCGGCGTATAGTCAGCCGCACGCCTCATCCAGTTGAGGTCGGCGCCCGCGGAGAAACTGGAGCCCCGCCCCGAAAGGATGATGATCCGCGCTTCGAGATCGCTTTGCAGCTGACGCAACGCCTCGGTCAATTCGCCGATCAGGTTTTCGTCAAAGGCGTTGTGAACGTTGGGCCGGTTCATCCAGATCGATGCGACCCCACCCCGCTGCTCGATCTCCAAATCTCGGAACACGGTTTATCCTCCGATCCCTTGCTCCCTACATCCGGAAGATCCCGAACACGGTTTTCTCGACCGGAGCATTCAACGAAGCTGAGATGCCGAGCCCCAGCACCCGGCGCGTATCCTGCGGATCGATCACACCGTCGTCCCACAGCCGCGCCGTGGCATAAAATGGGTGCCCCTGCGTCTCGTACTGCGTGCGGATCGAGGCTGCGAATTCTTCCTCTTCTTGCTTCGCCCATTGTCCGCCCTGCGCCTCGATGCTGTCGCGGCGGACAGTCGTCAGAACGTTGGCGGCCTGCTCGCCGCCCATCACCGATATCCGCGCGTTCGGCCACATCCACAGGAAACGCGGGCCATACGCCCGGCCGCACATGCCATAGTTGCCGGCGCCAAACGAGCCGCCGATCAGCACCGTGAATTTGGGCACGCGCGCGCAACTAACGGCCGTCACCAGTTTTGCGCCGTCCTTGGCGATCCCCTGGTTTTCGTACTTCCGGCCGACCATAAAGCCCGTGATGTTCTGCAGAAACACCAAAGGAATGCCCCGCTGAGCGCAGAGCTGAACAAAATGCGCGCCTTTTTCTGCTGACTCCGAAAACAAAATCCCGTTGTTGGCCACGACGCCGATCGAATATCCGTGAATATGCGCAAAACCGGTGACCAGTGTGATCCCGTAGCGGGACTTGAATTCGTCCAATCTGCTGCCATCGACGAGTCTGGCTATTATTTCCCTGACGTCGTACGGCTTACGTGTATCCTGTGGAATAATGCCGTAGATTTCATCAGGCGCGTACAGCGGATCCTCAGGTGGGACCGTCTTCAGTCGGACCGTTTTTTTCAGCCCGAAGTTCGCAACGATCTGGCGCGCCAGGTAGAGCGCATGGCTGTCGTTATCGGCGAAGTGGTCCGCCACGCCGGACATCCGGGTGTGCACATCGGCGCCTCCCAGTTCCTCGGCGTTCACCTCCTCACCCGTAGCCGCCTTGACCAGTGGCGGGCCGCCGAGAAAGATCGTCCCCTGGTTCTTGACGATGATTGTTTCGTCCGACATTGCCGGCACATAAGCGCCGCCGGCGGTACATGATCCCATCACCACGGCGAGTTGGGGAATGCCTTTCGCCGACATGATCGCCTGGTTGTAGAAAATACGGCCGAAGTGATCGCGATCAGGAAACACATCGTCCTGCAACGGCAGGTAGGCTCCGCCGGAGTCCACGAGGTAGATGCAGGGCAACCGGTTTACTTCGGCGATTTCCTGCGCACGGAGGTGCTTCTTCACCGTCATCGGGTAGTAGGTTCCGCCTTTGACGGTCGCATCATTGGCGACGATCATGCATTCCTGGTCGGCGACGCGGCCAATGCCGGTGATGAGGCTCGCCGATGGGACGTCGCCCCCGTACATTCCGAACGCCGCCAGCTGGGAGAGTTCGAGAAAGGGGGTACCTGGGTCCAGCAACGCGTCGACCCGATCGCGCGCCAGCAGCTTTCCTCGCGACAGATGCTTCTGGCGCGCCTCCGGCGATCCTCCTTGCGCGACCGCTGCCAACTTTTCCCGAAGATCCTGGACCTGCACGCGCATGGCGGCGGCGTTGGCCCGAAACTCCTCGCTCCGAACATCGATGGCCGACCGCAGCGCGGTCACCTATCGTGTCTCCTCAAACAGTTCGCGGCCGATCAGCGTTCGTCGGATCTCGGAGGTGCCGGCTCCGATTTCGTAGAGCTTGGCGTCGCGCCACAACCGTCCGGCGGGATATTCGTTGATGTAGCCATTGCCGCCCAGCACCTGGATTGCCTCGCCGGCCATCCAGGTCGCCTTTTCGGCAGCGTAGAGGATGGCGCCGGCCGAGTCCTTGCGGGTCGTCTCTCCCCGATCGCACGCCCGCGCAACCGCGTAGACGTAGCTCCGACACACATTCCAGGCGGTGTACATGTCGGCAAGTTTTCCCTGCATCAGCTGGAACTCACCGATCGCCTGACCGAACTGGCGGCGCTCGTGGACGTAGGGAATGACCAGATCGAGGCACGCGGCCATGATCCCAAGCGGTCCGCCCGCCAGAACAAGCCGCTCATAATCCAGACCGGACATCAGGACGCCGACCCCGCCGTCTACTTTGCCAAGCACGTTACCGGCAGGAACCGCACAGTCCCGGAACACCAGCTCGCAGGTGTTGGAGCCGCGCATGCCGAGTTTGTCGAGTTTCTGGGCGGTCGAGAACCCGGTAAAGCCTTTCTCGATGATGAACGCGGTGATGCCGCGGGGGCCGGTCGCAGGGTCGGTCTTGGCGTAGACAATCAGCACGTCGGCGTCGGGACCGTTGGTGATCCACATCTTGTTGCCGTTCAAAACCCAATGATCGCCGCGAAGCTCGGCCTTCGTCCGCATCGAAACCACGTCGGAGCCGGCACCGACTTCGCTCATCGCCAGCGCACCGACGTTCGCGCCGGAAATCAGCTTCGGCAGATACCGCTGCCTTTGCCCGGGCGTTCCGTTGCGTCGGATCTGGTTGACGCACAGGTTGGAGTGCGCGCCATAGGACAGGCCGACGGAAGCCGAGGCACGGCTGATCTCCTCCATGGCGACGACATGAGCCAGGTAACCGAGACCGGCGCCGCCATCGTCCTCCTCGACGGTAATGCCCAGGACGCCGAGATCACCGAACCGGGGCCAGAGATCGAGCGGAAAGACATTATCGCGATCGATGTCGGCGGCCCGTGGGGCAATCTCCCGATCGGCAAAGGCACGAACTGTCGCGCGCAACATCTCGACCGTCTCGCCAAGATCATGGCTCAAACCCAGCGCGTGCATCCCTTCCTCCCGATGACGGCGCGCCGGCCTTGTTTCTTCAGGCCGGTTTCATAAACAAACGTACGTTCGTTTCGTGCCCCTTGGCAAGCGATTTTCCCGAGTGGCTCCAGGCACAGCGCCGGGGGCAGATATACAAACGTTTGTTTCTTAGTTGAAAAGGGGGTTTAAGCTAACCGCATTGCCCACCGGCAACGGAGGACTTGAAAGCATGGCACGAACGGCCGGCTCGCACGGTCCCGCAACCATGGAGGCCATCCGCGCCGCGGGATTACGGCTGATCTTCGAGCACGGGTACGAGTCGATGAGCCTGCGGCAGCTTGCGGCGGAGGTCGGCATCCAGGTCGGTTCGCTCTACAATCACATCAGCACGAAGCAGGCGCTGCTGTTCGATCTGATCGATGCACACATGCGCGCCCTGCTCGTAGAGCTGGAGAAAGCCCTGCAAGGCATTGATGCGCCCGCCGATCGGCTGCGGGCCTTCGTCGCCTTCCACGTGTCCTACCACATCCTCCGCAAGCGCGAGGTCTTCATCAGTTACTCGGAACTGCGCAGCCTGGAGCCCGACAAATACGCGGCGATTGTCCGGATGCGCCGGCGGTACGAGGACGCACTGGTCGCAATCCTGCAGCAGGGCGTCACTACCGGAGACTTTAGCGTCGGCGATCAGCGGGTCGTCGCTTTCGGCATCCTGGCCATGCTCACCGGCGTGTGCACCTGGTTCCAGCCGGGCGGCCGCCTCACCGCCGACAAAGTGATCGCGATCTACACCGAGGTGGTGCTGTCGGGCGTGCTGCGAACGTCGCGCTGAAGTCGCTTCCTGAGAGGGTTGCAAACGCGGCGGAGAAGAATGGCTGGGGCGGGAGGATTCGAACCTCCGAATGCCGGTACCAAAAACCGGTGCCTTACCACTTGGCGACGCCCCAACGTGTCTGCAGCAGGCCTCCGACGACCTTAGTCGCTAACGGCTTTGGCCGCAACGCGCCCGCCCGGCCCTTCCCAGTAGGCAGAACAGTGGCCCAGGTCCAGAATTCTCTTTGGCACAAGAGTTCGCGCCATCCACATATCTTTTTCGGCACGCGCTCGCATTGCACCGCGGAGCGCACTTTCAAAAAGCTGGGAAGGGCCAGTTTGACCAAAACCGAGCTCTTTCCGTATGATACGCTGAAAGATCGATAGGCGAAAAATCGCATAACGTCCACGCCTCATCGCTGTCGGGAGGAGACTTTGGGAAAGAGATTGATGAAGCGCCGGGACGGCGCTTTAGGGACAGGTCGTTGCGGTTCGATTCCTCGGCGGATAACCACATCCCGCGCGTCGCTCCTCTTCTTTGGATCGTTCGGAAGGGGGATCGGCGCATGATCCCAATACCGGACAAGCCGGACACCGTCTATTTCTTCGGCACTTGCCTGATCGATCTGTTTTATCCCGAGGCTGGCCTCGCCGGCATCGATCTGCTGCAACGTCAGGGAATCCGGGTCGTCTATCCTCAAGGTCAAAGCTGCTGCGCGCAGCCGGCGCGAAACTGCGGTTTCGCCGAGGAGGCGCGCGCCGTGGCGCGCAACCAGTTGCGGCACTTTCCAAAACCGTGGCCGATCGTTGTCCCGTCGGGCAGCTGTGCCGGGATGATGCGTGAACACTACCCCGAGCTGTTCGCGGGCGAGCCGGACGAGGCGGAGGCGCGCGCGTTCGCCGATCGTGTCTACGAACTCACTTGGTTCCTCGTGCATGTCTGCAAGATCGCGGTGCGCGATCAGGGGGCACCGGTGCGGGTAACGTTTCACGGGTCGTGCCACAGCCAGCGCGAGATGGGGGTGAGGGAAGAGCCGAAGCAGCTGCTCCGGGATCTCTCCAACGTCACCTTCGTGGAACTCACGCGCCCGGCAGAGTGTTGCGGGTTCGGCGGCACCTTTTCGGTGCGCATGCCGGAAGTGTCCGGCGCCATGGTCGCAGACAAAATTGCGGACATTGCGGAAACGGGTGCGGCCGAGGTGCTTTCAGGCGACTGCGGTTGCCTGCTGAACATCTCCGGGGCCATGGCGAAGAACGGAAGCCCGGTGCGGGCCCGGCATATCGCGGAATTCCTGAGGGAGCGCTGCTATGGCAAGTAATCTCGCCACGGCCGAATCCGCGGTATCCTCCGCGCCCGGTTTCGCCGCCCGAGCCTCGGTTGCCCTGAAAGACGCGGGTCTGCGGCGCAAGTTCCGCCGCGCCATGGATGGCTTGATGACGAAGCGGGCGGCGCAGTTTCCGGATCCCGACGCATGGACAAGTCTGCGGGCCAGAGGCTCTGCCATCCGCAGGCGCAGCCTTGCCCGCCTGCCTGAACTGTTGGAACAACTGGATACCCGATGCCGGGCGAATGGCATCCAGGTGCACTGGGCGGAAACCAGCGCCGACGCCGACCGGATTATCCAGGGCATTCTGACGGATCACGGCGTCCGTACGGTGATCAAGGGCAAGTCCATGGTCAGCGAGGAGATTCACCTCAACGACTTCCTGGCCCGGCACCAGATCTCCGCCGTCGAATCGGACCTAGGCGAGTTCGTCATTCAACTGGCGCACGAGACGCCATCCCACATCATCATGCCGTGCATCCACAAGAGTCGGGAAGACGTCGCGGCACTTTTTCACGCCCAGATCCCCGACCAGGCCTACACGGATGACGTCGATGCCCTGACTGCGACGGCCCGGCGCGTGCTACGCGAGCAGTTTGCTTCGGCTGATGCCGGTTTGTCCGGCGTCAACTTTGCGGTCGCCGAAACCGGGACGCTCTGTCTCGTTGAGAACGAGGGCAATGGCCGCCTGTCGACGACCCTGCCGCCTCTGCATATCGCGGTGATGGGTCTGGAAAAGGTGGTGGAACGGCTGGAAGACGTACCCCCGCTGCTGACGCTGCTGACACGCTCGGCAACGGGTCAGCCCATCACCACCTACGTGAACTTCATATCGGGGCCCCGACGCCAGGGCGAGCAGGACGGACCACATGAAGTTCACCTCGTGCTGCTGGACAACGGGCGCACGCGGATCTTCGGCGATTCCCAGTTGCGCGAAACTCTCGCCTGCATCCGCTGCGGAGCCTGCATGAACCATTGTCCGGTCTACACGCGCGTCGGCGGCCACGCTTATGACGCGGTCTATCCGGGACCGATCGGCAAGATCCTGACCCCACAGATCAACGGCATGGAGGCCGCCGGGGACCTCCCGCACGCCTCCAGCCTGTGCGGCGCCTGTGGAGAGGTTTGCCCGGTCTCCATCCCCATTCCGAACCTGCTGGTTCGCTTGCGCGGCGAGGCGGCTCACCGCGATCCGGCCTCGACCGTGAAGGGGCATGGTGCCCGGCACAGCTCCCTGGAGGATCTGACGTGGCGCGGCTGGCGGCTGATGTACGGTATTCCCCTGGCCTATCGACTCGGTACGCGCCTGCTGACCCTTTTCGGGAACGCTATGCCGGCTTCCCTGCCGATGCTGAGAAACTGGACCAGCGTCCGCACAAAACCGCGCTTTGCACGCCAGCCGCTCAACGTTCTGGTGCGGTCCCGGGGGATCGACCATGAGTGACGCGAAAGCAGCCATTCTCGGACGCCTGCGCACAACACGTACGGCGGCTGCGCCATCACTGCCCGACTGGTCGATCACCGTGCCGGAGCCGGAGCGCCTCAAGAGCTTCTGTGAGCGGCTGGAGGCGAGCCATGCCGAGGTGCACGCCAGTACGTCGGCAGATTGGCCGACACTGTTGGCGGATCGCCTGAAAGCCCGCGGCAACGAGCGCGGCGCGGCCGGCGGAAGCACGAAAGTGCTCTTCGCTCCCGGCACGGACCGCGGCCGACAGCTGGCCGATGCCTGGGCAGGTCAGACAGACCTGCACCTTGTTGCCTACGACCAGCCGGTCGAATCTCTAAAGGATGTGCTGGTTCATGGTGTCGACGCCGCGGTGACCGAAACGCGGGGCGGAATCGCCGAAACGGGCACGCTCATCCTTTGGCCGTCGTCCAACGAGCCGAGGCTCATGTCACTGCTCCCGCCGCTGCATGTGGCGCTGGTCAAGGCCAACGAAATTTTCGGTACGCTGACCGAGGCAATGACGTCGCAGAAGTGGTCGGGGGGTATGCCGACCAACGCTTTGCTGATTTCCGGCCCAAGCAAGACGGCCGACATCGAACAGACGCTCGCCTACGGCGTCCACGGCCCGAAGGAGCTGATGGTTATCGTCCTCGATTCTTGAGAACCGCGCCGCACGGTGAGCTGCCGGAAGCCTTCAGTCGAGTGAAGGCTTTGGTGCGTGTTCGGAGAGTTTTTCGGCAATCACCGCGGCTGCACCCCGGCCGCAATCTTCGCCCCAAGGACGAACGAAACGCGCCAGAAAGTCAGCCCGCCGGTCCGTGCCCGCCTCCGGATGGTGCGCTTCGTTCGGAAGCAATTCCAGGCGCAGGACTTCCCCATGCCGGCGCATGCGGAATGCGGCCCCGTGGGTTTCCACCTGCACCGGCACACCGGCCATGACGTCGACCGGTTCGCCATCACCAACGGGCTGGAAGACGTAGTCGTCCCAGGCGTTCGCCCCCGACCGGACGAAGTGCCCCACGACCCGCGCCCGGAAGGCTTCGGTCGTCTTGGCGTTGGGATCCAGCACATCGCGGGCGTCGATGCGTTCAGGTTTCATAGCCCAATCCTACCACGTTCAGCCCGGACATTTTCGCAGAATGAGCGCTTTGAGCGCAGTTGGCCTTCGAACAGTGCGGTTGGAGCGTGTGGTGGGACCGGATCATCCCTCCAAACAAGACATTCGATGAGCTCATCGAGGCGCAACTCAGAGCTTCACGACGCGTCGTCACGCTCTGGTCGAAAGCAGGCATTGCTGCCCGATGGATGCGTGAGGAGGCGCAAGAGGCGGTCAACAGTGGTAATCTTACATGGTCTTCAGCGAGTCGATGACGCGCAACGCGGCCGGGCCCACCAGGACAATGAACAGCGCCGGCAGGATGAAAACGATCATCGGGATCGTCAGGATAGCGGGGAGGCGAGCCGCTTTCTCTTCCGCCTTCATCATCCGCTCGTTGCGGAATTCGGCGGAAAGGGTGCGCAGCGCCTTGGCCAGGGGCGTGCCGTATCGCTCGGTTTGCAGCAGCGTATCGACCACGCCCCGCACCGACGGGAGCGGGCAGCGGGCGATCAGGTTCTTCAGGGCCTGACGGCGCTCCGGCAGAAAGCCGAGTTCGACAGCGGTGAGGCCAAATTCGTCGGCGATGGCGGGGCAGGCCCGATCCATCTCGCCGGCGACCCGGGTGAGCGAGGCGTCCAGGGAAAGCCCCGCCTCGGTGCAGATGACCAGCAGGTCGAGCGCGTCGGGCAGCCCTTTCTGGATCAGCTTCTGGCGCTTGGTCATTGCATTGCGGACGAACACGCTGGGTGCATAGAAGCCGAAGCCCACGGCCAGCATCGGCACGAGCGACCGCAGCGGCTCCTGGAGCGCAAAGACGTGCAGAACCTGGATCAGCACCAGGGCTCCCGCACCGAACACGAACGGTGCGCACAGCCTCGCGATCATGTACGTGACGATCGCGTCTCGCGACCGCCAGCCGGCGCAGGCCAGCTGTTCCGAGACTTTTGCCGACGTTCGGTCGCGCATCAGGTTGAGACGGTGGGCGACAACGCGCATCAGCGTCCGAGCGCGGCGCCGGTTCGATGCGCCGCGGGGCGGAGACCGGCGGCCGGCGCGCAGCTCCTCCCGCCGGCGGGCGAGACGCCGCGCTCGCTCCGCCATCGGATTGCTGGCGACAAGCGCTCTCCACACCATGCAGACGACGACGAAGCTCGCAATGCCGGCAAAGAGGGTAATCGCGTTCGCGGCGGACGTGCCGGAGGGCAGGAAATCGGCGGGCGTCATATCTCGAACCGAATCATCTTGACCATGACGGCCGCGGCGACGGCGATGCTGGTGAGGCCGCCGCCGAGCATGATCACGCCGCGCGGGTCGTTCATCAGCACGCTGGCATAACCCGGATTCACCGCGGAGATGAGGCCGAACATCAGGAACGGCAGCGCGCCCAAGATATAGGCCCCCGCTTTCGCCTCCGACGATAGTGCCCTGATTTTGAGACGAAGTTGCCGGCGCCGGCGCAGGATGTCGGAGAGATTGGTCAGCGTCTCCGCCAGGTTGCCGCCGGTCTCCTGCTGGATCGCCAGGCTGATGACGAAGAAGTTGAACTCGGCGATGTCCAGTCGCCTCGCGGTCTCCCACAGGACATCCTGGAGGGGGCGGCCGAAACGAACGCTGTCGGTGACCCGCCGAAATTCGCCGCCAACGGGCTGGGCCATTTCGCGCCCGACGGTGCTGATCGACTCTGCGACCGGCAGCCCCGCGCGCAGCCCGCGAACGACAAGATCGACCGCGTCCGGCAGGATGGCGATAAAGCGGCTGCGATAGCGGCGGATGAGAAACCCGGTGGCAAGGTGCGGCAGGCCCAGGCCCAGGACGATGGCCAGGCAGGCGGCGAGAGGTGCCGGAAGCAGGAAGGTCAGGCGCAGGATGCCGAAGGTCGCGACCATCACGCCCGCACAGATCAGGACGTAGGCGCCGACACTGAGTCCGAAGCCGGTGCGGCCAAGCCGGTCCCGCAACGCAGACTGCCGCGGAAGAAATCGTCGCGCCAGGTCTTCCACGAACGGAACCGACGGCGCCTCCGCCCGTCGCAGCGTTGATGCAGCGCCCTTGCCGCGCACCACAGGCCGCGCCGCGCCGTCGCCCGCCCGTCCGATCCGAAGCGCGCGCCGCCGCAGGCGAGCGCTCGCCCCCGCCGACGAGCCGGCCGCCAGCAGCAGTAACGCGACCGTACTGACGGCGCCAATGATCGTGACCACCGCGACGCCGTTCACGGCGCCGTCCGCGCGGCCGTGTCGATCGCTTCCAGCAGCGACCGGTCCAGACCGAAAAACTGCGCCTTCTGGGTGAAGTGCGGGCGAAGCCCCGAGCAGCGGAAGACGCCACGCAGCCGGCCGTCCTTATCCTCGCCCGCGTATTCGAAGGTGAACAGGTCCTGCATGGTGACGACATCGCCTTCCATGCCGACGATTTCGGAAATGTGGGTGATACGGCGCACCCCGTCGCGCATGCGCGCCACCTGGACGATCATGTTGACCGCACCCGCGATCTGCGCCCGGACGGCCTCGTGCGGCAACCGCACATTGGCCATCGCCACCATGTTCTCGAGCCGCGTTAGCGCCTCGCGGGGCCGGTTGGCGTGGATCGTACACAGCGAACCGTCGTGACCGGTGTTCATCGCCTGCAGCATGTCGAGCGCCTCGCCGGCACGGATTTCGCCGAGGATGATCCGGTCCGGGCGCATGCGCAGGGCGTTCTTGAGCAGGTCGCGCTGGGTGATCTCGCCGCGATCCTCCAGGTTGGGCGGCCGCGTTTCCAGGCGGACAACGTGCGGCTGCTGCAACTGCAGCTCGGCCGCGTCCTCGATGGTCACGATCCGCTCACCGTAATCGATCATCCGCGAGAGCGCGTTGAGCAGCGTGGTCTTGCCCGAGCCGGTGCCGCCCGAGATCAGGATGTTCAGGCGGCAGCGCCCCGCAATCTTCAGCACCGTTGCCATCGCCGGCGACAGGTTCTGGTTCTGCTCCATGCTTTCCAGGGTGATCTTGTGTCGGGCGAACTTGCGGATGGAAATCGACGGGCCGTCCAGCGCCAGCGGCGGAATGATGATATTGACCCGCGAGCCGTCCGGCAGTCGGGCGTCGCACAATGGTGACGTTTCATCGACCCTTCGCCCGACGCGGCTCACAATCCGCGCGCACACGCCGAGCACGTGGGCGTTGTCCCGAAAGGCAACGTCGGTGAGCTGCAGCTTTCCCTTGCGCTCGACGTAGACTTGGTGGGGACCATTGACCATGATGTCGCTGACGCTCTCGTCGGACAGCAGGGCCTCCAGCGGACCCAGCCCAAGCAGGTCATCGAGCAGCGCCGTCACCAGATCCCGCTGCTCGTGCGCATTGAGCTGCAGCCGCTCCTCACTCAGGATCTCGCCCACGACATCGTTGATCTGCAGCGACAGGTCGTCGAACGAGAGGGCCAGTGCTTTACTGACATCGATCCGCTTCAGCAGCAGCGGCTGGATGCGCTGCTTGCTGGACTCGATGATCGCCCGGTCGGACGCGCCGCTGTGACCGTTACCGGCCTCGCGGCCCTGACGCTGCGCCTCGCCGAGCGCCTGATTGGTCAGCAGCGTGACAATGTTGCGCCGGCTGTCGCCGGTGACGCTGACCTCGCCGCGCAGGTAAGCTTGTTCGACCAGGTCGATGATGCGATGGGCGAGCGTGGATCGCGACAGACGGAGCGCCTCGCCCGGCTTGATGCTCTCGCGAACGACCGGAGCCAGCCGGCCGATGATCGTTTCGATGTCGGCGTCGTCCGCCGGCCACGCCGCAGCCGTGATCGGATCACCCACGAGCGTTGACGGATCGGCAATCTCATCGGCGCCCATGAGTTCGTCCGGTTCTACCGGCACGGGTTCAGAACCGCGGATGCGATCCCCTCCGTCCGCCGGACGCAGCGGCTTCGCGGGCAGGCTGCCCGCCTGCTGTCGTCGTCCGAACACTAGCGGCTCCTACCGAGAAGCTTCCGCAGCGCCGAGAACGAGGGCTTTTTCGCCCGTGCCCCGCCTAGGCGTCCCGACAGATCCCGGATCGCCTTCGCTGCTTTGGAGTGGGAGGCCACCTTGAGGACCGACTTGCCAGCGGCAGCACTTTCGGCGAGCGCCTTGACGTCTTCCGGGATGCAGATATCGACGCCGACCTCGGCTCCTTTGGCGAAGTCGGCGCGCGCCAATTCGCCCGCGCCGCCGGCGCCGACCCGGTTCAGGCAGACGGTGAGCCGCGCCTCCGGGGCAACGCTCTTGACCATCCGGCTGAGGCGAAGCGTGTCGCGCATGCCGGCAAGCGAACCGGTTGAAACCAGGACGACGTCCGCCGGCTGCGTCAGCACGCGCGCCTGCTGGCGGAAGGCAAACCGGGGGAAATCCATGACCACGCAGGAAAAATCGCGACGCAGATGCTCCATCAGCAGGTCGAGGGAGGCGGCATCGAAGGAAAAGGGCGCTTCCAGAACCTCTTCCGTGCTCAGCACAAAGAGATTTTCCCCCTCCCGCACCATCGATCGTTCGATGAAGAGACTGTCGATTCGTGCCGGGTTTTCCAGAGCTTCGCGGAAGCCGCGACCGAGCTCGAGGTCAAGGCCGAGCGCGCAGCTGCCGAAGAACAGGTCAAGATCGACCAGTGCCACGCGCATGTGCTGCTCGTTGGCAAGTGCCCAGGCGACATTGGTCGCAACCGCAGTGGCGCCCACGCCGCCACGGGTGCCGACGACGGCGATGAGCTTTCCCGCGGCATTCTCGCCCTCGGCGCCGACGCGGCCGCCGAACTCCAGGGTCGTCCGCATCATGGTCGCGGTGACCGGCTTCACCAGGTAATCCTGAACGCCGCAGCGCACGAGCTTCCGATACAGATCCACGTCGTTGACGTCGCCAAGCGCGATGACCTGGGTGCCGGCATCGCAGACCTCGGCCAGCGAGCCGATCGCGGCCAGCGCGTCGTCGGTGCCCGATAGATCGACCACGAGCTGATCAGGGGTGGCGCGTGTCGCCAGGTCCCGTACCGCCTCCCTCACCGTTCCGGCGACGATGCGCGGATTGCCGAGCCCAAGGGTATCCGCCGCCTCGCGAACGGCGGCGACCTGATCTTCTGCGACGAAGGCGGCGAACGTCCGGGAACCCCGCTCGCCCGCCGGCCGCGCGTTCGATTGCATGGCGGTTCTCAGTTGCCGGAGGAAGAAGACGAGGACGTAGACGTGGGGAAGACCTCGGCGCTGGCCGCGTCGCGGATCAGATCCTTCGTCTTGCCCTTGCGATACAGCTCCATGGAGCGCGCCATCAGCTCGCCGTCGGCGTGTCCGGGATCGCGGCCATGCAGCAGGTCACTGGGGTCCGCCAACATCATCCCGAAGTTGACCGCGGTCGAGCAACTCCAGTTGAGCAGTTGTCGATTGTTGCCGTTGGCGCCGGGCTCGCCGGTCCAGTCCGGACAAGCGGGAAGGCCGACCACGGTCCGCCGGACGACCACGACCACGGCCTGCTGACTGGCATCTGCGCCGCTTGCCGCGGCCTGGCCGCGCCGGCTGGACACGCCACGGTCGGCCAGCACGCGGGCGACCGCCGCCTGGCGGCGCTGAACGAGCTGGCCCAGTTCGGGGAGTTCGCCCACCCTCGGCTGCGCGCCCACGACCACGACGTGGTCTTCCGGCGCCACGTCCACGTCCGTAATGAACCGCGTCAGCGCTGCGGCAGCGGCGCTGGAGAGGATCGAGCTTCCTCCGGGGAACATCACCTCGTGCCGGAACTCCGTCAACTGAACGTCCGGCTCGGAGGCGACGCGCGGCGGCGTCCAATCCACCTCGGCCTGATCACCCTGGCAGGCGGTCAGGGTCGTGGCCGCCAGGATCGCCAGCGCGCAGCACAACGGGGTCGTGTGGAGTGCCATGCTTTCGTTCCTCTTCTACTCGAGCGCGAAGCCGACAGGGCTTTCGACGCGCGTGCCCTCCGGGCCGACGGTCGAGGCGGGTCCCGTGGCCGGGCTGCGCTGCCAAGTTCCGCCGGGGACAAGGCGCTGCACATCCGTCGGCGGCGCAAACCCGTCGGTCGGCATGGCGAGGCGGCCGGAGACGGGCCGGACGAAATAGGGTGTGACGATGATCACCAGCTCGCTTTCCTTGCGGCGGAAGCGGTCGGACGTGAAAAGCCGGCCGAGCACGGGGATGTCGCCGAGCAGCGGCAGCTTCTTGACGTCATGGTCGGTGTCGTTGGAGAGCAGGCCGGCGATGGCGAAGCTCTGGCCGCTGCCGAGCTCGACGGTGGTCTCGGCCCGGCGCGTGGTCAGCGCCGGAACGGTCAGCACCTGCCCGTTGCCGATCGGCACGACGATGGCACCCCGATCGGAGAGGTCACTGACCTCGGGCCGCACCCGCATGTTGATCCGGCTGCTCGAGACCACCGTCGGCGTAAACGCAAGCGATACGCCGAACTTTTTGAACTCGACCGTCACCTGGTCATTGCCCTGCGGCACCAGGATCGGAAATTCACCCCCGGCGAGGAAACTGGCGGTCTCTCCGCTCATCGCAGTCAGGTTCGGCTCCGCCAGCAGCGTGATCAGGCGCTCGTCGTTGAGCGCGTCGATGACAGCGTTGACGTCCCAGCCGTTGCCGCTGGCGCCGATCCCGACGATGTCCGTGGCGACGCCGGTCGCGGCGAACGGGTTGATGGTGGCGAAGGCAAAGTTGAAGCCGTCGCGGCTGATCACCGACCAGTTGATGCCGAGCTGCTTCTCCAGATTGCGGCTGACTTCCGCGACGCGTACACGCAGATTGACCTGCGTCGGCTGGGCGACCGAGAGACGGTTGATCACTTCCCCCTTTTCGCCGATGGCGCGGGCGGCGAGGCGGCGGATGCCCTCCGAGGAGGCCGGATCATCGACCACCCCCTCGACGACCACCGCGTCACCAACGCTGGAAAACGACACGTCCGACGCCGGATAGAGCGTCCGCACCGCGTTTTTCAGGCTGCTGAGGTTGGGGACGACGGTGATTTCGACGCCCGCGACCACCTGCTCAGCCTCGTCGGCGGCATAAAAGGTGGTCTGCCCCGGCTTCTTGGCCAGCAGGTAGACCAGCCGTGGCGAGGCGAGCTGAATGTCGCAGATCTGCGGGTCGGCAACGAAGACGGCGGCCGCCGGCCGGTCGAGACGCACCATCGCGCCTTTTTCAGCCTCGATGGTGACCGCGGAGCCGGTTTGCGAGGTGACGCCGGCTGCGAGGACCGGCGGCGCGAAGCGGCAAATCGCAAGGGCGACGACAGCCACCATCACGCCGGCGAACACGTGGGCAAAGCCGCCTCGTGCTCTCCCTGAGCGCGACCAAGGAATGGCGGACGCATTCTGCGTCGGCATGGGTCTTCCTCCTCAGAACCGAACCTGTTTTGCTTCGCTGCCGCGCAGCACCTCTACCTTTCGCCGGAGCGCCAGCGGCGGCGGAACGCCCAGCGGATCGCCGATCATGAACAGCACGTCGGTGTCGCGGGTGTACGAGTGCCCGGCGGTACCGGCGTCCTCGGCGACGGCCTTTGGCCGGGTGAGCGAGCTCAAGTCGGCCTCCATGCGGCCAAGACTGCGCAGGCTGAGCGACAAGGTGCCCATGTCGAGCGCCAGCGCCAGGCGCTCCGCCTGGCGGCTGGTGACCTGGAGGGTTGCCGTCCGGCCCACCTTGGCCGAGCCGTCTTCACTGTCCACCGTCTGGTCGATCGCGAGCACACGCACGTCGGTGACCAGGGTTTGGCTGAACTGACGGACCTCGGAGGCTTCGTCAGCGCCATCGCCCGCAACCGTGCGCTTCAGCGTGAACAGAACGTCCACAGAGTCGCCGGGAAAAACGAAGCCGGCGACTCCCGAGGTCGCGTCGACCGGAATGGCGACGGCGCGTTGCCCCGGTTGCAGGACCGCCGCCAGAAAGCCCTGTTCACCCGGATGCACCACCCGCGAGGTGGTGATCGGCTCGCCCGGATAGAGGTGCGTGCGGACCACCGCCCCCTCCAGGTCCTTTTCGCTTGCCTGGCCCTTGACCAGATAGCCGTCGTTGATGCCGTCCTCCGGCCAGGGGCGCCAGCTCAGGTCAGCGGGTTGGATGAAGGTGCCGACCGGCAACTCCTTCTTCGCCACAAGAATCTCGGGAAGCGACGGCGCCGCCGGTGCCACCGGTGCCGTGCTGGCCACCGTCACCGGGCGCTCCTGGAGCTGACTCTTGACGACGAGCGCGGTAACACCCGCGATCAGCAGAGCCGCCACGATCAGCACCGCTCTTTGAATGTTCATCCCCCAGTCTCCAATCAGCCAAGCCCGCCGAGGGCCATGAGATGCGGGCCGCCGACAATCCAGCCGGCGAGCGCAATCGCGATGCCGTAGGGTATGGACCGGCCGAGCAGCACTTCCCCAACGTCACTGAACCCGACGACCTCCGCGACCCGCGCCAGCGGCAGGCGGAGCCGGCTTACCATCAGCGCGGCGATAATGCCGCCCAGGCTGACCGTCACCATGAGGAAGGGCAGAACCGCGTCCGGCCCCATCCACAACGCTACGGCCGCCATCAGCTTGACGTCACCGCCTCCCATCCAACCGCGCGAGAACGGCACCAGGCCCGCGAGAAACACGGCGCTGGCAACCAGCAGCGCGCCGGGCCAATCAACCGACGTCCCGGCAGAGAACAGATGCGCCGGATAGAGAAGAAGCAGTGCGACACAATACCGGTTGGGAATCCGCAGGCTCTCGACGTCGCTCACCAGCGCGAGCCCAAGGATCGCGGCAAAAAAGGCGACAACACACGTGTGGATCGAGAACAGATCGGTCATGATCGCCTGCGTTGACCCGGATCGAACGACGGGATCAGCCGGCCGAGCGAAAAGCGGCCATAAGTTCTTTCTGTGATCGTCGCCCGTCGTTCTGCGAATGCGCGGCGCGAGACCGCGCATCCCAGAACAAGCATAAAACCGTCGGCAAAAATCGCGTGCGCGCCGGCTTAGCCACCGACAGCCGGGGTGTTCGCATTCAGCACGCCCGAGATGCCGTTGAAGAAGTTGGTGAGCGACGTGCCAACCGCCTGGTAGGCGCCGATCGCCGCAATCGATACCAGAGCAGCGATCAGCGCGTATTCGATCGCCGTGGCACCTGACTCATCCTTCAGGATCTGCATCAAGACATTTTTCCGCATCGTGACCTCCACAACAAACGCTGTAAATCCAGCCTACGACGACATTCGATAACAAATGGTTAACGGCCTCTATTGCTGGCAAATTGCTACTAAATTATTAATAGAACGTGCCGATACTTGGAGTATTAATGCAATCCACTGCTCCCGCTAACACAGGATTCTACTCTGCGAAGATCAATGAAAGGTGAGTCGCGCAGTTAACTCTTTGGCGATCATTATCGACGAAAATGGTGGCGCGACCCGTGAGGGAACAAACGGTGGAAGCAGGCATGAGCGACAGCAGGGCCAAATCGGCAAGGGACCGCTCCGGAGAAGGTGGCCGCGCGGATGGCCGGCGCGCCGCTCTCGCATCGCGTCTTCGCTCCATGGTCACGGATCAAAGGGGCGCTGTCGCCGTGCTGTTCGCGCTCGCCGCGATCCCGCTGATCGGCTTCATCGGCCTGGGTGTGGACAATGCGCGCGGATATATCGTGCGCTCACGTCTTTCGTCGGCCGTTGACGCGGCCGCACTGGCGGGCGGCAATGCGTTTTTCGCCGCGACCCGCGACGACGATATTCGCATGTATTTTCGCGCCAACTTCCCGGACGGCTACCTCGGAGCCGTGGTCACCGGCCCAACGATCCACGCAGACGAGGTGAACCAGACCCTGACCGTCTCGGCCAGCGCGACCCTGCCGAACACGTTCATGAAGCTGCTGGGGTCAGAGTCGGTTGTGGTGGCATCGTCGGCGGAAGTGACGCGGCGAATGCGGGCGATGGACGTCGTTCTGTCCATCGACGTTTCCGGCTCGATGGCGACCCGCGATCCGGGGCAGTCGCTCACCCGCATCGCAGCGACCAAGCAGGCGGCCAACGATCTGGTGACCATCCTGTTCGGCGGCGATGCCCACAAGGACCTGCTGCAGATCGGGCTTGTGCCGTGGAGCTCGAAAGTCAACGTCATGATCGACGGCCAGCCGTTCAACGCCGGCCTGACGACCAGCCTCACGGTGCCGACGTTCACCGTGCCCGAGCTCGGCGGAACGCAATCCAGGGTCTACTACGCCAACAACTCGCCGGTCCCGCTTCTGGTGGCGCCGCCGTCCGGATGGAAGGGGTGCGTTTTCAACCGTTACGTGCATAACGCGACGGATGCCGACGATGGCGATATTCGCGACGGCACCTTCAGCGGCGGAGGCAAGGACTGGCCGGCATGGGCGCCGGTGCTTCCCGGCGACTATCCCGACGCGGCGATGGCCGCCGTCTGGGGCGGAGAACCGGTCGATGGCAAGGACTTGTGGGGAAAAGCCAAGAAATGCGCGCTCGCTCCCTCCGGGCAGGAGTGCGGGCCCTGTCCGCCCGTCGGCATCACCCCGATGCAGCATGACAAGGGCGTCATCACCACGGCCATCAATCGGCTCGCGGCCGACGGCAACACCAACCTGCCGGCGGGCCTCGGCTGGGCCTGGCGCGTGCTGACCAGCATCCCACCCTTCGAGCACACGCCCAGCGCCGAGTATGAGCCGGTGAAGGCCATTGTGCTGATGACGGACGGCGAGAACTGCGCCACCTATGGCGATGGCTACAAGGCGGTGTTCGGACTGTGCAGCAGCACCAGCGCGCGCGACGCCATGAACGCGCGCGCCGTCAAGCTTGCCGCCAACGTCAAGGCAAGCGGAGTCCTCATTTATGTCGTCCAGTTCGTGGCGCAGAATGCCGCGCTGGAAGCCTTCCTGAAACAGGTCGCCAGCGGCTCAACGAATCCTTATTACTATTTCGCTCCGGACTCGGCCGCGTTGAAGGCGGCGTTCCACGAGATTGCCAACAACCTCTCTGAGTTGCGCCTGTCGAAGTGACGCTGGGGGCCGAAATTCTCCAGCATTTCAATATCGGATGGGCCCACCCTTTACCCTTCTCGCAGGCTGCCAAGCCGGTCGGTCAGGCCGGACAGGAGCGCACACAGTTCTTCTTCCTCCACCCGGCCTGCCGCTTCGTCCGGAGCCAGCCAGCAGCGCTTCCGGCTCCGCTTCTCCGGCCAGTCGTCAAGCTGGTGCTTGACCTCAAGCAGGAAGACCGTCACCCGACAGATCACCCCCTGCTCGCCCGGCAGGCGCTTCTGGTAGCGGAACGTGCCGACCGGACGCTTGCGGATCCTGCCCTTTAGTCCGGCCTCCTCGTAGGCCTCCCGCATCGCCACGACATGCGGCGACCGACCCTTCTGCGGCCAGCCTTTGGGGATGATCCATCGTCCGGTCTCGCGCGAGGTAATCAGCATCACCTCGGGCCGGCTGCCAGTGATCCTGAACGGAAGGGCGGCGACCTGCCGGTCGCGGTTTCTTTTCATCTTGCCCCCCTCACCAAGAGGTGGATCGGGCTCGGAGCGCTGTGCTGCCGCGGTGGCCTTCTTCATGCGCAATCAAGCCTGGTTGTGGAAGGGATATATGGCCGCACGGTGTAAGCTGGACGGAAAGGCAATCTCACGAGAATTCCGAGTGCCGCCGCAAGCCCTGCGAAATCCGCGTCAACATATTCTTGGCCATTCCAAATACTCTAGAAAAGCCACAACGCCAAAAATCTTTCCGTCGCTCGGTAACTGAGGCGAAGGCAAAAATCGTAGCGAGAGTTCTCGTTCGCTATCTTGGCCGTAGCTCACGCTGCGCTTTAGACTTGCCCCACCGCTGCCTGGGTTTCGGCTTTTGGCCGTTCGGCAATACGCTCGTAGTGAACGAGCGGAGTGGCAGTGGTTCGCACGCAATGCCGTCGCCGTCGTTGTCCAGATGCAGGTTGTACCCCGGCTGATCGCGATATAGGGGCGCCGCGCCAGCGGCACGGGCGGCATCGCAGCTTGGGAAGCCAACCTGCGGGCGAATGACCGCGCTTTCATCCCGCACCAGCAGCGGGAGATCATCAACGCTGATGTCACCTGCCATCAGCCCGCCGACGATGATGCCAATCGCCACCCCGCTGATGACGACCGACGCTATGCGGCGGCAGAGCCGGCCGCGAGCGGCGGGGAAGTACCAGTCGCGCGGCACTAGTTTCACGCCCATGACGCTCTGATGATCCTGCTTAAGGATAGATGCCCATGACGCTCTGGTGATCCTGTTTACGGATAAAGCACGTCCAGCTTGCCGAAGCGGGGGCGGAAGACGGCGCTTCGATAGACCATGCCTTCGGCGATGAGGCCCGTGAACAGCACCGGGTGGTAATCGAACCACGCTTCGCAGGTGATGATGTTGTCGCCGTCGCGGACCGTCAGACCCGCCGGCAGCGATGCCCTTTCGCCCTGTCGGCCGAAGGCGCTGGCATTGTGCTGGCTGCCGCTCGACCGCTGCCAGTCGATGGTCGCGGGCTGGCCGTTGCGGGCGCTGATCGAGGTGATGATGACATTGCCCTCGGTCGCCAGGTCGAAGGGCTCCATGATCCTGGCGACGGCGAGGAACAGGCTGCTGATCTGCCCTTCCGTCATCCGCGTGCTCTGCGCGGTAAGATCGGCCAGCGTGGCCGAGGTCCGTTCCATCTTCTGATGCAGCAGGACGTAATTCACCGTCTCCACCGCGCCGCCGAGAAGGGTGATCAGCAAAGGCAGCAGCATCGCCATCTCGATGCTGACCGAGCCGCGGCGATCGCCCGTAAAGCCCCGAAAGCAGTCGATCAGCGTCATAGATCGCAATTCCTCGGCTGCTGGCTGGCCTGGTCCGGATTCCAGGGCTCGTTGCGAACGACCGTGCTGGTCTGGATGTGCAGCTTGCCGTCGTGGCCGATCAGCGGGGTCAGCATGGCCGTCCACAGCGGCCAGTCGTAGTCGATCCGGTAGAGGACCACCTCTCCGGAACCGCCGGCCCCCGACGTGCCGCGATCGGCGTCACGGACACCGTTGCCGTTGCAGTCCTTGAACGTCTCGCCGGCGTCGTAGGCGCCGTTGCCGTTGCCGTCGGCGAAGTCCTCGCCCGCGCCCACATCCTCGAACCTCGGATAGGACTGAACCGACAGGACAACCCCAGCGGGATCGATCAGCCCGCCGCTGTTCCGGCCGATCATTTTCAGCATCTCGGCGATGCGGTCGCCCCCTGCCGGGACTTGCCCGGTAATCCCGTAGCGGGCGATCTCCCTGAGGCTGCCCTCAAGCGACACCCGGCCCACCATGTACAGTCCGAACTCGACGAACGCCGACAGCACCAGCAGGAGGATCGGGGCGAGAAGCGCCAGCTCGACCGCCTGGCTGCCGCCCTCGTGACCAGCCACCCGGGTCCAGCGCTGGCGAGTCAGCTTCCGCTGGTCTGAACTGGCCGGAGCCACCCGGCCTCTTGTTTTCACTCGACCCATCATCGGGCTGCGCCGGCTCACGAACCGTCGGGTTCAGCGCCCGGTGGTGTTTTCTGAGAAGCGGCATCGGACGGTGTCTTTTGCGACGCGCCGGGACGGCCGGCCAGGCTGGCCTGCATGTCCGCGAGCCCCCGGCCGCCCTGCTCGGCGCTGGCGTGAGGTTCGCCGGCAGCCTCCGCCGTGCCCGCGGGCTGCGAGTCGCGCACGACGACCAGGGTCTTCGAACCGTTGAGGACTTCGTTGACGAACGGGCGCGAGAGCGCGGCAATCCGCCGGTCGCTGGTTCCACTCCTGGCACGGGCGACCACGCGGGCCCGGCGTTTCGAGTAGGCGACGCGCTGCGAGCGGCGCGGGGAAGCGGTCGCGACCTGGTCGGATGCCGGCGCGAGCGAGACGTCAGTCATCCCCCGGGAGGCCTGCTCCGCCTCGCGTGGCCGGCCGGTTACACACGCACACATCAACGCAGACGCAAGCTGCGGACCGCTCAGCCCGGCGAGCGAACGCAGAAACTCAAGTTGGCGAAGAAGGGCCGCGCCCTTGAGGTCGCGGGCGGCGACGGCCTCGGCCTGTTGCAGATCGCCGGCGATCGCGAGAGTGAGTGCCAAGTTTTGCCGGGCGCGGGAGCTCCCGGAAGACTGATAGGCGATCACGCGCAGCATGTCGACGGCTTCGGCGGTTTGGCCGGACAACGCCAGCGACAGAGCAAGATTGTTGCGCAGCGAGACGTTTTCGGGGCTGTATTGCAGACCCGTCTGATAGACGCGCTGCGCCTCCAGCGATTCCCCCGCCAAATCGAGTGCCACCCCCAGCGCCAGATAGCCCTTATAGTTATAGGGATCGCGTTCGATGGCCGATTCCAGTTCGACGCGGGCGAGGTCGGTGCGGCCGAGCGCCAGCAGCGCCCGGCCATAGCCGAGCCGCGCTCCCGCATGCCCGGGCGCCAGAGCCAGCGCCTTGCGATAGAGATCGACGGCATTCTCGTAGGAGCGATTGGCGGCAGCGGCATCGGCAAGGCCGATCAGCGGCTCGGGATTCTGCGGCGCCAGCGCGTGTGCCCGGCGATAGAAAACGGCGGCTGCAGTGATGTCGCCGCCGGCGCGCACCGCTTCTGCCATGCGCATCGCCTGCGGCAGCGCCACTTCGGGGGCAACTTCCGCCATCTGCTCCCCGGGAGGCTGCATGCCGGCGCATCCGCCGAGGCCAGTCACCAGACCGGCAAGAAGGACGACAGCCACCGGCCTGAACCGTCCCCGCCTGCGGACCGGATCACGGGTCGGAAAAGGCTCCGGTGTCCGGCAAACGGCGAGCGCCTTGCAAAAGGTGGCGAGCATGAATCGGTCCTTCCGCCCCAGCGAACGCTGTCCCGACGACAGCATTGCGGCACGGAGACGATTAGATCACGCCGAGGTTAACGAAGCGTGGCCAACGGAACGCTGTCGCGCCAGAGATCGAAGCCCGGCGAGCGGCAGCGGACGGCAAAAGAGGGTTCGGGGCGGCCGTTCCGGCTAACGGCGGACTCGCACCGCCGACCCCGCTCACCGGGCCGCGGACCGCTCGGTCAGTTCCGGCCGCAGCGCCTGAACCACCGGCGCGATGGCCAGCTCGTCGACGCACATCGAAAGCCGCCGGCGCCAATTCGGCCGCTCGAACACGGTTCCGGGGAGATTGATCTGCTCGCGTTCGCGCATCAAATCGTCAATCTGAACTAGCAGGATGTTGGATCGCGACCGGGCGAGATAGGCGTGCAACGCCGCGATCAGTTGGGGGGTCATCGCATAGCCGTCGATGTTGTTGGGATCCATGCCGTTCGGCAATAATCCCTGGCCGCTCAGCGCTTGCAGCAGCAACCAACGGTCGTGGAGACGCGCGCCGCGTTCGCCACGCTCGGCATCGTCGGAAGGGTAGAGTGCCAGGCGTTGCTTCAGGTCGATGTCGGCGCTGCTCCAGAACCCTTCCAGCGTCGCGAGGTCATGGGTTGTCACGCACGCGAGTGCCAGATCCGGGTATTCGTCCGGCTGCCGGAAGCGGTCGCCGTCCTTCTCGAAGTAGAGCACACGATAAGACAGTACCTTCGCCGCCGCCATTTTCTCGCGGAAACCCTCGGGCACGGTGCCCAGATCCTCACCAACGACCAGGCAGCGATGCCGCTGGCTTTCCAGGGCCACGATCCCCAGCAATTCGTCAAACGGATACTTGACGTAGGCGCCATCGGCGGGCGTGCCGTCCATCGGGATCCAGAAAAGGTGCATCAACCCCATGACATGGTCGATGCGCAGGCCGCCGGCGTGGCGCATGTTGGCCCGCAGCATGGCGATAAACGGGGCATACCGCTGGGCCCGCATGGCCAGCGGGTGCAGCGGCGGAATTCCCCAATCCTGGCCCAGCATGTTGAACGGGTCGGGGGGGCAACCGACCTTCGCCTCCTGAACAATCACCTCCTGATCCGACCAGGCGTCGGCCCCGCTGCGGTCGGCTCCGACGGCGAGGTCGCGGTAGATCCCGACCGAAAGGCCGCGCTCCAGCGCGCGGGCCTGGGCCGCGGCAAGTTGGCGATCGGCCTGCCATTGCAGGAACTCGAAGAATTCGACCCGTGCCGCGTGTCGACGACCGTACTCGATGACGGCCGGGTTCCCAGGACGGCGCAAGGGCTCTGGCCACTGCTGCCACGGCTTTCCGTCGTGTTCCTCACACAGGGCCTCGAATAAGGCATGGCGGCGCAGGGCCTCGCCATGCTCTGCCCGGAACCGTTCGAAGTCCGCTCGCCGCGCCGCCGGCGCCGAACGGGCAAAACAGGCATATACCTTCTCCAGCACGGCAAGCTTGACCGGCTTCACCCGGCGGTAGGCGACGGAGCCCTCCGACTGGCAGCCACGCAGGTCCGCCTCGTGCGCACGCAACGCCGCCTGCGCTTCGCTGCAGGTGGCAAACTCCTCGATGGCCTCGACATCGATATAAAGCGGATTGAGGAAGAGTCGGCTGGACGGCGAGTAGGGACTCGCCTCCTCCGGGCGCGTCAGGAACAGCGCGTGCAACGGATTGAGGCCGATGACGGTGGCGCCAAGATCTGCGGCAACGTCAACCAGCTGGCGCAGGTCGGTGAAATCTCCGATGCCCCAGTTGCCCGGGCGACGCAGCGAGTAGAGCTGCGCCGAGATGCCCCATGTCCGTGCGCCCTGGTCCAGTTCCGGCGGTAGCCAGCAACGCCGCGGCGCAACGATCAGTTGGACCGCGTCCTCGGGCCGCGCCTCGGCATAGGCGGTATGATAGCCGCACGGGAGGTCTGAACCGAGGGGGACGTGGTAACGCCGCACCTCCTTGCCATCGACTCCCCGCCGTTCGTGTACCGGCGCGTCGGCCGGGCGAAACAGCAGCTCGCGATTTTGACCATCCTCAGTGGTGATCCGCAGGACCACCGGCCACTCGGCGCGCTCCGCCGGCAGCGAGAGCGGCAGTTCAGCAGGTTCGTTCTCGTAGGCGACCAGCACCGGCGGCAGCCAGCGGCGCCATGTCCGTGCAAGCAGCCGGTCCATCGAGGCCGCGATCTGCTCCCCGTCACCGGCCGCCAAGCCCAGCGCCGCGAGGATGCTGCGCTTGCTGGCGTCACCCAGCTTGTGGTGGTTGCCCCAGATGTCCCAGTACTCGGTTTCGATTCCGGCGAGCTCCGTCAACCTCTCAAGGCTGGCGCCATTGCTCATCGTGAAACTTTCCTCCAGGGCGGGAACGCCGGGATCTCAAGCGTCGTGCAAGAGGACACACGAACGTGCCGCCACATTATAGGGTTTATCGACAGGATGAATGACCTCGCCAGCCATCTGATCGGGGCGGGCGGTATCAAAGATCAGCAGCCACCGGCCGTGCAGTTGCGGAGGCGGCAGTGTAAAGGAGACGGAGGCAGGATCCGCATTCATGATCAGTACGAACAGATCATCCTCGACGCTGGTCGTCGTCGGCTGCTTTGCCGCGAAAAGAACGGCACCCAACGTTCGGGCCTGCGACGACGTCCAGTCCGCCGTGCTCATCTCGCGGCCCTGAGGGGTCAGCCACATGACGTCCTTGATCCCGGTCCCCCCCACGGGCTTGCCGGTCAGGAACTTGCTACGCCGGAACACCGGGTGCTTGCGGCGAAGCTGAACGAGCAGGCTGACGAATTGCGTGAGAGCCTGATCATCGGCCGTGCGCCCCTCCCAGTTGACCCAGCTGACCTCGTTGTCCTGACAATAGGCATTGTTATTGCCGTTCTGCGATCGACCGAATTCGTCCCCCGCCGTCAGCATCGGTGTGCCCTGGGCCAGCAGCAAAGTCGCCAGCAGGTTCCGCTTCTGCTGTTCGCGCAGGGCGTGGATCGCCCGGTCGTTGCTGGGGCCTTCGACGCCGCAGTTCCAGCTGAGGTTGTTATCGGTGCCGTCGCGGTTGTTCTCGCCGTTGGCGTCGTTGTGCTTGCGGTTGTACGAAACGAGATCGTTCAGCGTAAACCCGTCGTGGGCGGTGACGAAGTTGATGCTGGACCAGGGACGGCGGCCGCCACGCTGGAACAGGTCTGACGAGCCGGTCATCCGTCCAGCCAGCTCCCCGATGACATGGGTATCCCCGCGCCAGAACCGCCGCGCGGTGTCGCGGAAGCGGTCGTTCCACTCCGCCCAGCCCGGCGGGAAGTTTCCGACTTGATAGCCGCCATAGCCGATATCCCAGGGCTCGGCGATCATCTTGACCCGCGACAGCACCGGGTCCTGCAGCACCGCGTCGAGGAAGCCCGCGCCGCCGTCGTAGCCGTGAGTCTCGCGCGCCAGCGTCGTCGCCAGATCGAAGCGGAAGCCGTCGACGTGCATCTCCTGAACCCAGAAGCGCAGCGAGTCCATCACCATCTGCAGCACGCGCGGGTGGCGTAGATCCAGCGAATTGCCGCATCCGGTTACGTCCGTATACTTCCGCCGATCGGGCTCCAGCATGTAATAGGACGCATTGTCGATGCCGCGAAACGACAGCGTCGGACCGAATTCGTTCCCTTCCGCCGTGTGGTTGTAGACGACGTCGAGCAGCACCTCGATGCCGGCGGCGTGGAGGTTGGCGACCATCGTACGGAACTCGCGAAGCCGGTCACCCCCGATGAAGCGGTCGTCCGCGCCGAAGAAATTGATCGAGCTGTATCCCCAGTAATTCCGCAGGCCCTTGACGACGAGGTGCTGTTCGTCCGCGATCGGATGGATCGGCAGCAGTTCGACCGCCGTCACCCCCAGCTTCACCAGATGATCGATAACGGCGGGAGAACCCAATCCGGCGAAGGTTCCTCGCTGCCGTTCCGGCACCTCGGGATTCAGCTGCGTGAACCCCTTCACATGCAGCTCGTAGACGACGGTCTGCGACCACGGCGTGTTGGGCAGCCGCTCGGTTCCCCAGGTGAACCCGGCTTCGACCACCCGGCATTTCGGCGTGAACCGGGCGCTGTCGCGCTTGTCCGGCGTCAGATCGCCGCGCGGCGCGTCGCGGCGATAGCCGAAATGCGCGTCCGAGAGTTGCAGGGGCCCCTCGATCACCGTGGCATAGGGATCGATCAGCAGCTTGCTGGGGTTGAAGCGATGACCGTTACGGGGGTCATAGGGGCCGTGCACGCGATAGCCATACAACTGGCCGGGGTGAATGCCGGAGATGTAGCCATGCCAGATCTGGTTCGTGTATTCCGGCAGCGTCAGCCGTTCGGTCTCGCGCTTGCCGCCGGCCTCGAACAGGCACAACTCAACCTTTTCCGCGTGCTCTGAAAACAACGCGAAGTTGACACCCCGGCCGTCCCACGTCGCGCCGAGCGGCGACGGACTACCCGGCTGGACCCGTCGTGCAGAGGTCATTGCTCGCCTGCGTCCTCGCTCGCCTGCGTTTCGATTTCGTCTGGCGCGGCCAATTCAGCAGCCGGCTCCGCTTCAACCTGCTTTACCGGGGTGAGCGGCTTCAGCACCAGGGTGCCCAGGGGCGGCAGGTTCAGCACCAGCGAGAACGGCCGGCCATGCGCTTCGTGCATCTCCGCATCGACCCGGCCGGCATTGCCGATGCCGGAGCCCGCGTAGCACTCGGCGTCGGTGTTTAGAAGTTCCGCATAAGGTCCGCCCTTCGGGACCCCCAGGCGATACCCCTTGCGGACGATCGGCGTGAAATTGCAGACCACCACCACCAGATCGTCCGGATTGCGGGCGATGCGCACGTACGAGATGATGCTGTTGTCACTGTCGTGGCAGTCAATCCATTGGAACCCCTCGCCGGCGCAGTCAGTCTCATAAAGGGCCGGTTGCGACCGGTAGAGATGGTTGAGATCGCGCACCAGGGACTGAGCTCCCTTCTGCAGGGGAAAGTCGAGCAGGTGCCAATCCAGGCTCTTGTTGTGGTTCCACTCGTCCCCCTGGCCGAATTCGCAGCCCATGAACAGCAGCTTCTTGCCGGACATCGTCCACATGAAGGCGAAGTAACAGCGCAGGTTGGCGAACTTCTGCCAGCCATCTCCCGGCATCTTGCTGAGCAGGGAGCCTTTGCCGTGCACCACTTCGTCGTGCGAGATGGGCAGAATGAAATTTTCCGTAAACGCGTAAAGGAGGCCGAAGGTCAGAAGATTATGATGATAGCGGCGATGAACGGGGTCCTTGCACATGTAGCGCAAGGTGTCGTTCATCCAGCCCATGTTCCATTTGTAGCCGAACCCGAGCCCACCCAGATATGTGGGGCGGGAAACCATCGGCCAGGACGTGGACTCTTCCGCCACGGTCATCACCCCTTCATGATGGCCGTAGGCTAGCTCGTTCATGCGCTTAATGAAATCGATGGCCTCAAGGTTCTCGCGGCCGCCGAACATGTTCGGGATCCACTCGCCTTCCTTGCGGCTGTAGTCGAGATAAAGCATCGAGGCGACGGCATCGACCCGCAGCCCGTCGACGTGGAATTCCTCCATCCAGTAGAGCGCGTTGGAGAGCAGGAAGTTGCTGACCTCGCGCCGGCCGTAATTGAAAATCAGCGTATCCCAATCCATGTGCTTGCCCTTGCGCGGATCGGAATGCTCGTAAAGGTGCGTGCCGTCGAAATAGACGAGACCGTGCGGGTCGGTGGGAAAGTGGCCGGCGACCCAGTCGATCAGAACGCCCAGCCCTTCCCGATGGCAGACATCGATGAAGTATTTGAGGTCGTTGGGTTTGCCGTAGCGGCTGGTCGGCGCGAACAGGCCCACTGGCTGGTACCCCCAGGAGCCGTCGAACGGATACTCGTGCACCGGCATCAGCTCGATGTGGGTAAACCCGAGACTCTTCGCATAGGGCACGAGATCATCGGCAAGTTCGCGATAGCTCAGGTAGCGGTTGCCCTCTTCCGGCTTGCGCTTCCACGATCCCAGATGAACCTCGTAGATGGAGACCGGCGCATCGCGGTCGTTATGGTGGCCGCGCGTCCGCATCCAGTCCCCGTCCTGCCATGCGTATTCCGTGGGGTCGGGAACGACAGACCCGGTCTTCGGGGGATTTTCCGCTTCCAGCGCAAACGGATCGGCCTTTTCCGCCAGCCGATTGCCGAAGCGATCCTTCAGTTCATACTTGTAGATCTCGCCGGCATGGACGCCAGGCATGAAAATTTCCCAGACGCCGCACTCGAAGCGGCAGCGCATGGGATGACGCCGCCCATCCCAACCATTGAAATCGCCGAGGACACTGACCTTGCGCGCGTTCGGGGCCCAGACGGCGAAACCGGTGCCGGCAACGCCGTCGACGGTCATGGTATGCGCGCCCAGCTTCTCGAAGGCGCGAAGGTGGGTGCCCTCGACCAGGAGATGGATGTCGAGTTCGCCGAGGACGGGGCCGAAGCGGTACGGGTCCTCGATGTCGTAGGAGTTGTCGCTGCCGTACGGAAGTATCCTCAGGCGATAGCGGAACGCCTGCTGCCGTCCGGCGATCGGGCCGGCAAAAAAGCCCTGCTCACGGATCTGCGGCAAATCGGCGACAACCTGGCCGGTTGCGCAGTCAACAACCCCCACCTTGCGGGCCTGTGGCAAAAAGGCACGGACCACCAGCTTCTCGGAACCGTCTAGCTGCTCCTTGTGCATCCCGAGGACAGAGAAGGGATCGGCGTGATCGGCATAAACAATTTTGTCGATCTCGGCTTCCAATTTGTCTTTTGCCATATTCTGACCCGTCCCGTGGCATCTTGCTGTTATCGAAAACGTGATTGAAACGTCGAGACGCGAGAGTCTGCTTGGCTGGGATGCCCTCTCGACGGCGCGTTGCTCGCTGCCCCCCCGGCCGGCTAGGCGGGTGGGAGCGGCCTTCAGCGGCGTTAGTCTACTGGGATTGCGCGGAAGAACTCACCCTTTCTTTTTCGTTGACGGTTTCTTGGCCTCAGGGCTGGCAGGCTTTGCCGCCCTCTTCTTTTTCGCGGCCGACTCCTTGGCGGCGGCTTCCTCCGCCGCCTTCTTCTTCGCCGCGGCCTCCTCGGCGGCTTTCTTCGCAGCCGCTTCCTCCGCCGCCTTCTTCTTCGCCGCGGCCTCCTCGGCGGCCTTCTTCGCAGCCGCTTCCTCCGCCGTCTTCTTCTTCGCCGCGGCCTCCTCGGCGGCCTTCTTCGCAGCCGCTTCCTCGTCCTCGCGCGAAATCTCTTCCGCGGCCAAACGCCAGTGCTCATCCGCACGTCCGTCCGGCCGGCCTTCTCGTTCCCAAATCTGCCGGGCTCGTTGTTCGGTTCGGCTCTGCAGGTCGTTTGACATTTTCTGGGTTTCCCCCAAGGGTCATGAAGCGACCGCCGAGTTTACTCGAAACCGGAAGCGATGCCAGCGCTTCGGTGGCCCTTTTTGACGAGCGGGCGGGCATTTCGAGCGTCGCCCGGATGCCGGTGGAATGAGCGGTGGCGCCGGTGCCGCGATCGGGCCCTCCGCAGCGCGAACCAGCACCGGGGCCGGGGAGTGTCAGCCCGAATCGCGAAGAAGATCGGGCAATTCGCTGCGCTCATTGACACTTTGCGCAAGACTTCGTCGTGCCGATTGCCCGGCCGAGCCGGAAGCCAGCCTCGCTTGGCTGACGACGACCGGCGGCGGCGCGAGCTGTCCATCCGCAACCACGACCCCCGCCTCTCCTGCGTCCCCACTGCCTCGATTTGCGTATGGATCAGGATTGAGGCGGGGGGCCGGTACCTGGCGCAAGCCGCGCTCGACAGAGCCCGTGCTGCCGGCGGTGAACTGACGCGTCAGGCGGGGTCAGTCCCGATCAAGGTCTTACCGGTTCTTCCACGGTGAAGCCGTCGGCGACATCGGACCATCGCGGCACGTGCATGTCTTTTTCCAGCTTGGCCTGCGCGGCTGCTTCCG
>WBZV01000059.1_pt1 | contig 77291 bp, 66 predicted proteins | sample 5204221 | NCBI WGS metagenome assembly WBZV01 (sample SAMN12344360, study PRJNA552823) | activated sludge metagenome | biome: Activated sludge suspended growth; feature: Nitrification reactor; material: Wastewater; isolation source: activated sludge from nitrification reactor of wastewater... | reverse complement strand
ATGAAACATTCGGGCGAGGTAGATTTCGTCCGCGCGCAGGCGGCCGGTGGCGCCCCCGGTTGATCCGCTCGGATTGAACTGGCCCTGCAGATCGAGCCCGGCGGATTTCTTGAACTTGCCCATGTCCATGAAGCGATAGCCCACTTCCAGGACCGTGCCTTCCGCCACCCGGAAATTCGCCCCGGCGGAGAACTGCCAGGCGGAAGCGCGGTTCTTGCCACCGGGCAGTTTTCCGGAACTCGTGGGATCGCTCCAGCGCAACGGGTCCATGTCGTTGCTGCTGCGCCCCACGCCGCCGCCGACGAAGGGCTGAACGAAGCCGAAAAGCACAGGAAAATCGTAGAAAAGATTGGCGAGCAGCGAATCGGAGGTCACCGGCGGATCAAAGTACGTTCCCTCGGGGTCGTGGCCGCGCAGGTCATATCCCCGCCGGCGCCCATAGGACACGTCGGCGCGGAAGCCGTTGCCGAAGCGGTAGCCGACACCAATCCCCACCGCAATGCCGCTCCCCAGGCGATCCAGGGAGGCGCCGCAAACCCCGGGGTAATTGACGGCGATGAAGCAGTCCGGATCCACCGCCCGGTCATCGCGAAAATCCGCGCTGCGTGCCATCGATATCCCCGCCTCGACCCGAACATAGGGTCCGGGCTGCGCGCGCGAAGGATCTTCAACCCGGGTTGCGGTTGGCGGCGGCAAGGGCGTGCGGACTTCCTGCGGGGTGCGCTCCGGTGCCTGAGGCATTTCAACCGGTGGTGCGCTGACCATGCGATCCGCGCAGGCGGTCATTACAGTGGCCGCAACGAGCGGCGCCAGCAAACGGATTCGAGTTTGCATGCTTGTACTCCCTCCCTGAGTGCAGGCAGAAACGCGACCCCTCGCGGCCCCCTGCTCAACCTGCCCGGTCGCAAAGCGCCCGGACACCCCGCGGAGATGGTAATCAGCCCATCTCGGGAAAACAAGCCAGCGGTGCGCCTCGACCCTCCCCGCAACGCGGGTGTTGCCCCCGCGTCACACCCGCCGCGCGGCGACGACGCCGTCCACCTCGTGGATGAGCGCGAGCGTGCGCTGCAACTGATTGAGATTGCCGATCTCGACGGTAAATCCCATGTGCGCCTTGCCCTGCTTCGACTGGGTATTCACACCGATGACGTTGAGTTTCTCGCGGGTGAAGATTTCTGAGATGTCGCGCAGCAGACCCTGGCGGTCGTGGGCGTCGACGATCAGGTCGGCGGCAAAAACTCCGGTGGTCTCGCCCCCCCAGTCGGTCTCGATGACCCGCTCGGGGTGCAGGGCCGAGAGATTGGCGAAATTGGGGCAGTCGGCGCGGTGGATCGAGACCCCCTTGCCGCGGGTGACGAATCCCAGGATGGGATCGGGAGGCGCCGGCTTGCAGCAGCGCGCGAGCTGGGTGAGCAGCTTGTCGACGCCGACGATGAGGATGCCCTGATTGCCATCGACGGGTTTTTTCGGACGCGTAGGGACCGTGTCCGGGGGCAGGTTCTCGGCCTCGAAGTCGCCGCCGCGGGCCACCGACTGGAACTGGCGCAGATTCATTTCGCCGCGGGCGGCGGCGATGAAAAGATCCTCGGCACGAGTGTAGCCCAGCCGGTGGGCGAGATCGTCGAGACTGGCGCCGGTGAGGCCCAGACGCTGCAATTCCTTGCCGATGATGCCGCGGCCCTCCGCCAGGGTCTCCTCAAGCGCCAGATTGGCAAACCACTGGCGTACCTTGACCCGGGCGCTCTTGGTCTGGATGTAGCCCTGGGCCGGATTGAGCCAGTCCCGCGAAGGCCCGCCCTGCTTGGCGGTGACGATCTCGACCCGCTGCCCGGTCTCCAGCGGGGTGTTGAGGGGAACGAGCTGGCCGTTCACCTTGGCGCCGCGACAGCGGTGGCCCAGGTCGGTATGGACGCGGTAGGCAAAATCCACCGGCGTCGCGCCGGCCGGCAGGTCCACCACCTTCCCCTGCGGGGTGATGACGTAGAGCGTCTCGTCCAGGGCAGCCTGTTTGTAATGATTGACCCAGTCGGAACTGTCTGCGACTTCATCCTTCCAGGTGAGCAGCTGGCGCAGCCAGGCGATCTTCTCGTCGTAGGAATCCTCCGCCCCGTGGCGGACGCCTTCTTTGTAGCGCCAGTGGGCGGCCACCCCCAGTTCGGCGTGCTTGTGCATGTCCCAGGTGCGGATCTGGACTTCGAGGCTGCGCCCGTCCGGGCAACGGACGGCGGTATGGAGGGAGCGGTAGTAATTGCCCTTGGGGTTGGAGATGTAGTCGTCGAATTCCTTGGGAATCGGCGTCCAGATGTTGTGCACGATGCCCAGCACCGTGTAGCAGTCCTTGATGTCATCGACGATGACGCGCAGCGCTCGCACGTCGTAGACCTCGGAAAAATCGACCCCCTTTTTGCGCATCTTGTTCCAGATACTGTAGATGTGCTTGGGCCGGCCATAGATTTCGGCGTGCTCGACGCCCACCGCCCTCAATTCCTCGCGCAGACGGCGGATGGCGTCGGCGATGAACTGCTCCCGCTCGGTGCGCTTCTCGTCGAGCAGTTTCGCCACCTGCTTGTAGGTCTCCGGGTGCATGAAACGGAAGGAGAGATCCTCCAGCTCCCACTTCAATTCCCAGACCCCCAGCCGGTTGGCGAGCGGCGAATAGAGATCGAGGGTCTCGCGCGCCACCTGGACGCGCAATTCGTCCGGGTGGGAAGCGTAGAAGCGCAGTGTCTGGGTGCGGCTGGCGAGCCGCAGCAGCACCACCCGGATGTCCTCGACCATGGCCAGCAGCATCTTGCGCAGCACCTCGATCTGCGCCTTCATCTCCTGGGGATTGATCTCGCCGGCCTCAATGTTGGCAGCGACGAAGCCGCGCGCGATCGGGCGCAGCCGGTTGAGGCGCGAGATGCCGCCCACCAGATGGGCCACCGACTTGCCGAAGCGCTCGCCGATCCGGTCCAGCCCGTGCTCGTGGTGGGCGGGAATGGCGAAGAGCAGCGCCGCCACCCGCGAATCGCCATCGAGCTTGAGTCCGGTGATGATGAGCGCCATACCCAGCGCATGCGACCAGATGCGCTCGCCGCTACCCAGGGAAGCATCGCCGTAGGCCTCCCAGGCGAATTCGACCGCGTCGCGCAGCCGCCTGGACTCTTCCTCGCCGAGACCTTCCGAAAGGGTGGCGAGAAACTGCTGGAAGTCGCCCTGGCTGGCGACGGAATGGAGCACGGAAACCATGGTCGCGATTATAGCGTCCCGGTCACGCCCCTTCGGTAGGGCATAATTATTGCCATGCCCCCCCCAGCTCCGCCGATTCCGGTCCGGCGATTCCACCTCAATCCCTATTTGCTGCTCACCCTCACCGTGCTCTTCTGGTCGGGGAACATGGTGCTCGGCCGTGGCATCCGCGAGGATGTGCCGCCCCTCGCACTGGCCTTCTGGCGCTGGGCCATCGCCTTCTGCCTCACCCTCCCCTTCGCCTGGCCTCATCGCGGGCAGTGGCGCCTTCTCGCCCGGGGCTGGAAGGCAGTCGCTGTCCTGGGCCTGCTCGGCGTGGGTGGCTATAACACCTTCGCCTACCTCGCTCTGCAATCGACCACGGCCACCAACGCCGTCCTCCTCAATTCCTTCATTCCCGTCGCCACCATCGCCATCTCCTGGGCCTTCCTGGGAAAGCGCCTCGGTCCGCTGGAAGCCCTCGGCGTCCTCGTTTCCCTGAGCGGCGCCGTGACCATCGTCGCGCGCGGCGACCCGGCGGTCCTTGCCGGCCTCGCCCTCAACCGGGGCGATCTCTGGATGCTCGCCGCCGTACTCACCTGGGCCGTGTATACGGTGGGACTGGCCTGGCGCCCGTCCGGGGTCGACCCCATGCTCATGCTCGCCGCCCTCACCGGCGTCGGGCTGCTGGCCCTGGCGCCGGCCTATGCCTGGGAAATGGCGGGAGGCGCCCGCCTCGCCCTGCACCCGGGCAGCGTCCTCGCGCTGGCCTATGTCGGCATCTTCCCCGGCTTCCTCGGCTACGTGTTCTACAACCGGGGCGTCGCCGAAGTCGGGCCCAATCGGGCGAGTCTCTTCATTCACCTGATGCCGGTCTTCGGCACCCTGCTTTCCGCGCTCTTCCTGGGCGAAGTGCCACAGGGTTTCCACTATGCCGGCATCGCCCTCATCTTCACCGGAATCTGGCTGACCGCGAGGCACTGATGGGAATCCTCGATTATCTGCGTCGCCCCGCGCCACAAGCGATTCCCGAGACCCTCTGGCAAAGCGTCGTCGCCCCCCTGCCCTTCCTGGGCCGACTGGCCGCCGCCGATCTCGCCCGCCTCAAGACCCTCGCCGAAGCCTTTCTGGCGGAAAAGGAATTTACCGCCGCGGCAGGCTTTCGCCTCGACGACCGGGTCTGCGTCGCCATCGCCGCGCAGGCCTGCCTGCCCATCCTGGAACTGGGGCTCGAAGCCTATCGGGGTTGGGTGGGCATCGTCGTCTATCCCGACGAATTCGTCATTCCGCGCGTCATCCAGGACGAGGACGGCATCGTCCACGAGTACGACGAAGCCGCCTCCGGCGAAGCCTGGTCCGGCGGACCGGTGATCATCTCCTGGCACGACGCCCAGATGGCCGGCGAGGGCTACAACGTCGTCATCCACGAATTCGCCCACAAGCTGGACATGATCGACGGCGAAGCCGACGGTGTTCCGCCGCTCCCCCCCGGCGTTTCCCGTCGCGCCTGGGAAAGCGTTCTCCATGCCGCCTACGATGATTTCTGCGCCCGGGTGGACGCCGGCGAAGAGACCTGGATCGACCCCTACGGCGCGGAACACCCGGCGGAATTCTTCGCCGTCGTCAGCGAAACCTTCTTCGAAATGCCCGCCGTGGTCGCCGACGAGTACCCGGCGTTCTACGACCTCCTGCGCCGCTTTTATCGGCAGGACCCCTGCCAGCAGCAGGCGGCTGCCGCGCGCTGCTGAGGCGAGCAGTCGCGCCAAGAAAATGCTTGTGCGCTATGCGCATAGCACCTTTCGCCCATATACAATCCAATGACGAATCGGTAGATTTTACCCTTCCGCCGCTCGGTTGATTCGCCCGGGGAGGCGATCGAAACGGAACGCCGCCGCCGATGGCGACCCAGCAGCCGACTATGAGGAGGTCGTATGGAAGAAACGCCCGCACATGCCGCGCCGAAGCACGCTGGGCACACGCTGATCGGCTTCCAACCCTCGACGGGAAGGAACCGCTTCGCTCCTCGCTCCGATGCGAAACGACCCGCGCTTTGGGAGTTCGGCCGATGAGCAATTTTCAGATTACGCCCATCGGGATTGGCCTCATTGGCCTCTACTCCGGGATCGTCGTGCTGCTGCTGGTCTGGCCGATCGCCAGGCTGCTGAAGAATTCGCGCTTTCGGTGGCCCGTCGCCTGGGCGATCGCGGCTCCCTTTCTGATCGCCCCCTGGGCCGAGGAGGCCTGGATCGCCTGGCATTTCACAGAGGCTTGCAAGGACGCCGGGGTGAAGGTGTATCGGCAGGTGGAGGTGGAGGGGTTTTATGACGGAACTATCGGCACCGGATATTCGTTCATTGAAAATTACGGTTTTAGATTCATGGAGGAGAAGGCCAGTAACGGGAAGATTGCCCATACCGAAAGGCCAGATGGGCAATGGATAACCACCATGCTTGAAAAGCCATCTGCTCGTTATCACCTTATCTACGCATATCAGCCGAACCCTTGGGTCGTTGAAGAGCCAATCGGCTGGAAACTGGAAAAGATCGAGCGGCAAGCTATTGATAGCCAGACCGGGCAAATTGTCGGGCGAGACACTTTGGTTCACCGGGGTGCTCCGATAGCTGACGCCATTTGGGCACGATTTCTGGGCAATTCGATGACCACCTGCCCCGGCCCCAACGTCAAACCTTTCGTAGCCCCGCCGCCCTTTCCGCAAGCGGTCCTGAAACCCCTTTCACGGCAGTAAAGGAGAGATCATGTCGAACCTTCTTCACTGCTACGAATACGTTCGGCGATGGCATCAGGGCGACGTTACCCCTGCAGGAGAAAATCCCGCACGATGGCGATCTGGGCGGCGTCCATGAACATCGGCGCGTGGCCGACGCCGGGGATTTCGGCGAGTCGGGCGCGCGGCCCGCGTTCTGCCATCTGCTGCCAGGTATCCCGCCGAAGGAGGTCGGATTCGGCGCCGCGCACGGCGAGTGTCGGACAGCGGACCGCCTCGTACTGCGGCCAGAGGTCGATATCGACGGCGGCAAAGGCGAGGCGGAAGGACTGGGCAATGGCCGGATCGTAACGAAAACCCCAGCGGCCGTCCGCGCGGCGGGCAACGCTGGTTTCGGTGAGATGACGCCATTGGGCGTCGGAGAGCGGGCCAAAGGGGGCGCTGACGGTGCGCACGTAGGCCTGGGCCTCGTCGAAGCTGTCCCAGGTGGGATCGGTGCCAACGTATTGCCCGATGCGGCGCAGGGATTCGCCGGTGATGATCGGCCCCACGTCGTTGAGCACCAGGCGGGTGATCGGCGTATCCGGCAGCCCGGCAAGCGCCATGCCGATGAGGCCGCCCATGGAGGTGCCGACCCAATGGACCTCGCTCACGTCGAGGCGGGCGATGAGGGTGATCATGTCGGCGACGTATTGGGGAATGGCGTAGCCGGCCGGATCCTTCAGCCGGCCGCTCTGGCCACGGCCGACCACGTCCGGGCAGACGACGCGGTAATGGGTGGCGAGGGCGGCGGCGAGGTCGTCGAAATCGCGCCCGTTGCGGGTGAGACCGTGGACGCAGACGAGGACGCGCGGATTGGCCGGATCGCCCCATTGGCGGTACGCCATACGATGAAGCCCGGTGGGGCTCGCACAGAGGACGCTCGCGTCCACCCACTCGCGGGGGCGCGTGAAACAGCGCCTGATACAGTCTATCCAGCCCATGAAACCTCCTTGTGCGGCAAGCATAGCATCAGCGGCCATGCCAGTAGCGCGGCCGCTCCCGCCGCCAGGCGCGCACCGTCGCCGCCGCTTCGGCGAGGCGTATGTCGAGGGCACCGTCCCGGTCGGTACGCCAGAGGGTCGCTCCGCTCGCCGCGTAGCGTTCGATGACCTCATCCCGCGGATGGCCGAAGCGGTTGCGATAGCCCACCGGAACGATGGCCTGGCGCGCGCCGACCGCGGCGATAAACTCCGGCGTCGACGAAGTGCCGCTCCCGTGGTGGGGCACCAGCAGCACCTCGGCGGCCAGGGCGGAACGGTCCCGCGCCAGAAGTGCCGCCTCGTCGCGGGCCTCGATGTCCGAGGTGAGCAACATCGCCCGGCCCCCAGCCTCCACCCGCAGCGTACAGGAAAGGTGATTAGCCTTGCCGCCCGCCGCATAGTCGGTCTGCACCGGGTGAAGAAGCTTCAAGGCGACGCCATCCCAGGTCCAGCTGTGGCCGGCGAGACAGGGTGTGCTGTCGGGGTCGCCGGTGGAACTCAGGTAGCTGTCCAGCGGCAGGGACGCCCGCACGGAAGCCGTGCCGCCGGCATGATCGCTGTCCCGATGGGTGACGATGAGGGCATCGAGACGATTGACCCCCAGGGCACGCAGGTAGGGCACCACCACCCGCTGGCCGGCGTCCGATTCGGCGCTGTAGAGGGGCCCCGGGTCATACACCAGGGTATGGTTCGCGGTGCGGATCACCGTCGCCAGACCCTGGCCGACGTCGAGGACGGTGATCCACGCTTCGCCCGCCGGCGGGCGCGGCGCGGGCAGCGCCAGGAGAGGAAGGAGGAGCGCCCAGCCCGCCAGGCGGCCGGGAACCCCGGCCGGCAGGAGGATCACCGCCACTCCCAGGGCGGCGGCCACAACCGCCCAGAGCGGTGGGGCGGCACTCTGCCAGAGCGGTGCCTGCGCGCACCAGCGCAGGAATTCCATCAGTCCGGCGAAGAACAGATGAGCCAGGGCGAGCAGCGCGTCCCAGGGAAGGAGGGCTGCGAGCAGGACGAGGGGCGTGATGAAAAAGCTGACCACCGGAATGGCCACGGCGTTCGCCAATGGCGAAATCAGGGAAAATTGCCCGAAGACGAGCAAGAGAACGGGCATCGAGGCGAGCGTGGCCGCGGCCTGCAGGAGCCCCCAACGGCGAACGCCGTCGCGTAGTCGCCGGGCTAGGGTTTCTTCCCGATCGGCGGGAAGCGCCACATAGAGCAGCGCGGCGACGGCGCCGAAGGAAAGCCAGAATCCTGCCGCCAACACCGCCCAGGGATCGACCACAAGGACCGTCAGCAATGCCGCCGCCAACACCCGTCCGGAGGCGATCCTCCGCCCGCTGGCCATGGCCAGCGCAGCGACCCCGAGCATGTAGAGGGTGCGTTGGGCGGGAACGCCGAAGCCTGCCAGGGCGGTGTAGGCGAGGGCCGCGACCACCCCCGCCAGCAGGGCCGCCCGTTGCGCCGCGAAGCGTACCGCCAGGGCGGGCACGCGCCGCCACACGCCTCCCGCCATCCAGGCGGCGAGGCTGGCCACCAGGGTGACGTGCAGGCCGGAAATCGAGATCAGGTGGGTGGTGCCGGTGCGGTTGAAGACATTCCACAAATCGCCCTGAATCGCCCGCTGGTCACCGACCGCAAGAGCGGCGAGCACGCCGGCGTAGGGGTACTCCTCCACCGGCAAGCGGGTCAGGAAGCGGTCGCGCACCGCCTGGCGCAGACGCTCGACGAGGTAGCCCGGTCGCGGGACGACGGCCACGAGGCGTCGGTTTTCCTCGCGCGGGCGCACCGCACCGGTGGCGCGGATGCCGTTTTCCAGCAGCCAGGCCTCGTAGTCGAATCCGCCCGGATTGGCATTGCCGTGGGGTTTCCTGAGCCTCACCACAAAACGCCAGCGCTCGCCGGCCAGCAACCGAGGCGAGGCGCCTGCCTCGTCGGGCGGGCCGCTGCGGTACCAGGAAAGCAGGAGGCGCGACGGAACGGGGGCGTCCAGAGGACTCACCGCTTCGACATCGAAGGCGAACCGCTCGCCGCGGGAAAACTCCTGAGGCAGAGCCGCGATCACACCGACGACCTCGAGGTCACGGCCTTCCCAGGCCAGCGGAAGAGACTGCGCCAGACGCTGCTCCGCGCGCCAGGCGGCCCAGCCGAATCCCAGGGCGAGAAACACCCCGGCCACCACCAAGGAACGCGCCAGACGGGTCAGGGGTAGGCGCCCGGCCGGCAGCCAAAGCAGGAAAGGAAGCAGCGCTGCGCCTGCCAGACCGGCCGTGCCCCAGGGAGGGAGTTCCGCCTGCTGCTGCAGGGCGATGACCCCCAGGGCGAAGGCCAGGGCAGCCAGCCCCAGGAAGCCCCCCTGCACCGCCCGCGGTCCGCCGCGATTCAAGTCTTGAAGCGGGAAACTTCCTGGCTCAGGTTCTCCGCCAGACGGCGCAGTTCCTCGGCGGTGCCGGCATTTGCCGCCGCGGCGGCATTGTTTTCTTCCGCCATCTGGGCGATCTTCTCGACGTTCTGGGCGATTTCCGTGCTGGCGGCCGACTGCTCGCGCAGGGCGGAGGTGATCTCGCCCACGGAACCGACCACCTGCCGCGAGCATTCCTGCGCCTGCTGGATGACGCCACCCGCCTGATTCGCCTGATCGACCCCCGCCGCCACCGATTCCACCCCCTGCTTCATGCTGGTCACCGCCGTCTCGGTACCAGTCTGGATGGAAATGATCATGTCGGTGATTTCCTGGGTGGACTTGGCCGTACGTTCGGCAAGCTTTCTCACCTCGTCGGCCACCACCGCGAAACCGCGGCCGGATTCGCCGGCGCGGGCCGCTTCGATGGCAGCGTTGAGCGCCAGGAGGTTGGTCTGATCGGCGATGTCCTTGATGGCGCCGACGATGGCCGAAATTTCCTTGGATTTCTGCCCCAGGGCCTCCACCGCGGCGGCGCTCTCATTGACGGTCGCCGCGATGCGCTGGATTTCCTGTACGACCCCGCCCACCATGTCGCTCCCTTGGGCGGCGACCCGGTCGGACTCACGGGAGTAGTTCTGGGCGTCCTCGGCGTTGCGGGCGATGTGGTCCACCCCCACCGTCATCTCTTCCACCGAAGCCGCCATGCTCGACGCGGAATCGCTCTGGTGCCCGGCGCTGTCGGCAATCTGCTTGCTGGAGGCGGCAAGTTGCTCGGTGGCGTTGCGCAACTGGCGCACGCCGCTCTGGATGTTGCCGAGCAATTGGCGGAAGGCCCCCGCCATGTCATTGAAGTGGTCGGCGGCGGCGTGCAGCTCGTCGTGGCCGTCAAGCTCGAAGCGGGCGGTCAGGTCGCCACCGGCGAGGCGGGCGGCGCCGCGGGAGAAGACATCGACGCTGGTGAGCACCGAGAAATACATGCCCGCCGCAAGATAAGCGGCGACAAACAATCCCACCAGGGCAGCGATCACGTACGCCGCCCGCAAGCGCTCCGCTTCCGCCGCCCGCTCATTAAGCAATTGCTCGAACTGCGGGATGAGGGTTTCGTACATGACCTTGTAACCCAGGTCGATGACCGCCGTGGCCTGCTTGAAATAATCGTCCGCGTTGCTTTGGTAGCGTTCCGCAAGAATATCGTCGCGCACCAGCGCGAGGAGTTTCCCCACCTCGGCGGTAAGAGCCTGGGATGTTGGCTCCAGGGCCGCACGGGTGGCGGGAATGAGGGTCATCACCTTGTTCAGGTTGATATTCTGGGTGCGCAAGGTCTGGCTGAGTTGTCCCAAGGTCGCGGCCATCGCCACCTTCATTTCCGGCGCAATCTCCTTCTTAGTGAGCACACCCGTACCCCGGGCGCGGGTGACGCCCAGGGGTTCGAGGAGGGCCGGCATCTTCTGGACGACCGTGTCCATCATGTAATAGGTGTCCATGACTGGGTCGAGGGTGAGTTCGGTGGCGTCGGCGAGGGTGACCATGAAGAGCAGCGCCTTGTCGATCATCGCCGTGTGGCGCTTGACGTTCTCGGCGGCCTCCCAGGAGAGGCCCTGGCCGCGGATCGCCTCCCAATCGTCGCGGATCGCCTTCCAGTCGGCGTGGGCGCGCAGGTCGGCGGAGAGGGCGGCATCGGTGGCAGCCAGCGCGTCAACAACCTCTTTCTCCTTGGCGGCCCGCTTGTCCTTCATGGCCTCGTTGCCGTTCAGCACGCCGGAGGAAAGCCCACGGTGCTGCTGCATCATCTGCACCGTCCGATTGAGGGGCTTCAACATCTGCAGGCCGGCAATCTCATGCCGTGCCGAGGCGATGTCCCGGGTAAGCTGGGCGATGATGGTGTAGAGAAAAACGCAGAGGATCACCGCCACCACCGACCCGATGAGCAGGAACTTGGCCGGGTAGCGCAGGCGATTCAAGATCGCCACCGAAGGTGCGAACAGGGCTTGCATAGACTGCTTCCTCCGTTATTGTCGTTCGTTCAACCAAGGCCGCCGTTTGCGCGGCAGTACAATCTAGCCGCTCAAGCGGCCGTCATTCAAGAACAATTTGCGCTGCGCCCGCCCTGCGAGGGCCGGGTCGTGGGTCACCAGCACCAGGCTCGCCCCCCGCGAGGTGGTCTGCGCCACCAGGAGATCGAAGACGCCTTCCGCCGTCTGGCGGTCCAGGTTGCCGGTGGGTTCGTCGGCCAGGATGCACGCGGGCCGTGTCACCAGAGCGCGGGCGATGGCCGCCCGCTGACGCTCGCCGCCGGAGAGTTCGCCGGGGCGATGGCGCAGGCGATGCCCCAGTCCCACCGCTTGCAACAGGTCGGCCGCCGCTTGCCGGGCATCCTCCACCGGGGTGCGCCGGATGAGCAAGGGCATGGCAACGTTTTCCAGGGCGCTGAATTCCGGCAGCAGATGGTGAAATTGATAGACGAAGCCGAGATGACGATTGCGCCAATCCCCCCGCCGCGCTTCGTTGAGACCGGAGAACTCCTGCCCCATGAGGCTCACGCTGCCCGCCGTCGGCGCGTCGAGTCCGCCCAGCAGATGCAGCAGCGTGCTCTTGCCGGAGCCGGAGGCGCCCACCACGGCCGCCGACTCGCCGGCGCGGATTTCCAGATCGACACCCGCCAGGACGGGCACTTCGAGCTCGCCGCTCTTGAAGGTCTTGGCGAGGCCGCGGGCCGCCAGGATCGGCTCACTCATAGCGCAGCGCCTCCGCCGGATTGACGCGCGCCGCCCGCCAGCTCGGGTAGAGGGTCGCCAGGAGGGATAGCACGAAAGCGATGGTGGTGACGCCCCAGACGTCGCCCCATTGGAGTTCCGACGGCAGTTCCGAAATGTAATAGACATCCTTGGCGAGGAAATGGATACCCAGAAGGCGTTCAAGAGCGGGGACGACGACGTCGATGTTGGAAGCCAGCGCGACACCCCCGGCGACGCCGAGGCCGAGGCCCACCACCCCCACCAGCGCCCCCTGCACGACGAAGATGGCGAGAATCGAGCCGGGTCGCGCCCCCAGGGTGCGCAGGATGGCGATGTCGGCCTCCTTGTCGGTGACCGCCATAACCAAAGTGGATACTAGATTGAAGGCGGCAACCGCGACAATCAGGGAAAGGATGATGAACATCATCGTCTTTTCGATCTGTACGGCGCGGAAAAAATTGGCGTGGCTCTTGGTCCAGTCATAAAGGTAAGCGTCGGCGGCGATCATGCCGGCCAATTCCCGGGCCACCCGCGGCGCCGCGAAGAGGTCGCCGATCTTGAGGCGGACGCCGCTGACCCGGCCATCCATGCGGTAGAGCTTCTGGGCATCTTCCAGATGGATGAGGGCGAGGCCGTTGTCGTATTCGAACATGCCCACCTCGAAAATTCCCACCACGGTGAAGGTCTTGAGGCGAGGCACCACGCCGGCCGGTGTCACGGTCCCCTGGGGAGCGATGAGGGTCACCTTGTCGCCGGTGAAGACGCCGATACCGCGGGCGAGATCGGCGCCCAGGATGACGCCGAAACCGCCGGGTTTGAGATCCTCCAGGCGGCCGCTCTTCATCGAGCGGGAGAAATCGGCGACGCCCTCCTCCAGATCGGGCAGCACGCCGCGCACCAACGCGCCGCGCACCCCGTTATCCACCGCGAACATCGCCTGGGACTGGACGAAGGGCGCGCTCGCCCGGACTTCCGGATGACGCGAGGCCTGGCGGGCGATCTCCGGCCAGTCGGCGAGGTCGCCATTGACGCCGGTGATCTGGATATGGGAAGCGACGCCCAGGATGCGGGTGCGCAATTCGGTCTGGAATCCATTCATCACCGACAGCACGACGATCAGGGCGGCGACGCCGAGGCCGATGCCCGCCATGGAAATGAGGGAAATGAAGGAGATGAAGTGATTGCGCCGCTTGGCGCGGGTATAGCGCAATCCGATGAAGATTTCGTAAGGCAGGGCCATGGCGCAAGAGCCGGCGAGACAGGCAAAGGCGCCATGGTACACTGAACCGCCGTCGCCCGAGGGGCCGCGCAGCGCCGACCGCCGCCCCTTCCGCGACACTCCATTTCATTCCCGATGCATCTGACTCTCTTCGTTCCCGAGCTCCTGTGGCCGGAACCTGCCGACCCGGCCGCCTGGGAGGGACTCTCCCTGCCCGGCCTCGCCGGGCTGCTGGCGCGCGGTCGCCTGAGCCGCGCCGCGCCCGCCGCCCATGAAGACGCCCTCGCCGCCGTCTGGGGCCGCCCGGGGGGTGCGCCCCTCGCCGCCCTGCGCCTCCTGGGCGAGGACGGCGCCCCGCCGCCTGAGGACGCCTGCTGGCTGTGCGCCGATCCGGTGCATCTGCGCTTTCACCACGAGCGCATCGTCCTCGCCGACGCCGGCGCCTTCGAACTCTCCGCCAGCGAAGCGGAATCCTTTCTGGTCGCGCTCAATCGGGATTTCGCCGATCTCGGCGTCTTTTGCGCTGGCTCGCCGCGCCGCTGGTACCTGCGTCTGCACGCGCCCGTGGCGCATGCCGCCCCATCCCTGAGCGCCGTTGCCGGGCGGCGCCTGGACCGCGGAGCCGGCGGCGAATCGCCCCTCAAGGCGGTACACAACGAAATCCAGATGGCCCTGCACGGCCACCCCGGCAACGCCAGCCGCGCGGCGGCAGGAACACCGGCGGTCAATAGCCTCTGGCTGTGGGGCGCGGGGAGTCTCGCCACCGCCCCGCCCGCCCCGCCCTACGCCTGGAGCGTCGCCGGCGACCCCCTCGCCCGCGGGCTGGCGCGCGCCGCCGGCGCCACCGAGCTGCCCGCCACAAGCTGGGCCGCGCTGGCCGCGCAGGCTCCCGCCGGCGCCGGCCTCGCCGTCCTCGACGCCGCCCTGCCGCCGGTGCTCTACGAAGACGCCGCCGCCTGGCGGGAGGCCCTCTCCCGCCTCGACGCCGCCTGGTTCGTACCGGCCGCCCGGGCCCTGGGACGGGGCCTCGCCTCCCTCACCCTGGTCGCCCCCAGCGTCTATGGCGTCCTCAGCTGGCGTCTCACCGCCGCCGACCGCTGGCGCTTCTGGCGCCGCCCCACCGACCTCGCCGCCCTGGCCCGGAGCCTCGCCGCATGAATCAAGTCGTTTCCCAGCTCGTTTCCCGTCGCGTGCCCTCCCGCCAGGCCTGGCAGCTCGAACAGCAGGGACTGCACCCCCTGCTCGCCCGACTCTACGCCGCCCGCGGCGTCAGCGACCGCAGCGAACTCGACTATGACCTCAAGCACTTGCTGCCCCCCGCCTCCCTGACCCGTGCCGGCGAAGCCGCCACCCTGCTCGCCGACGCCATCGAGGCCGACGCCCGCCTGCTCATCGTCGCCGACTACGACTGCGACGGCGCCACCGCCTGCGCCGTCGGCCTGCGCGCCCTCAAGGCCCTGGGCGCCCGCGTCGATTACCTGGTCCCCGACCGCTTCAAGCTGGGCTACGGCCTCTCGCCGGAAATCGTCGATCTCGCCGCCGAGCAGGAGCCGGACCTCATCATCACCGTCGACAACGGCATCGCCAGCATTGAAGGTGTGGCGCGCGCCCGGGAGCTCGGCATCGCCGTCCTGGTCACCGACCACCACCTGCCGGGCGAGGCGCTTCCCGACGCCGACTGCATCGTCAATCCCAACCAGCCGGGTTGCGGCTTCGCCTCGAAGGCCCTGGCCGGCTGCGGCGTGATGTTCTACGTCATGCTCGCCCTGCGCAGCGAACTTCGCAGCCGCGGCGCCTTCGCCCATCGCCCGGAGCCCAACCTGGGGAATCTTCTCGACCTGGTGGCCCTGGGCACCGTCGCCGACGTCGTGCGTCTGGATCGCAACAACCGCATCCTGGTCAGCCAGGGCCTCGCCCGCATGCGCCAGGGCCGTCTGCAACCGGGGCTCGCCGCCCTCTTCGCCGCCTGCGGTCGCGAACTCGCCGCCGCCACCGCCTTCGACCTCGGTTTCGTCCTCGGCCCCCGCCTCAACGCCGCCGGGCGCCTCGCCGACATGGGCCTGGGCATCGAATGCCTGACCACCGACGACCCGGCGCGGGCCCTGGCCATCGCCCAGCAACTCGACGCCCTCAATCGCGAGCGCCGCGAGATCGAGGCCGGCATGCAGGCCCAGGCCTTCGAAATCCTGGAGCATCTGGGGGAGGCCGGGGACGCGGCCGGCATCGCCCTGTTCGATCCCGAGTGGCACGAAGGCGTGGTGGGCATCCTCGCCGCCCGCGTCAAGGACCGCCTGCACCGGCCGGTGTTCGCCTTCGCGCGCGGCGAGAGCGGGCTGCTCAAGGGCTCCGGCCGCTCGATCCCCGGGTTGCACCTGCGGGACGCCCTCGACCTGGTCGCCAAGCGGGCACCGGGACTTCTGGTCCGCTTCGGCGGCCACGCCATGGCCGCCGGCGCCACCCTCCGGCCGGAGGACTTCCCGCGCTTCGCCGGGCTCTTCGCCGGGGTGGCCGAGGAGCTCCTCGATCCCGCCGACCTCACCCGCACCCTGGAGACCGATGGTCCCCTCGAAACGGGCTACCTCTCCCTCGAAGTGGCGCGCCTCCTGGAGCGGGAAGTCTGGGGCCAAGGCTTCCCACCCCCCCTCTTCATGGACGAATTCGAGGTCGAACAGCAGCGGGTACTCAAGGAAAAGCACCTGAAACTCCGTCTGCGCAAGGGCGAGTCCCGCATCGACGCCATCCAGTTCAACTACGGCGCGTCGCCGGGAGCGCGGGCGCGCATCGCCTTCCGTCTGGCGGTAAACGACTACATGGGGGTGCAGAATCCGCAGCTCACCGTCGAGTACCTGGAGTAAACTTGAAGCGACGGCCGCCACGCCCACCGGCGCGGGACGGTGCCAACGCAACCCTTTCCCCTGATCGAAGCATGAGACCCACCGACCAGCTGATCGCCGCCCTGCGCGCCGGTGACCTCGCCGGCGTCGATGCCGCCCTTGCCGCCGGCGCGGACGCCAATCTGCCCGACAACATCGGCATCCCCGGGCTGCCGCTGCGCATCGCCTGCTATAACGGACAGCTCGACATCATCCGGCGACTGGCCGCCGGCGGCGCCGAGATCAACCTGCCGCGCTTGGACAGTCGCGCCGAAAACCTGATTTCGGTGGCCAAGCGGGGCGCCCGCAAGGATGCCATCCGCCTCTTGATCGAACTGGGGGCCGAGATTCCCCCCGGCTTCGACACCGGACTCAGTCTCGCCGAGCGCCTCGCCGCCCAGGGCGTCGCCAATCGCTCCGGAGTCGAGGCGCGACGCCCCCGGCCGCTGCCCGGGAACCCGCTTCCCGCGGCGCCGGGCAACCCCGCTCCCCCTGCCCCTTCCACTGCCGGAAGCCCCGCCCAGGCAGCCCCCCCTCCCGCCTTCGCCCCGGAGGTACCCGAGTGGATGGCCAAGGCCGCCGCCGAAATCGAGGAAATCGATCTGCAGGGCTGCTACGGCGTCGATACCAACGCCCTCAACGCGGACATCATGCGTCTGGCGCGCCAGGACGCCCCGACGGAAGCCCCGGCGGAACCCGCCGTCGAGGCCCCGCCGCTGGATTTCGGAAAATTGCGCTTCTGGAAGAAAAAGGAGTGAGCACCGGACGACCCGCCCGGGTATCCCGCAACCCCCTGCAAGGAGATTTCTCATGATCAAAGTATCCGTGCTTTACCCCAACGCCCCCGGCAGCCACTTCGATCTGAACTACTACTGCGGCAGTCACATGCCCATGGTCAGGGATCGGCTGGGGCCCGCCTGCAAGGGCATCGCGGTGGACGCCGGCATCGCCGGCGATGGGGGCGGCGCGCCCTACGCCGCCGTCTGCCACCTGTTCTTCGACGGCGTGGAAGCCTTCCAGGCCGCCTTCGGCCCCCACGAAGCCGAGATCATGGCGGACATTCCCAATTACACGAACGTCCAGCCCGTGGTCCAGATTAGCCAGGTGATCATCAACGCCACGCGCAGCAATACCGGCGAACTGCACCTGCACCGGGCGGACTGAGCCGACGACTCCAAGGGGCGCCCTGCTCCGGCCCCCCGAGGGGGCCGCAGCCGTGTCTGGGACGACCCGGCTTAGGCTTCCGCGCGGGACGGCCTGCTCAGCCCAGGCCGCCGAGGCAGACGTACTTGAGCTCCAGGTACTCGTCGATGCCGTAGCGGGAGCCTTCGCGGCCGATACCGGATTCCTTGACCCCGCCGAAGGGCGCCACCTCGTTGGAGAGGATGCCCTCGTTGATCGCCACCATGCCGTATTCCAGCCCCTCGGCCATGCGCCACAGGCGGGCGAGGTCGCGGGTATAGACGTAGGCGGCGAGACCGGCGCGGGTGGCGTTTGCGATTTTGAGGGCCTCCCCCTCGCTGGCAAAGCGGATGAGCGGCGCCACCGGCCCGAAGATTTCCGAGTCCGCCAGTTCCATGGCCGGCGTCACGCCGGTGAGGACGGTGGGCGCGTAATAGTTGCCGCCCCGGGCATGGCGCCCACCACCGACCAGGGCGCGGGCACCGCTCGCCAGAGCGTCGGCCACCAGGCGATCGACCTTGTCGGCCGCCGCCCGGTTGATGAGGGGTCCGATCTCGCTGCCGGCGGCCAGCCCTTCGCCCACCCGCAGGGCGGCGACCGCCTCGGCGAGGCGCGCCGCGAAGCGGTCGTGGATCCCCTCCTGAATCAGGAAGCGATTGGCACAGACGCAGGTTTGCCCGGCATTGCGGTACTTGCTGGCCAGGGCACCGCGCAGCGCAGCGTCGAGGTCGGCGTCGTCAAAGACGATGAAGGGGGCGTTGCCCCCCAATTCCAGGGAGACCCGCTTGACGGTGCCGGCGCACTGCGCCATGAGACGCTTGCCCACCGCCGTCGAGCCGGTGAAGGAGAGCTTCCTGACCAGCGGACTGGCGGTCAGGGCGGCGCCCACCTCGGCCGGCCGCGCCGTCGTCAGCACGTTGATCACCCCGGCGGGAATCCCCGCCCGCGCAGCGAGTTCCGCCAGCGCCAGGGCCGAGAGGGGCGTCGCCTCGGCAGGCTTGACGACGCCCGTGCACCCCGCCGCGAGGGCGGGCGCCAGCTTGCGGGTGATCATGGCGACGGGAAAATTCCAGGGCGTGATCGCCGCCACCACGCCCACCGCTTGTTTCAGCACCAGGAGGCGCCGATCCGCCGCCGGCGAGGGAATCAGGTCGCCGCAGACGCGCCGGGCCTCTTCGGCAAACCACTGCACGAAGGAGGCGCCGTAGGCCACTTCGCCGCGCGCCTCGGCCAGGGGTTTGCCCTGCTCCAGGGTCATGATCACCGCCAGATCCGCCTGGTGGGCGAGGATCAGGTCGTGCCAGCGGCGCAGCAGCGCCGCCCGTTCGCCGGCCGTCCTGCCGCGCCAGGCGGGAAGCGCGGCGGCCGCCGCCGCGATGGCGACCTCGGTCTGCCGCGCCCCGAGGTCCGGCACCCGCGCAATCACGCTGCCGTCGGCAGGATTGTCCACGGCGAAACTGGCGCCGTCATCGGCCTCCACCCAGGCGCCGTCGATATAGGCGCTGGTCTTGAGGAGGCTGGGGTCGGCTAGATTCATGGCGGCACTCTCCCGAATAGATATACCCCGCACTGTAGCGCAGGGCAGGCGCATCGTCCGGAACGACCCACGCCCCGGCTATAATTGCCGCTTTGCACAATTCGCGGAACCGACCCCATGGAAGCAGAACACCAGAACAGCATCGCCTACAAGCTCGACGACCTGGCGCAACGCGCCGCCGAGCTGCGGAGGTATCTTTGACTACGATCACAAGCGCGAACGCCTGACGCTCCTCAACCAGGAGCTGGAAGACCCCAAGATCTGGGACGACGCCAAGCGCGCCCAGGAACTGGGGCGGGAAAAGAAATCCCTGGAAAACATCGTTCTGGTGCTGGAGGACGTCCAGCAGGGCATCGACGACGGCCGCGATCTCTTCGACCTGGGCAAGGAGGAGGGCGACGACGACACCCTACTCTCCGTCGAAGCCGACAACGCGGACCTGGAAGCCATGGTCGCCGCCCTCGAATTCCGCCGCATGTTCAACAATCCCCAGGATCCCAGCCCCTGCTTCCTGGAAATCCAGGCCGGCGCCGGCGGCACCGAGGCGCAGGACTGGGCCTCCATGCTGCTGCGCATGTACGTGAAGTACGGCGAGAAGAAGGGTTTCGGCGTCGAGGTGATGGAAGAATCGGAAGGCGACGTGGCCGGCATCAAGAGCGCCACGATCAAATTCACCGGCGACTACTGCTACGGCACGCTGCGCACCGAAACCGGCATCCACCGCCTGGTGCGCAAGAGCCCCTTCGATTCCAACGCCCGCCGCCACACCAGCTTCACCTCGGTGTTCGTCTATCCGGAAGTCGATGACTCCATCGAGATCGACATCAACCCGGCCGACGTGCGCACCGACACCTTCCGTGCCTCGGGCGCCGGCGGCCAGCACATCAACAAGACCGACTCGGCCGTGCGCCTCACCCACATTCCCACCAACATCGTCGTCCAGTGCCAGAACGACCGTTCCCAGCACAGGAACCGCGACGAAGCCTGGAAGATGCTGCGCGCCCGCCTCTACGAGCACGAACTGAGGAAGCAGCAGGCCGAACAGCAAAAACTGGAAGACGCCAAGTCCGACATCGGCTGGGGCCACCAGATCCGCTCCTACGTGCTGGACCAGTCCCGCATCAAGGATCTGCGCACCAATTACGAAGTGGGCAACACCCAGGGCGTGCTGGACGGCGATCTGGATGGCTTCATCGAGGCCAGCCTGAAACAGGGCGTCTGAGCCCGGCGGCCGGCGATCGATGAAGCGCGTCTTCAATTTCCTGCTGGCCGCCGTATTCCTCGGGCTGCTCGCCCTCGCCGCGGCGATCTTTCTCGCCATCGACCGCGAACCCAAGATTCTGCGTGGCGAGGCGCTCAATCCGAACGCCGTGGGCCAGGCGATGGCCCTCTTCAAAGCCAACGATCCCCGCCAGTTCCGGCGCGGAGAACTCCGCCAGGTTGCCGTTCCGGCGGCCCTGCTCGACGAGGGCGCCAATTTCGTCGCCGGCCGCTACCTGAAGGGGCGCGGCGCCCTCACCCTGACCGGGGAAGCCGTCGAACTGGGCTTTACCCGCCCGCTTCCCGGCGGCAACTACCTCAACGCGAGGCTCGCCGTCGCCCTCGGCGAGGGCGAACCCCGCATCGCCTCGGCCAGCCTTGGCAGCCTGCCCGTGCCGACCGCGCTCGTCGAGTGGGGCATCACCCGCCTGCTGCGCAGTCTCAATCGGGAAAGCGAGTGGAACAGCGCGCGGGGAGCGGTGCGCGCCCTGGCGGGCGACCCCGCCGGCGGCACCCTGCAGGTGAGCTACGTCTGGGAGCCGGCGCTCATCGATCAGGCGCGCAGCGTCGCCCTCCGGCCGGCCGAACTCGACCGCCTGCAGGCGGCGCAAACGGCCCTCGCCGCCCTGGTGGATCACCGCGCCAGCGGCAGCCCCGTGCCGCTGGCGGAAATTCTGCAGCCGCTCCTCGGCAAAGGCGGCCCTGACGCCGCGGCGCGCCGCAAGGCGGCCCTGCTGGTGCTGGCGGTCTACCTCTACGACAAGGATCTCGCTGCCCTCGTCCCGCAGGCGCGCGCCTGGCCAAAGCCCCGGCGGGTCAACCTGATGCTGGCCCGGCGGCACGACTCCGCCCAGCATTTCGGGGTCTCGGCCGCCGTCGCCGCCTGGGCCGGCGAGCCCGCCGCGGACGCCGTCGGCCTCTACAAGGAACTCGAAGACGCCCGCCGGGGCAGTGGGTTCTCCTTCGCCGACCTGGCCGCCGACCGGGCGGGAACCCGCTTCGGCGAGGCGGTTGCCAGCGCATCGCCCCGCCTTGAGACCTTCCTGGAGAGCCGCCTTGCCGAGAGTGACTTCATGCCCGCCTTGAGCGGTCTGCCGGAATTCCTGCACCAACCGGAATTCGGGCGCCGCTACGGCGGCCCGGGAAGCCCCGCCTATCGGCAACTGGAACGCGACATCGAGGCGCGCATCGCCACCCTGCCGCTTCACCGCGGATCGTGACGATCGGCAAGCCTGCCGCTGGCCCTTCGTCGGGCAACCTGTTCGCCCCGCTTCCCGACGCCGCGGCGGACGAGCATTTCACCCCCCTCCTGGCGCGCCCCGGGCTGCGCGTCGAGCGCATCGTCTCCCACGGCCAGGCCAGCCCACCCGATTTCTGGTTCGATCAGGACGAGGACGAGTGGGTCGTACTGCTCGCCGGCTCGGCCCTGCTGCGCTTCGCCGACGAAGCGGCGCCGCGGCGTCTGCTGCCCGGCGATTTCCTCAGCATCGCCGCCCACCGCCGCCACCGCGTCGAGGCGACCGCCGCCGCCGAAGCGACGGTCTGGCTGGCGATTCACGCCTCAGCGCCTCCTACCGCCTGACCGGCGCCCTGCCGGCAAGCGCTGAGCCTACTCGGCAGGCAGCCCAGGCCCCGGCGGCGCCGGCGAGGTATCGCCGAAATCGACCCCGGCGACGCGGGATTCGGAAATCAGACGGGCGACGTATTCCCGCTGGACGAGGGTTTCGCGGTGCTCGGCCAGATGCTCGCGGATACGCGGCGCGACAATTTCGAAGGGAAGCACCTTCCCTTGCACGCACTGTTCCACCAGAACGAGATGGAGGCCGAAACGGGTTTCGACCAGATTGGGCAGCAGCCCGTTGCGGCCGTAGGCCACCAGGGCCGTCCAGAATTCCGGCACCACCGATCCGGCGGACAGCTGCCCAAGCTGGCCGCCCACCTCGGCGCTGGTGCACACCGAGTAGCGGCGGGCGGCGGCCTCGAATCCGTCGGGATTTCCCTTCAGCTGGAGCAGGAGGTCGGCGGCCTGACGGGCGCGCTCGCGGGCCGCCTCGTCCCCGGCGCGGGTATCGAAGAGGATGTGGCGGACCTGGAAGAGATCGCCGCTGGAAAAACGCGCGGGATTGCCTTCGTAGTAGCGGCGGACCTCGTCCTCGGAAACCGGCTGCGGCGGGATCTCCTGCGCCAGCAGTTTCTCGACGGCCTCTTCGGGGGTTGCGGAGTCGATACCCGCCGAAGCCGCCCGCTGGCGCAGCAGCACTTGCACGGCCAGGGCGCGGGCAGCGGCCGCCCGGGGGTCGGGCGAGTCGGCAAAGGCTTCCGTGGCCTGTGCAATGTCCTCTTCGGGAATGACCTCGCCGTTGACGCTCACGGCGCGGGGCTTGCGAGAATGGAAGGAAATGACGGTTTCCATGGAGATGTGCTTTCTTTTGAATGGGGGTCAGAATTGGACTCGCAGGAGCGGCAGATTACCACCTCAGCCGCGCAACCAGGCCCGATTGATGGCCGAGACCAAGGCGCTGCCACGGTGCACCACGGCGCGGTGCACCTGCACACAATCGGCGCCCGCCTGCCGGCGGGCCAGGGCGGCCTCGGGAGAGTCGATGCCGCCGACGCTCACCAGGCAGGTTCCCGCGCCCAGCCCTCCGCGCAGGGAACGCAGGGTCGCCAGGGGCGCGCCGTCACCTTCGGCGGAGAGGAGGATGCCCGCCGCCCCGGCGGCGCACCAGGCGCTCGCCGCGGCCAGCGGATCGGGGTGCGTTCCGGCGAGCTTGACCAGGATCGGCCGCCGACCGCCTTCCGCCGCCGCCAGGCAGGCGATGATGGCGGCAAAACCTGCGGCCGACGGGCAATCCCGACCCGGGTTGAGACAGAGATAGTCGGCGCCGCGGCCCTGCTCCGCGCGGGCGCGCAGGAAGACTTCCGCGGCATCCACCCAGGGAACGCCCGGCCGCTTGCCCAGGCTCACGCCGCGCACGGCAGAGCCCGCTTGTCGCGGGCCCGGGGAAATCCGCGACGGGACGCCGGCGAAGCACGTGCCCACCTCGACGGCCCCGAAGCCCAGGGCGGCGGCGACGCCCAACAGCGATCCATGGCGGTCGAAGCCGGCGGCCAGCCCCACCGGCCCGGGAAAATCGAGCCCGAGCAGGCGCAGCGGCGACATCGGTTCGGGCACCGCGGCCACCATCGCCGCGCGCCCCTCGGTCAACAGGCGGCGCAGCGCCCAGCGGGTGCGCAGCGCGAGGCGCGAGAGGGGCGCCGCGCCGCTCACGCCCTGCCCGCGCACCTGCGGCGGGCGTAGTCTTCGAGGAAGCCGGTGAGCGCGGCAACCGCCGCCTCGGGCAGCCCGTTGTAGAGACTCACCCGCAGCCCGCCCAGATCGGGGTGGCCCTTGAGGTCGTGCAGGCCGGCCGCCTCGGCGGCGGCCAGAAAATCCGCCGTTTGCGCCGCCTCGGCGAGTCTGAAGCAGGGGTTGATCCGCGAACGCAGCGCGGCCGGGGCGACGGCGAGGTAGGCCGGATGCCCATCGACGACGGCGTACACCGCCTCGCTGCGCCGACGGGCGATGGCCGCCATGGCCGTCACCCCGCCCTGGGCCTCGATCCAGGCCAGCATGGCGCGGAGGACGAAAATGGCGAACACCGGCGGCGTATTGACCCGGGAATCTGCCGCCGCCTGCACCGTGTAGTCGAGCACCCGCGGGGTCGTCGAGGCGGCCCGACCCAGCAAGTCGTCCCGCAGGATGACGACGGTCAGGCCGGGAACGCCGATGCTCTTCTGGGTGCCCGCGTAGGCCAGGGCGACCCGCCCAAAATCGATGGGCCGGGTGAGGAAATCCGAAGTCATGTCCGCCAGCAGGGGCACCGGCACTTCCGGATATTCCCCGTACTGCGTCCCGTCGGCGGTTTCGTTGCTGGTGATATGGCAGTAGGCGGCGGCGTCCGCGCCGCTCCCCCAGGCCGCGAAGCTCGCCAGCCCTTCCCGCGGCAGCGTCGTCACCGGCCCGTGGCGGGCGGCTTCGTCGCGTGCCCGCCGCGACCAGTGACCGCTCTCCACATAGACCGCGGTGCGCCCGGCGAGCAGGTTGAAGGGCAAGGCGGCAAACTGGGCGGTCGCCCCGCCGGAAAGAAAGAGGACGCGAAAATGCTGCGGGATGGCGAGCAGGCGGCGCAGGGCGGCCTCGGTCTCCTGTTGCAGGCGCTTGAAGCGCTCCGAGACGAAGGAGAGCCCGAGGATGGAGCCGCATCCCTCGTAGTCCCGGCAAGCCTCCGCCACCGCGGCCCCAACCTCGGCCGGCAGCGGCCCGGCGGCCGCCGTGAAGCTGTAGCGGGACATCAGTGGAAGATGAAGGCGCCGTGCGCCCCGGCCGCCATGAAGAAGAGCAGCGGAATGGAGAGCATGGTGTTCACCCGGGCCGACAGGAAGGTACGGCGGGAAGCCTTGAGGCGCGCGTCGATGGGCGCCGGCACGAAGCCCAGCACCCGCTTCTGGTTGGGCCAGAGGACGAACCACAGGTTGAGGACCATGAAGACGCCGATCCACATGCCCAGGCCGATGGGGGCGAGATCGCCCTTGAGGGTGGCCGCGCCTTCCAGCCAGCCCCGGCTCCAGAGCAGGTAGAGGCCGCTGCCCAGGGTAAGCAGGGAAGCGTAGCGGAAGGTGCCGTGCTCGCGCTGCAGGAGGGCCTGCTGGCGCGGGCTGTCGGGATCGGCGAGATCGGCCACGGTGAGGGGCACGTAGGTCGAGCGGGTGACCGCCGTCGCGTAGTTGTGGCCGATCCACACCAGGGCGCCGAGGAAGTGCAGCACGCGCGCCAGGAGTTCGAGAAGCGCGCCGTCCATCAGCCCCCCTGGACGAAGCGCAGGAGAAGCGTCAGGACGACGGTGAGCGCCACCCCCAGGAGGACGGCGTTGAGCGACGAGTCGAGAATCCTAGACACAGCGGGCCGCCTTCTCGGTGCGCATGACCAGGGGCCGGGACTCCCGCGCGGGGTCGTGCGCCCGGCTCACCGCCTCGCCGATCAGGTGATGATGGGGCGACTTGGCGCAGGCGGGATCGGTGTTGCAGGCGTCGCCGGTGAGGAGGAAAGCCTGACAGCGGCAGCCACCGAAATCCTTTTCCTTCTCGTGGCAGGAATTGCAGGGTTCCTTCATCCATTCCTGGCCGCGGAACTTCCGGAAGGTGGGCGATTCGTCCCACAGCCAGCCCAGGGAATGCTCCCGCACGGTGGGGAACTCCAGCCCCTCGATGAGGCGCGCCTCCTGGCAGGGCATTGCGGCGCCGTCCGGGGCAACGGTCAGGTGAATCGAGCCCCAGCCGTTCATGCAGGCCTTGGGACGCTCCTCGTAGTAGTCGGGGATGACGAAGTAGATGGTCATCCTGTCCCCCAGACGCTCGCGGGCGGCCTGCACGGTTTTTTCGGCGCGCTCGATCTGCTCCCGGGTGGGCATCAGTTCGTCGCGGTTGACCATCGCCCAGTTGTAATACTGGATATTGGCGAATTCCACGTATTCGACGCCGATGTCCTCGGCCATGGCGAGGATTTCCGCCGTCTGATCGACGTTCTGGCGAAACACCGGCACGTTGAGCACCATGGGGAAGCCATGGCGCTTCATCATTTTCGCCACCTCGATCTTGAGATCAAAGGCGCGCGCCCCCACCAGGCGGTCGGTGAGTTCCCGGTCGCTGGACTGGATCGACAGCTGGATCTGGTTGAGTCCGGCGGCCTTCAAGGCGGCGAGCCGGGTTTCATTGACTCCGACGCCGGAGGTGATGAGATTGGTGTAGTAGCCGAGACGGCTGGCTTCGCCCACCAGTTCTTCCAGGTCATCCCGCAGCATGGGTTCGCCGCCGGTGAAGCCCAGTTGGAGGGCGCCCAGCTCGCGACCTTCCTTGAGCACCCGCTTCCACTCGGCGGTGGACAGCTCCTTGCCGTTGCAGCCGTCGTAATCGACCGGATTGCTGCACCAGGGGCACTTCAGGGGACAGCGATAAGTGAGTTCGAGCACCAGCCACAGCGGCTTGCCCTGGCCGTCAAGCCTGACGACGGATCCATCCTTTGGCACGGAAAACCTCCAGAAACTTGTAGACGCCCTCGGCGACGCGCGCATCGTCGCCCGGAAAGGCCTGTTGCAAGTCGCCAACCATTTGGGCGACGGTGAGACGGCCATCGCAGCGCTTGATGATTTCGCCGGCGGTCTCGTTGAGCTTGACGATGCCCTCCGGATAGAGGAGGACGTAGGACTGCTGCGTCTCCTCCCAGCGGAACAGGTACATCGGGTTGATGGCAAACCGGTCTTCGGCTGCCGGAACTGCGGTGTCGGTCATGGACTGCGAACTCCAGGAAGCGAAATGCCCGGCGGCCCCGACCCGCCTCGCCGCCTCAAACACGGAACGGAGCGGTCCGGCAAGGCCGGGGTCAGCTGCTTACCTCGCCTTAGCGAACGTAAACATAGGCGGTGACTTCGAAGCCCAGACGAATGTCGCAATAGGCGGGATCAATCCACTGCATGTCGTACTCCTTGATGTGAAATGTTGATGAATCCAGGCCACGGCAGAGCACCGAAGCCCGCGGCCATGGTGCGCCGGGGGTCGCGGGTGGGCCTCCCCGGCGCCTTGAGGGAGGCGTCGAGGCTTTCGGGAATCGGGCTTCGCAATTTTCATGATTTTTCGCGGCGCCCCGAATATTCCAGCTCGGGTTGACCTGGGTCATGGCGGGTGCCCCGGGTTTCCGAGGGCGCTTTCGGGGCGGACTATAATCTCGCTCCTTCCGCCATCCCATCGGCCTAGCCCATGCGCCCAGCCAGCCCCCCCAACCGGTCGCCCTCCTCCCTCGCCGGTTTTCCCGGGCGGGAAGCGCTACTCGCCGTCGTCCTCTACGCGTTCATGGTGTTTCACCAGCGCGGCCTGGAACCGAGCGTCGTCGCCCTGCAATTCACCTACAGCCGCGAGTGTTTCGCTGCCATCGTCGAGCGCTGGGGAGCGGAGGCCGGGCGCTTGCCGGCCAACCTCCTCATCGACCTGCCCTTCCTTGCCGCCTATGGCCTCTTCGGTTATCGGCTGGCGACCCGCACGCCCCTGGCCGGCGGCCTGCCGCCATCGCTGCGCAGCGTCTTCGCGGGCTTGCTGCCGGTGGCCGCCGGGGTCGATGCCCTGGAGAATTTCCTGGAATTTTCTCTGGCCGGCAATCTCGCCAGCGCGGCCGAGGGGCTGTTCCTCGCCGCCGGTCTGGTGTCGGCGCTCAAGTGGGCGCTCATCGCGCTCTTCATCGCCGCCGCCGGGGTCGCCTTCGTCCGCCGCCGCTGATCTCGACTCACCCTCGGAAAGGCCCACGGCCCCGGCCCGCCGGCCCTATGCCGTGGCTATAATCTGCCTTCCCGCGCACTCCGGAGTCACCATGTCGCACCCCAGCCTCGCCGCCATCCTGCTCGCCCTTCCCCTGCTCGCCGAAGCGGCCGGCGTGCTCCAGTTCGCGCCCCAGGGCCAGGTGGACCAGCAGGTGCGCGCCAGCGTGCGCTTTTCCGGGGATGTGGTTCCCCTGGGCCAGCCCGATGCCCCGGCGCCCTTCGCCGTGGATTGCGGCGGCGTCGCCGGCAAGGGCCGCTGGAGCGATTCGCGGACCTGGACCTACCTCCTGGATCGCCCCCTGAAACCCGGCGAGCGCTGCGATTTTCGCCTGAAGCCCGGCCTCAAGGCAGTGAATGGCGAAGCGCTGCGGGGCGAGCCGAGCTACGCCTTCTTCGCCCCCGGCCCCTGGCCGCGCTCTGTTCTCCCCCGCCCGGGCAGCGCCATCGAGGAGGATCAGGTCTTCCTCGTCGAGGCGAGCGGCGCCCTGAAGCGGGAGTCGGTGGAGAAATACGTCTGGTGCGAAGCCGACGGCGTGGGAAATCGCATTCCCGTGCGCCTCTTGCCCGACAAGGAGCGCGACGCCGCCCTGGCCACCGTGCACCGCTCCCCCACGCCGGGCAGCCTGGGTCTGGCGTGCAGCACCGCCCTGCCCGCCGGTGCGCGGATGAAACTGGTGTGGGGCAAGGGGGTGGAAGCCGAGAGCGGCGCCCGCGCCACCCGGGATGAAAGCTTTGTCTATGCCGTGCGGGAACCCTTCAAGGCGAGCTTCTCCTGCGAGCGGGAGCGGGCCAACCAGCCCTGTTCGCCGTTATCCGACCTGCGCCTGGAATTCTCCGCCCAGCTCGAGCGCGCCACGCTCGCCAAAATCCGCCTCGTCACCCCCGAGGGCAGCCGCGCGCCCAGCGCCGACGAACAGGAGAACCGCCAGAACACCGGCAGCGGCGTGGTGTTCAAGAAGCCCTTCCCACAGAACGCCGAACTGCGCCTGGAAATCCCCGCCGGCGTGAAGGACGAGGCCGGCCGGCCGCTCGCCAACGCGAGCAGCTTTCCCCTCACTGTGAAGACTGGCAGCCTGCCGCCGCTCGCCAAGTTCCCCGGCAGTTTTGGCATTCTCGAACTGAAGGAGGGCGGCGTCCTGCCCGTCACCCTGCGCAATGTCGAGACGGCGCTGCCCGCCCGCAGCCTGCAACTGCCGGCCCACCGCTTCGCCGACCAGCGTCTCACCGACGACGCCGACGTCATCGCCGCCATGGGCGCTCTGGCCCGCTTCGAGCAGCAGACGCGAACGACGAAGAGCGGCAGCGGCAAGAACGCCGTCGAGACCTTCGACCCCTGGGTCGCCCGGGAACTGCCCTTCCTCAAGGAGCGCGCCGGGGTGGTCAGCCGCGACCTGCCCAAACCCGGCGCCAGCCAGGAGTTCGAGGTGATCGGCATCCCCCTGCAAAAGCCCGGCTACCACATCGTCGAAATTGAGAGCCGGCTCCTGGGGGCTGCCCTGCTCTCCACGCCGAAGCCCATGTACGTGCGCACCGCCGTGCTGGTCACCAATCTCGCCGTGCATCTGAAAATCGGCCGCGACAACGGCCTGGTCTGGGTCACCGCCCTGGATACCGGCAAGCCGGTGGCCGGCGCCGAGGTGCGCGTCTCGCGCTGCAACGGCAGCGAACTCTGGAAGGGGCGCAGCGACGCGCTCGGCCGCGCCGTCATCGACCGCGGCCTGCGCGACGAGCAGGGTTGCGAGGGCGACTATTTCCTCTTCGCCAGCGCTCGCCTGGGGGACGACTACAGCTTCGCCCGCTCCGACTGGCAGGAGGGCATCGAGCCCTGGCGCTTCGGCGTCGAAACCTGGGGCGAGGCGACGCCGCGCAAGATTCACAGCATCCTCGACCGCCCCCTATTCCGGGCCGGCGAAACCGTCTCCATGAAACACCTCGCCCGGGAGCGCAACAGCCGGGGCTTTGCCTATCCGGACAGCCAGGGCCTGCCCACCGAACTGATCATCCAGCACGAAGGCAGCGGCGACGAATTCCGCCAGACGGTGAGCTGGGACGCCCGCGGCAGCGCCACCAGCGCCTGGAAGATCCCCGCCGCCGCCAAACGCGGGCGCTACCTCGTCATGCTCGCCGGCGGCAGCCGGGGCCAGGAGCAGAGCGGCGAGTTCCGCGTCTCGGACTTCCGCCTGCCGGTGTTTGCCGGCAGCATCCAGGGCGTTCCGCCGCGCCAGGTGGCGCCGAAGGAGGTGCCGCTCGCCCTGGGGCTTTCCTTCCTCAACGGCGGCGCCGCCAAGGGCGTGGAAACCCAGGTTTCCGCCACCTTGCGGCCGCGCTGGCCGGAGTTCAAGGGCTATGAGGCCTTCCGTTTCCATGTCGATTTCGACCAGGAAGGCCTCGGCGCCTTCGCCGTCGACAGCGGCCGCGAAAGCGAACAACTGATCACCGACAAGCAGCCCGTCACCCTCGACAAGGCGGGCGCCGGCAAGCTCGCCGTTGCCCTGCCGGAGCGCATCAAGGGGCCGAGCGAGGTCTATGCCGAAATGACTTTCCCCGACCCCAACGGTGAAGTCCAGACCATCCACGGCACGGTGGAGCTGTGGCCGGCCGCCGTCACCGCCGGCATCCGCGTCAAGGACTGGGTGGCGGTCAAGGGCCAGGGCGGGGCGGAAGTTGCTGTCCTCGACACGGCGACCAAGAAACCCCTGGCCGACGTCGCCGTGCGCGTCGTCGCCAAGCGCCGCGTCGACTACGCCCACAGAAAGCGCGTCGTCGGCGGCTTCTACGCCTACGAGCACCACACCGAATTCACCGACCTGGGCGAGCTGTGCGCCGGCCGCAGCGATTCCCGCGGGCTGCTTCTCTGCTCGCCGCGGGTGGAGGTGGCCGGCAACGTCTACCTCCTGGCCGAAGCCCGGGACGCCCAGGGCAATATCGCCCGCGCCGGCACCAGCTACTGGGTCGACGGCGGCGACGGCCATTTCGGCGAGCCCTGGTTCACCGCCGGCAACGACGACCGCATCGATGTCATCCCGGAAAAACGCAGCTACCCCCCCGGCGAGAAGGCGCGCCTCCAGGTGCGCCTGCCCTTCCGCGAAGCGACCGCCCTGGTTTCCGTCGAGGCCGACGGCGTCATCGAAAGCTTCGTGCAGCCCATTTCCCGCTACAAGCCCCATATCGACCTACCGGTGAAGGCGGAATGGGGCCCCAACGTCTTCGTTTCGGTGCTCGCCGTGCGCGGGCGGGTGCAGCCCCTGAAGTGGTATTCCTTCTTCGACTGGGGCTGGCGCGAACCCACGGCCTGGTTCAAGGAATGGTGGAACCCCAGCCAGCCAACGGCCATGGTCGATCTGGCCAAGCCCGCCTTCAAGCTGGGGCTGGCCGCCTTCGAGGTGGGCGTCGACGGCTTCCGCCTCAAGGTGGACGTGGTCCCGGAGAAGGCCGATTACCGCCCCCGCGACACAGCGAAGGTGCGCATCAGGGTCGCCCAGCCGGACGGCAAGCCTGTCCCCGCCGGCAGCGAGGTGGCCCTGGCCGCGGTGGACCAGGCCCTCCTGGAACTGCGCCCCAACGAGAGCTGGAAGCTTCTCGAAGCCATGCTCCCCCGCCGCGGTTACGAGGTGCAGACGGCCACCGCGCAATCCCAGGTCATCGGCAAGCGCCACTTCGGCAAGAAGGCCGTGCCGCCGGGGGGCGGCGGCGGTCGCGCGCCGGCCCGGGAACTCTTCGACACCCTGCTCCTGTGGAACCCGCGGGTGGTCCTGGACGAAACCGGCAGCGCGACGGTGAGCGTGCCCATCAACGATTCCCTCAGCGAATTCAAGGTGGTGGCGGTGGCCGCCGCCGGCCCCGGCCTCTTCGGCACCAGCAGCGGCAGCTTCCGCACCAAACAGGATTTGCAGATGATCTCCGGCCTGCCGCCCCTGGTGCGGGAGAAGGACCGCTTCGCCGCCCTCCTCACGCTCAGGAACGGCACCGCCAAACCGATGACCGTGCGCGTCGCCGCCCATGCCGGCGGCAAGGCCCTGGAAGCGCGGGAAGTGAAGCTCGCAGCCGAGGGCGCCGGCGAAATCGCCTGGAACGCCGAAGCCCCCGACGGCGCCACCTCCCTGGACTGGGAATTCGAAGCCGGCGACAGCCAGAGCGGCGCCAAGGACCGGCTGAAAATCACCCAGCAGGTGGCCCCCGCCGTGCCGGTGACGGTGCAGCAGGCCAGTTTCGCCCGCGTCGACGGCAAGCTCGAAATCCCCGCCGTGCTGGCCGCCAACGCCCTGCCCGGCCGCGGCGGCATCGAGGTCGGCCTCGCGCCGCGCATCTCGACGCCACCGCCCGGGCTGAAGCGCTTCTTCGAGGAATACCCCTTCGTCTGTCTGGAGCAGAAGACTTCCGTCGCCATCGGCCTCAAGGATGAAAAACGCTGGCAGCAGATGGTGGAAGCCCTGCCCACCTACCTGGACGGCAACGGGCTGGCCCGCTACTTCCCGGGCGAACTGCCCGGCAGCCCCAGCCTCACCGCCTACCTGCTGACGGTGAGCCAGGCCGCCGGCTTCGCCATCCCGCCGGAAATCGCCGGGCGCATGGAGAAGGGCCTCCTCGCCTTCGCCGAAGGCCGAATCAAGCCCGAGCACTGGGCGCCCACCAACGACCTGACGGCGAGGAAGCTCAGTGCCCTGGAAGCCCTCACCCGCCGCGGCCACAAGCCCCTGGGGGTGATCAGCAGCCTCGACCTGGAGCAGCCCATGCGCCTGCCCACCGCCGCTCTCATCGACTGGTACTTGGTCGCCAGACGCCTCACCGACCTTCCGGAGCGCGCCCAACGCCTGGCCGCCGCCGAGCAGGAACTGCGCAACCGCCTGAGCACCCAGGGCGGGCGCCTCGCCTTCACCACGGAAAGTAGCGACTACTGGTGGTGGCTGATGGTGAGCGGCGATTCCAACGCCTTCCGCCTCATCGAGGCCGTCATCGACGAGCCGGGCTGGAAGGACGAACTGCCGGCCCTCGTGCAGGGCGCCATGCTGCGCCAGGTGCGCGGGCGCTGGGTGACCACCACCGCCAACGTCTGGGCCACCCTCGCCCTGGACGCCTTCGGCAAGAAGTTCGAGAAGGAGGCGGTCAGCGGCACCACCCGCGCCACCCTCGCCAAGGGCGCCCCGGCCAGCCATGCGTGGTCGGCGGGCGACGCGGCCACGCTGACGCTACCCTGGCCCGCCAAGCCCAGCGCCGACGACAAGCTGGCCGTCACCCACGAAGGCGCCGGCAAGCCCTGGGCCAGCGTGCAGGTGCTGGCCGCCGTCCCGGTCACCGCCCCCCGCGCCCTCGGCTACCGCATCCAGCGTCAGGTGACGCCGGTCAGCCAGAAGGTGGCGGGCCGATTCAGCCGCGGCGACGTCCTCAGGGTGCGCCTCAACGTCGATGCCGACCAGGACATGGCCTGGGTGGTGGTCAATGACCCCATCCCCGCCGGCGCCCGCATCCTGGGCGACGGCGACGGCCGCGATTCGCATATCGAGAGCCGCGCCGACGGCACCCGCGGCAACGCCTGGCCCGCCTACGTCGAGCGAACTTTCAGCGCCTACCGCGCCTACTACGCCCGCGTGCCCAAGGGCCGCTTCGCGGTGGAATACACCCTGCGCCTCAACAACGCCGGCGACTTCGCCCTGCCGGCGACGCGGGTGGAAGCGATGTACGCGCCGGAGGTGTTTGGGGAGGTGCCGGGGGGGCGGTTTGTCATCTCGGCAGAGTGATATCCACATACGCGCAATCAAGCCTGCGACAGAGGAAACGACCTGTGACTATCGACCAATCGTTCTACGTTTATGCACTCAAGGATCCACGCACATCTCCGGCGCTACCCTTCTACATCGGGAAAGGCACCGGGACACGCTCATACGATCATCTGGCAAAGCCAGATTCCACGAGAAAAGGGCTGCGTATCCAAGAAATTGTCGCGTGCGGAGCAAGCGTTCTGGTTTCGCGCCTAGTCGATAGCCTCACCGAGGCGCAAGCGCTCAAGCTTGAGGCAGAGTTGATCTCTGCGTTTGGAACAGTTGATAGCGGGGGCTTATTGACCAACTCGGTTCTACCATCTGGACTTGGGAAAAAGTCCCGTACGGCCATCGTGCTTCCCTCAGGAGCAAAAGAAAAAGCACAGCTCGGCCTAGCTCTCTTGAAAGAAGCCGTGTTAGAACTTGCAAAGGCCAACCCCAAGGGCATTTCCAACTCCGATACAGCCAGTTTGCTTGGCCTACGAAGTGACTACGGCGGCGGATCAAAGGACTATCTGTCCTACAGTGTCATTGGATTGCTTATGCGGGAAGGCAAGGTTGAGCGCGAAAAAACGTCGCGGCGACACATCGCTCGCGTTTCATAGTCGCTCTTGCGACCACGTCTTTGTGGGAAACGGAAACCGCAATTGGGGCCACGCCCCGTCCCCGCGACCTGAACCGCTCCGCCCTCAACTTGCCCCCTATCCCCAGGAAAAATCCATGCTGCGCTCCGTAACCACACTCGCCTTGCCCCTGATCCTCGCCGCCTGCGCCGGCGGAACCCCGGTGGCCAATCTGTCCCAGGGTCAGGAAGGCTGGATCGCCTACCCGTCCTCGGCGGAAAAGCTCACCCTGCGCGGCGACCTCCAGTTTCCCAAGGGCGCGACGGGCAAGCTGCCGGCGATCGTCATCGCCCACGCGAGCGGCGGTGTCGACGAGCGCAGCGAGCGGTGGGCGCGCTTCTTCCGCGATCACGGCGTCGCCACCTTCAAGATGGACTATTTCGGCCCGCGGGGCGTCACGGCCAGTTCCGCCGTCCAGCCGCTGCCCACCTACGACACCCTCGACGCCCTGCACCTGCTGGCCAGCCACCCGCGCATCGACGCCAGGCGCATCGCGGTGATCGGCTTCTCGCGGGGCGCCCATCTGGCGATCAACGCCGCCACCCCGGGTTACACCGGCAGCGACCTCCGCTTTGCCGCCCACGTCGGCCTCTACCCGACCTGTGGCGTGACCCACATCGGCAAGGGCGATGCCTCGGCCCCCATCCTGATCCTGGTCGGCAGCGACGACGACCTCTCCCCCGTGGTGCAGTGCGAAACCCTGCAGAAGGATGGCAGCGCCAAGGGGCGAGCCGTCACCCTGAAGGTGTATGAGGGCGCCCAGCACGGCTGGGATGGTGACTACACCGGCGTCTGGTTCCACCGGGCTCTGAACACCTCCTACCGAATGCGCGTGGACCGCCCCCTCACCGAACGTTCCCAGCGGGATGTGCTGGAATTCCTGAAAAGCCCGCTCAAGCTGTAGCAATGGGGCGGCGCGCCTCGGCATCCACGCGAACCTACGTGACTGACTGCTAGCATCCTTCAGGCACGTTTTCCTTCTTCAGTAACCCTTGAATCGTTAGCCCAGGCGAGTTACTATACATTTTATATTTATGTATAGTAACTTTCATGCGCCTAAGCCACCTCTCCCTCGCCGCCCAAACTGCCCACGCCGAACTGTTCAGCCAGACCCAAGCCTTCGAGCTGGACAATGCCCTGGCCGGCCTGACCGGCGCTTTTCACCAGCGCAAGCTGAAAGGCCGCGACTATTGGTATTTCGCCTATCGCGACATCGACCAGAAGCTGCGGATGGTTTATGTGGGGCCGGATAACGACCGGGTACGCGCCCTCGTCGAGCGTTACCGTGCGTCCAGGCTGGACAAGCCCCTGGCCCCGCCGGCCCGCATGGCAATTGCGGCGGGTTGCGCCACGGTGGCGCCCAAGCATTTCCGCATCATCCGCCGTCTTGCCGAATACGGCTTCTTCCGCGCGGGCGGCATCCTGATCGGCACCCATGCCTTCCTCGCCATGGGCAACATGCTGGGGGTGCGCTGGCGCGACGGGGCAGCTACCCTGGACGTGGATTTCGCCCATGCCGGACAGAACGTCTCCCTGGCTCTGCCGGCGGATATCCGCATAGACGTCCATGGCGCCCTGGAAGCGCTGGAAATGGGGCGGCTGCCCATGGCGCAATTCAACGGCAAGGCCGGCGCCCAGTATCGCAACCCCAAGGACCAGGAACTGCGGCTCGATTTCGTCACCAGCATGACCCGCGACGGCAAGCCGGTGACCATGCCAGACCTGAATCTTGCGCTCGAACCACTGAAGTTCATGGAGTTCTCGTTGGAGCAGCCGGTTCAGGGTTGTGTCTTCGCGAACACCGGCTCCTGTATCGTCAATCTGCCGGCACCCGAGCGCTACGCCGTTCATAAATTGATCGTCTTCGGCGAACGTCCGATGTCCCAGCGGGTCAAGGCACAGAAGGATATCCTGCAGGCCGCCAGCCTGGCGGGGTACTTCCTGGAAAACGGTCTGGCCGAGCTTTTCAACGCCGTCTGGCAGGATGCCCTCGGCCGCGGCAAGGGCTGGCAGACCCGCGCCTTGCAGGGTAAGGATGCCCTGCTCCGCGCGGCACCGGAACTGGCCGCAGATGCCCTGTGGAAAGCCTGATCGAATACACCCGATCACGAAGGATGAGCGCATGTGGGACGAACGCTACAGCACTGACGATTACGCCTACGGCAAGGCGCCCAACGCCTTTCTCGTCGAGCGCCACGCCGCCATCCCCAAGGGGCGCGTGTTGAGCCTCGCGGAAGGGGAAGGCCGCAATGCGGTATTCCTGGCCCGCCAGGGTTATGCCGTCACCGCCGTCGATGGGTCTGCGGTGGGGCTCGCCAAGGCGCGCCGGCTGGCGGCGGAGAACGGTGTCGCCATCGAAACCATCCATGCCGACCTGGCGGAATTCGATTTCGGCGAAGCTTGCTGGGACGGCATTGTCTCGATCTTCTGCCCCCTGCCCTCGGCCCTGCGGGCCGCGGTCCATCGCCACGTCGTGGCGGGGCTACGGCCCGGCGGCGTTTTTCTGCTGGAAGCTTACCGGCCGGAGCAGGTGCGCTATGGCACCGGCGGCGGCAAGGATACCGACACCATGCAGACCCTTGCTTCCCTCGAAGCGGAACTGGCCGGCTTGTCCTTCTTGCACCTCGCGGCGGTCGAGCGGGAAATCGTGGAAGGCAGCTACCACACCGGTGTCGGGGCGGTTGTACAGGCGCTGGTTCGCAAGGAGGTGTGAGGGCCTCCGATTCGGGTCAGCAGCCCTAATGAAAAGACCCGCACCGGGCGGGCCTTTCTTCAGCCAATAGAAGGCATTTACTTGCCGACGGCGTCCTTGGCCTTCTGGGCGCCGGCCTCGGCAGCGGCCTTGACTTCGGTACCGGCTTTTTCGGCGGCTGCCTTCGCTTCGGCCGCCACCTTTTCGGCGGTTTCCTTGGCCTTGTCGGCGGTTTCCGCTGCCGCTTCCTTGGCTTCGCCGGCCGCTTTTTCGGCATTGGCCTTGGCGGCTTCGCCAACCGCCTTGGCGGCTTCGCCGGTCTTCTCGGCGGCGTTCTTGGCCGCGTCGCCGGCCGCCTTGACCGCTTCCTCAGCCGCCTTGTTGGCGGCGGCTGCCGGCTCCTCTTTCTTGCCACAGGCCGAAATGGCGGCGGCGACCGCCACGATGGCAATCAGGCTGCGAACGAGCGATTGGGTCTTGATCATTTTATGAACTTCCTTCCATGTCTTGGGTTTGTTCCCGGTGCGATTCCCGGCCCCAGGCCTGAACATTTCCCTGACCCAGGGGCGCCGGCAAACGGGCGCGCCTGGTTAACGCAGGACGGTGCCTGCCGGATTACGGCGCCAAAAAAATATAATTGGCGCGCCCCGGGCCACGACCGCGCCCCGGGGCCTCGGCGAAATCAAGCGAACCCGGTCAGAGGGCGAGAATCCAGCTCACCAGGAGGCGCGTATTGGCTTCGGTTATGGCCACCGCGTTGGGCGGCATGGCGATTCCGCTGACCTTGCCCTTCCAGTGGCTGTTGTAGGGGTTGGAGCCTTCCAGAACGACACGGGTGAGGAACTGGGAAGCGGCAGGTTTGCCGCGGTACTGAGCGCCGACATCGCTCCACGCCGGTCCGATGGGCTTGCTTCCATCAGCGGCAGGCTTGCCGGCCTCCACGGCGTGGCAGGTCAGGCAGCCGCTTTCGCTGGCGAGCTTGAGCATGCGAGGATCGTTCCTGATGTCGTCGGCGGCCAGGAGGGGCGTGCTGACGAGGGCGGCAGCCAGGGCGGCCGTGATGAATTGGGTGTTCATGCTGTCTCTCCAGAGTCTCGGTGTAAAAAGCCTTGCTCGCGCCCGCGACAGCAGGCAACGGCGTACGACGGCCTTTATAGCAAAGGCCAAGCGATTGAAATATCGACTGAAATGCCTAGCCAACCCCCTCGCGGGGAGTAGCTCCCCGGGCTTCGAGAACTAATCCGCGAGCACGGCGCCCAGGCGCGCGCGGGCCCGGATACCCACTCACCTGGATTCCCCTCCGCAACGGAAGCGGTTGCCGATAAAAGTTCCACATTGCATAATTCACCCCCCCCTGCGCCGCACGCAGTTTGCCCGAAGGACACCGCATGCCTCTGCCCACCGTCACCCGCCGCCTGTTGGCGCTCATCGCCTGTTTTTTCTGGGCTGCCGCGGGCAGCTCGGCCGAGGCTGCCGTCATTGGCCAATGTGCGCCGCTTTCAGGCAGCCTGGCCGGCACCGGCAAGGAAATGGTCCTCGGGGTGCGCCTCGCCATCGAGGCCGCCAACGCCGCCGGCGGCGTGCATGGCGTCGCCCTGCGCCATGTGGTCAAGGACGATGGCTACCAGACCGCCGCGACGGTCCGCCTCACAGAGGAATTGATCGAGAAGGACAAGGCGGTGGCCCTGGTGGGCTACGCGGGCACCGGCAACATCGCAGAATTGCTCAAGCAGGGAATCCTCGCCCGGGCCGGCATCCCTCTGGTGGCCCCCTACACCGGTGGCGAGCCCCTGCGCACGCCCTTCAACCCGTGGATTTACCATATCCGCGCCGGCTACGGCGACGAGACGGCGGCCATGGTGGAGCAACTGGTCAATACGGGAATCCGCCGCGTCGCCGTCTTCTATCAGAACGACGCCTTCGGCAAAGCCGGGCTGAGCGGGGTGGAGCGCGCGCTGGAGCGCCACGGCCTTAAACCGGTGAGTACCGGCAGCTATGAAAAGAACAGCGAGGCAGTGGCCGATGCCGTGGCCTCCATCGCGCGCGGCACACCCCAGGCCATCGTGCTGATCGGTATCGTTCGCCCGACGGCCGCATTCATCAAGGCTTACCTGCCGGGCAATCCGGGTACCCAGATGTTCAGCATCTCGGTGGTCAACGCCCGGGATCTGCACGAATTGGCGGGCGATCATGCGCGGGGAATCGGCATCACCCAGGTCATGCCTTCCCCCTTCAACGACCATCTGCGGGTGGTCAAGGAATATCACCAGGCCCTCGCCCGCTTCGCCCCGGGGAGCCTGCCCTCCTACACCAGCTTCGAGGAATACGTCGGGGCGCGGGTGCTCATCGAGGCCCTGCGCGCCGCCGGACCCGGCCCCACGCCAGCGGCCATCGCCAAGGCGCTCGCCAACCTGAATCTCGACCTCGGCGGCTTCAAGGTGCAGTACGCCGCCGATAACCGCGTCGGATCCCGCTTCGTCGATATCACCTTCATCGGCCGCGAGGGCCAGGTGCGGCGCTGAAAGGCCTTCAGGCGCCGCTCTCTTCGATGCGCGCCACTTCGAGCATACGGCGAATCTGGCCACGGCTGCCGCCAACGAAGACACCGCTGTCGCGGGCGATGCAGAGGGTTCCGAGGCCCGACGAGTCGATGCTGGTACAAGCGGAGAGGTCGATAGCCGATATCGCACCGCGACGAATGAGCGCCAGACAATCGCGGCTGGTGGAGAAGGACAATCGACCGACGACATGCAGGGTGGCGCCCGCTGCGCCCGCCTGCAAGCGGAATCCGCCGGCCTCGGGCGCGGCGCACAGCGCTCCGCAGGCCTCCAGTGCCTTGTCTTCCCGGCCCATTTCGATCCCGATCCCCATGCCGCGTCGAACCGGGGTCGCGTGCACCACTCGGCCGGCGGCGCGAAAGTTTCCCTGGGGACGCTTCAATTCGAACGCGATCTCCTTGCCGACCGGCACCCGCCAGTCGATGGAGTCGTGCAGAAGAAGCATCACTCCGGCCGGCGAGATATCGGCGATCTCGACCTCCCGCGGCACACCGTCGCGCTCCAGCACGACCACTGCCGCGCTGCCGGTCCGATAACGGACGCTCCGTCTTCTTTCCTTCATGATCCCTCCCTGGATCGTTCACCTTTTCTTGCCGACGCCCAGCACCGCGTGGAAAGCCCGGCACGCCCACCGGCCGAGCGCCGGTCCACGACGCAATGCGCGCAGCCGCGCGAGCATGGCGGCCGAAAAAGCGGTCAACTGAGGAGGTTTCCAGGATTATTCCAGTCGCGCGCTTGCGCGCCTTGCCCCAGATCAACCCGCCGCCAGAACGACGGGGATATCGCCCGCAAACCCCTGCAGGCTCTGCCCAGAGCGCCTTCCTGCATTCCCGGCACTTCCGGCCTCCGGGAACCCGCGCCAAACCCCTTCGGAACGCCCTGGAAAGCCGGAAAACCCGTAGAGCACCGAGCCATACGGGCATTTCCAACGACTGAAAAGCAATCTTACGCGCGGCGGCCTCCGCGCCGCTGGCGGTCGCCCGGACGCTCGTTATCCCGCCCACGAGGCCCTTCGCTGGCTTCACGGCTCAGTTGGATCACGTCCTCCGTGTGGCCGATTTTTTCACGCTTCTCCGGCTTCTCCGGCTTCTCGGGTTTCTCGGGGCGCTCGGCCCGGGCCACGGAATCAAGGCCCTGGGGCAATACCGCAGCGCTTGCCGTAATGGCGGTCGCGCCGAAGAGGGCAGCGACGGAGAGGGAGATCATAAGTTTGGACATTTCATTCTCCTGATTTTGGCGATTTCTCGATTGGGGATCAGATCCCTGATGGCATGCGGAACTCCTCCGCATGCCTCTCATTCGCAAGGGCTGTGCCAACCCGTTTTTTGCCAATAACCCATTGATAATTGGTACGAATAGATGCTTCGTGGCGCCAGCAAGGAACTTGCCTTGGCCATATACCCCGGTAACGGGGTATTTCCCCCACCCAGCCCGCAGGCTGGCCGTTCAGACCGCGTTCTCCGCTTTCGCGGCCTGGCCGCACAGGCAACAAAACCAGCAGACCAGGGAATCGGCCGCAGACCTGCGCCCTGATTGCTACTCGTACACCGCCATCTTCTTTCCCGGCAGGGAAAGAACAGGCTCGCTACAGGGATGTGGCCCATCTATTGCTAATTCCACGAGTTCCTCTGCCGACGGCCCTTCCCCCCATGATCTCCTCTCGCTTCAAGATGTCTTTCGTGGCCGCACTGATCGGAGTGTTGCCACAGCACGTAAACGCGCAAACCAGCGTCAGTCTCAATCTTGATTACGCGGAAGGGCGCTACGGTGAGTCCGAGCGATCGGTCACCTGGACCATGCCACTCATCATTAAGCGATACGGGCCAGACTTCGGGGTAAAGCTATACCTTCCCTACGTGCGAGCAACCGGCAGAACGGCCGCCGGAGGTGATCGATTTTCGCCGACGAGGCAGTCCCAGGAAGGCTTCGGAGACCCTGTGATCACCGTCGCCGGGGCGCTGATCGGAGACCGAGACGCCGATCTGCTGGTCGATCTTGCGGGAAAGGTCAAACTCCCCACCACCGATCGCCGTCTCGATCTCATCACCACCGGTGAAATCGACTATTCGCTGCAGGCTGACATCGTCAGTCACCGCGGCAAGTACAGCGTTTTCGCGACTTTTGGACACACCCAAAAGGGCAACCCGCCCGGGGTCACGTATCGCGACCCCTGGTACTACAGCCTTGGCCTCGAACGCAGTGTCGGTGAGCGCTTGAGCGCTGGGGTTTCCTACGACTATCGCACGCGCCTCGGCAAAGGCGGCGCGAACGTCAGCGAGGCGATGCTGTACGTCGAGCATGATTACAGCCGCGAATTCAAATGGCAGGCATATCTCGTGCGGGGCTTCGCTGACGCCAGCCCCGATCTCGGCGCGGGAGCAACCCTGACCTTCCGCTTTTGAGGGTGAATGCTCGGGCGGCAAGGGATACAGGCCCCCGAACCCGGGCCGGAGGCAACACGCGCCAGGTGTCGTGAACGGCAGGCGCGCAACGAGCGGTGAATTTCGTCGCGTCCTTCGAGGACCGCCCAAGCCCTGCGGACGCCTTCGCTCCGCCTTCCGCATCCGGCGCCGCCGAACGACGGGGATTTTGCCCGCAAACCCCTCAAGGCTCTTCCCCGGCCCCGCCGATCTTCTAGAATGATTCTTGCCCCCGGGCATCGCCGCAAAACCCCAAGCAATCGGAGACCACCATGCCGCTGCACCGCCGCCGCTTCCTGCACACCCTCGCCGCCTTGCCTCTGGCCGCCGCCCTTCCCGCCCGTGCGGATGAGCAGTACGACGCCATCAAGAAGCGCGGTCGCCTGTACATCGCCGTCTATAACGATTTCGCCCCCTACTCCCATGCGGAAAAGGGCATCGATGTCGAAGTTGGCAAGGCCCTGGCGAAAAAACTCGGGCTGGAACCCTCGATCGTCGGCTTCAAGGCCGGCGAGGAGATGAACGACGACCTGCGCAACATGGTCTGGAAGGGTCACTACCTGCGAGGCGACCCGGCCGACGTGATGCTGCACGTGCCGGTGGACAAGATTCTTGCCGATGCCAACGACAAGGTGAAGATATTCGGCGCCTATCACGTGGAGACCATCGCCATGGCGCGCGTGGCTTCCCGGGTGCCGGCGCCCACCGGTTCCGCCGCCGTCGCCCTGGAAGTTTTCACCCGCGAGAAGATCGGCGTCGAAGGTGAAAGCATGGCCGACTCCTTCCTGCTCAGCGTCCTGCGTGGCCGTCTGCGCGAGAACGTCGGCCATTTCCGTTCCGTGGCGGACGCGGTGCAGGCCCTGCGGGAGGACAAACTGGCCGCCGTCCTCGCCTCGCGCGGAGAACTCGAGGGCGCCCTCGCCGGTGACACCCGCTTCGCCCTCGACACGGCCGACCTGCCGGAGATGACCATCCGCCGCTGGCCGGTGGGATTGGCGGTCAAGGCCGAGGCCGGCGATCTCGCCGCCGCCCTGGAAACCGCCCTTGGCGAACTGCGCAGGGACGGCACCATCGCCGCCATCTTCAAGAAGTTCGGCGTCACCCATCTGGCCCCGTAAGGGCGCGGCGCGCGTCTGACAGCCAATTCCCTTGCGTGCTCCCGCTGGACCCGGCGGGAGCGGCCCCGGCGGCCTCTGGTAGAATGGCGCCGACACCGCACCGACGCGCCCCCACCCTGGCGGGCACCCGCGGACCCCCAGGCCATGCTCTCGATCACCGACATCAAGGATTTCATCGACCTCGACCAGGAAACGGTCGCCATCGTCGCCGGCGCCACCGGGCTCGACGCCGACGAGGCGGTGCATTTTGCCCGCCAGCTCCTCGCCTCCGAACAGGGCCTGACCATCCTGCACCACATGTTTCGCGATCAGATCGCCGAAGTGGCGGAGGACTTCCAACCGGCAAGAGTGGAACATCTGCGCGCCGCCTACGCTTATTTTTCCCGCAAGTACCCCTTGCCCCAGCTCGACTGAGCGAGCAAAACCCCTCGTTTCATCAAATACTTAGCCAAATATCCGGGCGCTTTGACGCTTTTTCCGGTATAGTTCGGCACGCCCCTGTCCCGGAACGCCCATCCTGGCTTTTGTGACCGACCGGCCCCCGCCCGTCTTCCCCAGCGCCCCAGAGAGGCGCTTCCCGTCGGCCCCGCCGGCGGACCCCGCGAGAATCCGCCGCCCTCCCTGGGTGGCCCCGTCATTGAAGGAACGCCCATGTCCAGCGCCGACAGCTTCGCCGATCTCGGCCTGTCCACCCCGCTTCTCGAAACCCTCGCCGCCATCGGCTACGAGACGCCCTCCCCCATCCAGGCCCAGTGCATCCCGGTGCTCCTCGACGGCCACGATCTGCTCGGTCAGGCCCAGACCGGAACCGGCAAGACCGCCGCCTTCGCCCTGCCCATCCTCGAACGCATCGACGTCAAGCTGGCGCGGCCCCAGGCGCTGGTGCTGTGCCCCACCCGGGAACTCGCCATCCAGGTGGCCGAAGCCTTCCAGAGCTACGCCCACCACACCCCCGGCTTCCACGTTCTGCCCATCTACGGCGGTCAGAGCTACACCATCCAGTTGAAGCAACTCGCCCGCGGCGCCCACGTCATCGTCGGCACCCCCGGCCGGGTCATGGACCACCTGGAGCGCAAGACCCTCAACCTCGACGCCCTGACCACCCTGGTGCTCGACGAGGCGGACGAAATGCTGCGCATGGGCTTCATCGACGACGTGGAATGGATTCTCGACCACACGCCGGAAACCCATCAGACCGCTCTCTTTTCCGCCACCATGCCGGAACCCATCCGCCGCGTGGCCCAGAAGTACCTCGCGGAGCCGCGGGAAATCAAGATCAAGACGGCCACCGCCACCGTCGCCGCCATCCGCCAGGCCTATTGGCAGGTGAGCGGGCTGCACAAGCTCGACGCCCTGACCCGCATCCTGGAGGTGGAAGAGGATTTCGACGCGGCCATCATCTTCGTGCGCACCAAGACCGCCACCGTCGAACTGGCGGAGAAGCTCGCCGCCCGCGGCTACGCGGCCGCCGCCCTGAACGGCGACCTCAACCAGCAGATGCGCGAGCGGGTCATCGACCAGCTCAAATCCGGCGGTCTGGACATCGTCATCGCCACCGACGTGGCCGCCCGCGGCATCGACGTGCCCCGCGTCAGCCACGTCATCAACTACGACATTCCCTACGACACCGAAGCCTACGTGCACCGCATCGGCCGCACCGGCCGCGCCGGACGCGCGGGCAACGCCATCCTCTTCGTCGCCCCGCGGGAAATTCGCATGCTGCGCACCATCGAGCGCGCCACCCGCCAGCCCATCACCCCCCTGACCCTGCCCTCGCGGCAGGACGTCACCAACCGCCGCGTCGCCCAGTTCAAGGCACGGGTCGTCGAAACCCTGGCTGAGGAAGGCCTGGAATTCTTCGCCGACATCGTCGCCCAGATCGAGGAGGAGCAGAACGTCGGCGCCCACGAGATCGCCGCCGCCCTCGCCCGCCTGGCCCAGGAGGCCAAACCGCTGCAAATCGCCGGCGAAGACCCGCCTGCCCGTCCGGCTGCCGGAAAAGGCCCCTACGGCGAACGCGACCGCCCCTTCGAAGAACGTCCGATCCGCCGCGAAAGGGAGTTCACTCCCCGCACGGCACAGCCCGAGGAGGCCCCGACCCCCGCAAAGGTCGGCCGCAGTTTCCCGGAACGGGAACCTCGACCCTTCCCGGAACGGGAGCCCCGTCCGCACTCCCCAAGAGATGAAACGCCCTCCGCCGCAAGCGAACGCCCGGCCCCGCCGCGCGAGCGCCGCCCATCGCCCTTCAGCGACGAGCGTCCGCCGCGCCCCGAACGTGCTCCGCGGGAAGTCGAGGGCGACATGGTCCGCTACCGCATCGACGTCGGCCGCGATCATGGCGCCCAGGTCAAGGACATCGTGGGCGCCATCGCCAATGAAGCGGGCATCGAAAGCCGTTTCATCGGGCGCATCGCCCTCTACGACGAGAGCAGCACCGTTGAACTGCCCGCCGGCATGCCGCGGGAGGTAGCCAACCTCCTCAAACGCACGCGCATCAAGGGCGTTCCCATCAATCTGCGCCCGGACGCCGGCCGCGAAGACGGCTGGAATCGTCCGGCCAGCCGGCCCCGCAAGGAATTCTCCGAGCGCGGTGCGGCGGCTGGCTTTGCCGGCAAGCCGGGCGGAAAACCGCGGCGGCCGCGCTCCGAATGATGGCGGGCCGCAAGGCTTTCCTGAAGCTCCTGGGCGGCCTCGCCGCCCTGACCGTCGCCGGCCTTGCCGCCCTCGTCAGCGTGGGCATCTACGCAAACCAGCGGGCGGCCGGCGAAGCGGCCCGCTTCTGTGCGCAGTCCCCGGCCGGCGCCGACCCGGCCCTGGCCATCGCCCGCGCGGAGGCCGCCGGTGTCCGCCGCGTCCCCCTGCCGGCGGGCGCCGGTGACGACTATTATTTTCAGGGTTGGGTTTTCAACGCCGCCGTCTGCAGGCTGGAAGTCGCCAACGGCCGCGTCGTCGCCACCGCCGTTCGCACCGAGGGCGACTGATCGCCGCGCGAACGGTCCGCCCCACCGAACGACCCCGCCCACCGGAATCCGGTCGATGGAAGACTTCCCCCTCCTCGTTCCCGTCCTCGTCCTCTTCGCCGCCATGGCAGCCTTCGTGGGACTGGGGATATACGCCGGAATCCGCTTCGTCGCCCGCAACCGGCGTGAGCGCGGCGCGATACCGATCTCCCCGCCCGGTCCGCTCATCGAAACCAGGCCGCCGGGCAGCCACCCGCCGCCCGACGGCCCCCTCACCCTGCGCCTCGGCCACAACGCCTGGTGGCGCCCGGCTTCCTGGGCACTGGGCCTCGGCGTAGGCGCCTACCTGCTGTTCACCGATCCCGAGGCGCTCTGGACGGCCTGGATCGCCTGGCCCGCCGCGGCCGCCATGGCGCTCGCCGCCCCCTTCAAGCTCCAGGCCGCCTGGCGCGGCGCCCACGCCCGCCTGGTCGCCACCTCGGAGGGCGTCACTTTCCTGCGTGGAAGCGGGGAAAACCGCATCGCCTGGCGGTCGGTCGGCGAGGTCCGCCTCATGAATTACTGGCGACGGGGCAAGGAATCTCTGGCCACCGGCGCACGCACGGTCAGCTATATCGAGCGCCGCACCCTGCAATTGCGCGACCACGACGGCCGGGTGCTTCTCGAAGTGGACGCGCCGCTGCGTCCCGCGGAAGGCTACGCGGCCTTCCTCGATGCCGTCCTCGTCTGGAGCGCGGCCCCGGTCCGCGAACAAAAATGAGACGTGCCGTCGGGCGGCCTCAGTAGACGTTCAAGGTCCCGTTCAGATAGCGCACCCGGTCCCCCTGGCGCCAATAGGGCTGCGCCTCCTGGGCGAAGGTGCGGACGGCGCCGTCTTCGAAGCGAACGGTCGTCTCGTAGACCACGCGGCTGCGCTGATACTTCTCGACTTGATGGCCGGCGACGGCACCCCCAAGGGCGCCGATCACCGTCGCCGCTTTGCGCCCGCCGCCCTTGCCGACCTGATTGCCGAGCACGCCGCCCAGCACGCCACCGGCCACCGCGCCCACGCCGGACCCCTCACCCTGCTGCGTCACCTGGCGCACCGCCTGGACGACCCCGCATTCGCGGCACATCACCGGCGGCGAACCGGGCTGCGGCTGGCCGTAGCCGTAGGCCGGGGGTGGCGCCTGGCGCGCCTGCTGGCGTTCGTAGTCCTCCCGCTGCTGCCTCTCCCGTTCCTGCGCCCGTTCCTGCGTCCGTTCCCGTTCGCGCTCCCGCGCACGCTGGCGCTCCTGGCGGCGCTCCTCGTCTGCCTGTCGCCGCTCGTTTTCCAGGCGCGCCTGCAACTCCCGTTCGCGCGTCTCGGCGGCCTCCTTCTCCTGCTCCAGCCGACGGGCCTCTTCCTCGGCGCGGCGCTTTTCCTCCAGCAGCATGCGCTCTTTCTCCCGCGCCTCGTCGTCCGCCCGGCGCTGCGCTTCGAGGGCGAGCCGCTCCTTCTGGGCTGCCTCCCGCTGCTGCTCCTGATATTGCCAGGCACCCACACCCCCCAGTGCAAGCACGAGGACCGCGGCACCGGCGCCGAGACCCCACTTCATGGCCGCCCCCCCGGCGGCGGCGGGCAGCGCCATCGCCCCGAGCGCGACGCCCGCGGCGGGAAGCACCTGCTCGAGGGGGCGCCACTCGCTCATGCCCTCCCGCCAGGCCAGGTCGCCGGGTTTGAGGCTGCCGCCCGCCAGCATCTGGCGTATCTGTTCGACGGTGTAGGGACCGGCCTGCTGACCGTTGCTGGCGACAAAGAGCGGAGAGGACATGGCGAAGGCGGAAAAGGTGGAAGGGAGGCGGGGATTTTACTCCGCCCCGCAAGGGGGAACCATTTCAACCAGGCAACGTCTGTTTCAGGGAACGCTAAAATACTCCTTTGCCCGAAGAGACCGCCATGACCCGCCTGCTCGCCTCCCTCGCCCCCCGACTCTGCGCCGGCCTGGCCGCCGCCTGCTTTGCCCTCCCCGCTCTGGCCTGGGAGATGAGCGGAACCCGCAGCATCGTCCTGCATACCCGTTCGGGGCAGGCCATTCCCCTGGGAACCGTCAGTTTCAAGCCGGCGGGGGCGGAAACGGCCTTCGAACTCCATCTCGACCACGCCCGCTTCAAGGATTACTTCCTCTCCATGAAGGAATTCAAGTGCCTGGAGGGGGACAACGAACTTCAGTGCCACGTTCCCTATCCCTATCCGAATTCCGGCCGGGTGAGCGCCACCGATCTGCGCTGGCTGGAGCACTCTCTCCTCTTCCTCTACAAGTCACCCAAGGATTTCGGCGCCAAGCTCTGGAACGGTCTTTATTACAAGATGCAGATCACCGATCGCGGCATCGTCGGCACGCCCCAGGCCGTGGATCTCAACGCCATTGGCGCTCCCCCTGCCGATCCGACTGTACCGCCCTACGGGCCGGGCGAGCGGACCGAAATCGTTGCGGAAACCCGTTGGTTCTCGCGCCTGACCATCGAGTGAGGCGCGCGCGCCGCGCCGCCCTTTAGCGGCGCGCCGAAATGAGCAGGTTTCTGGGACTCAATTGCCGCGTGCAGAAGGTTCGCACTTCGACGGCGTAGCCTCGCGCCTCCAGGTAATCCGCCAGGTCCCCGGCCAGCCACACCTCCAGCGGCCGCCGGAAGGCATGGCGAAGAATGGAGAGGCGCAACACTTCGCCGCGCCGTAACCAGCCCGCGGCTTCGCAGTCAGCAGCGTCGCGCTCCCCGGGCCCGGGGAGCGCTTCCCGGGCGGCGAGCCGGCGGCAGCAATCGGCGAAGGGCATCCTCAACCAGGCCGCCGGCACCGGTTTGAAGGGGTGATAGACGTCCCCGCCGACCCGCCTCCGCCAGGCATCGAAGCCCAGTTTCCAGGCCATGGCGCGGTCCCGTTCCCGGGTCAGGCGCGGCGAGGCGGTCACGGTCTCGGTGACCGCCAGACGCAGATCGTCGCGGGAAAGGAACAGAGTGGAGGTAGCGGCGAGTGGACGGTAGAAGGTTTCGACGCCACGGTGATAGCAGCAGGGGGCCAGGTCAAAGGCGCCGACCCCTCCCTCGACGCCGGCCACCACCGCATGGCGATGCAGATTGCCACAGGCGTGCAGAGCCACGAGGTGCTGACCACCTTCGATAAGTCCACCCGAAAGCAGGGCATCGGCGGCAACGAAGCGCTGATCGGCGCCCGCCCGCCGGGCCAGCGTCTCGCCGGCGGCGCAGAGGACGGGATCGATATCCAGGCTGGTCGCCGGAACCTGCCAGGCGAGGGCAAGCAGCCGGCCCAGGTGCCCCTTGCCGCCGCACCAGTCGAGGAGCGGCTTTCCGCTCGGACGGGCGGCCGCCGCGAAGGCGGCGATCTGGCTGCGCTTGCGTCCGGGAATTTCCCAATCCCAGGCCATTCGCGGGTCGGGTGGCGACACCGCATGCGCCGGCGCCACGGTGGCCAGCGCTTCCAGGGCGGCCACCTCGGGCAGATGACGGGAGACCAGGGCAATGGCCGCGCGGCCATCGCGATTGAGCGCTTCGCTCGCTGCCTCGTCCAGGCCGAGCAATTCCGCCGCCAGGGCGGGATGACTGAGCGTCCATTGCGGTCGGATTTCGCGGAAGGGCTGCGGCTGCCAGCAGGCCTGGAAGGCGGCGAGCGCCCCGCCCAGGCGCTCCTGCCGCGCGGCCCGGTTCATCGCGCGGCGCGGCGCTCCCGCCGCCGATAGCCGATCACCGCCGGCACCACGGCGGCGAGCCCGGCGAGCAACGCGACGACGAGGGGCCAGGCCACCGGCCGGTTCCACTCGGCGCGTAGGCGGGCACGCAGGGAGGCGTCGATGCGCTGGTACTTGAGAATGTTGTTGCCGACGTCGTTGGGTTTGCGGTTCTTCAGCCAGACGTGGCCCAGGGTATAGCTCTTGGGGTGGAGGCCGAAGACCCAGGGGGCGTCCTGGTGCAGGAGGCGGTTCATGCGGCGGATGATATCGAGCCGCGCCGGCGTGTTGTCCATGTTCTTCATCTGCCGGAAGAGGGTGTCGAATTCAGGATTCTGGTAGTTGGATCCGTTCTCTCCGCCGCGGGCGACCTTGGACTCGGCGCCGTCGAGCAGGAAGAAGAAGTTCTCGGGGTCGGGATAGTCGGCGTTCCAGCCCAAGTAATAAAGCTGGACCGCACCCTTCTTCATCTTGTCCTGGAAGCGGTTGAAGTCGGTGGCCCGCACCACGAGTTGCACGTCGATCTTGGCGAACTGACGGGTGAGCCAGTCGAGGCGGGACTTTTCGCCCATGCCGCCGCCGGTGGTGTCGAGATTGAGGACCAGGGGCTCGCCCGAGACGGCGTCGCGGCCGTTGGGGTAGCCGGCCTCGGCGAGAAGTTTTTTGGCAGCCTCCACCGGCTTGCGGCGGGGTTGTCCGGCGACCCAGTCGTAGACGATGCCATTGAGCCCGGCCTCGCCCGGCTCGAAGCCGAAAATGCCGGGCGGCAAGGGACTCTGGGCAGCAACGCCGCGTCCATTCTGGAAGATGGAGATGAATTCCTCCTGGTCGATGGCGATGGAGATCGCCTGGCGCAGCAGCCGGCCCCGTTCGCCGAGGCCGCCGACCACCGGGTCGAGCATGTTGAAGCCCATATAGAAGGTCGAGGTCTTGACCGAGGTCAGAAGACGGATGCCCTTGCCCTGCATCTCGTCGGTCAGGGCCACGTCGCCCCCGACGTTCACCCGCACCGCCTGGTCGAAACTGTCCGAGGAAATGCCCGACGCGTCGTAGTAGCCCTGGAGAAACTTGTTCCAGTAGGGAATGGCTTCCCGCTCGCGGGTGAAGACGGCGGCGTCGATGAAGGGCAGGGGTTGGCCGCAATCCTCCAGCAGCCCGGCCTGGGCGTCGCCCGCCTCGCCCTCGCAGGGGTAGGTCTCGCCCTGGAAATGGGGATTGCGGGCGAGCACCATGCGCCGATTGGGGTCGTTCTCGGCGAGCAGGTAGGGACCGGTTCCCACCGGCCACCAGTCGAGGGTCAGATTCTTCGCGGCCATGCCGGGCTGGGCGAAGAAGCGGTCCGCCTCGCGCGGCACCGGCGCGAAGAAGGGCATGGCCAGCCAGTAGAGGAATTGCGGGTACTTGCCCTTGATGCGGATGCGCCAGGTGAGTCCATCAACCCGCTCGACGCCGGTCAGGGGATAGGCGTCGAGATCGACCCAGGTATCCCCCGGCTGGCCACGGAGCTCGTTTTGCAGCCTTTCCCCAAGCTCCTTCAGGCCGACGATCTTGTCGGCCATCATGCCGTAGATGGGCGAGTGCAGCCGGGGATGCGCCAAACGCTTGATCTGGTAGATGTAGTCGTCCGAGCGCAGTTCGCGACTGCCCGTACGGGGAAAATCGGCGACCGACTGACGCCCGTCGGCGATGCCCCCGCCCAGGTAGACCGGCTGGCCGGCTTCGTCCTCGGCGAAGGCCGGATGGGGCTGGTAGCGGATACCGGGCCGGAGTTTGAGCTCATAGACGCTCTCGGCAATGGCCTCGGCGGGAGCGTCGGCCGGCAGATCCCTCCCCTGGGCGTCGAGAAAGCGGGGCAGCGGAACCGCTTCGACGGTCGTCGGGATCAGTGTGTAGGGCCGCTTGAGGTAGTGGTATTGCAGCGCCGGCTCGTAAATCTGGGCGGTGAAGGTGATTTCGTCCTCGGTGTAGGACTGCGCCGGGTCCAGGTGCTTGGGACGTTCGGTGAAGGCGCTGTAGAGGACGTTGCGGCCGGCGTCCGCCGCCGGGTAGGGATCGTTCCAAACCGGTCCGCAGGCCGCGCTGAGGAGCGCCGCGCCAAGCGCCGCCGCGCGGCCGGGTCGCCCTCCGGCGGCAGCCCGGGCGGCGGCGCCGGCGACGAAGGCGAAGAAGGAGCGAAACCCGGGCATGGGCGAAGTTTAACAGCCCCCGCCGGGGCCGGCGCCCGGCGTCCCGTCCCGCGGCGTTTTCGGGGATAATCCCGCTTTCCCGTTTTGGCCCGCCACCTCGAACGCCACCGCCGTGAACCCCCATCTCGCCCGCCTGCACCCCTACCCCTTCGAAAAGCTGCGCCAGCTTTTCGCCGGCGTCACCCCTCCCGCGGCCTACCGCGAGATCAAGCTGTCCATCGGCGAGCCCCAGCACCCGACGCCCGCCTTCCTGCGGGAGGCCCTCTCCGCCAACCTCGGCGGCCTGGCCAACTACCCCACCACCCAGGGCAGCCCCGCCCTGCGCCAAGCCATCGCCCGCTGGTGCGGCCGCCGCTACGGCCTCGATCTCGACCCGGAAAGCGAAATCCTGCCGGTCAATGGCTCCCGCGAGGCGCTCTTCGCCTTTGCCCAGACGGTCATCGACCCCGGCCGCGGCGCGCCGCCCCTGGTGGTGAGCCCCAACCCCTTCTACCAGATCTACGAAGGGGCGGCCTATCTGGCCGGCGCCGAGCCGCGCTTCCTCAACACCCTGCCGGAAAACGGCTACGCCTTCGACCTCGACGCCCTCTCGCCCCAGGAATGGGCGCGGGTGCAGCTCTTCTACGTATGCTCCCCGGCCAACCCGACCGGCAAGGTGCTGGGTCTCGAAGACTGGAAGCGGCTCTTCGAACTCGCCGACCGCCACGGCTTCGTCATCGCCTCCGACGAGTGCTATTCGGAAATCTATTTCGACGAGGCCAACCCGCCCCTCGGGGGGCTCCAGGCCGCCCGCCTGCTGGGGCGCGGCAGCGAGCGGCTGGTGGCGTTCTCCAGCCTGTCCAAGCGTTCAAACGTGCCCGGCATGCGCTCTGGCTTCGTGGCCGGCGACCGCAGCCTGCTGAGGCAATTCCTCCTCTACCGCACCTACCACGGCTGCGCCATGCCTCCCCCCGTGCAGGCGGCCTCCGCCGCGGCCTGGGACGACGAGAACCACGTCCTGGAGAACCGCCGCCTGTACCGGGAGAAGTTTGCCGCCATCACGCCGCAGATCGCCGAGGCGCTGGATACCGCCCACCCGGATGCGGGTTTCTACCTGTGGGCGAGGACGCCGGGCCCGGATACCGACTTCGCCCGCGCCCTATACGCCGCCTATAATGTCATCGTTTTGCCCGGCAGCTTCCTCGCCCGCGAAGCCGGCGGGGTCAATCCCGGCGCCGGTTTCGTCCGCATCGCCCTGGTCGCATCCCCGGACGAATGCCTGGACGCCGCCAGCCGCATTTGCCAGTTCGCCCAACAACGCTGAGAGAGAACATCCATGTCCCATCCCCTAGAAGCCACCATCGACGCCCTCTGGGAGCGCCGCACCGAGCTGAGCCCCGCCTCGGCCCCCAACGAGGTCGCCGCCATCAACCAGGTGATCGATCAGCTCGACGCCGGCACCCTGCGCGTGGCCGAGAAGATCGGCGGCGAGTGGGTCACCCACCAATGGATCAAGAAGGCCGTGCTGCTCTCCTTCCGGGTGCGCGACAACCGCCTTCAGGAAGCGGGCGACATCCGCTACTTCGACAAGGTGGACACCAAGTTCGAAGGCTGGAGCGAGGAACGCTTCCGCCAGGGAGGCTTCCGCGTCGTCCCCGGCACCATCGCCCGCAAGGGTTCCTTCATTGCGAAGAACGCTGTGCTCTTGCCTTCCTTCGTCAATATCGGCGCCTACGTCGATGAAGCCACCATGGTCGATACCTGGGTCACCGTCGGCTCCTGCGCCCAGATCGGCAAGAACGTGCATCTCTCGGGCGGCGTCGGCATCGGCGGCGTGCTGGAGCCGCTGCAGGCCAACCCCACCATCATCGAGGACAACTGCTTCATCGGCGCCCGCTCGGAAGTGGTCGAGGGGGTCATCGTCGGCGAGAACTCGGTGGTCTCCATGGGCGTCTATATCGGCCAGAGCACCCCCATCTACGACCGCGAGAGCGGCACCGTCAGCTACGGCCGCATCCCGCCCGGCTCGGTGGTCATCAGCGGCTCCCTGCCCAAGGCAGGCGGCGCCTACAGTCTCTACGCGGCGATCATCGTCAAGAAGGTTGACGCCCAGACGCGCTCCAAGACCAGCATCAACGAACTGCTGCGCGATTAAACGACAGGCCCCCGGGGGGAGGTTCCGATGATTCTCGACAAGCTCTTCCAGCTGATGTCCGAAAAGCAGGCTTCGGACATCTTCATCACCGCCGGCGCTCCGATCCACATCAAGATCCAGGGCAACACGGTTCCGGTGAACCAGCAGGTCATGCTGCCGGACATGATCGAGAAGATCGCCTTCGAACTCATGTCGCCGGACCAGATCAAGGCCTTCGAGGCGACCATGGAGATGAATCTCTCCTTCGGCATCCCCCAGGTCGGCAACTTCCGGGTCAACGTCTTCCGCCAGCGCGGCTCCATCGGCATGGTGGTGCGCTTCATCATGGGCAACATCCCTGCCCTCGACACCCTCGGCCTGCCGGAAATCCTGGGCGAGCTGATCATGGAGAAGCGGGGCCTCATCCTCATCGTCGGCGCCACCGGCTCGGGCAAGTCCACGACCATCGCCTCGATGCTCGACTACCGCAACATGAACCGCGCCGGCCACATCCTCACCGTCGAAGATCCCATCGAGTTCCTGTTCCGGCACAAGAAGTCGATCATCAACCAGCGGGAAATCGGCATGGACACCATGGACTGGCACGCGGCGTTGAAGAACGCCATGCGCCAGGCGCCGGACTGCATCCTGATCGGCGAAATCCGCGACCGGGAGACCATGCAGGCCGCCATCTCCTACGCCCAGACCGGCCACCTCTGCCTCGCCACCCTGCACGCCAACAACAGCTACCACGCGCTGAACCGCATCATCAGCTTCTTCCCCCTGGAAAACCGGCCGGCCCTCTATCTCGACCTTTCGGTGAGCCTGCGCGCCATCGTGTCCCAGCGCCTGGTCAAGAAACCCGACGGCAAGCGTGCTCCCACCGCGGAAGTGCTCCTCAACACCCGCCACGTCCAGGAACTCATCGAAAAGGGCGAGGTGCAGGGCATCAAGGACGCCATGGAGCAGAGCCTCGCCCCTGGATCGCAGACCTTCGAGCAGGATCTCTTCCGTCTCTACCGCGACGGCGTCATCACCCTCGACGAAGCCCTGGTCAACGCGGACTCCCCCACCAACCTGTCCTGGCTCATCAACAATTCCGAAATCGGCGGCCCCGGCCCCAAGGAAGAAAAGCGCCCCGACGTCGCCCTGGAATTCGATTCCACCAACGAGGGCGGCGCTTCCTTCAAGGAATTCACCCTCAGCCTCGACGATTCCGAAGAAAGCCCGGCGTGAACGATCCCACCCTGGCCCTGGCGAGCGAACTCCTCGCCAGGGAGTCCGTCACGCCCGCCGACGGCGGTTGCCTTGAGCTGATCGCCGCCCGTCTTGCCCCCCTGGGCTTCGCCTGCGAGCGCATCGAGCGCGGTGGCGTCGCCAATCTCTGGGCGCGGCGCGGCACGGCGAAGCCCCTCTTCTGCTTCGCCGGCCACGTCGATGTGGTGCCCACCGGCCCGCTGGCCGCCTGGACCTCGCCCCCCTTCGCGCCGGAAATTCGTGACGGCCGCCTCTACGGGCGCGGCGCCGCCGACATGAAATCCTCGGTCGCCGCCTCGGTCACCGCCGTCGAAGCCTTCCTCGCCGCCCATCCCGATCACCCCGGCTCGCTGGCCTTCCTCCTCACCGCCGACGAAGAGGGTGACGCCGTGGACGGCACGGTGGCCGTCGTCGAAGCCCTGGAGGCGCGCGGCGAAACCCTCGACTACTGCGTCATCGGCGAACCCACCGCCGTCGACACCCTGGGGGACATGGTCAAGAACGGCCGTCGCGGCTCGCTTTCCGGCACCCTCACGGTGCACGGCGTGCAGTGCCACATCGCCTACCCCCACCTGGGCAGGAACCCCATCCACCTGGCCGCGCCGGCTCTGGCCGAACTCGCCACCGCCGAGTGGGACCGCGGCAACGAATACTTCCCCCCCACCACCTGGCAGGTCTCCAACATCCACGGCGGCACCGGCGCCACCAACGTGGTTCCCGGCAGCCTGGAAATCAGGTTCAACTTCCGTTTTTCCACCGCCAGCACGCCGGAATCCCTCAAGGAGCGCCTGACCGCCGTCCTCGACCGCCACGGCCTCGACTACGGCATCGCCTGGACTCTGGGCGCCCGCCCCTTCCTCACCGGGCGGGGCCCACTGGCCGACGCCACCGTCGCCGCCATCCGTGCCGAATGCGGCATCGAGACCGAACTCTCGACCACCGGCGGCACCTCCGACGGCCGCTTCATCGCCCGTATCTGCCCGCAGTTGATCGAGATCGGGCCGGTGAACGCCACCAGCCACAAGATCGACGAACACGTGGACATCGCGGCCCTGCCGCGGCTTTCCGCCATCTATCGGCGCATTCTCGAAACCCTGCTGCTCCCCCGATGAATCTCGACGCCGCCCGCCAGGAACTCCATACCCTGCGGGACTTCCTGCGCCTGGCAGTCAGCCGCTTCAACGCCGCCGGCCTCTTCTTCGGCCACGGCAGCGACAACGCCTGGGACGAGGCGGTCTATCTCGCCCTGCACGGCCTGCACCTGCCCCTCGATCGCCTGGAGCCCTTTCTCGACGCCCGCCTGCTGGACAGCGAAAAGCGCGAACTGCTCAAAATCATCCAGCGCCGCATCGACGAGCGCATCCCCGCCGCCTACCTCACCCGCGAGGCCTGGCTGGGGGCGCACCGCTTCTACGTCGACGAGCGGGTCATCGTGCCCCGCTCCTTCATCGCCGAACTCCTCGACGAGCAGCTCGCCCCCTGGATCGACGATCCCTGGGCCGTCGGCGAAGTCCTCGACCTGTGCACCGGCTCCGGCTGCCTGGCCATTCTCGCCGCCCTGGCCTTCCCCGCGGCGCGGGTCGACGCCGCCGACCTCTCCGCCGACGCCCTGGCCGTGGCCCACCGCAACATCGCCGACTACGGGCTCGAAGATCGGCTCACTCCGATACATTCCGACGCCTTCGGCGGCCTGGCCGGCCGCCGCTACGACCTCATCGTCTCCAACCCCCCCTACGTGGATGCCGCCGCCGTCGCCGCCCTGCCGCCGGAATACCGCCACGAGCCGGCGCTGGCCCTGGGGTCCGGCGAAGACGGCCTCGACTTTACCCGCCGCCTGCTGCGCGAAGCCCGGCGCCACCTCAAACCCGGCGGCCTCCTGGTGGTGGAGATCGGCCACAACCGCGACACCCTCGAAGCCGCATTTCCCGCCCTCCCCTTCACCTGGCTCGACACCCGGGCGGGCGACCAGTACGTCTTCCTGCTGCGCGAACAAGAATTGCCTGCTTGAGCGCCTCGCCTTGCGGAAACCGCCGCGCGCGCTGTCGAAAAACATTACACCTACGCCCTTGGTCATAGCGCTCACCCAGGACCGACGATTGATTTTCAAAGGAAAACTATTTCTGGCATGGTGCGTGCTTATCAGGTTCCGTCACAATAACTTCCTGCTCAACCGGAGCCCACCATGAAAAAACTCGTCAAGTCCGTCATCGCCACCGCCCTCCTGGGTGCTTCCCTCGCCGCCAACGCCGCCGTGTTGTCCACCAGCAACAGCACCTACGGCATTTTCGACGCCAGTTCCGGCAGCCGCACGCTCTCCCTGGGCGCCGGCGCCATCGCCGACGTCAATATCGCCATCAACTTCGCCAAGTGCGACGATCCCGGCGTTTCCGGCGGTACGGCCTGTGCCGGGACTGGCTTCTCCTTCAACCGCGAGATCGTCTTCCGTCTCACCAGCCCCGATGGCACCGTGGTCAACCTGGTGAACCAGGACACCTACGATGGCGCCACCCCGGGATCCGGCCGCGTCACCATCACCTTTGACGACGAAGCCGGCAGCACCGTCGGCGGCGCCAACGTCGTCGGCGGCACTTTCCGCCCCGTCGGCAGCCTGAGCGCCTTTGACGGCGAGGACGCCTTCGGCGACTGGACCCTGTTCATCCAGGACACCGTCGGTGCCGACCCGCTGGAGTTCTTCTCCGCCACCCTCACCGTCACCACCCGCGGCGGCAACGTCCCCGAGCCCGGCTCCCTCGCCCTCCTGGGCCTGGGCTTCGCCGGCCTGGCCGCCGCCCGCCGCCGCAAGACCGCCTGATCCCAGGCGATCCGGCCCTTGAAAACCCCCGCTCCGGCGGGGGTTTTGCTTTGCGGCGCCGGGCGGCCGAGCCCTTGCTATACTGGCCGCGTCAATCCGGAGCCGCGCCATGAGCCACAAGCATCTTCACCTCCTGCAGGCGATCTTCCACGACCCGGTGAGCGCCAACATCCACTGGCGCGAGGTCGAATCCCTCCTCACCCACCTGGGCGCCAGCGTCGAAGCGAGTCACGGCGCGCGCTTCCGCGTGCTGCTCAACCGCCAGGAATTTTTCCTGCACCACCCCCACAACAGCACCACCTGCTCCAAGCAGGACATCAAGCACCTGCGGGAATGCCTCGCCCACGCGGGGGTGACCCTCTCCGCCTACGAACAGGGAAACACCTGATCCCGCGCAGCGGGAGGAGGCGCCCGCGCGCTCGCGTCAGCCCACCCAGCGACGGGCGTTGCGGAAGATGCGCATCCAGGGGGAGTCCTCGCCCCAGCCCGGCGGATGCCAGGACATCTGCACGCTGCGGAAGACGCGCTCGGGGTGCGGCATCATGATGGTGAAGCGGCCGTCGGCGGTGGTCACGGCAGTCAGCCCGCCAGGCGAGCCGTTGGGGTTGTAGGGATAGGCTTCGCTGGGCTGGCCGCGGTTATCCACGTAGCGCAGCGCACCGCGGACAGCTTGCTCGGCGGCCGCATCGGCGAAGACAGCGCGCCCTTCGCCGTGGGAGACGACGATGGGAATTCGCGAACCTTCCATGCCCGCAAAGAACAGAGAGGGCGATTCCAGCACTTCGGTGAGCACGAAGCGCGCCTCGAACTGCTCGACTGCGTTACGCCGGAAGGCGGGCCAGTGTTCCGCCCCGGGAATCAGGGATTTGAGCGCGCTCATCATCTGGCAGCCGTTGCACACGCCCAAGGCGAAACTGTCCGGGCGAGCGAAGAAGGCAGCGAATTCGTCGCGGCAGCCGCCGTGCAGGAGGATGGTCTTGGCCCAGCCCTGGCCGGCCCCCAACACGTCGCCGTAGGAAAAGCCGCCGCAGGCGACCAGGCCCTTGAAGTCAGCGAGCCGCACCCGACCGGCGAGGAGGTCGCTCATATGCACGTCCACCGCCTTGAAGCCGGCGCGGTCGAAGGCCGCCGCCATTTCGTAATGACTATTGACCCCCTGTTCCCGCAGGATGGCCACCGGCGGGCGATGGCCGATGGCGATGTAGGCGGCGGCGATGTCCTCCGCCGCATCGAAGCCCAGCCGGGGAGAAAGCCCGGGATCGCCGGCGTCGAGGATGCGGTCGTACTCCTGTTGCGCGCACTGGGGATTGTCGCGCCGCGCCTGCAGGCGGTAACTGGTTTCCGACCAGGCGCGCTGCAGGTCGATGCGGGTTTCCCGCAGCACCTTGCGGGCGTTTCTCACCACGCGGATTTCGTCGGCGTCGTTGAGGTGGCCGACGAAATGGAAGGGCACCCCGAGGCGGCGCAGGAGCGGCGTGACCTTCTCCCGGTCGGCGCGGCGAATCTGGATGAGGGCGCCGAGTTCCTCATTGAAGAGGGCGCGCACCAGGAGTTCGAAGGAGCGGCCGCCGAGCAGGTCGGGCTTCTTCTCGTTGCCGTCCACGTCGTGCAGCAGGGGGTCGTAACAGAGGCCGTCGAGGTCCAGGGTGAGGCCGCAGTGGCCGGCGAAGGCCATTTCGCAGGCGGCCGCGAAGAGGCCACCGTCGGAACGGTCGTGGTAGGCGAGGATGAGACCCGCCGCCGCCAATTCCTGCACGGCGGCGAAGAAACCCGCCAGGCGGGCGGGCTCGTCCAGATCCGGGGCGTCGCTGCCGGTGGCCCCATAGACCTGGGCGAGTGCCGAGCCCCCCAGGCGATTGCGCCCGAGGTCGAGGAGGAGGAGTTCCGACTCGCCGGCGTCGGTGACGAGTTGCGGCGTCAGGGTGCGGCGCACGTCGGCCACCGGCGCGAAGGCGGTGACGATGAGGGAGAGGGGCGAGACCACTTCCTTCTTCACGCCGTCCTCTTCCCAGGCGGTGCGCATGGAGAGGGAATCCTTGCCCACCGGAATCGATACGCCGAGGGCCTGGCAGAGTTCGGAAACGGCCGCCACCGTGGCGTAGAGCCGGGCGTCCTCGCCGGCCACGCCGCAGGGCGCCATCCAGTTGGCGGAAAGCTTGACCTGGCCGAGATCCTTGACCGCGGCGGCGGCCAGGTTGGTGATCGCCTCGCCCACCGCCATACGTCCCGAGGCCGGGCCGTCGAGGAGCGCCACCGGCGTGCGCTCACCCATGGCGAAGGCTTCCCCAAGATAGCCCTGGTAAGCCAGGGTGGTGACCGCCACGTCGGCCACCGGCACCTGCCAGGGCCCGACCATCTGGTCGCGGGCGGTCATGCCGCCCACCGAGCGGTCGCCGATGGTGATGAGGAAGCTCTTGTCGGCCACCGTCGGCAGCGCCAGGACGCGGTAGGCGGCGTCCCTGAGTTCGATGGCGGCGGCGTCGAAGGGAACGAAGCGCGGCGGGCGGCTTGCCACGTCGCGGGTCATGCGCGGCGGCTTGCCGAGCAGGGCCTCCATTTCCATATCCACCGGATTCACGCCGAAATGGGCGTCGGTGACCGTCAGGTGGCCGTCGGCGGTGGCCTCGCCGACCACCGCGAAGGGGCAGCGCTCGCGCTCGCAGAGGGCCTGGAATTCGGCGATGCGGCCCGGGGCGATGGCCAGGACGTAGCGTTCCTGGGATTCGTTGGACCAGATTTCGGCCGGCGACATGCCCGGCTCCTCGATGGGCACCCGGCGCAGCTCGAAACGGGCGCCGACCCCACCGGAATGGGCCAGCTCCGGCAGGGCGTTGGAAACCCCGCCGGCCCCCACGTCGTGTACCGAGAGAATGGGATTGCCATCCCCCGACTGGCTGCCGTCGCCCCGCGGCGCCCCCATCTGCCAGCAGCGATCGATGACTTCCTGGGCGCGCCGCTGGATTTCCGGATTGCCGCGCTGCACGGAGGCGAAATCGAGATCCTCGCTATTGACCCCGGCGCTCATCGATGAAGCGGCGCCCCCCCCCAGGCCGATCAGCATCCCCGGCCCGCCCAGTTGCACGAAGCGCGTCCCCGCCGGGAAAGTCTCCGCCTTGAAGGACTGGCTGGCGGCGATGTTGCCGATGCCGCCGGCGATCATGATGGGCTTGTGGTAGCCGCGCACGCTCTCGCCAACGTCCAGCTCGTAGCTGCGGAAATAGCCCGCGAGGTTGGGACGGCCGAACTCGTTGTTGAAGGCCGCCGCGCCGATCGGCCCCTCGATCATGATGTCCAGGGCGGACGCGATGCGCGACGGCCGCCCGTAGGGTGCCTCCCAGGGCCGTGGCGCCTCCGGCAATTCGAGATTGGAGACCGAGAAGCCGCACAGACCCGCCTTGGGCTTGGCGCCGCGGCCGGTGGCGCCCTCGTCGCGGATTTCGCCGCCCGAGCCGGTGGAAGCGCCCGGGAAGGGCGAAATGGCGGTCGGATGGTTGTGGGTTTCCACCTTGGTGAGGATGTGGGTCAGCTCGCTCCGGTAGCCATAGACGCCATCCGCCCCCGGGTAGAAGCGCGGAATCTCAGCCCCCTCGATGATCGAGGCGTTGTCCGCGTAGGCCATCACGGTGCCCTCGGGATGGGCCTGGTGGGTCTCGCGGATCATGCCGAAGAGGGTCTTGTCCCGCGCCTGGCCGTCGATCACCCAGGAGGCGTTGAAAATCTTGTGGCGGCAGTGCTCGGAATTGGCCTGGGCGAACATCATCAATTCCACGTCGGTGGGGTCGCGGCCGGCGGCGAGGAAGATGTCCAGCAGATAGTCGATTTCGTCCTCGGAGAGCGCCAGACCCAGGGCGGCGTTGGCCTCCACCAGGGCGGGCCGCCCGCCGGCCAGGACGCCGACGCTGCCCAGGGGCCGCGGCTCGAAGTGGCGGAAAAGCTCGCCGGCGGCGGCGAAATCCGCCAGCACGGATTCCGTCATGCGGTCGTGCAGGAGCGCGGCCAGGGCGCGCCGCTCGGAGTCGGAGAGCGCCTTCTCCGCGGCCAGCGCGACCCGGTAGGCAACCCCCCGTTCGATGCGCTCCACCGCCTCCAGGCCGCAATTCCAGGCGATGTCGGTGGCCTTGGACGACCAGGGCGAGATGGTGCCGACGCGGGGCGTCACCAGAAAGAGTTCGCCGGGCGCCTCGCTGCCCGCTCCGCTGGCCGGACGTTCCTCCAGCAGGCTCGCCAGCCGGCTGCGTTCCTCGTCCCTCAGGGGGCGCCGCAGCGCCACCACGTGCCAGTAATCCGCCGCCACCGCAACGACATCCGCCAGCGCCGCAGAGAGACGGTCTTGCAGGCGTTGCAGGCGAAAGGCGGAAAAGGCGGGATCGCCCTTGAGGCAAAGGATGGCGGTCATGGCAAGCGGGGGATCGGGTCGGCGGGAAGGCCGCGATTATACCCCAGCGCCCCCGCTCCCCCGGGACGGCCGGCCGGCCACGGCCCGTGCGACAATCGCCCCATGCGCCCCCTCGCCTTCGTCGACCTGGAAACCACCGGCGCCACCGCCACCACCGACCGCATCACCGAAATCGGCATCGTGACCGTCGATGCCGACGGCCGAGTGGAGGAATGGCAGCAACTGGTCAATCCGGAAACCCGCATCCCGCCCTTCATCGAACAGCTCACCGGCATTTCCGACGCCCTGGTAGCCGGCGCGCCGCCCTTCGCCGAGATCGCCAACGAAGTACTGAGTCGCCTGGAGGGCCGCCTGTTCATCGCCCACAACGCGCGCTTCGACTACGGCTTTCTCCAGAATGCCTTCAAGCGCCTCGGCCTCCCCTTCCGGGCGCCGATGCTGTGCACCGTGAAACTCTCCCGCACGCTCTTCCCCGAGCACAAGCGCCACAACCTCGACAGTCTCGCCGAGCGCCACGGCCTCTTGGTCGACGGCCGCCACCGCGCCCTCGCTGACGCCCGCCTCATCCACCAGTTCTGGCAACGCATCCACGAATTCCCCGGCCCCGCCGCCGTGGCGGCCGCCATCGACCGCATCGAGCCGCGTCCCACCCTGCCGGCGGGCCTGGACGCCGCCGCGGTGGAGGACTTGCCCGACACCCCCGGCGTCTATCTCTTCTACGGCGAAAACGCCCTGCCCCTCTACATCGGCAAGGCCAAGAACCTGCGCCGGCGAGTACTCGCCCACTTCGCCGCCGACCACGCCTCGGCCCGGGAAATGGCCCTCGCCCAGCAGGTCCGCCGCGTCGACTGGCAGGAAACCGCCGGCGAGATCGAGTCCCTGCTGCGGGAAGCCGCCCTGGTCAAGAGCCTCTCCCCCAGCCACAACCGCCAGCTGCGGGCCAGCGAGGAGGTCTGTTCCTGGACCCTGGAGGACGCCGGCGAAGGCTGGCTGCGGCCACGCCTCTTGGGCGCCGGCGAGCTCGATTTCTCGCAGCCCCTGGCCTGCTACGGACTCTTCAAGCACGCCCGCGAGGCCCGCAAGGCCCTGAGCGCCCTGGCCGACAAACACCAGCTGTGCACCCGACTCCTCGGCCTCGATCCCGCCAGCCCCGGCAAGCCCTGCTTCGGCCACCCGCTGGGCAAGTGCCGCGGCGCCTGCGTCGGCAAGGAAGCCCCCACCCGCCACAGCCTGCGCCTGGTGAGCGCGCTGACCGGCCTGAAGCTGCTCGCCTGGCCCTTCCCCGGGCCCGCCCTGCTGCGGGAAGGGGAGCGCGTCCACGTCATCGACGGCTGGCGCCATCTGGGAAGCGCCAGGGTTGACGAGGAAATCCACGCGCACCTAGAGGCCCCGCGCGCGCCCTTCGACCCCGACATCTACCGCATACTCGCGGCCCGCGTCACCCTCCTGAAACCACTGCCCCGCCGCCCCCAAGACCCTGTCGACCGCCATGAAACCTGATCTCCGCCGCCTGCTGCCCCTCCTCTGTGCCCTCGCCCTGCCCGCCGCCGCCGAGGAAGTCGGCTGCGTCACCACCGCCTGGAAACTCATCGGCGCCAATCACCGCGTCTGCATCTACGCCTTCGACGACCCCAAGGTGCCCGGCGTCACTTGCCATGTGAGCCAGGCCCGCACCGGCGGCGTCGCCGGCAGCTTCGGCCTGGCCGAGGATCCCTCCCAGTTCTCGCTGGCCTGCCGCCAGGTCGGTCCCATCACCCTGCCCACCAAATTACCCCGGGACGAAGTGGTTTTTTCCGACGACACCTCGCTCCTCTTCAAGGAAACCAAGGTCACCCGCTTCGTCGACAGCCGCCGCAACGTCCTGGTCTATCTGGCCATCAGCCGCAAGATCATCGATGGCGCCCCGGCCAACGCCATCTCGACGGTGCCGGTGCAGCCCTGGGGCGGCGGCCGCTGACTGCCGCATCGCAACAGCGAAGGCCCCGGCCCGCCGCCCCGGGGCGGCCTGCTGCCTTGCGCCAATCCCGGCCAGCGGCAAGGCCTTTGGCGGCCCCACGCCGCAAACGGAAAGTCGCCGCAAACGCCCATCAATTCGGGGTATACCCGGAATCCATTTGATCCCGATCAAGCTTTTGTTGCAACGCACAAAAAGTTGTTGACAATCGCCTCTCCATGAATAAAATGACGGTCATGGTGCAGCGCAACATTGCAGCGGCGCCGAAGCCCGAAAGAATTTGCATCACCCACCTTTTTTTAACTTAGTCTCTGGAGATCACCATGTCCGTCAAGCCCCAAGAACTCGCCCAAGCCGGTATCGATTCCGCCGTCCTCCTGGCCAACACCACCCTGGACAGCGTCGAGCGTCTCGCCGCCCTCAACCTGAACACCGCCCGTTCCCTGGTCGAAACCTCCGTCGCCAACGTGAACGCCCTCCTCGGCGCCAAGGACGTTCAGTCCTTCGTTGCCCTCCAGCAGAGCCTGGCCGCCCCCGCCCTCGAAAAGGGTCTGGAGTACTCCCGCGGTGTCTACGCCATCGCCACCGAAGCCAAGGAAAAGCTGGCCAAGGAAGTCGAAGCGCAAGTCGCCGGTGCCAACGCCACGGTGAACGGTCTGGTCGAAAAGGCCCTGGCCAACGCCCCCGCCGGTTCTGAAGCCGCCGTCGCCGTCGTGAAGTCCGCCGTCGCCGCCGCCAACGACGCCTACGAAAACCTGGCCAAGGCCTCCAAGCAAGCCGTCGAAGCCGCTGAAGCCAGCGTCGTCGCCGCCACCGAAGCGACCCTCAAGGCCGCCAAGGTTCCCGCCGTCAAGGGCAAGAAGGCCGCCTAAGTCGCCGACGCCTCAACAGAGTCGAAAAGCCGGAGCCCCCGCTCCGGCTTTTTTCTTTTGCGCTTCAGCGCGGAGCGACAAATTCCGGCGTTCCGCAGGCCTGACCACAGGCTCTTAATTCAGCCGATCCGGGCGCCCGCAGCACTGCTTGAACTTTCGCCCGCTGCCGCAGGGGCAGGGATCGTTGCGCCCCACCTTGGGCTCGTCCCGCCTGACCGTGCCGATGCCCTCCTTGCTGCGCCAGAAGTCGTACAAGGCCTGGATGATGTCAGGCAAGCCCTCCTTCACCTCGCCCACCACCCGCGCCTCCTCGGCCGGCGAGAACCAGCGTTCTCCGCTCGCCTCGACGTCCTCCCGCAGGGTGCCGTTGAGGAGAAAGAGCGGCTCGAGCAACTCGGCGAGGTCATCGGCGTACTTTCCGGAAAGCTCGAACCAGTCGCCGGCCAGTCCACAGCCGTAGACGTAGGCGTCGGCCCAGGCCGCGTAATCGTCTTCCTCCCCGCTCTCATCCACCGGATAAAGAATCGCGGCCACCGACTCGTCGTTCGCCAGGCCCGCCGCGAGCTCGGCGTGGTAGCGGCGTAGCAGGGTTTCGACCTCTTCGCGCTCACCGCCACCTTCGCCCCCGGCGCCCAGGATTTCCGCCAGCCAGTCCTCCGCCGGCACAGCGACCGGGCCGCTGATGACGGCGCAAAGCAGGGCCTGCGCTTCGTCGAGGCGCATGGCTCCTTCGGTGAAAACCTCGCTTTCGAGCAATTCTTCGAGGCGGTCGAGATCGGCGGGGGAGAGAAATTCGGTGCTCATGGTGCGTCTTTCCGGGGTGGTGAATAGGTGATGCGATAAAGGGCACCCGCCAGATCGTCGGAGACCAGCAGAGAACCATCGGGAAGTTCGAGGAGATCGGCGGGCCGGCCCCAGGCGGATTCGCCCCGCAGCCAGCCAGTGACAAAGGGCTCGCGGGCGACCACCCGCTGCCCCTCCAGGCGGGCCAGAACGATTTCGTAGCCGCTCTTGCGGCTGCGGTTCCAGGAACCGTGCAGGGCGATGAAAATCTGGCCGCGGTAGGCGGCGGGAAAGGCACTGCCGCGGTAGAAGCGCATGCCCAGGGGCGCCGAATGGGCCGGCAGGCTCAGCGCCGGCGGCGAAAACTCGCGGCAGGCGCGCCGGCCACCGAATTCCGGGTCGGCAAGGTTTCCTCCGTGGCAGTAGGGATAGCCGAAATGTTCGCCGGGGCGCTCGACGCGGTTGAGTTCCTCCGCCGGGGCATCGTCCCCCAGCCCATCGCGGCCGTTGTCGGTGAACCACAAGTCGCCGCTTCCCGGATGCCAATCGAAGCCGACGCTGTTGCGCACCCCCCAGGCCACCGCCTCGAAGGCCGAGCCGTCGGGCCGCAAGCGATGGATGCCGGCGTAGGGCGGCTCCGGCTCGCAGATGTTGCAGGGCGCCCCCACCGGCACATAGAGCCAGCCATCCGGCCCGAAGGCGATGAATCTCCAGCCGTGGTGGCCATCCCGCGGCAGGCGGTCGAAGACCACCTGGGGACGGGGCGGCGCGTCGATCCGCGCGTCGATGCCGGCGAAGCGCAGGATGCGGCTCACCGCCGAGACATAGAGGTCGCCGTCCCTCCAGGCGACGCCCACCGGCATCTCCAGCCCGGAGGCGATGACCTTCACGCGGCCATTCCGCCAGCCGGTGTCGAATTCCACGGCATAGACACGACCCGCGTCGCGGGATCCGACATAGACCCGGCGATCGGACCCCAGGGCCATCCCCCGCGCGTTGGGCACCCGCGCCACGGTTTCGATGGCGAATCCCGGCGGCAAGCGCAAATGCTCAACCGGCGGATTGGCCGCTGCGGCCGGCGCGGCGCGCAGTCCCAGCGCGAGGACGCAGACGGCAAAGGCCCGCAAGGGGCGGTCGCGCAGGCAACGGAAAAGACGGTACATAGCGCCATTCAAGCACATCCACGCAGCCGGCGAGAAGATTTGTCCGCCACCGCATCGCCGGCGCGGCCTGCCGGCCTCAGCCTTCCCAGTAGGGCCTCGGCCCGATGCGCCCGGCAAGATAGTCGATCAGCGCCCGCACGCGCTGCGGCACGTAGCGATTACCCGGAAGGAGGGCGTAGATACCCAGCTCCGGCATCGGAAAATCGCCCAGGATCGGCCGCACCCAGCCCGCTTCGATGGCGGCGGCGGCGATGAAGCTGGGCTGGGCGGAAATCCCCATACCACGCCGGGTGGCGTCCAGCAGGGCGTCGCCGTTGTTGGCCCGGAAGCGGCCGCGGGCCGCGAACACCTGCACCTCGCCATCGACCAGAAAGGGCCAGCCAGCCTGCTGGGCAGGCAGGTAGATGAGGCACTCGTGGTCGGCAAGCTCCGCCGGGTGGCGCGGTTCGCCGTGACGCCGAAGGTATTCGGGCGCCGCCACCACCCGCAGGGTGCTGGAACCGATGCGCCGCGCCACGTCCAGGGGATCGAGGCGCGCCGTGATGCGGATGGCGAGGTCGAGTCCCTCTTCCACCAGCTTGACGCGGCGGTCGGTGAAATCGACCTCCACGCGCACCTTTGGATAGGTCACCGCAAAATCCAGCAGCAAGGGCGACAAGTGCCGCAAACCGAAGCTGAGCGGCACGCTCAGCCGGACCAGGCCGCGCGGCTCCTGCCCGTCGCCGGCCAGGCTTCCCTCGGCTTCCTCCAGGCGCTGGAGGATTTCCCGGCAGTGCTCCAGGTAGGTTGCCCCCGCCCCGGTGAGCGTCAGGCTGCGGGTGCTGCGGGCGATGAGACGCGTCCCCAGATGGGATTCCAGGGCGGCTATCTGACGCGTGACCGCCGAGCGGGCGAGGTCCATCTGGCGGGCGACGGCGGCAAAACTGCCCTGCTCGGCGACGCGCACGAAGAGCGCCATGGCGGCAAGACGATCCATACTTATTGTTCCCATAGACGCAACAGTGATTTGCTGATTGTCGTCTATTTGAAAGCCAATTGGCGATCTATAGTTCCCCCATCGACCCCTCCCCAGGAGCCTGCCATGATCGTCGTCACCGGAGCCAACGGCCAGCTCGGCCGCCACATCGTCCTGCAATTGATCGCCCGCCAGGGCAGCGCCGCCGATCTGGGCGTCAGCGTGCGCGATCCGGCCCGCGCCGGCGACCTCGCCGCCCGCGGCGTGAGCGTGCGGGAGGGAGACTTCGACCGCCCCTCATCCCTGGCCGACGCCTTCGCCGGCGCCCGCACCCTGGTGCTCGTGTCCACCGACGGCCCGCGGGACCAGCGCATCGCCCAGCACCGGGCGGCCATTGCCGGCGCCCGCGCCGCCGGCGTCGAGCGCATCGTCTACACCAGCTTCATCGACGTCGCCGCCGATTCGCCGGCCGAATTCGCCGCCGTGCACCGCACGACCGAAGCCGATCTGGCGGCCAGCGGCCTGGCCTGGACCGCCCTGCGCAACCCGCTCTATGCCGACTTTCTCCCCATGACCCTGGCCGGCGCCCTTGAAACCGGCGTTTTCCGCCTGCCCGCCGGCAAGGGGCGCGCCAGTTTCGTCAGCCGCGCCGAACTCGCCGAAGCCACCGCCGCCGCGGCCCTCGCCCCGGCACTCGCCAAACACGTCTATGAACTCACCGGCCAGGCCACCCACGATTACGACGAAGTCGCCGCTGCCGTCGCCCGCGTCACCGGCCACGCCATCCGCTACGAAGCCGTCGAGCCGGAAGCCTACGCCGCCGCCCTGGTCGGCCACGGCCTTCCGCCCTGGCTCGCCGCCGCCCTGGCCAGCATGTACGCCGCCGTCGCCGAAGGGCGCTTCGACCGGGTGAGCAACGACTTCGCCGCCCTCGTCGGTCGCCCGCCGCGGCCCCTGGCCTGCCTCGCCCAGGAACTCTTTGGCGGCCAGTAGCCACCAAGCATGATGCCCGCGTCCTCGAAAACCCTCTCCCGGAACCTGCCATGAGCGCCCCCCGCTACACCACCCCCGCCATCGCCCTGCACTGGTTCATGGCCCTGCTGCTGGTCGGGCTCTTTGCCGTCGGGCTCTACATGCACGACCTGCCGCTCTCCCCCTGGAAGCTCAAGGTCTATTCCTGGCACAAGTGGGCCGGTGTCACCGCCTTCCTGCTCCTCGTCCTGCGGCTGGCCTGGCGCGCCGGGCACCGCCCGCCGCCCCTGCCCGCCGCCATGCCCCGCTGGCAGCAGGCCGCCGCCCACGGCCTGCACCACCTGCTCTACCTGCTGATGTTCGCCATCCCCATTTCCGGCTGGCTGATGAGCTCGGCCAAGGGTTTCCAGACCGTGTGGTTCGGCGTTCTGCCGCTGCCCGACCTGCTGGCCAAGGACGAAGCCCTGGGCGATGTGCTCAAGGGTGTGCATATGGGACTCAACGCCTGCCTGGCCCTCCTCGTCCTCGCCCACCTGGGCGCCGCCCTCAAGCACCACCTGGTGGACAAGGACGACATCCTCGCCCGCATGCTCCCCTGGCTCGCCCGCAAACCCTGACCCGCAAGGAACCCCCCATGCGCCTGCCCGCCCTCGCCCGCCATCCCGGCTTCCCCTTCACCCGCCCCCTAACGGCGGCCCTCCTCGCCCTCGCCGCCGGCGGCGTTCAGGCCGTCGAATACGGCGACTTCATCGCCGAGCGCAGCAGCCTCAGCTTCGTCTCCCGCCAGATGGGCGTGCCGGTGGACGGCCGCTTCCGCAAATTCACCGCCACCCTGAGCTTCGACCCGGCCCGCCCTGCCGCCGCCAGCGCCCGCTTCGACCTCGACCTCGCCAGCATCGACGCCGGCTCCAAGGACGCCAACGACGAAGTGGTCAACAAGGCCTGGTTCAACCTCAAGAGCTTTCCCACCGCCAGCTTCGTCTCCAGCGCGGTGAAGCCCCTGGGCGGCGACCGCTACGAACTGGTCGGCAAGCTCAGCATCAAGGGCAAGACCCAGGACATCAGCGCCCCGCTGGTCTTCCGCCAGGAAGGCGGCAACGCCGTCTTCGACGGCAGCTTCACCCTGAAACGCCTCGATTTCGCCGTCGGCGACGGCAGCTGGTCCGATGTCTCGGTCGTCGCCAACGAGGTCCAGATCAAGTTCCGCATCGTCGCAGCTCCCCGCAAGTAAGCCCCCTCTCCAGGAGAAACCCATGAAGCAGACCCTCGCCCGCAACGCCCTCGCCATCGCCTTCGCCACCGCCCTGGCCGGCCCCGCCCTGGCCGCCCCGGAAACCTATGCCGTGGAAGGCACCCACACCTACCCCAGCTTCACCTACAACCACCTGGGTTTCAGCCAGCAGACCCACCGCTTCCTCAAGACCACCGGCACGGTGACCTGGGACAAGGCCGCCCGCAGCGGCGCCGTCGACATCACCATCGACGCCACGTCGGTGGACGCCGGATCGGCCCTCTTCGCCGAGCACATCCAGGCGCCGGAACTCTTCGACACCGCCAATCACCCGACCATCACCTTCAAATCCACCGCCGTCAAATTCGAAGGCGACAAGCCGGTGAGCATCGATGGCAACCTGACCATCAAGGGCGTCACCAAGCCGGTGACCCTGGCCGTCACCCACTTCGCCGCCCAGATGCACCCCATGGTCAAGCGCGAAGCGATCGGCGCCAACGCCCAGACCAGGATCAAGCGCAGCGACTTCAACGTGAGCAAGAGCATTCCCTACGTGAGCGACGAAGTGACCCTCAACATCGCCATCGAGGCGATCAAGCAGTAAGCCAGACGGCACGGCGGCGAACCCGGGGCGCGACGATCGATGATCGGCCGCCCCGGAGCACCGCTCGACCGCCGCAGCGCGGCCATCGACATCGTCGGCCGGACCCGGAGCGACGCGGGGGCCGAAACCGCCTCTCGCGAGCCATCAAAATCGGCCGCAGAAGATTGATTTTTTCCAATAATTCAAACATTTATGTAATATTACAGGCCTGCCGGATGGTATAATCGACCCTTGGACGACACCGGGAGAAGCCATGTTCCACGTCTACGCAGTCCGCCTAATCGGCGGCCAGAAGCACCGGTTTTTCGTGAGCGAAGCCGAAACCATCGAGGCCGCCCGGCACATCGCCAACTGCGCCACCTGCGGCAACGCCGATTACGCCTACGTCAAGGAAACCGGCGGATACACCGTGTTCTTCCTGCGCCACCCCGGCTACCGCGAAGTCCCCATCGACCCCGCCAACCCGCCCCGCAAGATCGCGCCGTACCCGGGGCCGTAGGGGGCGGGTGGGAGGGGAAAGCGGTGGCGACTTGGGATTTTCCGGGCGACCGCGTATTTTTCTGGAAGCACGTCAGCCCCATTTCACCGCCAGTTCGCGCTGACGCCGGACCGAAGCGCGCATCGTGTCCCGGGCGCTTTACCGCCCTCCCGCGAGCAAGACCCCCGACCTTCCAGGCTTTACAGATCGCACACGCCCTGGTGCAGGGCCTCGCCGCGTTGGGTGTAGCGCCTGTTCCAGAAGACCTGCTCGACGTGGATCGAGGCGCCCTGGCGCGGGCGGCACTACTCGTAGCGGAACGCGGAAAAAAAGCGGGGCGATCGGCTTTCACAATGTACGTATTGCTGCGAGAGCTTCATTACAATCCGATGAGTACCGTCGCGTAGAACTTCAGGATGTCACTCACTTACCAGCAGTGGCCAACGAGGCCATGAAACTCACTTCCGAGGATCGGGAAAACCTGGCAGAAGAACTCCGGGGCAGCATCGACTCCCCAGCAACAACTGCCGCCGCCTGGGACGAGGAAATCGTGCGCAGGCTGGCCCAGCTTGACGCCGGTGAGGTTGAAACGCTCCCTGTCGAAGAAGTCATCGCCGAACTGCGCGCCCGGCTCGAGTGATTTCCGGCCGACTGCAACCCACCGCCCGCCACTCGACCTCATCAACTCTAAGACAGCGGGTCACTTCCGCCTGGTCATCAGCACGAACAAAGGAGCGCGCTAACCGGTCGGGAATACCGGGGCATGGAAGAGCGATCAGCGGCCGGCTATCCGCGACCAATAAGGGTGCGGACATATTCCATCTCCTGTTGAAGCTCGTCCGGGCTGTACCGCACGACCGGGATCTGGCGCCTGCCCAATTCGTCAATCATTTCGCTGATGGAGAGCCCCGCGATGCGTGCGGCGATAGCGATGGACACCTGCTCGCGGTCAAACAGGCCAAGTGCCAATTCCAGGCGCACTTCACGGGCCTCAAGTCCTTTCCCCATCGGAACAGCCATGAAGATGGGCTGGCCATCCTCCACGACAAGTGCGGCCTGGCCGCGCTTGGCGTTGGTGGGAAGGGATTCGGGCTGGGCTAGAAGTTGTTCCAGGGTGACGGTATGCATGACATGTCCCCAATGCGAAGCACAGGCGGAGCCGCGTCAGAACGGTCGGACCAATATTTCTCGGGGCGCAGCCTCCGATCCAGCCAGCCTCGTTAGCCCTCCAAACAATGCGGATTTTGAGCCTTGCCTACGACTGACGTGAGGGAAGCGCCTTAGGCGCGGGAGAGAGCGTTCTAGGCAGCAGGTACGGCACAAAGTAGAAGGCCCGACAGGTGAACCTGTCGGGCCGGATTCGGTCGTCACCCGAAGGTGACACCTTATTGTAGCAACGGCTCTCACCCCGGAAAACTACAACGGCGCTATTCTATCCACTTTGTATAACGCGGCGCAAATCATGCCTACTACGTACTCTCTTGGATTAGACATTGGTATCGCCTCGGTCGGCTGGTGCGTCCTGGGCGAAGAGCGGGTCATGGACCTCGGCGTGCGGGCCTTCGACAAGGCGGAGACCGCCAAGGAAGGCGACTCCCTGAACCTCGTCAGGCGCCAAGCCCGCCTGATGCGCCGCCGCCTCTATCGCCGTGCCTGGCGCCTGACCAAGCTGGCCCGTCTATTGAAGCGCTATGAGCTGATCGACGATGTCCAGGCTTTGGGGCCGGAGCACCCATTCCATGCCTCTCTCTGGCAACTCCGGGTGGCGGGCCTGGATCGCCTGCTGACCCTGGAAGAATGGGCGCGGGTGATCTACCACCTGTGCAAGCACCGCGGCTTCCACTGGGTCAGCCGGGCCGAAGAAAAAGCTGCCGAAGGCGATGGTAAGAGCGAGGGTGGCCGGGTGAAGCAAGGTTTAGCCGGGACCGCGAAGCTGATGGCCGAAAAGAGCTACCGCACTGCCGCCGAAATGATTTTGGCCGAATTCCCCTACCCCCAAGCTCAGCGCAACAAGCAGGGTGAGTACGGCAAGGCGCTCTCCCGGGTTCTCCTGAGCGAAGAACTCACTCTGCTTTTCGCCCACCAACGCGCCCAGGGCAACCCTCACGCCGACACCGCCCTGGAAACTGCCATCCTCGGCAACGGCGACCGGCGCAGCGGCCTGTTCTGGGCGCAAAAACCCGCGCTGTCCGGCGCAGACCTCCTCAAGATGCTCGGCAAATGTACTTTCGAGAAGACAGAATACCGCGCCCCCAAGGCCAGCTTCACCGCCGAGCGACACGTCTGGCTCACCCGCCTCAACAACCTGCGCGTCGTCGTCGACGGCCAGACCCGCGCGCTCAACGAGGGCGAACGTCGCCTCGCCCTGCCTCTCCCCTACCAGCAAGCGGGAGATTTCACCTACAGACAGCTACGCAATGCCCTCGTCAAGGCGGGCTTCCTGCCCGAGGCCGCCCGTTTCGCCGGTCTGTCCTACCCTAGCGAAGCGCAGAAGACGGAAGGCAAGGCCAAAGACCCGGAAGCCGCTACCCTGGTCAAGCTGCCGGCCTGGCAGGCGCTGCGCCAGACCTTGAAGAAAGCCGAACTGGAAACCGAATGGCAGGGCATGGCAGGTGCCGCCATGGGCGGCGACCCCCGTCTGCTCGACGAAATCGCCCGCGTCCTCAGCGTCTTCAAGGATGATGACGAAGTTCGCACCGAGTTGAAAAAGCTTCCCCTGCCCAACCCGGTCAAAATGGTTGAAGCCCTGCTCGACATCCGCTTCGACAAATTCCACGCCCTGTCTCTCAAAGCGCTGCGCAACATCGTGCCCCCCATGGAGCGCGGGCTACGCTATGACGAAGCTTGCGTGGAGGCAGGCTATCACCACAGCCAGCTTCACGTCGCCGGGAGCGGCGCGGAAAAATCCCTCCCGCCCTTCTACGCCAGCCGCGACAAGGACGGCCGCATGGTCTTCCGCGACGATGCCGACATCCCCCGCAACCCGGTGGTCCTGCGCGCCCTCAACCAGGCGCGCAAGGTGGTCAACGCCATCGTCCGCAAATACGGGCCGCCGCTATCGGTCCATATCGAGATGGCCCGCGACCTTTCCCGGCCCCTGGACGAGCGGAACAAGATCAAGAAGGAGCAAGAGGAATATCAGGTCCGCAACGAACGGGATCGCACTCAGTTCCTGGATTTGTTCGGCTACCCGCCCTCTCCCCGGGAATTCGAGAAATGGCGCCTCTACCGGGAGCAAAACGGCCAGTGCGCCTACTCGCTGCAACCCTTGGCTCCCACCGGCAACGTGGCGGAAATCTTCGCCGCGGGCGCCACCGAAGTGGACCACGCCCTCCCCTATTCCCGCAGTTTCGACGACAGCAAGAACAACAAAGTCCTCGTGCTGGCCAAGGAAAACCGCGAGAAGGGCAACCGCACGCCCCACGAATACCTCAAAGCCCTCGATGGCTGTGAGAACGGGGAACGCTGGCGCAGCTTCGTGGCCTACGTGGAAGCCAACAAGCAATATCGCATGGCCAAGCGCAGCCGCTTGTTGCGCAAGGATTTTGGCGGCAAGGAAGCGGAGGAATTCCGCGAGCGCAACCTCAACGACACCCGCTACATCTGCCGCTTCTTCAAGAACTACGTTGAGCGCCATCTGCAACTCGCCGAAGGCAGCGACGCCAAGCGCTGCGTGGTCGTCAGCGGCCAGTTGACCGCGTTTCTACGCGCCCGCTGGGGCCTGAACAAGGTTCGTGGCGACAGCGACCGCCATCATGCCCTCGATGCGGCCGTCGTCGCCGCCTGCAGCCATGGCATGGTGAAGCGCCTTTCGGACTACGCCCGACGCCGGGAACTCGATCAGGTCCGCGAAGGTTTCGTCGACGTGGAAACCGGCGAAATCGTCAATCCGGTCATGTACCAGCAGTTGCGGGAGCACTTCCCCGACCCCTGGCCCCATTTCCGCGATGAACTGAAGGCGCGCCTCCAGATCGATTCCGCCCCCCAGCTACGGGAGGAGATGGACCGCTTCGGCACCTACCCGGAAGAAGCCCTGGCCGCCTTGAAGCCGCTGTTCGTCTCCCGCGCGCCCCAGCGCCGCAACGGCGGGGCCGCCCACAAGGATACCATCTACGGCCAGCCGGAGCGCCTCAAGGCGCAGGGCGGCGTCACCCAGAAGGTTCCCCTGTCCGCCCTCACCTTGAAAGACCTCGACAAACTCTGCGATCCCGAACGCAACGCGCCCCTCTACGAAGCCATCCGGCAGCGGCTCGAAGCTCACGGCGGCAAGGGCGACAAGGCCTTTCCTACCAGCAACCCGCTGCGCAAGCCAGGTAAGCTCCTGAACAAGGAAACCGGCGAACGCGGCCCCGATGGCCCCATCGTCCGCACCGTGACCATGGTGATCGACAAGCTTTCCGGCATCGCCGTGCGCGGCGGGATCGCCAAAAACGACAGCATGTTGCGGGTCGATGTGTTCAGCAAGGCGGGGAAGTTCCATCTGGTGCCGGTGTATGTGCACCACACGGTAGCCAAGGAACTGCCAAATCGGGCGATTGTGGCGTTCAAGGATGAGGAAGATTGGACGCTGATCGATGAGAGCTTCGAATTTCGTTTCTCGGTATATCCAAATGACTTGATAAAAGTGAGGATAAAAGGGGAAACATGCCTCGGCTACTACGCTGGTACTGACCGTTCGACCGGAGCAATGAGTCTGTGGGCACAAGATCGCAACGTGCAGGTCGGCAAAGAAGGGTTGTTGCGGGTTGGAGTCAAAACGGCACTTGCCGTCGAAAAATTCCACGTCGACGTCCTGGGCAACGTCTACCCTGCACCGCCGGAGAAACGCCGTGGGCTGGCGTAGCGTGATGATCTCCCGTCCCGCCAAGCTGCGGCGGGAGCACTTCTCTCTTGCCATCGAGCAGGAGCAGACCGCCTACGTGCCCTTCGAGGACATTGCCGTCATCGTCCTCAACCACCGGGAAATCAATCTCAGCCACCCGGTGCTTTCCGCCTGCGCCGAATACGGCATCGGCCTCTACTCGACCGGCGACAATCACCAGCCGAGCGGCATCTTCCTGCCCTTCCTCGCCCATTCCCGCACGACCCGGCTGATGCGCAAGCAACTCGACATCGCCCGCCCCCTCGCCAAACAGGCCTGGGCCAACGTGGTTCGGCACAAGATCGATAACCAGGCCGCATGCCTGCGCCTGTGCAAAAGAAAAGGCGCCGACCGCTTGGAGTCCTATGCCCGGCGCGTTCGCTCGGGCGACGCAGACAACCTCGAAGGCCAGGCGGCCGCCTATTATTTCGCCCAGTTGTTCGGGCAGGGTTTCCATCGTGCGGAAGAACGCTGGACCAATGCGGCCCTCGACTATGGCTACGCCGTCCTGCGTGGCGCCATCGCCCGTGGCCTGGTAGCTCACGGCCTCCATCCCACTCTTGGCCTTTTTCACGCCAGCGAGCAAAACGCCTTCAATCTGGCCGACGACCTGATCGAGCCCTTCCGCCCTCTGGTGGACCTGCATGTCTACAAGCATCCGCCCCAGGTCGAAGGCGATCTCACACCCACCGACAAGGCGGAATTGGTAGCGCTCCTCAACGTCGATGTCGGCATGCCCCAGGGACGCATGTCTGCGCTATCCGCCATCGAGTACGCCGTCGAAAGTCTCGCCAGACTCTATGAGGAAGGCGACAGCGACCTCCACCTTCCCACCCTCGTCGGCCTGGAGGCCCACCGGCTGGAGTGCTGAGCCATGGGCAACGAGACGCGACGGTTCATGCGACTGCTCCTGTTCTTCGACCTGCCCATGACCACCAAGGCCGAAAAGAAGGCCTACGTCCAGTTTCGCCGTTTTCTGCTCAACGACGGCTACGACATGATCCAGTGGTCGGTTTACGCCCGCCTGCTCAACGGATCGGATGCCCAGGAAAAACACGTCAAGCGCCTCGTCGACAACCTGCCGCCGGCCGGCTCCGTGCGCTGCATGACCATCACCGAGAAGCAGTTCGCCGGCATTCGCTTATTGGTCGGCATGCCCCTTTTTCAGGAAAAAAAGGTCACGGCTGCCCAGATGCTGCTCTTCTGAGCCCCAAAAATTGACAAAAAAATTCCCGCCCAGCTACGCCGGGCGGGAATTTCGGGTTGGCCAGATTGTAGCTTTCCGGGGTGAGAGAGGGAGCTACAACTTGGCGGTGTAC
>WBZV01000058.1_pt1 | contig 77925 bp, 80 predicted proteins | sample 5204221 | NCBI WGS metagenome assembly WBZV01 (sample SAMN12344360, study PRJNA552823) | activated sludge metagenome | biome: Activated sludge suspended growth; feature: Nitrification reactor; material: Wastewater; isolation source: activated sludge from nitrification reactor of wastewater... | reverse complement strand
CCGCAGGTGGCGGACTGGCTGGCCCGCGCTTCGGGGTCGCTGGAGCGGAGGGCATGACCGTATTGCGAACCCTCCCGGTCGACCGGGATCGATCCTGCCAGCGATTCTTTCAGATCGACGAGGGATCGCCGTCCCCATGGCGGCGCCTCGACGGCTCTCATCGCCAGCTGGAGACGCAGTTCGATCCGGAGCTGGGCGCGATATGGGTGTTCATGCGTCCCGAGGGGGTGCCCTGCTTCAATCTCGACCTGCTGGCGGACCTGGTTGATTGCCATCGGGTCATCGAGGCGAACGAAGGCACAGTCTATGTCGATGGCGCGCCGGTGCGCGTGCGTTACTTGGCGCTCGCCTCGCGAGCGCCCGGCGTCTTCAATTACGGCGGCGATCTGGCGCTGTTCGCCCGGCTGGCCGAAGCCCGCGATCGCCAGCGGTTGCTGCACTACGCGACGTTGTGCGTCGACAATATCTACCAGCAAATCGCCTGTTTTCACCGGCCGATCATCACCGTAGCCCTGGTGCAGGGGGCGGCCTTGGGCGGCGGTTTCGAAGCCGTGTTGTCCAACCAGGTCATCATCGCGGAACGTGGCAGCACGTTCGGCTTTCCCGAGATCCTGTTCAACCTGTTCCCGGGAATGGGTGCCTACAGTTTCCTCGCGCGGCTGATCGGCTCCCGCCGCGCCGAAGAAATAATTTACAGTGGCGCTACCTACGGTGCGGCCGAACTGGCCGAAATCGGCATCGTGGACGTGGTGGCTGAAGACGGCCAGGGCGAAGAGGTGGCAACACGCTTTATGAAAGACCATCTGCGCCGACACAACGGCTACAGTGCCCTGCTGCAAGCGCGACGCGAGCTATTTCCGATCCACCACGACGAGCTGATGCGCATCGCCACGATCTGGGTGGATGCCGTGTTGCGGCTGGAGCCCAAGGATCTACGCATCATGCTGCGTCTGGTGAACGCGCAGGAAAAGAGAAACGCGGGTCGCGATGGCGCAATCGCCGATGGAGAAGTTGGAGACCTTGGGCGATACGGGTCTTGTTAAAGACAGGGATGTCCTCCGTTTTCAACGCTCTCCTTGAAGGACCAGCTGCGGGGGGTGTTCGCGTTCGCCCGCGCGCCGAGCCAGAAGCCGGTGTCCGCGCAGTCGGCTCGGGCCTACCTGCGGGGAATGCTGCGGAAGGCCGGCATAGAGAAAAAATGGATCGGCCCCCACGAGCTGCGCCACACCTACGCCACCAACCCGCTCGACGCCGGCGCGGAACGGGTGGAGATCAAGGTGTGATTTTTAAAATTTTTTGTCGCCCAATTTTTGGAATTATTTGGCGCGCTAGGGGGAACACCGCTTCGGTCCGGACACGCCACCGCCTCGCCGGGGCAAACCCCCGCAGGCAGCCTGAAATCCGGAAAATGGCGCGTCAAATAATCGCGAAATTCACAGATACACGGTCTCAGCCGTCCTCGGCGTACAGGGCGACGCTGTCGGCCCCGAAGGCGAACCGGACCATGGCCCGGCCCGCCGCCAGCGCCTCGGCGCTCTCCGCCGCCACCGCGAACCGGATCAGGCCGCACTTCTCGCAGGCGACCACGCCGAAATAGCAGCCCGGACCGATCGCGTCCGGCATCCAGTTGACGCGCACCGAGGCGCCGCAACCGCCGCAACCGGCCACTTCGGGCGGGACGGACATTCCGCTTCTCCTCATCGTCGCGGCCGGCGAATCGGCGCCGGGCGACGGCCTCAAGCTTTTCGGGCGACCATCAGGGTGGTCCGGTATTCGATGACCTGTTGGTCGCGCTGGTTGTAGGCGCGGTTCCGGTAGACGAACAGGAACCGCTCCGGGTGTTTGGTGGGGCGCAGCTCGACCGCTTCGGCCTCGGCCCGGAGCGTGTCCCCGAACAGCACCGGCGCGGTGATCTTCAGCGCGTCCACCCCGATGTAGGCGTGGATTTCGTAGCCGTCTCGGGCCAGGAACTCGGCGACGGTGTCGGCGTGGTGGACCAGGCCGTCGGCGACGGCGAAGATGACCGGGCCGGCCAGGGAGCGCTCCTGGAACCAGGTGCCCTTGGCGTACTCGGCGTCGCTGTGGATGGCCATGTTGAACCAGGTGAGCTGGTGCAGGAGGGAGAAGTCGCCGACGTCGAGCGTCCGGCGGACCCGGCACGGAATCGGGGTGCCCGCAGTGATGTTGCCCATAAGGCGACGGTTCCTCTTCGGTTGTGGAGCCCGACGAGAGCGTGGCGGCTCCGGGGCGCGGATGGCGAGGCCGGCGCGGCGCATGACCCCTTCCGCCGGTCGTGTCGGGACGCCTTGAGCATAGCCGAGACCGGCGCGCGAGGCGACCGCGCGGCCGACGGTCCCGGCGCGCGGCGCGGCGGCCTACCATTAGGATCGGCGTCCGTCTCGCGACGGTCGGACGCCCGTCCGCCCATTCGCCGCAGGAGCCACCGATGAAGGTCGTCTTCCACGACAGGTTTTACCAAGAGTACACCAGCGATCCGGCGGCGGCGCGGGGCCGGATGGAGTCGATGGTCCAGGCGCTGGCGGGACGGTACGATTTCGTCGCGCCCGAGCCGGCGACCGAAGCGGACTTGGAGCGCGTTCACGGCCAGGCGCACATCCGACAAATCCGGAAGGACGCGCCGCTGTACGACATCGCCCGGCTGGCGGCGGGCGGGGCGATTCTCGCGGCGGAGATCGCGGTCGTGGGCGAGCCCGCTTTCGGCCTGGTCCGGCCGCCGGGGCACCACGCCAGCCCGGATTCCTGCTGGGGATTCTGCCATTTCAACAACGTGGCCGTCGCCGTCAGGGCGCTGATCGCCGAGGGGAAGATCGGGCGCGCCCTCGTGCTCGACTTCGACCTCCACCACGGCGACGGCACCGCCCACGTCTTCGCCGGTTCGGGCGAGGCCGTCTACTTCCATCCCGAAGCGGCGACCCGACCGGCGTTTCTCCAGGAGGTGGAGCGGGCGCTGCGATGCCCGACGCCCCACGACATCATCGCGGTGTCGGCCGGCTTCGACCGCCACGAACAGGACTGGGGCGACCTGCTGGCGACCGAGGACTATTTCGCCATCGGGCGGCAGGTCAGGGAACACGCCCATCGGCGCTGTCGGGGCCGGCGCTTCGGCGTGCTGGAGGGGGGCTACAACCACGCCGTCCTCGGCCAAAACGTCAGGCGCTTTCTCGAAGGGCTGGGCGATTGACGCCCGTCCCGGGCGGGGTGAAGTTGAAACGGGCCGGCATCGAAAAGAAGATTTCCCCACAAAAATTGCACCACACCTACGCCATCAACCCGCTCGACGCCGGGGCGGAACGGGCGGACATCGAGGCGCCGCTCGGCCACGAGAGCATCGCCACCACCCGGATTGACACCGACGTGGGGCAGGAACGGATGGAGAAGGTGGTGGCGAAGCTGTAGGCCGCGCGATCATCCCCTTCAAGCCTAAATCCGCTCATCTCCGCTTGGTCGCCTGAGCGGGGGCGCGCTCGACTGGCTACGCCCATCAGCTATTGGGCTGTGGTAGCTCATAGCCTTCGCGGCCGACATACAACACCAAGGTGGCGCTACCATCTTCATGGGCCGTGGTTTGAGAGTAGCTGTTGGTATCCCAGCTCAGTCTGGCAAAAAATTCGCCGATAAACTGATCCAGCGCGATTGAATCGCGATGCTCCACTTCAAGCCGACACAGAGTTGCTTGGCAGGTGACACTTTCCAACGCCAATCCGGTAAAACCGCCATCCATGATGGTGGCTCGGATTTGATTGGCGGCCCGCTCGCTCCAGCGCGGATCAGCCCGCTCGGCGCTGACTTGACGATCAAGCAAGGCGATCTGAGCCGCTTCCGCCATCCGCTCGGCTTCGGGAGAGAGGGGTTCCACTTGCTGGCTTTCATCTCCAATCGCACCGGTCACATTCTTCCGAGCCTGTTCCATGGCGTGAGTCAAACGCGCCAGCTCTTCGCGCGAACGGTTCGCGTTCTGCTGCTGAGCTTTTGATTGTTCGATCAAAACTTGCATTTGAAATTCCAGGCGTCGCAAGCGAGTTTCCACATCGCTCTCAGACGCAGGGGCTATGGCATCTGCGGCGGCCAATCCTGGCGCCGCGCTGAGCGCTTGAGGAGACTCTGTCATTGCTTCAGAGCTGACCGCCGTCAGCGGCGTTGCTTCCACGAACCAGAAAATCCCTCCGGCTAATCCGGCCAATCCCATGCTCCAACCGAGTGCGCGCACGACTGACATTTTTGCTATCTCCACCGTGATTTCGAGCGCCTTCCCTGGCGCTCATACCTAGCAACGGCTAGTCGTTTTCATCGACCCTGTACATGGCGATTCCAGAAAAGCCTGATCCTTGCTGCGGGGGAATGGCGCAACGGAACATATAGTAGCCGCCAGAGCTGGAGGACAGGGCTGCGTAAGATAAGGATTGCGGCGACGGATTGGTGCCAGCGACGGTGTTCGCAGTCCGGCTGCTGACCGATCCGGTGCTCGTGCTGCGAGAATCCAGAGTGCAGCTCACGCTGGAGGCGATGTTGTTGTCGATGGCCATAACCTGAGCACTACTGATGCCGTCAGCCGCTATGGTATCGCGCACTACCGGGCAGATAACGGTCAGGAAAGCAGTGGTGCTCGTGTTAAACAGCACTCCTGTTGAGCTGACGGAAAACAACGCATCCTTACTCAGTGGTTGGCAGGCAGCACCAGGGAGCGTTTTGCCGTCTGTCGCGTGGGCGGGTTGATAGGCGCCTGCCAGCAAGGGTAAGGCAACTAACAGCATACGCAATTTGCCGTTCATCATTTGACTCCTCGTGAATTTGGATAGAGTTAAAAACTCAAGGGGGAGCCGATATTCGGTTCCCTTGTTACCTATTTCCCCTGTCACTAGCCAAAGGTTCAAAATGATTTTGTAGCGTTGCCGACGGAGCCATTCCCCATGAATTCAGCCGACGACCTGACGGCGCGCATCCGACACATCGCCGACCGCGCCAAGCAACGCCCGCGCCCGCCGACCCGACCCGCTCGACGCCGGGGCCGAGCGGGTGGACATCAAGGCCCTGCTCGGCCACGAGAGCGTCGCCACGCCCCAGATTGACACCGACGTGGGGCAGGAACGGATGGAGCGGGTGGTGGGGCGGTTGTGAGGCGGGTTCAGTCGCGCAAGGCAGAAGGTCAAGACCAGACCCCGCCTTTTTCGCTTAGGCGGCAACCGGCGAACAAAACCACAGTTTGTTACCCTCGCTGTCGAGAAAGCTGCCGACGTAGAAAGCCCCGTAGGGCTGAACCTCGTCCGCGATGACGATTCTGCGGGCGCGTAAAGCCTCTTGGGTGGCGGGCGCGTGATCAACGGCCAAGGTAATGCGCGGATTCGGGGAGTGGTTCGGCGTCGCCCAATCGGGTTTGAGCATCAGGATCACCGAATCCAACCACCAGCCGACTTGTTCCTCGCCCTCGAACGCGGGCGGCAAGCCCAGTTGCTGGCCGTAAAACCGGTTGGCGCGATCCGGATCGATGACCGCAAGGGCGATGACCTTGACCCGTCGCAAGCCAAGGGGTGGCAAAGTATTGAGCATGGTCTCGCTCTCCTGTGACGAATTTGGATTGGTATGGCGGCTGACAGCAGGGTCTTCAAAGCGGATGTGCGTCTCTGTGCCGCCTTTTTCTAACTGTAGAGGACTGCGATCGAAAGGGGCCGGGACTGCAATCAGCGCAGTTTTAGGACCACGTTATTTCCCCCTCGCCTGTTTAGAGAAACCGCCGCAACTGCGCCGGTATCTTCTCCACCTCCCGTTCCTCCGGTGTCCCCCGCGCCACCGCCGCCTCCCCCGGCCTCAACCAAAACCGCACGAAGATTTCGCCCCTCGCCGCCACCCGATCCAGCCACGGCGTAAGCTCCCGAGCGCGGGTGTAGCAAAGGGTCAGGGTCGGGCCGGAGCAGGCCGTCGCCCGGTGGCGGCCGACGTCAGCGACGCGCCCGCCGCGCGTACTGCGGCCGGCATCGAAGCGCGGCCGTCCGAGTTGGCGCGAGCGGAAAACCGCTCGACCACGTCTTCAATTGAGCGGTTGGTGCTGGAACACGAAAAGCGAACCCGCGCGAAAGAGCCGGTCAAACCGTAGGAAAGCCCGCGCCCGGCGCTCTTCCCCCGCCGGCCCGCGCTTTGTCCGATCGACCGCCGCGAGGAACCCGGATGCCCCGAACCGCCGCCAACCCCCAACGGCCCGTCTCGGGCTATTTCGCGTACTGGATCGACCGGCTGCGGACCGCCGACGATCTGCCGTCCGCGCTCGCCGACCGCTCGGTGCGGGCCGCGATCCACGAAGCGCCGCCAGCCTGCCGTCCGTCGCCGGTCGAGGCGTGGCTGTTCGACGCGGCCGCCGGCCCCGGCGACGGCATCGACTGCGCCCACGTCGTCGGCTGGCTGCGGCTGCGGCGGGTCTTGGGCGACGAGGCGGGCGTGCTGGACCCGGAGACGGCGCGCTACTGGCACGAGCGACTGGACGCGCCGCCCCGGTCGAGCACGCCGCGCTGGGCGCGGCGGGTGCGGTCGGTCGCGCGCGACGCCGAACCCCTCGGTTTCGGCCTGAGCCCGCGCCGGGTGGCCGCCTTTTGCGCGCATCCGGCCTGGGTCCGCCCCTACCTGCGCTGCGCCACCTTCAAGGCGTGGCTGGTCGCGGCCGACGACCCGGAGCTGGCCGTGCTGCCGCCGCCAATCGCGCCCTGGCCGATCTCGGACGATGCGCGGGCGCGGGCGTTGCCCGCCTCCCCTCTGCAATAATAGAGCCTCGGAACCGGCGCCCGCCCGACCTCTTCCGAATCGCCCCGCCGCCCATCCGCCCGGCTTCCAGGCGACGGCGCGCGCCGCTTCCCGCCCCGCCCGACGATCTGGGCGGTCACGCGAGATCGTGGGCGCGCATCACCGCTTCACCCCGGCCCAGCTCACTTCGTTGATGAAACTGATGTCCAGCCGCATCGGGGTCTTCGAGCGATCCAGAAAGAACGGGGTGGCGCCGCTCGCGTTCAAAATCTTGTCCATGGCCTGCGTCAACGGCACGTCCACCGGGGGCAGCCTCGCGCGATCGGACGTGATCCGCACCCGATTCTTGCCGATCCGCGTCACGGTCACGTCGCTCCGGGATGAGCCTTTGGAATCCGATGTGACGTCGCCAAAATACGTGCCCCCCGCAATGTCGGCCAGATCGGGTTGGCGTTGCGGGGAATCGCTTTGCGCGTCGGCCGCGAAAGCGGGCAGCAGGGCCGCGACACCGACGAAAAAGACGCCATGGAGAAAGCCGCTTCGTTTCACGATGAATCCTCGCTTCGATCGGTCGGTGGTGATGTGAGAAGACGCGCCGGCTCTTTCGTGCCGGCGTTTTTTGGCGCGCGCGCCAGCCGTTGGTCGCGGGTTATCCGTCGCTCGGCTCGGCGGCGCTTCGATGATCCCGCACCGACTCATCGCGGCCCGCGACGCTGGTCGGTCGCCACTGTTTTGGCGCGATGCCAAACCCGCTCGGCTTCAATCTGTCGGATTTCACCCATCCGGCCGAACACGATTATCTCTCATGATTATCGGGCTGTAACGGCATGGCACAGCGCATGACACAGTCTGTGTCACGATTGTTTCGCAACCATCCCGCACGGCGCTTGATCCGGCCGGGTCGGCGGTTCTTTATTCATAGATTATTTTCATAATAAAACAAATATATAGTAAAAATAACCGTATCGTTATAATGTTGGCATGTTTGTTGTCATGAGCCTCCTTAAATCGGGCGCTGGCGAATCCGCCAATCGGCCCGCGCCACACAAAATACAACGATTGTCGGGCGGCCCCGGCGCGACCGGGACCGCTCAAAAGGCAACTCCCCCGCCACTGGCGGGGAAAATAATGCGGATGCCCCATCCGCGCACATCACCAAAAGAGGAGACAACCGTGGAAGCACACAAGCTCTGGCAGTTCCCGATTAAGGAGTTCCATCGTATCCCCCGTGGCCTGCTCGGCCCCGGCGCTTACGAAATGGTCGGCTTGGAAGCCAACAAGCTCGGTTTCAAACGCTGCGTGCTCGCCACCTCCGGTTTGCGCGGCACCGGCATCGTCGAAGACATCGTCGGCAAGCTCAAGTACCGGAATGTTGATGTGGTGGTCTATGACAAGATCGAGTCCAATCCCAAGGACTACAACGTCATGGACATCGCCGACATGTACAAGCGGGAGAAGTGCGACAGCTTCGTCTCGGTCGGCGGCGGCAGCGTCACCGACGCCACCAAGGGCGCGCGGGTCGTGGTCTCCCATGACGGGCGCAATATCAACGAGTTCGACGGTTACAACAAATCCACCAATCCCAACAATCCGCCGCACATAGCCATCAACACCACGGCAGGCACCGGTTCCGAGACCAGCTTTGCCTATGTGATCACCGATACCGTCTCGGAAAAGGCTCCTTACAAGTGGCTGGGCCTGGATGAAAACGTCCCGGTCAGCCTGAGCATCAACGATCCGGTGCTGCACTTCTCCATGCCGGCGGACCTGACCGCCTTCTGCGGTTTCGACGTGCTGGCCCATGCATCCGAGCCGTATGTCTCGCGGATTGACTTTTTGCCGAGCATGGGCAGCGCGCTGCTGGGTATCGAACTGGTCGCGCAAAACCTGCGCCGCGCCGTGTACGAGCCGCTGAACTACGAAGCCCGCACCAACATGATGTACGCCTCGTACATCTCGGCGCAGGCGTTCAACAGCGGCGGTCTCGGCATCATTCACTCCATTTCCCACGCGGTCAGCGCCTTCTACGACTCGCACCACGGCCTGAACAACGCGATTGGCCTGACCCGGGTCTGGGAATTCAACATGAAGGCCAACTACAAGCGCTTCCGCGACATCGCTAAGGCGATGGGTGAAGAGGTGGACGGGCTGTCCGATGTTTCCGCCGCCGAACGGGCGGTGGAAGCCGCCATTCGCTTGAGCAAGGACCTCAACATCCCGGACAATTTCACCAGTATCGGCCCCTACACCAAGTCGCGGATGGGCACCGGTCGCTATGCCGAAGTGGGCAGCACCAAAATCTCTGCTGAAAATGTTGACCGTGACGTGGATCGCATCACCAAGCATGTGCTGGGTGACGCCTCGACGCCGGGCAACGGCCGCGAATGCACCTATGAATCGGTCGCGCCTGTCGTTCGCCATACCTTGGTCGGCAGCTACTAGCACCGGCTCCCGTTGGGCTAAAGCTCTACCCTGAGCATTTCCCTTGGTTACCCGGACCCCCCAGCCCCGCGCTGGCGAGTCCGGGCTTGGAGTGGGCGCATGTTCGCATCGATCGAGCAAACCATCGCGCAACTGCGCGATCAGCACTATCTCTGCGACCGGAAATTGGCGACCGTCGCTTTTCTCGCGCTGCAAATGCGCAAGCCGATTCTGATCGAAGGCCCGGCCGGTGTCGGCAAAACCGAACTGGCGAAAGTGGTTGCGGCGGCGTTGGGACGGCCGCTGATCCGGCTGCAATGTTACGGCGGGCTGGACGAGGCGCGGGCGCTGTACGAGTGGGAATACGGCAAGCAACTGCTGTACACCCAGATTCTGCGCGACAAGATCAGCCGCCTGTTTGAAGGCGTCAGCGATTTGCACCAAGCGGTCGAGCAATTGCACCTGCATGAGGACGTGTTTTTCTCGGAGCATTTCATCGTGCGCCGGCCCATTCTTCAGGCCATCAGTTCCCCCGACCCGGTGGTGCTGCTGATCGACGAACTGGACCGCGCCGAGGAGCAATTTGAAGCCTTTTTGCTGGAAGTCTTGAGCGATTTTCAGGTCACGGTGCCGGAACTGGGCACGGTGAAAGCCACCACCATTCCCTACGTCATCATCACCAGCAACAACACCCGCGATCTGAGCGATGCGCTCAAGCGCCGCTGTCTGCATCTGTTCATCGGCTACCCGGACGAACAGCGCGAACTGGAGATCGTGCGGATGAAAGTCCCTGCGCTTCAGGAAACCTTGGCGGCGCAAGTGGTCGCGGTGATCCGCCGCTTGCGCGCGCTGGATTTGCGCAAAGCCCCCAGCATCAGCGAGACGCTGGACTGGGCGCAGGCGCTGGTGCTGCTCAACGCCGATGCGCTGACCCCGGCCCTGCTGGAGGAAACGCTGCATCTGCTGATCAAGTACGAGCGCGACACCCAGCAGGTCAACGAACAGTTGCCGTGGATCAGCGAAGCACTGCAACCGCAAAGTCCGCCAACCACGGCCGGCGTGGCCGAAATCCCGTTGCGGCCACCGGTGCGGCCTGCTGAATGGGATGCAAACTCGCTGGAACAGCGGCGGCAGGAACACAGCGCCGGTTATTTCACCAGTTATCGGGGCCGCACCGACGGCCGCACCGGCTAATCTCGATGGACGCCGTGATCAACCGCTTTATTTTCCTGCTGAAACGCCGGGGCGTGCGGATTTCGCCCGCCGAATCGTTGGACGCGATGCAGGCGTTGGCGTGGGTGGGGCTGGATGAGCGGGATACGGTGCGCACGGTGTTGTGCAGCACCTTGATCAAAGACGTGCGTGATCTGCCAGTGTTCGAGGAGCTGTTTGAGCAGTTCTTCAATCTGCCCAAGGCATCGCCAATTTCTGAAGCAACAGCGGAAGAACCGCCGTCACCGCATGAAACCACGCCGGAGCCGCCGGAAGTGGTCGCGGAGCAGAATCCGGCCAGCGGTCAGCCGGACGACGACAACGCTCACGAAGATGCGCTCGACCTTCGCGACTATTTCGATGACGCGCAGATGGTGACCCATTTCAACTCGAATCAGGACCCCAACGATCTCAGCCTGGCGGAGTTCGGCCAGAACCTGGTGCTGAGCCGTAACCGGGACTTGCTGGATCAGGTGATGCAGAAAGCGACGCAAGTGCTGAAGGCGCGGCGAATGAAAAATGCCGGGCGGGCCGGCGAGTTGAGCTTTGACGAGGCGATTGCCGCGCTGGATGCCGAGGTGATCGCCGACGCGGTGACTGAATTGCTGGATGAACTCGGCGATCTGGACGTAGACGAGAATCTGATTAAGCGGCTGTCCAGCCGACTGAATGGCAACATCGCCAACCTGCCGGAACTGCTGAAACTCTATCTGGAACGAGAACTGGCGCTGCAACCGCCACCGCAGGCGCCTAACCCGTCGCGCCGCACCAAGCCCAATATCCGTTTCTCGGAACAGGAACGCCAGGAAATGACCGAGATCGTGCTGCGGCTGTGCCGGCGGATGCGCGGGGTGCGCTCCTATCGTCGCCACATCAGCCCGCGTGGCCGGATCAGCGTTCCGCTCACTCTGCGCCGCAACATGAAATACGAAGGTATCCCGTTTCAGCCGGTGATGACCCGTTACCGCGACGAGAAGCCCCGGCTGGCGGTGATTTGCGATGTCAGCTTGTCAGTGCGCAATACCGCCCGCTTCATGCTGCATTTGGTTTACAACCTGCAAAGCCTGTTCGATCAGGTGCGCAGCTTCGCTTTCGTCAGTGATCTGGTGGAAGTCAGCGCGTGTTTCGAGCAAGAGAACATTGATGAAGCGATTGGCAAGGTATTCAACGGCGGCTTGCTGGATACCGACGTGGACAGCAATTACGGTCACGCGCTGGCGATCTTTCACAACCGCTATTTATCCGCAGTGACGCCGCAAACCACCGTCATCGTCCTGGGCGATGGCCGTGGCAACCGCAATCCGCCGCAGGTGTGGGCGCTGGAAGGCATCCGTCGCCGCGCCAAGCAGTTGATCTGGTTGTCGCCGGAGTCACGCCGCAGTTGGACGCTGGGCAGTTGCGATATGTCCTTGTACGAGCCGGTCTGCCACCGCACCGAGGTCGTCCGCAACATGCAGCAGTTGGGTCGGGTGACCGAAGAGATGTTGCGGCGGTCGGTGGCCCGGCCTTGACGATGGAGCTAACGATCTCATGATGCTGTCCCGCCACCGTCACGCCCTGCTGGTCGAGGGGCTGGAACAACGCGCCGCGCCGCTGGCCGCCAGCGCCCATTTCCAGTTGTATCCGCTCACCGCGACCGTGCCGACCGATGAATTGATCATCGTCCACGACTTCAGCGCGGTGCAGATTGACAACAATTTGGGCTACTACGTCGTCAGCGAGCTGTTGCCGCTACTGGCAACCCAGCGGCACCGGCTGGACAGCGGCTACAGCGCACAAGATGAGTTCGAGCGTTCGGTCGGCGACATCGTGCGTTCGATGGCGGGTAATGAGCGCCGCGCTTGGCGGCTGTTTTACGCCAACACCCTGAACGCCACCCAGATCAGCGCCGGACTGGGGCAACCGCCGGGTCGGCCTGACGGGACTGCGAGCGACTTCATCGGTCTGTTCGGCGCCATTTATCGCTATGCGCTGGATTTGATCGAAGCCTCGCCCGCCGTCACCGCGCCGACGACGGTGCTGGATGTCGCGACCTGTTTTGGCTTCTTTCCGCTGCTGCTGGCGCGAGTGAGTACCGCCGGGACACTGGGCGAGATTGCCGGTTGCGATCTGAATCCGGCGCTGATGGATTTCGCTGCCGATTACGCCCGCCATAGCGGCTTGGATCAAACCCGTTTTGGCGTCGCCGATGTTCTGGCCGACGACATGGAGCGGGAATTAGCGCCATTACCGGCCCGATACGATGTCGTGACCGCGCTGCATCTGCTGGAACATCTTGAATTTCAACAAACCGAACGGGCGATCACCAATCTCTGGCGACTCGCCGCCCGACGGTTGATCGTCGCGGTGCCGCTGGAAAGCACACCCGACCCCCGCTACGGCCATCGGCAAGTGTTCGACCGCGAGCGGCTGCTGGCGCTGGGGCGAACGCTCGGCGGACGTTGCGGCTACTTCGAGTATCACGGCGGCTGGCTGGTCTGCGACCGGCTCAACGACAAGCGAGGTCGGCCCGAGCACCACTGACCGCCGGAAAAGACGGCGACGCACAAGCCCGTTGCCAAGAACCATCCAACCAAAGGAGAAACGCCATGTTGTACGCATCACCCGGCCAGCCCGGCTCCAAGATCAGCTTCAAAGCCCGCTATCACAACTTCATTGGCGGCCGATGGGTCGCACCGACGAAGGGCGAGTATTTCGAGAACGTCAGTCCGGTCACCGGCAAGGGTTTTTGCGAAATCCCGCGCTCCAGCGCCGAGGATATCGAGCTGGCGCTGGACGCCGCCCATGCCGCCGCCGATGCCTGGGGCCGCACGCCTGCGGCGGAACGGGCCAACCGGCTCAATCGCATCGCCGACCGGATGGAGGCCAATCTGGAGATGCTGGCGGTCGCCGAAACCTGGGACAACGGCAAGCCGGTGCGGGAAACCCTGGCGGCTGACATGCCGCTGGCCATCGACCACTTCCGCTATTTCGCCGGCTGCATCCGCGCCCAGGAAGGGGCGCTGTCGGAAATCGACGACGATACCGTCGCCTATCACTTTCACGAGCCGCTGGGCGTGGTCGGTCAGATCATCCCCTGGAATTTCCCGATTCTGATGGCGGTCTGGAAGCTGGCTCCCGCGCTGGCCGCCGGTAATTGCGTGGTGCTGAAACCCGCCGAACAGACGCCCGTTTCGATTCTGGTGCTGCTGGAACTGATCGAGGATTTGCTGCCCGCAGGGGTGCTCAACGTGGTGAACGGCTTCGGTCTGGAAGCGGGCAAACCGCTGGCCTCCAGTTCGCGCATCGCCAAGATCGCCTTTACCGGCGAGACCACCACCGGGCGGCTGATCATGCAGTACGCCTCGCAAAACCTGATTCCGGTCACCCTGGAGCTGGGCGGCAAATCGCCCAACGTCTTCTTCGCCGACGTGTGCGCCCAGGACGACGATTTCTTCGATAAATCCTTGGAAGGCTTCACCATGTTCGCGTTGAATCAGGGTGAAGTCTGCACCTGTCCGTCGCGGGCGCTGATTCAGGAGTCCGGCTACGACCGCTTCATGGAGCGGGCGATCAAGCGGGTGAAAGCGGTCAAGCAGGGTCATCCGCTCGACACCGCCACCATGATCGGCGCGCAAGCTTCCTCCGAGCAAATGCACAAAATCCTGAGCTATCTCGACGTGGGCCGCCAGGAGGGCGCGGAATGCCTGACCGGCGGGCAACGCACCGAACTGGGCGGGGAACTGAAGGACGGTTACTACATCCAGCCGACCGTGTTCCTGGGACAGAACCGGATGCGCCTGTTCCAGGAAGAAATCTTCGGGCCGGTGCTGGCCGTGACCACCTTCAAGGACGCCGCCGACGCGCTGTCCATCGCCAACGACACGCTTTATGGCCTGGGCGCCGGAGTGTGGAGCCGCGACATGAACGTCGCCTACCGGATGGGGCGCGGCATCAAGGCCGGGCGGGTCTGGACCAACTGCTATCACCTCTACCCGGCTCATGCCGCGTTCGGCGGTTACAAGCAATCCGGAATCGGGCGGGAAAACCACCGGATGATGCTCGATCACTACCAGCAGACCAAGAACCTGCTGGTCAGCTACAACCCCAAGGCCATGGGGTTCTTCTGAGGCTCGCCAACCTCCCTCTCCCGCAAGCGGGAGAGGGGCGGCGGGTGAGGGTCGGTTTTAACTTGATAGAGGCACGTAATGACCACCGTTCCCCGCGTCTTGGCGACCGACGCCGCCCTAGATTTAATCGCCAAGCTCAAGGCCCGGCACGGCCCGCTGATGTTTCACCAGTCGGGCGGCTGCTGCGATGGCAGCTCGCCGATGTGCTACCCCGACGGCGACTTGCTGGTGGGCAACAGCGACGTGCGACTGGGCGAAATCGGCGGTTGCCCGTTTTACATGAGCGCCGCTCAGTACGAGTACTGGAAACATACCGAACTGACCATCGATGTGGTGCCCGGACGGGGCGGGATGTTCTCGCTGGAAGGCTCGGAAGGCGTGCGCTTTTTGACCCGCTCCCGACTGTTCGGCGACGAGGAACAGGCGGCGCTGGAGGCGCAACTGAAGGATCAATCCCACGCTTAGAGGTCATATATGACGACTGCACTTTTGGTGATCGATATTCAGAATGACTATTTTCCTGGCGGCGCCATGGAGCTGGTGGGCGCCACCGAGGCCGCAGCGCAGGCGCAGAAAGCGATCGAGACCTTCCGGAAAAAGTCGCTGCCCATTTTTCATCTACAGCACATTGCCACTCATCCCGGGGCGACATTCTTCCTGCCGAACACCCGGGGAGCGGAAATCCACCCCTCTGTGCGCCCAAACGACGGAGAGATCGTGTTTCAGAAGCACTATCCGAGCAGCTTTCGAGAGACGCCTTTGCTGGATCATCTGCGGCAAGATGGAATCACTCGCTTGGCTATTGTGGGCATGATGACCCATGTCTGCATTGACACGACCACTCGTGCGGCGGCTGACCTTGGCTTCGAGTGCCTGTTGGCCAGCGATGCGTGCGCGACCAGAGCGCAGTCGTTTAACGGGATCACGGTTCCCGCCGAAAGTGTTCAGGCCGCATTTCTCGCTTCGATAGACGGATGGTTTGCGAAAGTCTCGCCGGTCCGCGAGCTGTGCGCCACGCTCTAACTCGACTGCGCCAAGAACCACACTGCCCGATCAATAAAAAATCCAATCCACCCAAGGAAAAACCTCATGCCCAAGTATCTGATCGAACGCGAACTGCCCGGCGCGGGCCAACTGTCTGCCGCCGACCTGAAAGCCATTTCGCAGAAATCCTGTAGCGTCCTCAACGCCTTGGGGCCGCAAATCCAGTGGCTGCAAAGCTACGTCACTGACGACAAGATTTATTGCGTCTACATCGCGCCCAATGCTGATCTGGTGAAACAACACGCCGAACAGGGCGGATTTCCGGCGAACCGGATCGCCGAAATCAAGGTGGGCATCGACCCGACCACCGCCGAAGGCTGAGCGCCGGGAATCGGGCTTCGGCCCGCCCAACTCCCCGCCTTTCCCGTTCTCGACTGCCGTATGCCAGCGGAAGCGATCAGCCATGAGCTACGACTTATTTCGCCAGGGTTTGAGTGCCCCGATCTGCCTGACCTGGGAGATCACCTACGCTTGCAATCTGCGCTGCGTCCACTGTTTGTCATCGTCGGGCCGCCGCCAGCCGGCGGAATTGACCACCGCCGAAGCCAAGCGCCTGATCGACGAATGGGCGGCGATGAAAGTGTTTTACATCAACGTCGGCGGCGGCGAGCCGATGATCCGCCACGATTTCTTCGAGTTGATGGACTACAGCTTGGCACGAGGCATCGGGGTCAAGTTCAGCACCAACGGTCATCTGATCGATGAGACCGCCGCCGCCTGGATCGCCGCGCGCGATTACCTGGACGTGCAAATCAGCCTGGACGGAGCGACCGCCGAAACCAACGATCCGGTGCGCGGCGCCGGTTCCCACGACAGCGCCCGCCGCGCGATGGAGCGCTTGGCGCGGCACCGCGTCCCGTTCAAGATCAACGCCACCGTCACTCGCCACAACTTTCCCGAAATCGACGCGCTGGCGGCGCTGGCACAAGACTACGGCGCGGAACTGCGGCTGACCCGGTTGCGCCCGACCGGACGCGGCAGCGAGGTTTGGGAAAATCTGCGCCCGACCGCCGCGCAGAACCGGCAACTGTATCAGTGGCTGCTGGCGCATCCCGAAGTGCCCACCGGCGATTCATTTTTTCACCTCTCGGCTTACGGTCAACCGATCGATGGGCTGAATATGTGCGGGGCTGGGCGCATTGTCTGCTGCGTGGACCCGGTCGGTGAGGTGTACGCCTGTCCGTTTATGCTGGCGCCGGAATTCTCCGCCGGCAACGTGCGCCATCCCGGCGGCTTTACCGAAATCTGGCGGACCGCGCCGCTGTTCGCCCATTTGCGCGACTGGCAGGTGGGCGGGGCTTGCCAGCAATGCAACGCCTACGCCCGCTGTCACGGCGGCTGCATCGCGGCCAAGCATTTCACCGGCCGCTCGCCCGATGCGCCCGATCCCGACTGCATTTTCGAGTCCGCCGGTTCCGTCGCAGCGCTCTAGCGCTCTCTTGAGAACGTCGCCATGAACCCCGTCGTCAACGATTCACCGGAAGGTCTGTTCGCCCCGCTACCGCTGGGCCGCAAGACCGCGCCGAATCGGTTCGTGTTCGCCGCCCATCAGACCAACTTCGCCACCCACAACCGTTTCACCGAGCGCCACGCCGCCTACTACGAAGCCCGCGCGGCGGGCGGAACCGGGCTGATCGTGCTGGAAGGCAGCGCGGTGCATCCCTCGGATTGGCCCTACGAATACGCGGTGTTCGGCTATGATGCCGCCGTGGTGGACGGCTATCGCTTGATAGCGGACGCAGTGCATCGCCATGGGGCTTTGGCGCTGGCGCAGTTGACCCATAGCGGGATGCAGGGCAGCAGCCATTATTCGCAGTTGCCGTTGTGGGCGCCGTCGCCAGTGCCGGAAGTGAATAGCCGCGAACTGCCGCAAGCGATGGACGCCGACGACATCGCGGCGGTCATCGAAGGCTTCCGGCTCTCGGCGCGTTACGCGATTGACGGCGGTTTGGATGGGGTCGAACTCAACGCCGGTCAGGACAGCCTGATTCGCCAGTTTTTGTCGCCGCTGACCAACCAGCGCGGCGACGAGTACGGCGGTTCGCTGGACAACCGGCTGCGCTTCGCCCGCCAGATAGTCGAGAGCGTGCGCAACGAACTGGGGCGCGATGCCATCGTCGGCCTGCGCTTGGTCGGCGACGAATACGCGCCCTGGGCCGGCATCAAGCCGGAAGACGCGGCGGAAATCGCCCGGCACTTGGCGGGTGACGGCCTGCTCGATTTCATCAGCGTCACCAGCGGCAGCATCTACACCGGCCACATCACCCGTCCCGGCCTGTATCAACCGCCCGGTTTCGCCATCCATCTGGCGGCGGGGGTCAAGGCGGCGGTCGCGCTCCCGGTGTTCGCCCAAGGCAGCATCGTGGACCCCGCCATGGCGGCGCGACTGCTCGCGGCCGGGCAAGCCGACGCGGTGGAGATGACTCGTGCCTTGATCGCCGATCCGGAACTGCCGACCAAGCTGTGCCAGGGCCGGACCGACGACATTCGCCCGTGCCTGCTCGCCAATCAGGACAACATCATCGGCCTGGTGCAGAACCCGCGCCTCAGTTGCGCGAACAACCCGGCCGCCGGTTATGAGCGCGAAGCCGAATTCGCCCAGTTGAAACCCGCCCGGATTCCTCACCGCATCCTGGTCGTGGGCGGCGGACCCGCCGGTTTGGAAGCGGCGCGGGTCGCGGCGCTGCGCGGCCATTCCGTGACCTTGTACGAACGCGAATCTCATCTCGGCGGCGCGATCCGGCTGGCCGCCGCCGCGCCCGGCCGCGAACGGTTGGCGCTGGCGGTGGACTGGCTGGAACGCCAAGTGCGCAAGTTGGAGGTGGAGATTCATATCGGGATGGCAATGACCGCTCAGCAGATCAGTCAAGCAGCCCCCGATGCGGTGATCGTCGCGGTGGGCGGAACGCCGGGTCGGCAGGCCGGCGTCCGATTCCACTCGACCGCGCCGGCGGTCAATCCGAGGCAGGTCATGCGCGGCGAGGTTCCGGCCACGCCCGGTCGAGCCGTCGTTCTCGACACCCTCGGCGATCAAATTGGCATGGCCGTCAGCGAATGGCTGACCGAGCGCGGCTGGCAGGTCGAGGTCGTCACCCGTGACATGTTCGTCGGCCAGCGCTTGACCGCATCGCTGGAACTGACCGCCTGGAACCAGCGCGCCGCCGCCCGTGGCATCGTCTTCCGACCGCAGTTCGACGCGCTGGAAGTCACCGCCCACGGCGTGATCGGTGTCGACCATTTCGATCATCGGGAAATTCGTCTCGACGAGATTGATCTGGTGGTGGACGTGTCGCCGGAACTGCCGGATGAAACCCTGTACTTCGCTCTCAAGAAGAGCGGCTTGCGGGTGCTGCGGGCCGGCGACTGCGTCGCGCCGCGCTACCTCAGCCACGCGATTTTGGAAGGCTACCGCGCCGGCCGGGAGGTCTGAGCCATGAGCACCCGCCAACGATTGCTGTTTACCCCTTTGAAGATCGGCGGCATCACCGTCAAGAACCGGATCGTGTTCTCGGCGCATCTGACCAACTACGCCGAAGATTTCCTGCCCAGCGAGCGGCATCTGTACTATTACCGGGAGCGGGCGCGGGGCGGGACCGGACTGATCATCACCGAAGAGCAGTCCACCCATCCGACCGATCATCCCTACGAAAAGCTGATCCACGCCTTCCATCGCCGGGTCATCCCGCACTACAAGCGCATCACCGCGGCGGTCCACGCCGAAGGGACGCCGATCTTGGCGCAGATCAACCACAACGGCGGCCAAGGTAGCGGCATGTTCACCCGGCTGCCGGCCTGGGCGCCGTCGGCGCTCGCCGATCCGCTGTTCCGCGAAGTGGCGAAGGCGGTGGAGCACGAAGACATCCTCGAAATCATCCAGGGCTACGCGCGGGTCGCGGCTTACACCCGCGAAGGCGGCTTCGATGGCGTGGAACTGCAATGCTCCCACTCTTCCATCGTCCGCCAGTTCCTGTCGCGCAACACCAACCACCGCACCGATGAATACGGCGGCAGTCTGGAGAACCGCGCCCGGTTGCTGCGCGAGATCATCGCCGCCATTCGCAACGAGGTGGGCCGCGATTACGTCATCAGCGTGCGCCTGTGCGGCGACGAGCTGATCCGCGACGGCATCACCCTGGACGAAGCGGTGGCGGTCGCCCGGATTCTGGAAAAAGACGGCCTGATCGACCTGATCAACACCAGCATCGGTACCGCCACCCAGACCTTGTACATGATCGAAGCCTCGATGCGGATTCGCCCGGATTACGCCCTGTTCATTCCCTCGGCCATCCGCAAGGCGGTGCGGCTGCCGGTCATCGGGGTCGGGCGGATCAAGGACCCGATTCAGGCGGAACGAATCCTGAGCGAGGGGCACGCCGATCTGGTGGGCATCGTGCGCGGCCAGATCGCCGACCCCGAATTCGCCCGCAAGGCGCGAGAAAATCGGGCTGACGACATCCGTCTGTGCCTGTCCTGCAACCAGGAATGCGTCGGGCGGATGGGTCTCAACCGCTGGATGGGGTGCATCGAAACCCCGGCGACCGGTCAAGAAAAACGCTACGGCGTCGGCACGCTGCCCACCGTCACCGAACCCAAGCGGGTGATGGTGATCGGCGGCGGTCCCGCCGGGTTGAAGGCCGCGACCGTGGCCGCGCGCCGAGGCCATCGCGTCACGCTGCTGGAAAAGGAAACCCGGTTGGGCGGACAAGTGGTGTGGGCGGTGCGCGTGGCCAACCGCGCCGAATTCGGCGACATCGTGCGCAACCTGCTGCACGAGGTCGAGCAACTGGGAATCGAGGTGCAAACCGGCGTCGCCGCCACCACGGATTCGGTGCTGGCCGCCAAGCCGGATGCGGTGATCGTGGCGACCGGCTCGGTTCCCGACCGCGCGGCGATTCCCGGCGGCGACGGTCCCGGTGTCGCCGATGTGGTGGATATTCTGTCGGGCAAGGTCCAGCCGGGTCGCAAGGTGTTGATCGTGGATCGGCTGGGTTTTCATGAAGCGACCAGCGTCGCCGAGTTTCTGGCGGAACAGGGTTGCGAGGTGGAAGTGGTCACGCCCACCTTGTACGTCGGCCAGGATTTGGGCGTGACGCTGGATCTGGAAAACTGGTATCGCCAAGCTCGGCGGCTGGGCATTCGCTGCACCCCCAATCATTCGGTACTCAGTATCGATAACGGCGTGGTCTTGGCGCTACATAATTACAGTGGCCAGATGGTGCATTTCCCCAGAGTGGATACGGTCGTGCTGGCGGTGCATCGGCAGGCCGACGATAGTCTGTATCAGGCGCTGAAAGCCGACAACGCCCGCGCGACCAACCTTCTTTCTCAAGTCCGTGAAGTCGATGAAGGCTTGTATCAGACCTTGAGAGGACGGGTGCCGACGCTCTATCGGATCGGCGACTGCGTCGCGCCGCGCCGGGCGCACGCCGCGATCATCGAAGGCGAACGCGCCGGGAGGGCCGTGTGATGGACAAGCCTGTCGTGGTCATGGTCGAGAGCGAACACGGCGAATTGACGCCGGCCAGTCTGGAATGCGTGGAAGAAGGCCGCGAGGTGGCTGACCGGCTCGACGCCAAGGTCCAGGCCGTTCTGTGCGGCAGTGGGGTGGAGCCGCTGGCCGAGACGCTGGCGGCGCACGGCGCGGATCAAGTGACCGTGGTCGAACACGAAGCGCTGGCGCAATTCAGCGCCGACGGCTGGTTGCAGGCGCTCGCCCCAGTGCTGCTCCAGGCCCGTCCGGCGCTACTGCTGGCCCCGGATAGCGGCCCGGTTCGCGCTTGGCTGCCCCGGCTCGCGGTGCGCTGGCGATTGCCGCTGGTCGGCTGCTGCATGCGCATCAGCATCGCCGGCGACGGTTACCCGGAAGCGATTCGCCACACCTACGGCGGAGCCTGTCAGGAACGGCTGATCTGGCCTTACGCCACCCTGATTTGCGCCATGCTCACGCCCGGCGTGCGCGGCATCGATGCGCCCCGGCATGGACGCAGCGTTGAAGTCACCGTCGTGCGCCCGGAACTCGATCCCGCCGGTTTCCGCGACCGCACTTTGCGGACCCTGCCCGCCGACCCGCGCACCGTGAGCTTGAACGAGGCCGAGCGGATCGTCTCGGGCGGCTTCGGCACCGGCGGGCCGGACGGCATGGCGCTGGTGAAACAACTGGCCGAACAGATCGGCGCGGCGCTGGGCGGCACCCGGGTCGCGGCGGATCGCGGCTGGCTGGCGGTGGATCGCTTCATCGGCTCGACCGGCCAGATCGTCGCCCCAAAACTGTACATGGCGTTCGGCGTGTCCGGCGCGGGCCAGCATTTGTCCGGCATCACCGGCAGCGAAATCGTCATCGCCGTCAACAGCGACCGCACCGCGCCGATCCTGAAGCGGGCGGATTTGGGCGTGGTGGGCGACTTGCATCAAATCCTGCCGATTTTGCTCAGCAAATTGCAGGCGCTCGCCGCCAGCGCCGCGAACCGCGGTGAGCCGACCGCGCAGGCAGACTCCCCCGCCGCCGGTCGGACTCTGGAGATGACGCCATGACCACGCATCCCGCCAAACAATCGTTCGATGTCATCGTCGTCGGCGCGGGACCGGCGGGCAGCGCCGCCGCGTTGCTCGGCGCCCGCGCCGGCCTCAAGGTGCTGCTATTGGAGCGCGGCGAATATCCCGGCGCGAAAAATGTTTCCGGCGCGGTGTTTTACGGCAGCGCCATCCTCAATGAGCTGATTCCCAACTGGTGGGAACAAGCCCCGGTGGAGCGCCATATTTGCCGCCGCGATATCGCCTTCATGTCGCCGACCACGGCGGTGGCGCTCGATTTCCGCTGCGCCGGACCCGGCTACGCCACCGCGCCCTACAACGGTTTCACGGTGCTGCGGCCCAAGTTCGATCGCTGGTTGGCCGCCCAGGCGGAAGCGGCGGGCGCTTTCGTGCTGACCTCGGCGGTCGTCGATGATGTGTTGCGGGAAAAGGGCCGCATCGTCGGGGTGCGGGTGCGCCGCGAGCAGGGTGAGATTTACGGCAAGGTGGTGATCGCCTGTGACGGAGTCAACTCGTTCCTGGCGAAAAAAGCGGGTCTGCAACGCGAATTTCACCCACACGAATTGTCGCTGGGGGTCAAGGAAGTGATCGGGCTGGACCCGGCGGTGATCGAGGATCGTTTCCATCTCACCGGCAACGACGGGATCGCCTTCGAATACCTGGGGGCGATCACCGAAGACGTTCACGGCGGCGCCTTTCTGTACACCAACCGCGATTCGCTGTCGCTGGGGCTGATCGGCCAAATCTCATCGCTGGTGGAGCGGCGCAAGCGACCCTATGAGCTGCTGGAACGCTTCAAGGCCCATCCGGCGGTCGCGCCGCTGGTGCGCGGCGGCAAACTGCGTGAGTACTCGGCGCACCTGATTCCCGAAAGCGGCTGGGCGATGAAGCCGAAGCTGTACACCGACGGGATGTTGGTGGCCGGCGACGCCGCCGGGTTCTGTCTGGCGGCCGGGCTGTATCTGGAAGGCATGAATTACGCGATGCAGTCCGGACTGGCGGCGGCGGAAACGGCGATACTCGCCTGTCAAAAGGGCAATTTCTCGGCGCGCACTCTGGCGGTCTACCATAAGCATTTGAAGCGGCGCCACGTTTCCACCGATTTTCGCGCCTACCGCCATGCGCCGTCCTTCGTCAACGGGCCGCGTCTGCAAAATCTTTATCCCGAGATGGTCGCGCAGGGCATGGAACAAATCTTTCGGGTGGACGGTGCGCCCAAGCGAAAAATTCTGCCGCTGGCCTATCGGATGATCCGCCAGTCTTCGATCAAGCCGGGGCAGTTGCTCCGCGATGTCTATCAGGTGGCGAGGGCTTATCTATGGTGATGACCACCCATGAAGAGAAGATGCGCACGGTGCGCTTCAGGGTGGCGGCGACGCCGCATATCGTGGTGAACTCGGAGATCTGCCGCAACGAATGCTCGGTCCACGCTTGCGTCTATGTCTGCCCGGCCAATCTGTTCGTCCCGCTGGACGACGGCGGCATCCTGTTCAACTACGAACAATGTTTCGAGTGCGGCACCTGCTATATCGCCTGCAACCAGGAGGGAGCCATTCGCTGGACCTACCCGGACGGCGGTTATGGCGTTACCTTCCGGGAATCGTGAAGGATCGACTCATGCGTATCGCGGTTTGCCTCAAATACGTCCCCGATCCCAGCACCATCGAGGTCGATCCGCTGACCGGGTTGATCGATACCGGTCGCGTGCTGTACATGATGAATCCCGCCGACGAAAGCGCGCTGGAACTGGCGCTGCGGCTGCGGCCGCCCGATGGAACCGTGACCGCGTTGAGCGTCGGGCCGGTCGAGGCGGATCGCCTGTTGCAAGATGCGTTGGCGGCGGGCGCCGACACGGCGGTGCGCGTGTGGGATGACGCGCTGGGCAGCCTCAAACCCATCGTGACCACGATACTGCTGGCGGCGGCGTTGCGGGTCAACGAACTCCCCGACCTCGTGTTGTGCGGCGGACACAGCGTGGATCGCGGATCGGGCACGGTGCCCGCGCTGCTGGCCGAGCATCTGGATTGGCCGGTCGTCACCGATGTCACCGGCTTCGAGATGCAGCCGGGGCGGATGCGCGTGCAACGGCGGCTGGCGCGCGGGGCGCGGGCCGAGAGCGAAGTCGTTTTGCCGGCGATTCTGGGATTGGAAACCGGGCTGGTGCATCTGCGTCAAGCAAGCCTGCCCAGCCTGATGCGGGTCAAACACACGCCAATTCCGCTGTACGGGCTGGAAGAGTTGGGGCTGTCGCCGCAGGATTTGCACTTTCCGGCGATGACCCTGCACGAAGTGATGCCGCCACGCCCACGGGCGCAAGTCATGTTTACACCCGATCCCTCCGCTTCCGTCCAGGACCGGGTCGCCCATATCATGTCTGCCGGAGTGGCCGGCAAGGCAGGAAAAATTCTGGAGAGCGGCACACCGGAGCAACAGGCCGACGCCATCATCGAGTTCCTGTGCCAGCGCGGTTTTCTGGAACGACCGGCTTGAACGCGCTGCGGCTGGCTAAATTGACGTGGCCGGATGTGGCGCAAGCGGTCGCCGCGGGCGTGACCACGGTGATTCTGCCGCTGGGCGCGACCGAGCAGCACGGTCCGCATTTACCGCTGGGCACCGATACCTGCCGGGCGGCGGCGCTGGCCGGGCGTTTGGCGGAGCGGTTGCCGGCACTGGTCGCGCCGGTGATCCCTGTCGGTTGTTCCGACGAGCACAGCGGATTTGCCGGCCTGTTGAGTCTGGAGGCGGAAACGCTGGCGGCGGTCATCGTCGATTGCGCCCGACGCATGGCCGTTTGGGGTGTGCGTCGGTTGGTGGTGCTGTCGGCGCACGGCGGCAATGGGCGGGCGCTGGCCTTGGCGGAGGCGCGGCTGCGGCGGGAATTGCCGGATCTGGCGCTGTGGATTCCCGACGCCATGACAGTCTGCGGTGAAGCGGTGCTGGCAATAGCGGCAGAGGCAGGTATTTCGTTGATAGCGCTCGGCTTGCACGCCGGCGAATGGGAGACCTCGGAGCTGTTGTACCTGCACCCGGAACAGGTGCGCATGGAGCGAGCCGCGCCCGGCCATACGGGAGATATGGACGCAGCGTTAGCCACCTTGATCGCGAAGGGGACGCGGGCTTTGACGGCGACCGGAGTGGTGGGCGATCCCCGACCGGCGAACGCGGATCGAGGCGAGCGTTATCTGGCGGCGCAGGCCGCGTGTTACGAGGCGGCGTTGCGGCAATGGCTCATCCAGACCGACGAAGCGTGAAACCGAAGCTGCGGGGCGCTCCCGACGACCTCATCGCGGTATCGCCGCTCGCTTCGCCGCTCGGCCGGCCGGCGCGCTATGCCTTGCAACCCAATCTGTCTGTCGTGGCCGACGCGCGAGGCGGGCTGCTACTGTGCTCGCGACCGCTGCTGGCGCTACGCTTGAATCGGCAGGCCACGACCTTGCTCGGCGCGTTGCGGCAACCCCGCAGCATCGCCGAACTGGCGACCCAGGTTCCCGGAATGACGCCGGCGGCCATCACCGCGTTCCTGGACAGCCTGGTGCGCCGCCGACTACTGACCCGGTGTCCGGCGGAGATAGCAGTTTGGCCGAACGTCTCGATCATCATCCCGGCGCACGGTCGCGCCGAGGCCACGCGCCGTTGCGTGCAGTCCCTGTTGGCGCTGGATTATCCCGCCGACCGCCGTGAAATCATCGTGGTGGACGATGCGTCCACGCCGCCGCTGGCCGAGGCTCTGCGCGACTTGCCGGTTCGGCTCTTGCGCCAGGACCGCAACATCGGCCAGTCCGCCGCCCGCAATTTGGCGGCGACGGCGGCGAATGGCGAGATACTGGCGTTTATCGACAACGACTGCGTGGCCGAACCCGACTGGCTGCGGGCTCTGCTGCCCTATCTGGACGATCCGACGATCGCCATTGTCGGTGGCCGGGTCACGGCCCCGCCCGCCCGTGGCGCGGTGGCCGCGTTCGAGGCGGTGCGCTCGCCATTGGATATGGGCGCGGTGGAAACGGAAGTGACGCCGAGCGCCGCCGTGTCTTACCTGCCCACCTGCAATCTGCTGGTGCGGCGCGATGCGCTGCTGGCCCAGAGCGGCTTCGACGCGACGCTGCGGGTGGGCGAAGATGTCGATTTCATCTGGCGCACCCTGCGCGGTGGCGCCCGCGCCCGGTATGTGCCCGCCGGTCGAGTGGTACACGACCATCGGGTGCGTTGGGGCGACTGGCTGCGCCGCCGCGCCGACTACGGATCTTCCGAAGCGGATTTGCAGCAACGCTACCCCGAAGGCCGACGACTGATGCACCTGCCGCGCGTCAGTCTGCTGCTGCTGCTGAGCGTGGCGCTGACGCCGTGGTTCGGATTCTGGGGGCTGGGACCGGCGGCAGTCGCCGCGACCCTGTTCGGCGCGGAGCTGATGAGGAAACAGCGCGAGTTGCGGCGAATCGGGGCCGCGATGGCCACCGGTCGAGTTGCCGTCGCGCTGGGCCGGGAACATGCGGCGGCTCTCTATCACCTGAGCGCCAACACCGTTCGCTATTACAGCCTGCCGCTACTCGCCATCGGCGGGACGCAGCCCCACTGGTTGCCCGCGATCACCTTATTGCTCATCGTCGCTCCGCTGGCAGATCACCGGCGGCTGCAACCCCGACTTTCACTGCCAGTTTTTGCCGGCCTATACGGTTTGGAACTGGCCGCGTATCAGCTTGGACTTTGGCGCGGCTGCCGGCAACGGCGCACGTTGCGTCCGCTGCTGCCGCGTCTGGTCTGGCGGAGATAATCGATCATGGTTAATCCCCCGCCATCTTCTACCCTTTTAATACCCCTGTTCACTGTCAACCCGAAGGAGATCATCTCGATGTTTATCCCTGTCGAACAACGCCCGGAAACGTCTTCTCTCCACGTTCCGCCCGTCGCGGCGGCTATCCCTGCTACGGAGGTGATGGCCCGTCATCCCGAGCCATCGGTAGAACCACCGGAGGTCATGGAGGAGTTGCTGATCGAAGAGGTTAGCATCGACGGCATGTGCGGCGTTTATTGAAGCCAGCGTCGGCTGGTCCCCGAGGACCAGTCGGCCTCGCGGGGTCGCCACGGATATCATCGGTGGCGCGGCGGCGGGCTGAATCTGGAGATGTGGGGCAAATGGGCAAACTGGAAGGCAAAGTAGCGTTTATTACCGGTGCGGGGCGCGGCCAAGGCCGGGCGCACGCGGTACTGATGGCGCGGGAGGGGGCAAATATCGCGGCGCTGGATATCTGTCGCGATCTCTCTTATCCGCGCTATTCGCTGGCGGCGCGCGACGACTTGGCGGAAACGGCCAGACAGGTGCGGGAATGCGGTCGCCAAGCCCTGGAACTGGTGGCCGATGTGCGCGACAGCGCGGCGATGGCCACCGCCGTCGCGCAAACGGTCGCCGCCTTCGGGCACATTGATATTTTGGTCTGCAACGCCGGCATCGCCGACATGGCGTTGACTTGGGACATCACCGAGGAGTGGTGGGACATGATGATCGACGTCAATCTCAAGGGCTACTGGCTGGCGGTGAAATACGTCGTCCCGCACATGCTGGCACAGAAAACCGGCGGCAGCATCGTCATGACATCTTCCGTGGCCGGATTGCGCGGCGAACCCGGCATGGCCCACTATTGCGCCTCGAAATGGGGTGTCATCGGATTGGCCAACTCGCTGGCGCAAGAACTGGCGCCCCATCACATTACCGTCAACACCTTGCATCCCACCGCCGTCAACACCGACATTATCGCCGGCATGGCCAAAGCCGCCGACATGGCCACCGAGGATTTAGTCGAGTTCATCCGTCACGGCAACGCCCTGCCGGTCAAGCTGATCGAAGCCGAGGATGTCGCCAATGCCGCGCTCTGGCTGGTTTCGGAGGAGGCTCGCTACGTGACCGGCCAGAAACTGAATATCGATGCGGGGAGGATGCTGAAATGAGCGCGACTGTCGAACCGACCGCCTGTTACCGGCTGGCTCCGGGAGTGGCGTTCCGCCCGGAGCGCTTCGGCGGTCTGGTTTACCGTTACGACAATCGCCGCCTCTATTTCCTGCGGTCCCACCAAACCGTCGATTTCGTGAACCTTCTGGACGGGCGCCGTTCGCTGCGGGCAACCCTGGATGAGTTCCTGCAGGCGCGGGAATTGCCGGGGTCGGCTCGCGAGGCGTTAGTCGAGGCAGTGGCGCGGTTGGAGCAACTGGGCATCTTGACCCGTTCGGGGTGAGACCAAAACCAACAGCGTTCCGCATCCGGTCGAACGCCATGCCTGGCGGTCTCAGGGTATCGGGTATTCACGCGGTTGAATGCCATGCTTGCGCATCTTGCGGTACAGAGTGTTACGGCTGAAACCCAACTGCGCGGCAGTATTGGTGATATTCCAGCCGTGGCGGTCCAACTCGCGCAACAGCGCTTCCCGCTCGGCTTGCGCGAGGCCGCCGGCGGCATCCCGCGCCGGGCCACGCGGCGCCGAGCCGGCGATTTCCGCCGGCAAATCCCCAATCCGAATGACTTGGTCCTCGCATAACGCTACGGCGGTACGCAGCACGTTACGCAGTTGACGGATATTGCCGGGCCAAGAATACCCGTCCAGCGCCGCGAAAGCCTCCTCGGTGATGCGCACGCTCGCCCCGTCGCTCTCCGCCGCCAGCAGGTCGCAAATCAGGAGCGACCGGTCGCTGCGTTCGCGCAGAGTGGGCAACACCAACTCCAAGCCGTTCAGCCGATAATACAGATCTTCCCGAAATGCCCCGGCTGCGATGCGTTCCCGCAAATTACAGTGAGTGGCGCTGATCAAATACACGTCAACCGGAACAGGCGTATCGCTGCCGAGCGGCAGCACCTCTTTTTCTTCCAGCACCCGCAGCAGTCGGGTTTGCAACGGTAGCGGCATGTCGCCGATTTCGTCCAGAAACAGGGTGCCACCGTTGGCTTGCAGAATCTTGCCGCGCCGGCCTTCTTGGCGCGCGCCGGTGAACGCGCCGTATTTGTAGCCGAACAACTCGCTTTCGATCAGATTTTCTGGGATGGCGGCACAATTCACGGCGACGAAAGGTTTGCCGGCCCGGGTGCTGGCGTCGTGAATGGCTTTGGTGAAGACTTCCTTGCCAGTGCCGGTTTCGCCCGTCAACAGGATATTGACCCGTTTGTTCATGACCCGCCGGGCGCAATGCGCGTTGTAGGCCATCAACGGGTCCGCCCCGGATAATCGCTCCAGAGTGCACGAAGGCAGAGGCAGGGGCTTGATTGCGATGGTGCCCGAACCGGACTGGCCGCTGGATCGCCGCTGTTCGGATCGGTGCAACAAGAAAAAGAACTGATTTCCGGTCTCGTCGCGAATCGGCCGCGGCGTTCCGGGCTGGCTGCGGTTGTGTCCCAGCAGCGCATCTAGACCTGTGGCGAATAGCGCGTTGATCGGCTGGCCGACGATTTGATCGCGGGACCGTCGCAGTTGTTCCGACGCGCTCTGGTTGGCGGCCAAAATGCGGCCGCCATCGTCGAAAGCCAGCAGACCTTCACTGCCCTGACCCATGAATTCGGTCCGATGATGGAAACGTAGCACCCATCGCTCGCGAAACACCTTCAAAAAGCAACAGTGCTCGATCATCCTGGCGCTCAAGGCCGCCAGTGCGAGAGTATGAAGCTGGCTTTGCTTGGAATCCTGGGAGCTGGCCGAGGAGATATCCAAAACCGCCAGCAACTGGCCTTGAGGATCGAAGATCGGCGCCGCCGAACAGGTTAATTTTGCATGGCGGCTGCGGAAATGTTCGTTGCAGTGAACGGTCAAGGCCTGCCGTTCGATCAGAGCGGTACCGATGCCGTTAGTCCCTTCGTTTTCCTCGTCCCAAACGGCGCCCAACCATAAGCCGGACTGTTCGAAAGACTTGCTCAGACTGGCATCGGCGGTCCAGTTGACGATCACGCCATCACCGTCGGTCAGGATAACGGCAAAACCCGAACCGGCTATTCGCTGATAGAGGCTATTCGTTTCGACGCGGGCGATCTCCAGGAAATCGTCCAGACGCTCTTGGTGCTCGCGCAAATAGATGGGTTCGAGCACCTGGGTTTGATGGGAATGAACGGGGTCGAGGCCGTAGTGCTCGACGCAGCGGAGCCAGGAACGGGCAATACTGGTCTCCAGCGAAGGTCGGGGCTTGGTTCCCTGCACCACAGACAAGATATGCTCCTCGTGCGCGGCCGTCTTCTCCAGCATAGCTCCTCCTCTCGCAGCAACCTTCCCTAATCTTGAGTAGGGTCAATTATCGCCGAGCGGCGAACTGACTGTCGCTCAGGTTCGGTGAGCCTTTAACGGTATTGCCGTAAAAAAACAAACAATTCAGAAATTTCAGAAAATCCAAAGATGATCTTGCTCTTCGAGGCTCTGCGCCAGCCCGAGCAAAGTCACTTTTCCGTCAAACACCTAACCATTTACTATAGACGCTTATAGAGCATTTGCACGCTTCGGCAACGCGGTCAGCCGAAGGTGGATGAAGAGAGTGAAGCGGGAAGCTGGCCGGGAGAATGCCGGAGTCACCGCCATGCTTGGCGAATATTTATTAGCCAAGTTAATGAAATTATTTAAAAATATTGTTCTGGCTCGGTGGCGCACTCATACCGTGCGGATACTCAGAAGGATCGAGAGCACTGCCCCGATCAGGTCTCCATGGATCGCGCCCGATCCACCCGGTCGGCGAACCAAGCCGTCAACTCATCCAACTGGCTCACCACCCCATCCGCATCGACATCCCAGGGATCGAATACGGCATCCGGCTGGCGTTTGACCCAGACGGCGCGCAACCCGGCGGCCTTGGCGCCGATCACGTCCCAGGCGTTGCTGGAGACCAGCCACGTTTTACCGGGCGCAAAGCCGGTTCGCCGGGCCAAATAGGCATAAACTTCGGGGTCGGGCTTGAAGGTGCGCAGGTCGTCCACGCTGACCACGTCTTCCAGTTGCGGCAACACTCCGGCATTGGCCAGCAGCGCGCGGATGCTGGCTTCCACCCCGTTCGAAAACGCCACCAGCCGGTGGCCTCGGGCTTTGAGCGCCGCCAGACTGGCGGCCACTTCCGGGAACACCGGCAGGTAAAGATAGGCTTCCAGCAACCGGCCCTGATCGGATTCCGGCAGTTCGCAGCGCAGCGCTTGCTGGGTGTAGCGCAAGGCCTGCCGGGTGCAAATATCGAAGTCCACGTACCGCCGCATCAGGCCGCGCCGGAACGAAAATTCCAGTTGCTTGGACCGCCACAAGCCGGCGAACTGGGCGGCTTGTTCCCCGACCAGCGCCTCCAGCGGTTCGGCCAGCGCCAACGGATCGACCAGGGTGCCGTAAACATCGAACCCCAAGGCATACGTCTTGTCCGCGCTATCCACATCATCCTCGCTCGTGTTTTGTTTTCCCGAAATCCGACGGGGTTGGCGCGTCCAAGTCGCGCGAACCTACTCCGCCTTCACGACCGCCACCGCAAGGAGCAGCCAAGCGGCCAGAAACGCCATGCCGCCTATCGGGGTGATGGCGCCCAACCAGCGCATGCCGCTGAGACTGAGCGCGTACAGGCTACCCGAGAACAGCACGAGACCGCCGGTCATCAAGATGCCCGACCAACGCAGATACGCCGTGGTCGGCAGGTGGAGCGCCAGCAGCCCAATCTCACCACCTATCGGTTTCCAAAATTTTCGGATTCACCAGTTGGAAAGTGGCATTAAATGCTTGATTCGCCGCTTCGGGAACTCTGCTGAAAGGCTCTGAAATCATGGTTTGGGACAAACTGATGGGTGGTAAGCCCGGCGTCCGGCGAATTTCTTTACGGCTTCGATTTCCTTCGCTATTCGCGTCCGCCGACCTTCGCGGAGCGGGACCGGGATTTCGTGCGCCAGAAAATCAAGTGGGCCTGGCAGGAGAACCGCGTCTTGTACGTTTCCCACGCCCACGACACCTACGCCCGCGCATCGGGCGGATCGAACGCCCACATCACCGCCCTCGACACGGCGACCGGGGCGGTGCTGTGGCGGTCGCGACCGCTGGTCGCCAACGCCGCCAACTTCGAGCGGGCCGGCGACACGATCGTCGCGGGCTACGGCTTTACCGCCGAGCCGGACTACCTGTATCTGCTGGACAAGAAAACCGGCCGGTCCACGAGCGCGTCGAGCTGAAATCCGGGCCGGAGTACATCCTGCTGAAAGGCGATCGGCTCTACGTGAGAACCTACGATACCGATTACCTGTTTCGGGTCGATGGCCGGTAGCGGGCGGGCCGGAAATCGCCCGCGCCCGAACCGGGCGCCAGCGGCCTCGAAGCCGCGCGGCGCGACCGGCGCCGATCATCTTTCGGCCAGCCTCGGCGGGCGCCGTAACCCCGCGTCCCGGTTGACGGCGCCGGCCGGCCGGGCGAGAGTTATCCACAGCAAATGTGGACAACTTCGCACGGATCACCTCCCATAAATTCATTCGTTTAAAGAACCTTCCATGATCCCCTACCCCCTCTCGCGCCCCTTCGCCCTCCTCGCCCTCCTGCTGCTGGCCGCGCCGCTGCTGGCCATCGATCTGACCGGGAGAGTTACCGCTGTCGGCGACGGCGACACCATGACCCTGCTCGTCCCGGACGGGGCCAGCTTCAAACAGGTCAAGGTCCGGCTGGGCGAAATCGACACGCCCGAATCGAAGCAGCCCTTCGGCGAGCGCGCCAAGTAGGCCCTCTCCGATCTGGCATTCGGCAAACCGGCGCGGGTAGTGGTGCAGGATACCGACCGCTACGGTCGCACCGTGGGCCGGGTGTACGTCGGGAATCTGGACGTGAACGCCGAAATGATCGGGCGGGGAGCGGCCTGGGTTTACCGGGATTACGCGAAAGACCCGTCGCTGTACCGGCTGGAAAACGAGGCCAAGGCGGCGAAACGCGGCCTGTGGGGATTGCCCGAAGCCCAGCGGATGCCGCCATTGGGAATGGCGACATGGAGGAGCGGCGAAAGCCGCGCCCGCGCCGGCTGCAAGCGCGCCAGCCGCTTCCGCTTCCGGTGGGTTCAGTTGCGCCGGCAAGCGGTACTGCCGCCAGATGACCTCCTGCGAAGAGGCGAAGTTTTATCTGACCCGGTGCGGCGTCACGACGCTGGACGGCAATCGCGACGGGACGCCTTGCGAGACGCTGTGCCGGTAACGACGGCTCGCCGATCCGGTCATGGCGACTCTTCCCGAAGCAGCCCTCCAAGCAGCGCGCCGCCAACGCATACACGCCCCCGGCCGCTCGCTCGCGCGGGGACCGGCGCCGTTCGGCGCGGCGGGTGCGGGTTCCATAATCGCATTCCGGCGTTTCCACCGGCGGGTGGCGGTCGGGAATGGTGCCGCCCTCGGCCCGCCGGCCTTTGGAGCACCCGCCGCCGACCGCCACGTTCAGGATCGGCCCAACGGCCACCTCGGCGGAAATGGCGGCTAAACTGAGGGGAGCCGCTTCTCACCGAGGAACCCCCATGGCCGATCCCGCACTGCCCGCAACCTACAACACGCTTCCCGATCCCCTCAAACAAACGCTCGTCAAATCGCATCAGGAATACGTCAAAGGCTGGCCGGGCCGGCTGTTTGCCGAGTATATCAACGACCTGGACTCGGGCGGCCATTTGGCGGTGATCCGCGACGTGTACGCCCGCTGCGCGAAAGAGCCCAAGTTGTGGCCTTTCATCCAGGTGATCGTCGGTCCCTGGACCTACGCCGCGGGCCACAACATCTCGCAGGGTTTCAATTTTCTGTGCGACAAGCCCGACGACTTGCTCAAGCTCCTGCGGGGCTGCTCGTCGCTCTTCTGCGAGGACGATCCGACCACGACCGTGCACGGCCCGCGCGACTGCTTTCGCGAGCTGATCACCGCCGGCTCGGGCCTGCACGTCTGCGTGGTGCGCGCCGCCTCGCGCCAGACCCACCGCCACGACATCCACATCGACAAGTTCCAGACGGTCTGCAAGCGCAAGGAGGACGGCTCCTGCGACTACCAGTACTTGAACACCAATTTCGCCAACCACATGAAGGACGTGGTCCCGTGGTTCCTCACCGAGGTCGCGCCGAAGAAGGTGGGGGAAGCCGTCCGCGAGGCGGGCGAGCGGGAAAGCAAGGGCCATGGCCCGAAGTGGTAAACGGGATATCGTGAAGTGGATACCGCCATTTGAACTCCATGCCCCCAGTCGGCCCCCCCTCATGGAATCGCACGTCACCGATATCACCCACGTCATCCAACTCTCGGTCGCCCCGGCGTTCCTGCTGGTCGCCATGGGCACCCTGATCACGATCCTGAGCAACCGGCTGGCGCGGATCGTCGACCGTCGGCGCGTGGTGCACGAACGGCCGGGCGCGCTCGCGGGTGAATCGGCGGCGGATCGGGGGCGGGAGATGGCGCTGTTGGTCCGCCGGGGCAACCTCATCTACTTCGCCATCCTGTTTGCCGTGCTCGGGGCGCTGCTGGTGTGCCTGGTGGTGGCCAGCGCGTTTCTCGGGGCGCTGCTATCGGTCGAGTTGGCCCATGTCGTCGCCGGCCTGTTCGTGCTGGCGATGGCGGCGATGGTGGTGGCCTGGAGCCTGTTCTTGTGCGAGGTCTACCTCGCGGTCCGGGCCGGCACGCACAATCGCCGGTAAGATCGCTCGATCTTCGGATCGCCTTCGACGACGGGGGTTCGTCGCTCGGGACGCCGACAGAGAGGCGCCGATGACCCCGCAAGCCGGGTTTATCCCGCGTCGTCTCGGACCGACCTGTCCGGCCCGCGATCGGCTCGCCGATGGCGGTTCTTCGGCGGCGCTCGAATTGCCGGCAGGCGTTGCGGGGCCGCCATTCGGTGCGGTGCCCGGTTCGCCGTCGAGCTTCCCATCCCGCAGGTCCCGCAGCACGGCTCGAACCTTGTCCCAGTGCTCGTGGAACATCCGGCGGTGCAACATGGGCCAAGTGAATCTCGGTCGCTTGCCGCAACGTGGCGCAACTCTCTCCAGCAACCCATCGTCTCCGAACATCGCCCACCCCCCGGCGACATGGAGGAGATTCCAATGGCAGGGCGGATAAACCTCGAAGCGGAGAATCTCCCATAGCGCGCTCTCCGAGTACGGAGAACGCGCCAGCACGTCGGCAATGCGTCGGTGGTCGTCGTCCCGCAACTCGGTGTCCAGAAAAAACTCGGAGAGGGCACTCCAAACGGGCATCCGATCACGCATCATTTCGGGCAACGCGCTCATGTAATGTTCCGCCGTCGGATTAAAGAGTGCCCTCGACCTCCGCCGATTCGAACCACCGACTGAGGCACGTCCGGGTGATGGAACCTTCCTGCGTTGGCCGGTGCCCTCAGAATAGAAGATAGCTCACCTGGCCACCGCGGTTGACGTATTGGCAACGTTCGGCCCGTCGGCCTTTGGGACACCGCAGCCCACCGGCAAACCCGGCGCCCGCCCGACATCCCGCGCCGCCCGGTCCGCGCCGGTCTGGCCGCCGCTGACGATTTTTAGACGATTTTTACCGGCGTCGACAATTCCCGCAGGGTTCCACCTGTCGCATTCAACGGTCCGATTCCGGTTTGGAGGCTGTCGCCGACGCGAAAAAAGTGGCCATTCGGCGTTTGATCGCGCCGGCCCAGCGGACGGAATGTTGCCGGAGTCGCGCGATTGCGGCGACCGCGCCGGGATACCAGAGGCGGTCGCGCAAGCGGTCCAGCCAGCGGTCGCGAAAACCCCGGAGTCGCGCCAGTTGCGCCCCGACCCAGGCGTCCACCCGCGCCGCCCAGGGATAGGTCGCGATCACCTTCGGGCGGGCGGCCCGCCAGGTGACGTGGGCGAAATAGCCCAGGCTGGCCTTGGCGCAGAGCATCGCCGCGACCGCCCCCGGCAGACCCGCCAAGCGATAGCTCAACAGGACCGCGATTTTGGACAGCTCCAGCAAACCCAGCGCCAGCAGCGACAGCGCCAGTCCGGCCGCCGGAGGGAAAGCGGCGACCCGGCGCTCGTAGCGCCGGACGATCCGCCGCCGCCCGAGCCAGCGGGCGAGCGAGCGGATCGGCCCGAACAGCAGCGTGACCAGCACGTAGGCCAAGCCGAGAGCGTGGCCGATCCCGCGCAGGATCGGATGCCGGTAGCGGTGGGGTTTCTCGTGGTCGGTCACGGCCGTCGGTCTCCAGGACGGTTCAACGAATCGCGGCGGTCGCTCCGGAAAGCGACCCGCCATGCCCGGCCCCGCTCGCCTGTCGGCACATCCGGACAGGGGCGGGGCCATCTTCTCGCGGACACACCGACCCGACCTTATCCGAGCATTTTGTACCCGATGGGATGGATCACCTTGGTATAGGGCTGCGCGACGTTCTCCACATGCCAGTTGGCCCAGAGGCGGCCGCTCTCGTCCGGCTCCAGCGCCAGCCAGTTGCGGGTGCCGATGTAGTGGGTGCGCGTGCCCGGAAACGGCGTCATTTCGGACGCGATGTCGCGGTCGTCCGCGCGCTGCTTGGCCATGACGCTTTCCAGGAAAAACAGCATGACCCCCGGCGGCGCCGGGTGGACGATGCCGGACGAGGTCAGTTGCGTGATCACCTGGGCCGAGCGGTCGCCCGCGCCGTCGCGGGTGCTGGTCACCACGCCGACCGCGCCGACATGCACGTCGCCGGACAGCAGCGTCACCCGGTATTGCCGAGCCTGGCTCAAGGCGAGGAGCCGATGGATGAAGCGCAAGCGCTCCTGCTGGTGCGCCGGGCTGTTCCAGTGATCCCGCAGATCGTCCTCCAGCTCCTGTCGGCCGGGGAAGATAGACAGCGTTTTCTCGATGAGCGAAAAATCGGGGTGGACCACGGGGATGCTCGACAGAATCAGGAGATGGCGGGACCGATGGTCATCGGGCAGGGCATCGAGCCAGTCGTAGACCGCTTTCCAGTTGGCCGGGGCGATGATCTGGGCGTCGTCGCGGTCTCCGCGCATGTCGAGCGCCAGGATCGCCATGGCGTGATCGCCTGCCGATTCCAGGGTGCAGCCGTAGGCGAACGAGGTGCTGGCGGGTATCGCGAGGGGATGCGCCTCACCCTTCGCCAGTTGCAACTGAAAGAGGGCGAAATATTCGCGGGCCACTTTGAAGAGGCCCTGATGCACTTCGCACCCCTGAAGTTCGGGGGAATAGGAACCCCAACCGTCGAAGATGTCGTGGTCGTCCCACATCATCAGGGTCGGGATGCGCGCCAGCACCTTGGCCGGCTCTTTCTGGCCCCAGTTCTCGATGTACAGCCCGCGGTAAAATTGGTCCACCTTTCGCGCCATGTCGGCGGTGAAGGAGCGCTTGATCGCCCGCTCGACCGGCAAACCCGCCCACTCGTGCAACTCGGGGATCACCTCCCACAGCGAATCGGCGTAGACTTGATCGCCGCCCATCAGCAGCAGGTGGTAATGCCGCTCGGCGTGCTTGGTGGCGAGATCGCCCCACATCTGCTGGGGCACCTTGCAACTGTTTTTCACCTTCGCGCTGGAGAAGCCGTTGCAGGAGGCGTAAGCGGCGTTGGGGAGCGAGCCCTTGGCCGGCACCCAGAATTCCGCCTCGATTCCCAGCACCTCGTAGCCGACCCGTTGCTCCGCGTCCGTCTGCCGCACCGCGATATCCCAGCGCCAAACCCGCGCGCTCGGTCTGCCCTCCGGCGTGGCCTTGAGCGAGGTGGCCGTCGCGGACGCCTTCGCCCCGCCGGCCGTCGCGAAAGCCAGCGCGGGCGCATCGGTTTGCGCGTCGGTCACCAGCAGCGCGGATACCCGCCACTCGCCTTGCCGCTGCCCGCGAAATCCCAAAATCGGTCCCATCTTGATCGCCATCCAGGTGCTCCTTGGGTTACTGGTGGAGTTTGTGTCGTCTATTTAAATTTAAAAACAACAACTTAAACGAATTTGTGAATTGGTGCGCTACGCTGTCCGCCGTTCCCCGCCGGCGTTCAGCGCCCATTCCGCCGCGTGGCGGGCGTGGATCGCGGCGGTGTCGAACAGCGGAACCGGCGCATCGTCCGGCCCCACCAGCAGGGCAATCTCGGTACAACCCAGGATGATCCCCTCGGCTCCAGCCTCGACCAGCCGCCGCATGATCTCCCGGTACTGCGCCCGCGACTCGGCCCGGATATCGCCCTGACAGAGTTCATCGTAGATGACCCGGTGAACGATCTCCCGGTCCGCCGCGTCGGGAACGACCACCGTCAGGCCATGCCGTTCCATCAGCCGGCCCCGGTAGAAGTCCTGTTCCATCGTGAACCGGGTGCCGAGCAGGCCCACGGTGTGGAATCCGGCCCGCTTCACCGCCGCCGCCGTGGGATCGGCGATGTGCAACAGGGGGATGATCACAGCGGCCTCAATCGCCGCCGCGACCTCGTGCATGGTGTTGGTGCAGAGCGCCAGCCCCTCGGCTCCTGCGGCTTCGAGAGAGCGGGCGGCGTCCGCCAGCGTCCTCCCGGCCTCATCCCACGCCCCGGCCTGTTGGAGCCGCTCGATGTCGTGGAAATCGACGCTGTACAGGATCAGCCGGGCGGAATGCAGCCCGCCCAGGCGTTCCCGGATCGTTTCGTTGATGGTCCGGTAGTACGGCACGGTGGATTCCCAGCTCATGCCGCCGATCAGGCCGAGGGTTTTCATGGCGTCGCTCCGGTGGGGCCGGGAGGCGGGTCGTCCGGCGCGACGGCGGCGAGCGACCGGTCCGACAGCGCCCGCTCCCAATACACCGCGCCCGGCAGCGGGTTGGCGTAGTAGGGCGGGCGGCGCCGGAAACCCAGCGACTCGTAGAGCCACATGGCGCCGTCCAGGCTATCCAAAGTGTCCAGCCGCATGACGGCGTAGCCCGAGGCCGTCGCCTCGCTCACGATCCGCGCCGCCAGCAGACGCCCCAGCCCCCGACCGCGATACGCCGGCCGGACGAACAGCCGCTTCATCTCGCAGGCCCCGTCCTCCAGCGGGCGCAGCGCCACACACCCGGCAGCCTGTTCTCCATCTCGCGCCAGCAGCAACCGGCCCTTCGGCGGCGCATAACATCCCGGCAAAGCGGCCAGCTCCTCCTCGAAACCCTGAAAGCAGAGATCGACGCCCAAGAACCGCTGGTACTCGCGGAAGAGCGCGCGCATCGCTTCAATTTCGTCAGTCGCTCGCGCTTGAATGATCTTCATGTTCGCGGCCCCTCGATTTCGCCGCCAGCCCCGCCACCACCGTACCGACGGGACGATCCACCGGCCGGACGTTGGCTCGGCACGCCTCGCGCTCGGTTCGTTGTAGGCGCCGGGCCTCGATTTCCTGGCGGCGTTGTCGGTTGCTTTTCATCGTGAGTCGGGGTTTGGCTCGGCGCCACCGGGATAACATAGCGCCGCCCGAGACGATTCGGAACGGGGAAGCGACCCGGCCGGCAAGCTTGCCGCTCCGGCCGGGTCGGTCGCGGCGTGGCATACTCGGGACGTGCGACAAATCACCCGCGAGGTTTTCGCCATGCCGCCGCTCTCCGCCGACCGCTCCACTGCGACCGCGCCCTCCCGAACTCCCGATGCTCGTGCGGAGGGGCCGCCGACAGCCGCCCCCGCTCGCCGTCCGAACTTCGCCGCCCTGTTGCGGCGGATTTCGCTGTTGACGACGTTCCACGCCGACGCGCCGCTGGAGGCCGACTTCGCCGGATTGAGCCGGGCCGGCTGGACGGTGCGGCACCGGGCGGCGCGGCGGCGCTGGCACGAGTGGGTCCGCTACTCCTCGCGGCAGGACGCTTTGCTGCAAATGGGCGGGCTGGTCGGCGAGATCGAGCTGGACGGCGCCGGCCTGGAGCCGTTCTGGCCCTATCTGTGGCTGGGGCAGTGGACCCACGCTGGCAAGGGCACCAGCATGGGCTTGGGGCGCTATCGCTTGACGGTGGATTGACCGGCAAGCTTGCCGCCCCGGCTTTTTTGTCGCTTCGGATTTATTCTCACGGCGGTTGCACTATGCTCAATAGAGGACACCGCCATGAACCCGGACCGTTATCCCCGCCGCATCCTGCTCTGCGTCGCCGGCCTGTCGCCGCAGATCGTCACCGAGACGCTGTACGCCCTGACGGTGACGGGCGAACCGCGCTTCGTCCCCACCGAAATCCATCTGCTGACCACCGCCGAGGGCGCGGAACGGGCGCGGCTGACCCTGCTCAGCGACGAGCCCGGCTGGTTCCACCGCCTGCGGCAAGATTACGGTCTGCCCGACATCCGCTTCACCCTCGACACGATTCATCTCCTGCGCGCCGCCGACGGCCGCCCGCTCGTCGATATCCGGGAGTTGGCCGACAACGAGGCTATCGCCGACACCATCACGGCCGTAGTCCGCGAACTCACCGCCGATCCTCACTGTGCGGTCCATGCCTCCATCGCCGGCGGGCGCAAGACCATGGGCTTTTATCTCGGCTACGCGCTGTCGCTGTTCGGCCGCCCGCAGGATCGGCTGTCGCATGTGCTGGTGTCCAGTTCGTTTGAGACCAACGCCAGTTTTTTCTATCCCAGCCCGACTCCGAAAGTGATTTTTGCCAACCCTCCGGACTCGCGCCCGCTGGACGCTAGCGATGCTGAAGTCACGTTGGCCGACATTCCCTTCGTGCGCCTGCGCGACGGTTTGCAGGAAAGCTTGCTGGAGCCGGGCGCCAGCTTCAGCGCGGTGGTCGCCCAGGCTCAGCGCAATCTCGCCACGCCCTGCCTGACGCTGGATCTTACCAGCGGCCGGATACGCTGTGGCGAGACCGAGCTATCGCTGCCGCCGGTGGATTTCGCCTGTTACGCCTGGCTGGCGCGACGGGCGCTGGCGGGACGGCCCGGCGTGTGCCGCAATCAGGTGGATGCCGCCGCCACGGCGGAATTTCTGGCTGAATACGCCGCCTTGCGCGGTGAGATGGATCAAGAGATTGATCGAGTGCGGCTAGCGCTCAAGGGCGGCATGGAACCGGCCTATTTCGATGGACGCCTGACCGGCATCCGCAAGGCGTTGCTGCGGGCGCTGGGCAAAACCGGGGCACGGCCCTATCTGATTCACAGCGATAAAAAACGCCCCCTTTCGCGTTACGCCCTCACGCTGGAACCGGGACAGATCCGATTTGAAGCGGTAGCCGATACGCAATAACAACTCCGAAAATATTTCGAATTTTCCCTGAGAGGCTATCCCCATGCACGTTTTGATCTCCTTCCTCGGTCGCGTCCCCAAGGGCGAAACCGGCTATAGAACAACCCGGTACAGTTTCGACGGCGTTTTGGATGAACCCACGGCGTTCATTGGCTGGAGTCTGCGCCGCCGGTTGATGCCGGATCGACTGGTGATTCTGGGTACCGCCGGCAGCATGTGGGATCACCTGTTCGAGAAGGACATTGATCTCGGCGCCGTCGCCGAGGATGAGCGACTGGCCTTGCAGGAAGCGATTGAGACCAAAGCGGTCACTGAATCCTTGCTGGAACCCCTGGCGCCCTTGTTGGCAAAACAGTTGGGCTGTGAGGTGCGGCTGGTATTGATTCCTTATTGCCGTAGCGAAGTTGAGCAACTTCAGTTATTGCGGCTGATGGCGGCAGAAGTGAATCAAGGTGATCAGGTGAGTCTTGATGTGACTCACGGTTTTCGGCATTTGCCGATATTGGCAATGTTGAGTTCCCTCCATCTGCGTGAAGTTAAAAATGCTGAAATTGTCGGCATTTGGTATGGCGCTTATGATCCTGATACCCAAGATGCGCCCATCTATAACTTGGGCGGTTTATTGCGAATTGCCGATTGGCTGGTAGCGTTGCACAACTTCGATAAGGATGGGGATTATGGCGTATTTGCAGAGTTGATCGAACACGATGGGGTACCCGCTCAACAGGCCAATTACTTGCGGCGGGCAGCATTCCGGGAGCGTATATCAAAAGCTTGGGAAGCTAGGGCCGACCTCAGGAATCTTGATGCTGTTCTCGATTCAGGATTGCCTGGAGTTTCAGCTTTGTTCGCGGATCAGTTAAAGACCCGGATTCGTTGGCATAAAGGTCAGGATTTGTTGGCTTGTCAGCGGGAACTGGCATTGGAGTATTTAAGTCGCGGCGATTATATCCGTGCAACTATTTATGCATTCGAGGGGTTTGTGACCACTCTGATTGATGATGAGAGACGTGAACGGTTTTGGGATTTTCGGGATCGCGATAAGGCGCGTAAAGAATATCAAAGCGGTTTACGCGGTAAAAAATCGCTATCGTATGATTATTTTTTGCTCAAAGCATTGCGTAATGCCTTAGCGCATGGAACGCGGCCTGACGATCAAAGAATTGCTCAGGAAGTCGATGGCGCTTTAAGTGATTCCACCTCCCTGCAGAATGAATTGCGGCGATTGATCAAAAAGTTGTTGCCTCGTTAATTTTGAATGCCCAAATGACTACTTACTTTGTAACGCGCCACCCCGGCGCGCTGGAGTGGGCCGCCGGGGAAGGCGTGATCGTAGACCGGGTCTTGGCGCATTTCGATCCCGAATGTATCCAGCCGGGTGATGTGGTGCTCGGTACGCTCCCCATCAACCTGGCGGCGCGGGTTTGCGCCCGGGGCGGACGCTATCTGCATTTGAGTGTGGAGGTGTCGCCGGAATGGCGCGGCCGGGAGTTGTCGGCTACCGATCTGCGCACCTGTGGCGCACGGCTGGAGGCGTACCGGGTAATCTCCGATGCGCCTCCGTTTGAAGAAAGAGAACCGATGGTTTCATCCCTTTAACCTGGAAGATGGCGATGACAGTGATTAATGCGACGTACCGGGTGGTGACGCCGATGTTTCTCGGCGACGCGAATCAGAAAGCCACCAGCCTGCGACCGCCCTCTGTCAAGGGCGCACTGCGTTTCTGGTGGCGAGCGCTGAACTGGGGGCGCTGCCTCTGGGATGTACAGGGTCAACAAAACGAAGCTCTTAAACATTTGCATCAGAAAGAAGCGTATCTGTTTGGCAATGCGACGGATGAAGATGGGGCTGGACAGGGGCGATTTTTGCTGAATGCTCAATATAGCGGTCGTTTCTTGGAACCGGGGCAGTTGCCGCCGGCTAATTCGGGCCATCAATATCTGCTCGGTCAGGGGCTTTACCACTTCAGTAAAAAATACCTGCGTTCAGCGCTGGAACCAGGTGAACTCCGCTTGCGCTTGCTGTTTCATGCGGAAATAACCGGTAAGGACCGGGAATCCATCGCTCAAGCATTGATAGCAATGGGATTGTTAGGTGGGCTGGGCAGTCGTGGACGAAAAGGCTTCGGTTCGCTGGCGATCCAGGCGATGGAAGGAACTGATCTACGGGTTCCAGACGATATAGACGGTTTACGAAAGACGCTGGCTGATCTGACGACGGTCAGACTTAATGATCTGCCGCCCTACACCGCTTTTTCTCGGAAAAGCCGGATTGACGCCATTTCTGTCCCTACTGGTCGAGATACCTGGGCATTACTGGGAGACATCGGTTCAGAAATGCAGATTTACCGAAGTTGGGGAAAAGATGGCAAGGTTGCGGAGAAACCTGCTGAAAAGAATTTTCCCGAAGATCACCAGTTAGCCCATGACGCAGTAATAGGAAAGCCGGTCGGTGTACATCCCCGCCGTGCAGTATTTGGCTTGCCTCACAACTATTTTTTCTCCTCTCTAGCCGCACCCAACAACAAGTTGGATGTCAACGCGGTTTCCCCACAATCCGGTGGTAAGTGGAGCGATATTGGCAGTAATCGCCGAGCGTCGCCTTTATTCATTCATCTGCACGAGTTCCCAAACAAGAGCCGGGCGGGAATATTGACTCTGTTACCCGCGCAATTCCTACCGGAAAGTTGGCAGATCGGCTTGAAAAATAAGGGGCCGATTAACCGGGTAGCGGTCGATCCCGATTGGACAGTGTTGCACCGATTTATGGATCGGTTCGCCAACCACGACACACTGCTAGAGGCCCAACCATGACTGCTAATACCTTTCATTTCACCCTCGGCCCGGTGCAGGGATTTGTCGCCCAAGCTCGCCGCACCCGCGATTTCTGGGCGGGTTCTTTTTTATTGTCATGGCTGGCCGGCGCGGCAATGAAAACCGTCATCAAACAAGGAGGACGGATCGTTTTTCCCACGCCTGATCAGAATTACATCCACTGGTTAAGCGGTGAAGGACGGGGAAAATCCCCGCGTCAGGGCGGCATTCCCAACCGCTTCAAGGCCACGGTCGGCGAATCCTTTGATCCGGCGTCGGTTGAACAGGTGGTACGAACCGCCTGGCAGGCCGTTGCCGAAATCGTCTGGCAGGAGGATTTAGCGCGGCATTGCCAATGTTATCCAACGACTCGCGCTATCTGGGAGAGGCAGATCAATGGGTTCTGGGAAATCGCCTGGGCAATGGGCGACGACGATGCATTGCTGGATCGGCGCAAGAACTGGCGGACTCAACTCCCGCCGGATGAAGCCGGGATCAAGTGTTCGGTCATGGCCGGTTGGCAGGCGTTGTCCGATGACGCCAAAGCCCTGGATGCTTTCTGGCAACCGGTTCGTCGGGATTGTGGCCGCGATCTGGCGGATGACGAGAGTTTATGTGCGATTGCATTCGTCAAGCGGCGCTTTCCGCATTACTTCGAGCAGGTGCAGGCGGCAATGCCCGGCGACTGGACGTTGCACGGTTGGCGGGTCAATCCACAAACACCGTCAACCCTGGATTTAGCGGCGGCCAACTGGCTGGCGTGCGTAGTCCGCGATCAGGCCGAACCGCTGCTGGACAAGCTACACGAGGCCGCAGAACGCTTGCCGTTTTCGCCCGGCGATTGTGGGGTGAATCGCCTGCGCTGTGTCCGGGACGCCTATCGGGCGCGGGGATTGCGGCACCTCAATAGCAGTACGCTGTTTACCCACGTCCTTGAAAACAAAAAAGAGTGTTCTGATCAGGCCACAGTGCGGGAAATGAAGTGGGCTATTAAGGCGCTACAGATTAAAGAACCGCCCTCGCCGTTTTACGCCATTCTGCTGATGGATGGCGACAGTCTTGGCGAACTGCTGCGGCAATCAGGAACAGCGGTTTCCACTGCGCTGGATCAGTTCACCAAGGAAGTTCCAGACCTCGTTGATCACCATAACGGTTTCCTGATTTACGCCGGTGGCGATGATGTGCTGGCGCTATTGCCGCTGGAGGATGCGCTGCAATGTGCGGCAGAGATTCGCCAGTGCTATCGCAATGCCTTTGCCGCGCAAAAGTTGGAGTCCACCATTTCGGCGGCAGTGGAATACGCCCATGTCAAGATGCCGCTGACCCGGATTCTGCGCGATGCCCATCAATTGCTGGATGAGATCGCCAAGGAACAACGCGGGCGCGACGCGATTGCCGTGCGGGTCTGGAAACCGGGCGGTCAGGCGTTGGAATGGGCGATGCCGTGGACACGAGCGTTGTCCCCCCACCCCAACCCTCCCCCACAAGGGGGGAGGGAGAAATCTTTGCACATCGAGCAGTTGTCGGCGCAATTTGCCGACAATCAATCCACTGCCAAGGGCAAAGATACGGACCGTTTCAGCAGCAAGTTCTTCTACAAAATCCGTGAGCATTTCGACCTGCTTAATCCCCCGTGCGCCAAGCCGGGCCAAACGGAAGAAGCCGCCATTTTCAATGACAACGATTCCCGGTCACTGCTGGCGGTGGATTATCTGGCGTCCGGGGTGAATGAGGGACGCCGCGACAAGCTCAAGATCAAAGATGCCGAGAGCATCATCCAGCCTTTGCTGGAGCAATGCCGGCCAGTGGTTCGTCATCCCGATGGCAAATCCATAACGCTTCGTCCCGGAGAGAAGTTGGAAGCAGATGGGACTCTATTTCGCAAAAAAGAGCATCTGGAACCGGACGGCGCATTGCTGGTGCGATTTCTGGCCCATAAGGGAGTCGAGCGTTAATGAGCGATAAAAAACAATGGCGATTTGATCCCTTGGATAGCTGGTTCTTCCGCGAAGCGCGGGCTTTCGATACCAGCGGCAGCCATGAATTAAGCAGTCTGTTTCCGCCACCGGCCCGGACGGTAGCCGGGGCCATTCGCACCCTGATTGGCGAAATGCAGGAGGTGGACTGGGAACGGTTTGCCCAAGCCGGTGAGTATCCCGACCTTAAACGGCAGATCGGCGTTAATGACGATCTCGGACTTTTGAAAATCACTGGCCCTTATCCGTTGTGGAAGGGTGAACGCCTGTATCCCGTACCGCTACATCTGCTGGCGAAAGATAAGCAATACGTTTTCCTGAAACCCGGTGAACCGGTAGCGTGTGATTTGGGCAAGGTACAGTTGCCGGAAAAGCCAAAAGATTCTCTGCTTGGGGCAAAACCCCTGGAAAGCGCTTGGCTGAATAGCACCGATCTGCAACGGGTCCTGTGCGGCCAATTCCCCGAAACAGTGTATCGCTCCAGCGAATTGTACGACGAAGAACCCAGACTGGGGATTGCCCGCAACAATGCCCAACGCACCGCCGTTGACGGCCTGCTGTATCAGACCCGCCATCTCCGGCCCCGCCCGGAATTGAGTATCGGCGCCACGGTGAGCGGCATTCCAGCGGAACTGCACCCTGATCATGGCGTAATCCGCTTTGGCGGCGAGGGCCGGGCCAGTGCCGTGACCGTGGACGATGCGCCGCCGTTATTGGCGATGCCGAAAATCAGCGGCCAAAACCTGCTGCTGCTGTTGTTGACCCATGCCGATTTCGGCGGTGGGTGGTGGTTACCCGGTTTTGAGCCAGATACGCAAGGTGACGTCAAGGTCTGGCGCGGCCAGATACAGGGCGTTGATCTGACGCTGCACAGCGCGGTACTGGGCAAGGTGACGCGGGAAGGCGGCTGGGATTTGCTGAATCAGCAACCGCGCCCGGTTAAAAGTCTGATTCCAGCCGGCAGCGTGTATTTCTGCACCGTCACCGGTGATCCCCAAGCCGCTGTTGCGGCACTGCACGGTCAGCACATCGGCAACGAAACCGCGCTGGGCCGTGGGCAATTGGCGGTCGGCCTTTGGCAATCCTGAGCATTTTGGAGAAAGAAAAGAATGAACGATAACACTGCGTTGCTGGGCCTGTTGGCCGAGACTTCGATTCACGCCGGCGCGGGCCAGATGGCCGGTGTCATTGATCTGCCGATTCAGCGCGAAGCGCACACTGCATGGCCGGTGGTGTTCGGTTCGGCGGTCAAGGGGGCATTACGGACTCTGGCTCATGAGCAGAAAGCGCCCTGGCTGCTTTCGGTGTTCGGTCCAGAAACGAGTAGCGCCCATGAACACGCCGGGGCACTCCTGGTCAGCGATGCCCGACTCTTGCTGTTGCCGGTGCGCTCGCTGACCAGCCATTTCAAATGGGTGACCTGCCCGGCCCTGCTGAGCCGCTTCTGCGCCGATGCCGAGCGGCTGCGGCTAAAAAATGCGGCTTTTCCGATGCCCGACATCAGCGATCCGAATACGGCGCTGGTGCCGGAAGGCGCGGCCAATGCGCTGTTTCTGGAAGAGTTCCGCTTTGTTGCCCGGGTTGCCGACCTGAGCGCCGCGATCGCGGCGCTGGCCCGGCTGATGGGTCGGGAGGACGCCACCGCTGCCCTGCAAAAACAACTGGTGGTGATGCATGACGACCGGTTTAACCATCTGGCGCAATTCGCCACGCCGGTCAATGCCCATGTCTGCCTCGACAACACCACCAAGACGGTAAAGCCCGGCGCGTTGTGGTACGAGGAAAGCCTGCCGCCGGACACCGTGCTTTATGTCGGTCTGTACGCCCAAGCGACGCGGGTCAAGGAGCAGAGCAAGACCGCCGCCGAAGTGCTCGATCATATTACCCATGATCTGTTCGCCCGGCCCTATCTGCAACTGGGCGGTAATGAGACGGTCGGGATGGGTTGGTGCAAAGTGACGATTTGCCGGGGGGAGGGTTGAGTAATGAGCAAAAGTAAGGACAGGAATAAGCCACATCAGGGCAAACAACCCGATCAACAACCCGGTAAGAGTAATTCGCCGGCCTCCACCGCCAGCGTAGTCGCCCGATCCGCGCAAGCGAGCGTTGCTTCCCCTACTCCCCCGTCAGGTGGAAAAACGGCAGCAGTAAAGGCGGAAACGACCATTGCTACTCCCCCTGCCAACGCCACCCTGCAACAGCGCCGGGCGCAGTTTGCGTTGGGGCGGATTCGGGCGCTGGCGGATGCATGGCAAGGCGAGCCGAAGAAACAAAAGGAATTCAACAGCTACGCCAGCGCCATGCCGTTCATGATCCACGCCAACGGCCTGGGGCAGACGGCGGCGTTCTACCGGCGCAAGGGCACGGATCACACTTATTACCAGCTTTACAAACTGTTGGGCGATTGGCTGAGTCAGCCGGATCAACCGTTCGACGGCAAGACGGATCTGCTGGAGGGCATCACCCAATCCGACATGAACGCCTATCTGGCGGCGCAGACCGAGGCGATGCTGTTTCTGGACTGGGTGAAGAAACTGGCCAGCGCGTTTCTGGCCCGTGAAGAGGAGGCCAGTTCATGAACTGGCCTCTTTACCGCTTGGAAACCGAATCGTCATTGGCGACCGACGGCAATCGGGGGCTTTGGTACAACCGCTTTTTCAACCGCTATGCGGCGGACTGGACGATTCCCGATACGGGCAAGACGCAATGGATCAGCGAAAACGCCGGGATCATCGGTCCGCGTGAAGTCCTGCAAGCCCAGGCGCTGCGCCATCTGGCGCTGATCACCGCCCTAGGCGGACGGGGCGCGGTGTTCAAAACCGACTGGCATTTCGCCACCGGTCTCGGCCTGCCCCACCCGGTGGAAAACGGGCTGATCTGGCATCACACCCTCGGCGTTCCCTATCTGGCCGGCAGCGCCGTCAAGGGGCTGGTCCGGGCCTGGGTGGAGGTCTGGGACGAGTCGCTGAATGATGGGGAAAGAGAGCAACGGCTGAGCGACTGGTTCGGGACCACGGAACAGGCTGGAGGCTTCCGGTTCTTCGACGCCCTGCCGGTGGAGCGGGTGATACTGGCCGCCGACGTGATGACTCCGCACTTGGCCAAGTGGTACGAGCAGGGCGGCGCGATTCAGGATTGGCGGCGGGAACCGGACAAAGTGCCGGCCGACTGGCACGCGCCGGTGCCGGTGCCGTTCCTGGTGGTGAAGGAAGCGAAACTGCTGTTCGGCATGGCGCCGCGCCGTCCCGAATTTGCGGAGGAGCTGCCGCAGGTCTTCGCAGCGCTGAAACAGGCGCTGGATTGGCTGGGGGCGGGCGCGAAAACGGCCGTCGGTTATGGGCGGATGGTGGAGGCCGAGGACGCATCGGTAAGCTTGCGAGAGAAAGCGGAGCAAACGGCGACGGCAGCGGAAGAGCGAACCCTGCGTCCAGAACAACGAGCCTTGCGGGCGCTGCGAGGTCGGCTCGAAGTGGATCAAAAGCGCGGCGTCAAGGACGCTGGCGGAGAACTGATCCATCAGACCAACCAGTTGCTCAAGGAGGGGTTGAATTGGCTGGCCCCGGAACGGGAGGAACTGGCGACACTGGCCGAAGCGATCTTCGACTATATCGGCTGGGGCGCCAAAAAATCGGAGCGCCGACAGAAGATCGCGGCGTTGCGAGAGTAAGCCAATCACCCCTGCGGGAGAGGGGAATAGGCGACAAGCTTGCCGGATCGGACAAGGCTACGGCGGTTCGCTACCCTCGGTGGAAATGAGTCAGCCTGTGCTTTATGCGCCTGACGTTTGGGAGATGATGAAATGTTGGAAACAATGCGGGAACTGGCTTTGCTGGAATTGAATCATCGTTGTGGCGAGTGTGGAGCGACCGTAGAGGAAATCCGCGCCCGGCACGGCGAGCACCTTGCTCCCCTGTTGGTAGAGACATCGGAAAAGATTCCCCGCGTCTACCTGGTGCAGGCCCACCCGGATCAACCCGGCGTGGCGCGGATGTGGGCGGAGGACCTCGATGACGCCAAGCGGCGGCGCCTGCCATTCAACAAACCCAGCGGTTCCCAATCACCCGCGCTGGGACCGGTTTTCAAGCGAACCAGTAAGCCCAAGGATAAACCACCCTGCGGCCCTAACCTCAAAATCCAGAATACGACAGCCAAGGAATTCACAGCGCAGGCTGGCAACGGCAAGCTCTGGAGTCGTTATTTTCAGGAAATCTGCGCGATTATGTTCCAGAGTCGGGCACTCAGCTACAGCGATATCGTGCATCCGGTCGGTCTGGATCAACCGGACCCGCATGTGCTGGCCGCCGCGATTCGCCTGATCCCCGAAAAGGAAACGGTATTTCTAAGCGTGGTCGACGCCGCTGGCCGCTGGCCAGGTGACCGGCCTGAATATCAGGCCTATCTGGCTCATGAGTTGGCCAACATCAAATACGTCACCGGCGAAGCTGCCGAACACGGCCCAGCAGAGTGCCCGCTGTGCGGTGCAAGCCAGGTCACGCTGTATCCGAACTTGCGCGGCACCGGAATCAACTTCGCCAATGTGGACCGGTCCGGCGCATTTCCCGGTTTGGATACCGGCGAGGCCTGGAAAGGCTACGGGCTGTGCCTGGACTGCGCCGACCTCTTGTATGTCTTCAAAAATCACCTGCTCGGTCAACTGCTCGGCAAAGTCGCCGGTGATAAGGCGCTGCTGCTGCCAAGCCTGCTCGGCAACCCCAACGGCAAACGCCAGTTTCTCGATGACTGGCGGAAATACCTGCAAAACCTGGGGGACGGCAAGATCGGCTCACACGAAGCGGACCTGATGGAATTCGTGCAAGGCCAGAATGACGCCCAAGTCGTATTACATATTCTCTGGGCAACCTTCGGCCAGGTGGTCGATGAGGTCCGGGGGGTGATCAGCGATATCTTGCCATCACGGCTGCGCGAGTTGGCGAAGCAAAATCAGCGGGCAAATCGCTGGCAACATCCTCTCGCGCCCCGCTACCCCATGGAAGATGCCGGCTTTGATCTGGGCCTGAACATGCTCCTGACCCTCCTTAAACGTCCCGGCGGCCGGAAAGCAGCTAAAGCCAATGAGAGCGGCCGCCTGTTCGCCATCAAGCGGCAACTGGCCGAGGCGCTGTATCACGGCTCGCCGCTGGGTGAGGCGCGGGCCGGCCTGTGGCGCGAAATCCTTACCACTGCACGCTGGTATCTGGATGACATTGCCGAATCCGACAATCCCTGGGTGCTGCTGCTGCACGAGGGCTACAGCGAGAAAGGCGGCAAGCAAATCCGCTATTGGACCCTGGCCGGATGGATGAGGCATCTGGCGCGACTGCTCTATTACCTGGACTCAACCGGAGTGTTACCGATGGACGAACCGACCAATGAAATTTTTGAACCCACCCTGCCAGCGCTCAAGCCCTACTTCGTGCCCGGCGCCGGCATCAACAACCGGGAAAAAGCGTTCACCTTCCTGCTGGGGATTCTGTACGGCAAGGTCTTACAAGTGCAGGCAGCCCGACGCGTGAATGTCGCCTCCAATGCCCTGACCTGGCTCAAGCGGCTGAATCTCGATGGTCGCGATCTACCGGAACTGTACAACAAGGTCCGCGAAAAATTGTTGACTTATGAAGTTGAAGCCAGCGCCGACGTGCGCGCCCTGGTTCAGGACCTGGGCCGACTGGGCGCCGGGGTGGGCGACCGTATCTCGCTCGACAACACCACGACCTGCTATTACCTGCTGCTCGGTCAGTCCGTCACCGTTGAAGTACTGCCTTCCAAGACCAAAAAAGACGAGGACCCGTCATGATCACGCTCTCTTCCCGCCGGGAACTACTGTTTCTTTACGACATCCGCATGGGTAACCCCAACGGCGATCCGGATGAAAACCGCCCGCGCAGCCTGCCCGACGGCCGATTTTATGTTACCGACGTGCGGCTGAAACGCTTTGTCCGCGACTACCTCGCCGCCCAGCGTCAGGAGATTCTGGTCGGCAATATCGAGGGCCGTACCACCAACCTGACCGGACGGGTCGCTCACTATCTGGACAAGATCGGCAAGGCCAAGGCTAACGGCGAGGAACTGGTCAACATCCTGCTGGACGCTTTCATCGATGCCCGCTGGTTCGGCTCTTCGCTGGCCTTCAAGAAGCAGGAAGAGTGGGAACCCAAGCCGCTGCCCAAAACCCTGACCGGAGCGGTGCAGTTCAATATGGGCGAAGTACTGCACGAGGCCGAGGAAATCCAGATTCAGGGCACCTCGGTCTTTGCCAGCCTTGAAGATAATAAACAGGGAACTTTTACCAACTACGCCGCGCTGCGTTACGCCCTGATCGCCTTCCACGGGGTCGCCAACGAGCATTCCGCGAAAAAATCGCGCATGAGCGACGCCGATTATGACGTCCTGCTGCGGGCGCTATGGAATGGTGTACGTTCCGCCGGCAACACCCGGACCAAAATCGGTCAGGTGCCGCGGCTGTTGCTGTCGGTGGAATACCAACCGGGCGAGGAATTCCAGTTTGGCAACCTGATGGATTACGTCAAGTTGCAAGCCGTCGGCGGTAGACCGGAACGGGCTTGGGCGTCGCCGGATGATTATCGGCTGGATCTGTCCCGCTTGTTGGAGCGGATCAGCATCCAGCAGGCGCGCATCGCCCAAGTGCGCTACGAACTGTCGCCGGACATCGGTTTTGCTGGCCCCGGCATTCCCGCCGGCTGGCGACCGCTGGGCTTCGACCAGCCCGTGTGAACGCGAACATGGATGTTCTCAGCTTTCGCTGGTCGGCCAAATACGGCCACTTCCTGCGCGCCGAGGCCAACGTCAACGCTCTCACCTACCCCGCTCCGCCGCGAACGGTGATGCTGGGACTGCTGGCGGCGATTCTGGGCCTGGAGAAAGACGCCCTGGCGACCGAACTGGCGGATGCCAAAGTGGCGGTGAGCGGCCCGATCCCCACCCGATTCTGGCACCGGGTCAAGCTGCGCAAGGACCCACCCACGGCGTTGCCCTGGGAAGTCAAGCGCAATCAGCGGGGCGCGGAAAATCCGGCCCCCGAAAAAGCGACGCTGCTCAATCAGGAATGGCTACTGCAACCGGATTTCCGGGTACATCTGGCTTTGCCGGAACAGCCGGGGCGGTTCGCCGAACTGGTCGAGCGGATTCGGGAGCGGCGCTGGCATTTCACCCCATGCATGGGCCTGTCAGAATTGCTCTGCGAGGTCGAGTTTATCGCCTGCCAGACCGCCACCTCGCTGCCGGAGGGGCAACATCAGGTTCAGGGTCTTTGCCCCGCCGGCGAGGCGCGACTGGTGGCGGCCGACGGTCTTGGCGTTCACCTGCTGCGCCTGCCGCATAGCGTCAGCGCCGACCGGGTGTTCCGCCATGTTCCCTATTATCTGGAACATCGTGGCCGGCCGTTCCCGGTGCAAACCGCGACCGCCTGGCAGGCCGGCGACTGGACGGGACTATTCCTGTGAGCGATGACCCTCTGCTTTCCCACTACCAGCCGACCCTGCAACTGCGGCAACACCTGGCGCAGGTGCGTGCGGCCGCAGACTTTCTGCTGGCCGGGCATTCCGCCCGAACCCGCGAACGACGTCCGGAAACTGCGTCGCTGCTGAATGCAGTGGTGCGCGGACACGATCTCGGGAAGGGCAGTCCGGCCTTTCAACGCTATATCTGCAACCCGCCCAAATACCGCGGTGACGCCCATGCCAAGGAACACTCGGCGCTGTCGGCGGCGCTGGCCACGCTCTGGGCCAGGACTCAAGGCTGGGAGCCCTTACCGACCCTGGCCCTGGCCCAGATCATCGCCGGCCACCATGCCGGCTTCGCCACCCTGGATTATCTGGAGAATCGCCTGCGGCTGGAGGAAGACGACCTGTTGCTGGAACAGTGGGCTGGCCTGGAACGGCGCGCACTGGAACAGGCCACCGGGCTGGCGCTGGCGGGAACCGATGGCGAATTCGAGGACGCCCGGCGCTGGCTGTTTCGGCGGCAACAGGTGGAGGAACGCCTGCAGGCCCTGCCGCTAGCCGAGGCGGTAGGCTTCCGGCTGTGGACGCAGTTTTTATTCTCGGTGCTGCTGGAAGCCGACAAGGCATTTCTGGCGCTGCGCGAGGAAAAGCTGCGGCGGTATTTTCAGCAACCGCGCCCGGTCCTGCACGCAGAGTGCGTCGATGCGCGGCTGGCGGCGTTGCCGGAAACCCCGCTGAATGGCTTGCGGAATCGGTTGCGGGAACGCATCGCCGCCGGCGCCCACCATCAGCACCCGTGTTGCAAGCTGACCTTGCCCACGGGGACCGGCAAAACCCTGCTGGCCGCCACCTGGGCCTTGCGGCAGCGGGCGGCGGCGGAAGGACCGCCACCCCGCATCATTATCGCCTTGCCGTTTCTTTCCATCATCGATCAGACCGATCAGGAATACCGACAATTGCTGGGACTCGATACCGCCAGCCGGGCGCAGTCGGACCGCCTGCTGGCCAGCCACTCGCTGTCGCAGCGGGAATATGAACTGGAAGGCGAATCACTGGGCCAGTCATACACCCGGTTTTATCTGGATACCTGGCGGGCCGAGGTGATCGTCACCACCTTCGATCAATTATTGCTGGCGCTGATTTCGCCACAGCCACGCCACCAGATGCGCTTTCACAGCTTGATGGATGCGCTGATCATTCTGGACGAAGTACAGACTCTGCCCTGCCGGCTGTGGGATGTCGTGGATCAGGCGCTGCGGGGTCTGACCGTAGAGGGAAACAGTCGGGTGTTGCTGATGTCGGCGACACAACCAGCACTGCTGACCGGCGCGCGGGAACTGGCCGGCGATGAATCGGACGTGGCTGAAATCTTTGCGGCTTTCCAGCGTTACCGGTTGGTCTTCCGACATCGCCAGTTGCAAAGTCTGGACGACTTTATCGCCGATCTACTGCCCCGGCTGCTGGGCTGGCGCAAACAGGACAAGCGGGTATTGATTACCCTGAATACCCGAGCGACCGCCAAAGCCGTGTGGGAAGCCGTGGTCGAGCAGTTGCCGGAGATCCCGGTATGGCTGATCAGCGCCGATGTGACGCCTCGCGATCGGATGGGCAAGATCAAAGCGATTAAAACCGGGCAACCGTGCATCGTCATCTCGACTCAAACCGTCGAGGCAGGTGTCGATATCGACATGGATGTGGTGATCCGCGATTTCGCGCCCTTGGATGCCCTGATCCAAATAGCCGGGCGCTGTAACCGGAATAACCGGCAGGGGACGCACGGCGGGCGGGTCGAAGTGGTTTCTCTGCGTAATGATCGGGATCGGGAGTATGCCGCCATGATCTACGATCCCGTGCTCCTGGACATCACCCGCGAGACGCTGGCGGAGGTGCCTGAAACCGTCGGGGAAGAGTCGGTACTGGCCTTGAGCCGACACTATTTTGACTTGGTCAAGGCGCGCAAAAACACGGGAGCGGACTTGACCGAAGCCTTTGCGCGCTGGAGTGCGATGCCGGATATCCATACTTTATTGCGGGGTGGCGCCGAACAGATCGCGTTTCTGGTGTTGGAGGAAGAGGAAGACCCCTTACGCGACCGATTGCAGGCCGGGCTGGCGGTGGCCGATCGGTGGGAGCGGCGCGAAGCATTGCGGGTGCTGGCTGGAGAAGTGCAGCAGCGCACGGTCAGCGTCTACGCCCGGCGCGGCTTTCACCCAGAGGACTACGCGGAACCCCTGGGGCCGTTCTGGATGCTTCGCCCAGGTTATTACCGTTCCGAGAGCGGTTTGGATTTGCGCCTCGACGAGGAGGACCCCGCAACATGCATCTTTTAACCAAAGTCCCCCGCGCCCAGGTGGCGCTGCGCTGGGATCGCGAGTTGACGGGTGGCGCGGAGGTGCGGACCAGGCAATTGCGCGGGACGCTGGCCGAGGCGTTCAGCGCCGACGATCTGTTCCATCAGCATGACGCGAACGGTAAATTGTTGTATCGATATCCACTGGTGCAATACCGCTGGCAGGCGGGCCAAGGGCTGGTGGTCGGCTGGGGGGAAGCGGCAAGCCGGCTGCTGGCGCTGCCGTGGCTGGATTTGGCTTTGCAACTGGGCGAGGAGTCGGTCACGGTCGGCGATGCGGCCATGACCCTGCACTACGAGCCGTTTGGCGTCAGCGAGCAGTTACTGCACTATCAGTTGGTCTCCCCCGTTTTGCTGTTCAAATCGGAAAACTACCGGCGCTATCAGAACTTGGATGAGCGCGGCCAGAGGGCCGAACGGGATCGACTGCTGCGCTCGAATCTGCTGATGGCCATGCGGGGGCTTGGTGTGGAATTTCCAGAGCGGCTCTATGCGGCGTTTACCCGACCCCGGCGATGGAACTGTCATTACAAGGGTCAGGAAATGGCCGGCATCGGGGGCGAGCTGGTGACCAACGCCATGCTGCCCGAGGGTCTGGCCATCGGCCATGCGGTCAGTCACGGCTTTGGCTGGCTGACGGCGGCGTAAGGATCGCGCCGTCGCCGTTCGCTCTTTAACAATTCAGTCTGGTTTTATTTCCACCGGGAGTATGAAGATGGATCTGATTCTGACGAGTTATGGAACCTACCTGCATCGCCAAGGCGAAATGTTCGTGGTGAAGGTCAAGGAGCAGAAACAGGAGGTTTCTTCGCGCAAAGTGCGCTCCATAGCGATCACCACCGGTGCCAGTCTGTCCACCGACGCCATTCAACTGGCCATGGAGAAGAATATCGACATCGTGTTTCTCGACGAGGTCGGGCATCCGTATGGGCGGGTGTGGCATGGCCGGCCAGGGTCCACGACGGCGATCCGGCGCGAGCAGCTGCGGCTGGCGGATACGGAAAAAGGATTGCGGTTGGCACTGGAGTGGTTGCTGCGCAAGTTCGATAATCAGGTGGAGTTCCTGCGGGAGGCCCGGCAGCGGCGCAGCCGGTTGTCGGCGGCGCTGACCGAAAAGATCGACGCGCTGCTGGAATTGCGCCAGGCGCTGGCGGGCGTCAGCGGGGAACTGGATGCGGTGCGCGGAACGATCATGGGCTTTGAGGGTCGGGCCGGCCGGACCTATTGGGAGGCGGTCAATCTGTTGCTGCCGGAGAATTTCCAGTTCGAGGCCCGCTCGCGCAATCCGGCCAAGGACGAATTCAATTGCCTGCTGAATTACAGCTACGGCGTGCTGTACGGGACCGTGGAGCGCGCCTGCATTCTGGCGGGACTCGATCCTTACGTAGGATTTATCCATACCGATCACTATCAGAAAAAATCGCTGGTCTTCGATCTGATCGAGTGCTATCGGGTGTGGGCGGATGAAACCGTGGTCGGACTGTTCGCGGCGCGCAAGGTGAAGCAGGAAATGTTCGACAAACTTCAAAATGGGCTGAAACTGAACAAGGCGGGAAAAGCGGTTTTGATGGAACAGTTCGGTGCTTATCTCGACGAGGGAATCCGCTATCGGAACCGCAATATCAAGCGGCGGGATACGGTGCAACTGGATTGTCACCGGCTGGGGAACGAGTGGATTGGGAGATCGAGCGATGAAGACGACCGAGACGCTAGTGTGGATTCTGTATGATATCGTCGAGAACAAACCACGTACCAAAATCGCGAGGCTGTGCAAGGAGGCAGGACTGTATCGGGTGCAGAAGTCGGTGTTTCTGGGAACGATCGAACGCAACCGGCTGGATGAATTGCGGCTAGCCATCGAGGAGTGGTCTGACGACCAAGTGGATTCGGTGTACATCTTTCCAATGTGCGAGCCGGATTTCAAAAAGGTCATTTTGATGGGGCAGGCATTCGATAAAAAAATGGTCACGGACGAAGTGCGGGCGTTATTCATATGAACGGGTGGCACTCGGATACCGAACGCACACCGATGATCACTCCTTCTGATGTGTTGGAGCATGTCTATTGTCCGCGCTTTACTTGGTTCCTGAACGTCCAGAATATTCCCCAGCACGAGGAAACGCGTTTCAAGGTACTGAAGGGACGAGAGATGCATCGACGGCGGTCGACCGAGAATCGGGATTATCTGCGTCGGAAAATCGGGGCGGTAAAGCGGGAAATTGATGTGTATCTGGCATCCCCCTCCTTGCGACTGCGAGGAATCGTCGATGAGGTGTTGTGGCTGAAGGATGGAACCATGGCGCCACTTGACTATAAATACACGGAAGCGCGGGATACGGCATTCAAAACCCATGAAACCCAGATTATAATGTATGCGATGCTGATTCAGGCTGTATATCAACAGCCGGTGACAAGGGGATTTGTGGCCTATGTTAGGGATAGCAATCAGTTGGTTCAGGTATCTGTAACCGAGGAAAGCATGACTAAGGTTGGTTTGCTCGTCACTCAAATTTTCGACATAATTTTGATGGGTCGGTTGCCACGACGCACATCCTACCGAATCCGCTGTGAGGACTGTTGCTACAAAAATATTTGCGTCTAGCCGCTATTTTCATATAAGATAATGATTTATAATAATAATTATATTATTTTTCGATGCAAAGCTTGGCGAAAAAACCCAGAACCAGGGCTAAACCTCGTGTTAAAAATGCTGAAAACGACTCAGATCAGGAGAGCTTATGTGATTGATATGCGAAAAATTATCGCCAAAGTGCGGCCAAAATGGCTAATCCAAGACAACAAGGATTGAAACCTTGCTGTCGCTCGCGCTCAATAACTTAGGCAATAAGCCAAAATGGCTAATCCAAGACAACAAGGATTGAAACTCTAAAAGGATAGGGTCGTTTGCCTACTCTTATATGCCAAAATGGCTAATCCAAGACAACAAGGATTGAAACTCGTAGACCCTCGGCAGCAGCCCGGTCAACGGATCGGCCAAAATGGCTAATCCAAGACAACAAGGATTGAAACGTAAAATAGGGTTGTTGTACTCAACAGGTTGCCCGGCCAAAATGGCTAATCCAAGACAACAAGGATTGAAACCCTTCCACTGGCCGCCTTTGACTTGCGCGTGGACCGGCCAAAATGGCTAATCCAAGACAACAAGGATTGAAACAGAAACACCCCGTCGAGGTTCTTGCGGGCGGTGCCGGGCCAAAATGGCTAATCCAAGACAACAAGGATTGAAACTAGATGGCGAAGATGCCGCCGCAGGGCGGGCCTTCGGCCAAAATGGCTAATCCAAGACAACAAGGATTGAAACCGCGGATTGCCGACACGGGCGCTCGGCAACTCCCGGCCAAAATGGCTAATCCAAGACAACAAGGATTGAAACCCATTTCTCCCCAGCCAAGCGTCGCCCGATATTCGAGCCAAAATGGCTAATCCAAGACAACAAGGATTGAAACCCAATCAACGGAAATAACCCCATGACCACCCCAGCGCCAAAATGGCTAATCCAAGACAACAAGGATTGAAACAAAAGCCCCCTGCCCAAGACAGGGGGAACACCATCACGCCAAAATGGCTAATCCAAGACAACAAGGATTGAAACCCTATCCGCGAGGACGGCATCCGGTCTCGTTTCCGGTGCCAAAATGGCTAATCCAAGACAACAAGGATTGAAACCACGGCCGGCAAATCGCCTTCTTCGCAGTAGTAATCGCCAAAATGGCTAATCCAAGACAACAAGGATTGAAACCCCTCTAGGTTTCGCTCCTATGGGGGGATGGCCCTGCCAAAATGGCTAATCCAAGACAACAAGGATTGAAACAGCTTGGGACCACGCCAGCCGATTCGATCACGCTGGCCAAAATGGCTAATCCAAGACAACAAGGATTGAAACATGGGTAAGATTGGTTTAGATACGGGGTAGAATGGGGCCAAAATGGCTAATCCAAGACAACAAGGATTGAAACACGGGCAGGCGAAAATCGGCGGGGCGAGTTTTCCAGGGCCAAAATGGCTAATCCAAGACAACAAGGATTGAAACCCGGATGGGAACCGGGCGACCGGGCGCGCGTGGAATGGCCAAAATGGCTAATCCAAGACAACAAGGATTGAAACGGAAAATGTCGCTAATCACATTTTCTAGTTCATCTAGCCAAAATGGCTAATCCAAGACAACAAGGATTGAAACTAATATTAATCGTGAGGCGGCATGGGGCCGCTGGGAGGCCAAAATGGCTAATCCAAGACAACAAGGATTGAAACTACGGAGGGCGTTGGGGTTCATTCTACCTCCTATCGGGCCAAAATGGCTAATCCAAGACAACAAGGATTGAAACCCTACGGCTGCGCCCTAATGGCTATCACGGTCTACAGGCCAAAATGGCTAATCCAAGACAACAAGGATTGAAACCAGAAAGAGGGCCATCGGCGCATTCGGCGGTCAGGGCCAAAATGGCTAATCCAAGACAACAAGGATTGAAACCTATTAGGCTAAAAGCAGCCGAGCAGGTTATCGCGGCCAAAATGGCTAATCCAAGACAACAAGGATTGAAACAACTGGCCTTCAAATTCAATGGATTGCGCTTAACCGGCCAAAATGGCTAATCCAAGACAACAAGGATTGAAACCAGAAAGAGGGCCATCGGCGCATTCGGCGGTCAGGAGGCCAAAATGGCTAATCCAAGACAACAAGGATTGAAACTATCTGGCTGGCGTCGAGCTGGCCGGACACTTCGGTGGCCAAAATGGCTAATCCAAGACAACAAGGATTGAAACTAGATGCAGAGCACGCCGCTCTGGATCAGGCTGTCGGGCCAAAATGGCTAATCCAAGACAACAAGGATTGAAACTTTCTCCATACCAGCCTTGTATCGCAAGCATACCCCGCCAAAATGGCTAATCCAAGACAACAAGGATTGAAACACTTGCATTCAACACCTCGCCTGCCATTGCCACTGGCCAAAATGGCTAATCCAAGACAACAAGGATTGAAACCTATTTAGGCCAACTTTTTATAAAGGTTGGCAATCCGGCCAAAATGGCTAATCCAAGACAACAAGGATTGAAACTTTTGCATTGCAAAAAATCCTGCAAGCAGTCGGAAAGCCAAAATGGCTAATCCAAGACAACAAGGATTGAAACTGTTTGGGGAGCAGGGTTAATAGAGTTTTTTGATGGCCAAAATGGCTAATCCAAGACAACAAGGATTGAAACATGATTTGGGCCATGCCAGGATTTTAGCAGGCGATGACAGGAAGCCAAAATGGCTAATCCAAGACAACAAGGATTGAAACCAAGAAAAAAACAAGGGGTGTATATAGTGCAAATATGCCAAAATGGCTAATCCAAGACAACAAGGATTGAAACCTACATGCGAGTCCGCGCCAATATCCCACACCACCGTGCCAAAATGGCTAATCCAAGACAACAAGGATTGAAACGTCTCCTCGTAGATGTGCCCACCTTCCAGGGTCGCGGCCAAAATGGCTAATCCAAGACAACAAGGATTGAAACAAATCGGCGTCCCACTGTACTTTGGGACTGTTAAGGGCCAAAATGGCTAATCCAAGACAACAAGGATTGAAACGACTTCCAACTCACGTTTCGATTTTGCGATTTCTACGAGCCAAAATGGCTAATCCAAGACAACAAGGATTGAAACTGTAGTTGGTTGCGCCGTTGGGAAAGGTTCCAATTTGCCAAAATGGCTAATCCAAGACAACAAGGATTGAAACTATTATCGCGTATTTATGAAGTCAATCGGTATTTTGCCAAAATGGCTAATCCAAGACAACAAGGATTGAAACATTTTCGCCCCGGCCGATGGCCATCGCTCGAACACGGCCAAAATGGCTAATCCAAGACAACAAGGATTGAAACAGAGTTATATCGAGGATGAAGCAGGGGATTGGGCGGCCAAAATGGCTAATCCAAGACAACAAGGATTGAAACTAAAGTTCCATCGCCATTTGCTTGCCTAGCTCCTGCGGCCAAAATGGCTAATCCAAGACAACAAGGATTGAAACTTCAAAGTCGTTCCTCTTCTATAGTCGATTTTTCGAGTCAAAATGGCTAATCCAAGACAACAAGGATTGAAACAGGTAGCGCGCCACGGCGGGCGCGTCCTCGTTGGAGCCATGAACATTGCCCCACTACATCTTGTGGCCTCCACGGGAAAGCTCATTGAACTAATTTTTATTGATGTTCCAATTTGAAATGCGGTCTGTTTGAATGTGATTCATCAGTTAGGGTTGTTGAGGGCGCTCCTTGTTTTCTTGAGTGGCTCTAAGCGATTGCTTTTATCTATTTTTCAACCGCCGATTCATTTGCGACGCTCGCCGCGATGCGGCGGCGACCGATCGACGGCCATTTCATGAATCGGCGCGCGGTCATCGCGCAATCCGCTCGCCAACCGGGCCGGGCGGTTTCAGGTTTTTGGGCGGTGGCGAAGCCCCTCGAATACCGGTCCAAATTAACCGGCCCAGCCCAGCCCTTTGAACATGGTGATAAGCAGTTTAATCTAAAAAGGTTTTCTGCGACCTCCGGATGCCCTACCGTGATCCTTGACACCCTCTTCCAGCGGTTTATCGAGAACGCCCCGTTGCCGGTGATGGTGCGTGCCCTGCTCGAGCGCACCTTCCATCCCGAGCGGCTGGACGCTTGGTTCGAGCAAACCGCCGACGCACAGTACACCCGAGAGCTGCTGTTCTCGACCTTGTTTGAACTGATGGGTCAGGTGGTGTGCGGCGTGCGCCGGTCGGTTCACGATGCCTGCCAGGCGGCCGAACACGTCGCCACCTCGGTGGGGGCCGTGTATCGGAAACTGGCGCGGATCGAGCCGACCACGGTGACGGAGTTGGCGCGTTACTCGGCCCAGGAAAGCCGGGCGGTGATGGGCGCCTTGGAGTCTCTCCGACCGTCGCCGATCCCCGGTTACGCGGTCAAGATCCTGGACGGCAATGCCTTGGCCGCCACCGAGCATCGGTCGAAAGCGTTGCGTCCGCTGCGGGCCGGCGCCCTGCCGGGCAAAGCGGTAGTGGTCTATGAGCCCGCACGCAACCTGATGGTGGACCTGTTTCCCGGCGAGGACGGCCATGCCCAGGAGCGCTCTCTGTTGCCGGCCGTGGTGGAAACGGTCCGGCGGGGCGAGGTGTGGGTCGGGGATCGCAACTTCTGTGTCGCCGATTTTCTGGTCGGCATCGCGGCGCGCGGGGCCTGTTTCGTCATTCGAGAGCACGAGCAGGTGCGGTTTGCGCCTCAGGAAGTGATGGGCGACTGCGGACGGGTCGAGACCGGCACGGTCGCCGAGCAGCGGGTGATGCTCAACCGCGCCGGGCAGGCCACCCTAGCGGTGCGCCGAATTGCGGTACGCTTGGACCAGCCCACTCGCGATGGCGACACCACCCTGTATATCCTGACGAACCTACCCCCCGAGGCCGCCCCAGCAACCGGGGTGGCACGAGTCTATCGGGGGCGCTGGCGACTGGAGACCGCGTTCCACATTCTGGCCACGGCCTTGACCGGCGAGATCGATACCCTGGCCTACCCCAAGGCCGCCTTGTTTGGCTTCGCCGTTGCGGTGGTGACCTACACACCGCCAAGGCGGCCCTAGCCCAGGTGCATGGCGCCAACGCCATCGAGCGGGAGTTCTCCGACTATTCCTTGGCCGCCGAACTGGACGCCGTGGCCGCCGGAATGGCCGTGGCGTTGCCGGCCCAAGATTGGCGGGTGTTTCGCACCCTCCCCTTGATCGAATTCGTGGCGTTCCTCCTCAGCCTCGCCCAGAACACGCGCTTGGCGCGGTTCAAGAAGCATCCACGGGGTCCGAAAAAGCCTCCGCCAACCCGTTGCTATGATCCCAAACACCCCCATGTCTCCACCGCTCGACTCATCGCCGCTCGACAGTAAACACCATGTTCAAAGGGCTGCCGGCCCAGCCCTCTGTCTGGCGACCAAAATGGCCCGCGCACGACGGAGCCAACCCAACTAATTTCCTAAAAATCAAATATGCAGATAACGGTACGGTTAATGCTTATTCAATTTTCAAACGCTCGAGCGACGATGGCGCGGAAGCCGCCGTGCGACGGGCCGACGCGTGAATTCAGCCCAAAGGTGGTGCGTTATGCCGGTTTTTGCGTCGGAAAGCACGTCGGAGACCGCCGGCGGCGGCCGTGAAACGTCCCGGCGTCGGGAAAGGTCGAGTACAGCCAACATGAACAGAAGCCCGTTGCCGCAGTATCTCGCTCTTCTATCCGTTTTGTTGCTGGGGGCCTGCTTCCAGAAATTCGAGGCGGTGCGCGCCGTCGAGACAGAGCGAGGGATCGCCTTCGAGGCGCCGGTTATCGCGGCGGGATCGCGGGAAGGTCAAGTTTTCGAGTTGCTGGATTTCACGGTCGTGAAACGCGATTGCGAGCGGGATTGCACGATGTGGTTCATCGTGCGCGAGGCCGACCCCGCGAATGGCGGGCAGCTTGAGGCGGGGCGGATTTATTACGGTCTCGCCCCGGGGGGGATGGCCGTCAGGACTCCGGCCAAAACGCTCGGGCCGGGGAGCTATTCGTTGTCCGCCACCGTGCAGCAGCGCGACGCATCCGGTCGGTTCCTCAAGTCGCTGTCGTTGGACGGCGCGCTATCCATCCGCCGAGACGAACCCGCAACCCCGCGGGCGAGCCGCGACGTTCAGACAGGAGCAAAACGATGAGCGATAGATCGTTGACTGAAGGCGAGATCAAGCTCGCCAAGCCGATTTTCAAAGACTCGATAGACTATTCCGCCGTCAGGGTTCACGATGGAAAATACATTTTCTTCCAGCCCGGCAACAGCGGGATGACGCCGAACGGCGAGATTTACGTCGACGGCATTTACAGCGCCGACTATTCGGGGGAAAGCCCGCAGCGCCAAGCGTTCTTCATCCACGAGATGACGCATGTCTGGCAGTATCAAAACGGAATATTGACCGCTGGCGTGGTCGGGTCGGCGATCCTGGAGATCATCGGGCGGCTGGGGGATTACGATTCCGCCTATCCCTACGTGCTCGATTCGGCGAAGGATCTCACCGACTACAACCTGGAGCAGCAAGCGTCCATCGTCGAGGACTACTTTCGAATCACCAAACTGGGGCTGCTGCCGCGCCGCGCGCAGTTGCCGTATTCGAGAGTGTGCACGCCGAACCCGCCGGGCACGCCGACGCGCCAGTTGTACGAGACCGTGTTGCGCAAGTTTTTGCAAGACCCGGCTTACGGCCACAAGCGCTATCAGCGGGTGTGCGCGCCCGGCCGTTGAGGGGCTTGGCGCAAGGGGATGGCGCTCGGGCCGACGCGCTGGACCGTGTGCCCGCTGGTCTACCTGCAGCGCGGGCCGGCCTTCTACCTGCTCTGCACCATCGACGACTACGCCGACGTGCGGCAGTTGGCGCTGCACCGGATGCTGTCGGCCACCGCGCTGGACGCCAAGGCCCGCCGGCCGGCCGGGTTCGACGCGGATCGGGAAGTGGAGCGCGGCCAGGGCATGGGCGGCGGCGGCGAACCGATCCGCTTGGTCGCCCGATTCTGGAAGCGGGCCGGCTTACACCTGCTGGAAACTCGGCTGTCGGCCGATCAGGTGGTGGAGGACGCAGGCGAGGAGCATTTCCGCCTGACCGCCACCGTCAACGACACCGAGCGACTGCGCTGGTGGCTGCTGTCGTTCGGCTCCAAGCTGGAGGTGCTGGCGCCGGCCGGCTTGCGCGAGGCGATGGCCCACAACGCCTACTGGATGAACCGGCTGTACGCCAGCCCGGACCGGCCGGCCGATCCGGCCGGCGGCTGAACGCCGCCGGAACGCGCTTCGTCGCAGGCCAAGGCATCGCGCCCGACGAGCGGGCGGCGCGGTATCGCCGGGGGCCGTCGTAACGGTCGCCGACCTCGCCGCTCGTCAGGCCGGGCCGCCGTGCCGCTCCCGCCACCGCGCCAGCGCCGCCTCGTGGCGACGCTGGGCCTCGCGATAGTGGTCCCACATGCACATCTCGCAGCCGCGCTCGCAGCACTCGCCCTCGACCGGCGGCTTCGGCGGAAGCGGCGGCGGCACCCTGTCGGGCGAAGTCTTCGGCGCGGCGCCCATCGCCGCCCGCGAGTCGTTATCGGCCATTCAAGCTCCTCCTCACCGTTCGCTCAGAAGCCGTTTGGGAATTCGGGTCTTACGAGTTAGCGCAGCGGCGTTTGGACAGACAGGAGACAAAAAAAGCGGAAGAAGCGCTATCCGAGCAACCCGAGCGACGGGGTTCGTCGGTCCCCGGCCGCAGGCGCTGGCCCGAGGTCGGGGCGATTTCCGCCGCTTCCCAACCCGACACGTCGTGCAGCCGCCGTGCTGGGTGCGAATCCCCTGGCCGTACAGCCAACGATCGCGCGCCGGCCGGGCGTCCGCGATCCCGGCCAGGGGAAGGCGCTCGCGGATCGGGCCGACGCCGAAGCGAACGCGCGGATGGGTGGCGTCGATCTCGACGGTCGGGGCGTGGAACGCGGCCACGCCCATCGCGATCGGCCCGCCCACCGCGACCCATCGACCCCTGGCGTATTCTAACCGCGCGACGAGAGCAGCCAAGCGTCGAGCAACGGCCCATAGCCGGTGACGGTCATGGGATTGATCGACCGGAGAATGGCCACGAGTTGCCGGACACTTCCGGGCCGGCGAACCCAGGCGTCGAGAAGAGGGCCATACGCGCCGCCGGTGAGGGGATCGATGCCCTTGAGCACCTGGACCAGCGCCGCGCCCGTCGCCGCCGTTTGCAACCACGCATCGAGCAGCGGGCCATACGCGCCGCTGGTGAGGGGATTGATGAGTTTGAGAATCGAGACGAGCTCCCCTTTTTTCGCCGGCGAGAGCCGATCGAAAGGCGCATCCGGCGGTTTCTTGAGGTTCCGTAGCGGCGTCAGATAGGCCGGCGGTTGCACCGGGAACGGCGCGACCACCACGATCACGGCGCGATAATAGCCGTCGTCGTCGCGAGTCCCGCCACCGGAAATCGACTCGCCGTAGCCGGCGATTTCCAGGTTCCGCAAACTCTTTTGCATCTGCTGTTCGATAAAGTCTCCCACCGCTCGCGCGCGGTCGAGGGCGAGCCGCTCGTTGTGATGGGCGCCGCCCAGGCGGCTGGCGATACCGGCGAGGCGGACGTGGCTCTCCGGCGCGGCTCGCAAGGCCGGAACGACACGGCCGGCGATCCAGCGCTGGTGCGACAACAGGAGCCGACTGCCGTTCGTGGCGAAGTTGCACAGCCGGGCGTTCTCGCCCAGCGCCAGTCCCGGGGGGTTGGGTTCGATGTCTCGGGCCATGGTGGACCGCTTTTCGGTGGGGTGGGTGGCGCCTTCTCGGGTCGGGAGAAGGCGGGCGAAGTCCGCGAGAATCGGCGTCGCGTCGAATCGATGCCGCCCCGTGCCCGATCGGGCATGGTCGGGCGTCTCCCGGATCGAGGGTCGCGCGATAGTTTGCTACAGTGTAGCCCTTTCGGCCCGACCGGACCTCGCCCATGGCCCGGCGCTCCACCCGCTCGACCCGCTCCCGCGCCTCGGCTCGCCCGCCCAAAACCCTGACCGGCCTCCTGGCGACCCTCGCCCTGGCCGCGCTCGCGGCCAGGGCGTCAAAACCGGCCGGTTCCACGGGAAACCCGCCACCCCGCCGACGGAACGCCCGACGGCCACGCGGAGTACACCCCCGCCCGGCAACTTGCCCCATACCCCGAGCACCTTCACCGCCGCCAAGAAAGCGCTCTACGATCGGGTCTACTTCGATCGCCGCGTGACGTTTTATTGCGGCTGTGCGTACAGCCCCGACCGGCAAATCGACCTGGCCAGTTGCGGGTTGCAGGCCTTGGCCGACAAGCCCAGGGCGCAACGGATCGAAGCCGAGCACGTTTTCCCGGCGGCGATGTTCGGGAATTTCCGCCCCTGCTGGCGCAGTCCCGGCGACTTTCCCGAGTGCGTCAAGGGCAGCGGCAAGACCGTCTCGGGCCGGGAGTGTTGCCAGAAGGTCGATCCCGTGTTCGAGGCCGCCCACAACGACCTGTTCAACTTGGCGCCGGCGGTGGGCGAGGTCAACGGGAAGCGCAGCGACTTCAACTGGGGCATGATTCCCGGCGAGAAACGGGAGTTCGGGACCTGCGATTTCGAGGTGGATTCGTCCATCCGCCGGGTGGAACCGCCAGAGACCGTTCAGGGCGATATTGCCCGCGTCATGTTCTATATGGCCGACACTTACGGTTTTAATTTGTCGCGGCAAGATCAGCAGCTTTATACGGCCTGGTCGCGGCAGGACCCGCCCGATGCGTGGGAAGTGGAGCGCAACCGCCGCATCCAAGCGATTCAGGGCAAGGACAACAAATTCGTCACGCAGTATGTCGCGCTGTTCGGCAAGGCCGCCACCACGCCCGCCGCGCCGGCGCCGGCGGTTCCCATGGCAACCGCTCCCGCCGCTCCGGTTCCCGCCGCGCCCGTCCCGGCCACTCCGGCGGTCACGGCGCCCGCCACCGCGAATCCGACCGGCTGGACCGGCGGCGGCAAGACCACTTGCGGGCAGATGTCCGGTTGCGACGAGGCGAAACTCTACCTGACGCGATGCGGGTTGAAGGGACTCGATAGGGACGGCGACGGCGTGCCGTGCGCGGCGCCGTGCCGTTAGGTCGCGTTCGCGAGTCCCATCGATGGCCCGATAAGCCGGGGTTCATCGCGGTTTCGGGGGCAGTTCTTCAAAGGCGGGTAGTGCGCCCGGCTCCCGATACCAAACCGCACGCGAGCCAAAGAAAATATTTTGGAAGGGCCGGATTTCCGGGTCTCCCTCCAGCGAACCCGCCGGGACGACGACCGCACGGCCACTCTTTCCCAGCCACGGCAAAGATGATCCGCAATGCTTGCAAAAAGACGTGGCAAAGTGCTTGGCGTCCTCGATTCATACCGGCCCACAAACTCCTCGCCGCCGGTCCACCGAAAATCGGCGGGAGACACCAATAAATTGGCCGCGAACGCACTGCCCGTAAACTTCCGGCAGCGCGAGCAATGACAGTACTGAAAGATGCCCAAATGGCCCTCGATGGCGTAACTCACTTTTTTACAGAGACAACGGCCGCTGACCGGGCACTGAGACATGGAGGCTCCTCAAAGGGATAAAGGGGCGATGAGTCGCGTTGAACAGTGGAATTTTCGGGCAAAAAAACGGTAACCATCCTCCGATCATCCGGCCGCTACCCCCGATCCAGTACCTCGTTGAGCGATGCAGTCGCGAAACGCGGGTAAGGCCGCACCCGGTGGATCGGGCAGGAAATGGTGAGGGGCTTACCGTTTGGGGCCGCGTAACAGTTGATCCAGATGGAGAGGATACTATGGCTTGGCTTTACCTGATCGTGGCGGGCCTGTTTGAAATCGGCTGGCCGGTCGGCCTGAAGCTGTCCCAGACGCCGGGCCGGCTGGCGTGGGGCGTCATCATCGCCATCGTCTGCATGGCCGCCAGCGGAGCGTTTCTGTGGCTGGCCCAGCGCGACATTCCCATCGGGACCGCCTACGCGGTCTGGACCGGCATCGGCGCGGCGGGAACCTTCCTCGTGGGCGTCCTGTGCTACGGGGATTCCGCCAACGCCTTGCGGCTGGTCTCGGTCGGGCTGATCATCGCCGGCATCATCGGTCTAAAACTGGCGCACGGTGCCGGTTGATGGCCGGTCCCGAAATCATCCCCCCTCCTAGCCCGCTTTCTATCATGCTCCCACCGCCCCCGCCCGTCCTCTTGATTCTCGGCACGGATGCCGCCGGCAAGGATCACGTCGCCGAGTTCCTGATCCGCCGCTGGCGAGCGGCCGGCCATCGCGTCGAGAAGCGCGCCGGCACGTTTTCGGCGCCGGCCGCCGACGCGCGCTCCAGCAGCGAGCGCAAAGGGCGCTGGGGCCGGTTTCGGGAGCGGGCCTTCTTGGGCCTGTTCCCGCTGCTGCGCCCGCTGCTGCCCGCCGTGGCCCGGCTGCTCCTGGCGCGCGACCGGCGCCGCTGCCGGCCGTCGGCCGGCCCGCTGGTGGTGGTCAGCCACACCGCCCTGCGGCTGCTGGCGCTGGTTCTGGGCCGGCGGTGGGAGGGAGCGGACGCCCTCGCCCGCCGCCCGGCTCTGGAGCGCGCCCTGCGCGCGGTGCTGCCGCCCGGCACGACGGTCGTGGTGCTCGACGTCGCCCCCGCCACCCGCCGCCGGCGGATCGCCGCCCGGATCCGATCCGGCACCGTCGATCCTTTCGACCGCTACATGCTCGCCGACCCGGACCGCGCCGAGCGCATCGAGCGCTGTCTGGTGGAGCTGGCGACCCGCTATCTGAATGCGGCCGTGATCGAGAATGACGACCTGGACGACGCGGCGCTCGAACGCGAACTCGCCCGTGCGCTCGGCCAGCCGGCTCCGTCCAGCGCCTCGAATCCCGAGCTGCCGCCATGACCGGCCGACCCCGCTCCTTTCTCTCGCCGTCCGGTCGGCCCGCGCATCGGCCGCCCGCCTCCGGAGCCTCGCGCCATCGGGAATCGGGAAACGGGCAAAGTGTGGCCTTCGCCGCCCGAACCGGCCCGGTTGTCGCGCGACGCGGCAAGAATGCTATTCTCCAGTCGATTGATTCGAGCACGGAACCATGACCGACCACGCCTACCCCACCCCCTGCACCCGCCCGACCCTCGCCGATCTCGACCCGGAGCGCGCCGCCACCGACGTGCTGGTCGCGATGGCGCGCGGCCACCGCGAGGGCCAGGACTACCCCACCCCCGAGCGACTTCCCGGCAACCTGCCCGCCGTGCTGCGCGCCCCGCGCGACGTCCTGCTGGCCGGCGAAATCACCGCCCTGGACGCCGCGTATCGGCTGGCCTCGATCATCGATATAGTCTTTACGCAAATGACAAAAGCGGGTGTGTTCGCCGGCGGGGCTGGCGGGGATGACGTAGCGGATCTCGACTTCGTCGTTGGTGACCACGACCCGATCGACCAGCAGTTCGACCAGCGTGCGTTTTTGCTCGAACGTGGCGTGGGTCAGGCCGGCTTGGACCCGCCGGCAAAATGCGGTGATCGCGGTGGCCGATCCGGCCAGTTCGGCATGGTGATCGACCTGGGCATCGAGTTGCTGGGCTTGGGTGACGAGCGCCCGAATTTTCTCCTCCAGGTCTTGTCGCCGGCGCCGGTATTCGGGCAGGGCGATCACGGCGCCCAGATAGGCTCGGGTCAACCGCTCGATCTGCCCTTCCAGGTGGACTTGGCCCCGGCGCAACTGCTCCCGGCGGGCTCGCAAGTCCTGGGGCAGCCAATGTCCGCCATGGGCGCGCTCCAGCGCGTAGGCGATGCTGTCGGGATGCGCGAGCAACTCGCACAGATCCGCCCAGACCAGCGCGTCCAAGGCCTCGGCCGGGATGTAACGCGTCGGGCAGCGCTCGTTGCGCAGGGACCGCTGGGGTTGGGCTTTGGCTCGACAAACGTAGTACGCATAATCCGGCGGCCCCCACCGGCCCCCACAACTGTACCGGCAGACCCCACAGCTGACCAAAGCCCGAAGCAAGTAGTCGTGCGCGCGATTGTTGCGACGGGCCACGGACCGGTTCTGGGCCAGCTTGGCCTGCGCGCGGGCAAACTGCTCGGGGTCGATCAGGGCCGGCACCGTCGTCACCGGAATCCACTCCTCCGGCGGAAGCGGCTTGGCGCTGCCGAAGGGGCGACCGATCGGACGGGTCGCCGAATAGCGAACCTGGGGCGCCCCCGACCGGAAGCGGCCGGCGTCCACTTGGCCGGTATAGACCGGGTTGCGTAGCAGGCCGCGAATCGTCGCCCCGGATTCCAGCGCGACTGGCCGTGCGGGGTGAGCGCCCCCAGCGATTGCAGGTGCCGCGCCAGCGCGAACAGGCTCGCCGAGGGTTCGTCATAGCGGGCGAACAGCTCTTGAATCACCGCCGCTTCCGCCGGTTCCACCCGCACGCCCGCCGGATCGCGGGGACGGTCCGGATCCACCCGATAGCCGTACGGCGGCCGGGTCCACGGCAGCAAGCTCCCCGCCCGCAGCTTCGTCTGTCGCCCCCGACGCATCTGCTCGGCGATCAGCGTCCGCTCGTATTCCGCCACCGCCCCGCGAATTTGCAGCAACAGGTGGTCGTGGGGATCCTGGCCCATCGGCCGGTCCAGAAACAGCACCTGGCAGCCCCGCCGCTCCAGTTCTTCCAACAGCACCATCTGATGGATGTAGTTGCGCGCCAGCCGGTCGGGGTCGGTGATCAGCACCCGATCCACCTCCGCCGCCCGGACCGCATCCCGCAAGCGATCCAGCCCCGGTCGGTTCAGGCTCGCCCCGCTGTAGCCGTCGTCCCGGAAAACAGGGTCTACCGCCAGTTCCCAACCCTGGTTGCGGATATGGGCCTGCAACCGCTCCAGTTGTTGCTCGATCGTTTGGGTTTGGGCTTGCCGTTGGGTCGATACCCGGACATAAATCGCGAGACTCATGGGCCACCTCCTGCTCGGTCAGCATCGCCCAGCGCAGCAGGTGCTGGTAAGCCCGATCCCACCGCCGCGCCCCGTCCGGGCTCGCCTGCGGTTGTCGGCGCACGCGCCATGACGGCTTCATAGGCACCTCCACGATGAACTGGGTCCTCGTGAAGGTACGCCACCGCTACCGGCCGATCACGTAGCCGCAACGGCCGGCGCCACCAGTTCAGCACCAGCCGCCCACGGCGGGTCAGGCAAAATTTGTCATTTGTGATTAAACCATTGATGCCGTGGAGGGCGCCCTCGACCCGCCCGGAGCGCCCTCCGCCCGGCACTGACCGCGCCTCTCGGCGGTCGCGCGGGCCGGGCCATCGTTGGCGTACATTTGTACTCCATCAACCGCCGCGCCGCCTCGGCCCGCTTCCAGCGGTCACGGCCCGTACCGTCGCAACCACCGGTCCCACGGCAGACTGCGGGCGTCCTCGTTGCCGCGCCGCCGGTCGGGACCGGCCGGCACCCGGTGCGGGTCGCGACCCGTGGCCAGCCCCGCCCGCGCCCGGCCGATGTAGAGCACGTTGGCGTAAACGCCCAGATAGCCCCGGCAAACCGGCACGTCCCCGGGGTTCGACAGCCTGCGGCAGCGCTGGAGCGCGACCTCTTCCAGCATCGGCCCGTAAGCCGCCACCAGGCGGGTCTCCGGATCGCCCCGCCAGCGGAGGCCGGGCGGGCTGAAAGAGTGCTTGTAGAACTGGGCGCCGTACAGGTTCTCCTCGACGGTCAGGTCGGTCGCCGGGATCGGCCGGCACCGCTCCAGCGCAGACCGGGCCGCCTCGGCGCACTCGCCCGATATCCCCGCGTCGGCCGCCGCGCCGACCGTCGCCGGCTCGGTCCCGCGCCCCCGGCCCCAACCGGGGGGATCGCCCACCTCCTGCCGGACCCGGTTGAGGACGGCGATCCCTTGGGCGACGCGCGCCTGGCGGATCAGCGGCCCGCGCAGCGACCCCCTTTCCCGGAAACCGCTGGTCGCGTTGTAGATGATGTTTCGTAGCTGGTCCTCGTTCGGCGGAATCCACGACATGGCGTTTCTCCCCGGCGGTTCGGGTCGCCCGGCCGGGGCGACCGCCCCGAGCCGCGCCGGCGACCCGCAAATCCCGCTTTACCGGTTAGACCTCTCGGCTCGCGCGCCGGTCGGCCGACCCCGCCAACGGTGCGGGCTGCCCCGCTCCCCCCGGCCGTCGGCGCCGATCCATTTCCCCTTGACGGCGGTGTCGGGCTGCGCCATCATTGGCGTACATTTGTACGCTTACGGGGAATCGCCATGCCCAAGCGCCCGGACGACGCCGCCTACCTGGCGCGGCTCCAGGACTACTACGCCCGCTGGCGCAGCCTGCCGGCCTACGGCCCCCTGCGGGCCGTGCTGGGGCTGGCCTCGCGCGACGGGGTGGCCCAGGTGCTGCGCCGGCTGCGGGCGGCCGGCTTTCTGGAGCGCAGCCCGGCCGGGCGCTGGACCCCGACCGCGCGGTTCTTCGCCCGGCCGCTGGCCGAGGCGGCGGTGCCGGCGGGGCAGCCGGTCGCGGCGGCCGACGGCGGCGAGGCGTCCTCCATCGACGCCTACCTGATCCGGCGGCCGTCCCGCACGGTGCTGGTGCCGGTGACCGGCGACTCGATGATCGACGCCGGCATCCGGCCCGGCGACCGGGTGGTGGTGGAGCGGGACGTGCCCGCCCGGCCCGGCGACGTGGTGGTGGCGGTCATCGACGGCGAGTTCACCCTGAAAACCCTGGCGGTGGAGGACGGCGAGGCCGTCCTGGTCCCGGCCAACCCCGCCTATCCGGTGCTGCGCCCCGGCGAGCGCTTGGACATCTTCGGGGTGGTGGTCGGCCTGATCCGCAACTATCGGAGATGATTCCCATGCTGGCGACCTCGGACGAACGCCCCGCTCCCCGCGCTTTACCCCTCTGGCCGGACCCGGACCCGAATCGGGAGCGGGAGGCCGAACCGATGCCCGGATGGCCCTCGCTGGCCGATTTTCCCTCTTCGGCGAATGACGGCATCGAGCGGTCCCTCGACCTCGACGATCATCTGATCCGCAACCCGGACAGCACGTTCCTGCTGCGGGTGGCCGGGGAGGCGCTGGCCGAGGCCGGCATTCGCGACGGGGATTTGCTGGTCATGGATCGGGCCGCGCCGCCGCTGGCCGGCAACGTGGTGCTGGCGGTCGTGGAGGGGGTATCCGTCCTCGCTCGCCTGGGCCGCGATGCCCGGGGCCGGTTGACGGTGCGGGCGGCAGGAACTGGCCTCGGCCGACCGCTGGATGACGCGATCGCGATTGCCGGCGTGGCGCGCTGGGCGATTCGCCGCCTCTGGCCGGGACGGCTTTGTTCCTGACCGTTCACGGGGGGTTCCTTATCAAACCGACGAGGTGACGACGATGAACGAGAATCTGATGAGACACGGCGCGTTCGGCTGGACCGAGCTGATGACCGCCGATATCGAAGCCGCCAAACGGCTTTATGGCGCGCTGTTCGGCTGGGAGACCGAGGACTATCCGGGCGGGGGCGGCTACGTCCTGGTCAAGGTCGGCGGCGAGGCGGTCGGCGGGATGATGGCCGCGCCGCCGGAGTGCGCCGGGACGCCGCCGGTCTGGGGGGTCTACGTCACGGTGGACGACGCGGACGCCGTCGCCCGCCGGGTGGAAACCCTCGGCGGGAAACTCCTGCGCCCGCCGCAAGACATCCCCGACGTCGGCCGCTTCTGCGTCCTGCAGGACCCGCAGGGCGCCACCCTCTGCGCCATGCAGTACCTGAAGCGGGCCTGACCCCGCCGCCGGCGCCCCGCTCCCGCCGTCCTCGGTAGGTCGGGCCGGGAGATTCCCGACGGCTCGGCCTCGGCCGAGGGGCGCCGGCTCAATCGGCGGTCGGGAACGGGTTGCGCTCCGCGAAGCCGGCCTGGTGCCAGTAGGGATAGATCTTCGGCACGGCACTGGCCCGGTCCAACTTCGCGACCTGTTCGGGCGAGAGATTCCACCCGACCGCTCCCAAATTCTCGCGGAGTTGATTTTCATCGCGGGCGCCGACGATGACCGTCGCGACCGACGGGCGTTGCAGGAGCCAGTTGAGCGCGATCTGCGGGACGGTCTTGCCGGTCTCGGCGGCGATCTCGTCCAGGGCGTCCACGACCCGGAACAGCAACTCGTCGGGGACTTGCGGCCCCATGCCGACGGCGACCGGACTCTGGAGGCGACCGGGCGGGAGCGGCTGGCCGCGCCGGAGGCGGCCCGTCAGCCGGCCCCACCCCAGCGGGCTCCAGACCGCGCAGCCGACGCCCTGATCCAAGGCAAGCGGCATCAGCTCCCACTCGTACTCCCGGCCCACCAGAGAGTAATAGGCCTGGTGCGCCACGTAGCGCGCCCAGCCGTGCCGCGCCGAGACCGCCAGCGATTTCATCAGGTGCCAGCCCGAAAAGTTCGAGCAGCCTACGTAGCGGATTTTGCCGGCGGCCACCAGATCGTCGAGGGTGCGCAGGGTCTCTTCGACCGGCGTCGCGGCGTCGAAGCCGTGGAGCTGAAACAGGTCGAGGTAATCCGTGCCGAGGCGGCGCAGGGCGCGGTCGACGGCCCGGACGATGGCGTGGCGCGAGGAGCCGATGTCGTTGGCGGCCGGACCGTGGCGGAAAGTGGCCTTGGTGGAAATCAGCACCTGGTCGCGGCGGCCTCGGATGGCCGCGCCGAGAATTTCCTCGGCGGCGCCGTCGGAGTAAACGTCCGCCGAATCGAACAGGTTCAGCCCGGCGTCGAGGCACAGATCGACGAGGCGTTTGGCTTCGGCGACGCCGGTGTGGCCCCAGGCCGAAAACAGCTCGCCGCGCCCGCCGAACGTGCCGGTACCGAAGGACAGGACGGGCACCCGGAGGCCGGATGCGCCCAAGAAACGGTAGTCCATCGCGAAAACCCCCAAAGCGGTCGGATCGGGCGGCGACCGGGAATCGACGGGGCGCCGGCCGACGGGTTCGCCGCAGGATGCCGGTTAGAGCGCGACGCGCGTCGCGCGTTCCCGCCTTTCGCGGGTCGAGCCCGCCGGATCGGGCGGCGGCCAGAGGCAATGATCGATATGGCCGCCGGCGTGGCCGGCCTCGCCGACCGCGCGGCGCAACCGGTTTTCTGGCGGCGCGAGCGGACAGGTCCAGCAGGCGAACTCGATCCGGCCGCCCCACCCCGCCGCCGGCCGGTGGAGCCAAACCAGCCGGGGCCAGCGCCAGACCAGCAGGCCGCCGAACGCCACGAACAGGACGAAGGCCAGGTGGAGCAGCGCCACCGCGTCGGCGGCCAGCCGGAGCGACATCGGCGGTCGGCCGCGCGCGGCGAACCGCCCCGCCTCAAAGCGGCAAGCGCACCAGATGGGTCCAGGTGCCGGGCGCTTTCGGGTCGAACCGGCCGTTCGCCACGACGCCGACGTCGGTGTCCGCCGCCTCGATGATGACCCCGCTCGCGTCGACCCAGGCGATGTGGTGGTCGGCCTTCACCAGGATGTCGGCGTCCAGCAGCTTGTCGGGTTTTTGCCCCGCGCTCAGGTCGTACACCTTGGAGCCGGCCATCGGCTGGCCCGGCTTGCGCCACAGCGCGATCGCGAGCTGGACGACCTTGTCGGTCGCCCGCCACAGGCAGTAGCTGATGAACCCGATGCAGTCGAAATGCCGGACGCCATCGCACGACTGTCCCCAGACCAGCGCGCCGCCGATGTCGCCGCCGGGCGCCGGCCCGTAGACGCGGCGCGGCGTGAAGCGGTCGAAATGGCTCCTCCAGGCGGTCGGGTGTCGGCCCTTGAGGGAATCCAGGTAAGCGTTCAAAACCGGGTCGTTGGGCGCGGGGGCGGCGGGAGCGCCTTTGACGCTCTTGTGGTTGCCGCCGCAAATGCAGTAGCGGTCGATGTTCAGCTTCGAGTCGACGATGTGGGTGTGGGCGGCCAGCACCGCCAGATCCCGCTTTTTGTCCGCCTGCTTGACCGGGTCGAGGCGCTTGGGGTCGGCGATCAGCTTGACGGTGTCGGGCCGGCAGGGGGCGCCGTCGTTGCCGTCCGGCGTCGCGCCGTAGGCGCCGTTGATGTAATGGGAGCCGACCAAGCTGCGGGCGATCTCGACGATGCGCTTGCCGGTCGTGGCTTTCGGCCGGACCGGGTCGTCCCGCTGGGCGTGGCTCGTGTCGGCCGTGCGCGGCTCGCGCTGACGGTGAAAAGTTTCCACGTTCGCCTCCTCGGCCCACGGTGTTCCGGGCCACCAGCGGGCCGGGTGACCGGGGCTCGTCTTCGCCGGCCCGGCCGGTCGGGCGCGCCGGGCGGCGGCCCTCCCGGAGCGCCGGCCCGGCCGGCGGGCTCGGTTCCCCGCCCCGCCCTCTCGCGGGTCGGATCCCTTCTTGCGGGAATGCGCTCCCATCGAAAGGTATAGCGCAAAATCCGACCGATGCAATCGGTTTTTGTCCGCGCGCCCGACGCGCCCTCGGGAGAAGGCGCCGCTTCGCTCCGCCGCATTCGCCGGATCAGCCCGCTTTCGCCGCGCCGCCCTCCTTCGGGGTCGGCATCGAACGGGTCGGCGACGCCGCCGACCGATCCGGTGCTTTCGGCGCCGGCGCCTCGGCCGCCGTCTCGGGTCGGGCCTTTCTGTCGGGTAGCCGAGAGCCATTACTGACTCTCAGCCCCCTAAGAACCGGACGTGCGAGTTTCCCCGCATCCGGCTCAAGCCTCAAA
>WBZV01000056.1_pt1 | contig 78298 bp, 60 predicted proteins | sample 5204221 | NCBI WGS metagenome assembly WBZV01 (sample SAMN12344360, study PRJNA552823) | activated sludge metagenome | biome: Activated sludge suspended growth; feature: Nitrification reactor; material: Wastewater; isolation source: activated sludge from nitrification reactor of wastewater... | reverse complement strand
CACCCGGGGCGCGGTCGTCAAAGCGACGACCGCCGCCGTAGCTGCCGCCGCCACCCGAGCCGCGGTCGTCGAAGCGCCGCTCGCCGCCGCCGTAGCCGCCGCCGCCACCCGGGGCGCGGTCGTCGAAGCGCCGGCCGCCGCCACCGTAGCCGCCGCCGCCGCCACCGTAGCCGCCGCCGCCGCCACCGTAGCCGCCGCCGCCGCCACCCGGGGCGCGGTCGTCGAAGCGCCGACCGCCGCCGTAGCCGCCGCCACCGCCGCCGCGGTCGTCGAAGCGGCGCTCGCCGCCACCGTAGCCGCCGCCGCCCGATCCGCCGCGATCGTCGAAGCGCCGCTCGCCACCGTAGCCGCTGCCGGCGGGGCGATCCTCGTAGCGCCGCCCGCCGCCGTAGCGGTCGCCGGCACCAGAGCCCGTGCTGCTTCCGGCGCTGCTGCCGCTGCCGCTGTAGCGATCAGCCCCCCCGGCGTAGCGGTCCCCGCCGCCTCCCGTGTAACGGTCCTGCCCCCCCTGGCCGTAGCGCGCGCTGCCGCCGTAGCGGTCGCCGCCCACTGCCCGGTAGGGGCCGGACGCGGTGCTGCGACCGCCCATGGCCCCGGCGGAGTGGTCCACGCCCGTGAAGGCGCAGCCCTCGCGCACCAGGGCCGAGATGCCGCTGCTGCCTTCGCCGTCGTCGGCCGGCACGGCGGCCAGCTTGACCTGGGCCCGGCAGATGTCGCAATGTACCGAGGCCTCGCCGGGCGAATCACCCCGTTCGAGGATCTGGCGCTGCTGGTTGACGGAGAGGACGAAGGTGCGCCGGCTGGTCTCGCAGTAGATCATCTTGTCACGAAAGGACATGGGTCGTCGTGCCTCACTGGCAAGGTCGAGGGGTGGGAAGGGCCCACCGGTCACGGATACTGGTCGTCGCTGACTCTCCAGGCGATTCGGCCTGGATGCGTGCCCACGGGCGCCGGTCGGTAGGTGTGGCGCTGCGTTCGTGGTGCGGCTCGGACGGTCTGGTCAAGGGCTGGTCGGCATCTCGCGGCGGCTGCTGCTGCTGGGCGGCGCATGCCGGGTCGAGTCGGTGTTGGAGACCCTGGGGGCGCCGGCCTGTCTCTGAACTGTGAATACCTGCTGCTGCTCTGCCGGCGACCTCGATCGTGCCGTAATGGCTGCCGGATTCAAGGGCTAGAGTCTAGTCCTCGCCCGACGGGGCTGCAAAGTGCGCGGGGCAGCATGCGCCGCCCCGCGGCGGGCACCGAGCCGGCGCGGAGCGGGGCTTTCACCAATTGACTGCCGGCGTCCTTGGGCCTATCGTCTGCCTCCTTGAGGAGCGCTCCGGCGCCGCCCTCGGCCCTTCGGCAGAGACCACCCGTTTCCACCGCATATTGCTCGCCCATGGACCCCATCGAAGCGCTGAGCGCCGCCGCCGCTCCCCACATCGTCATCGCCGGAGCCGGCGTGTGCGGGCTCTATGCGGCCCGCACCTTGGTGGCCCACGGCCTCAGGGTTACGGTCCTGGAGGCCGAGAGCATCGTCGGTGGACTGGCCGCGGGCCACGAGCGTGCTGGCAACCACTACGACTTGGGGGCACACCACCTCCACGCCTTCGACGAAGCCATCTTCCAGGACATCAAGGGCATCATGGGCGAGGCCCTCATCCCTTCCGAGAAGGTGGCCCTGATCCGCTACGGCCGGGGCTATCGGCGCTATCCCTTGGAGTTCTGGGACCTCTTGACCGGCATCCCGCCCTGGACCCTGCTCCTGGCCCTCTTGGGGCTGCTCTGGCAGCAGGTGGCCAACCGGCGGCTGAAGACAGCGCCCGCCAATGCCGAAGAGGCCCTGATCAGACTCTACGGCCGCCCCCTGTACCGCTTCTTCTTCCGCGACTTCACCCATCGCTACTGGGGCTTTCCTCCGGCGCAGATGTCGGCGACCTTCGTGCGGAGCAAGATGCCCCGGCTGTCGGCCGTCGACATCGTCAAGAAGGCCCTGGGTCGCTTGGGGGTGGCCAAGGAGGCCGGCGAGACGGTGGAGGCCGCCTTGGCCGAGGAGACCCTCTGGTACTCGCGCACCGGTTCGCGGGAGATGCCGATGGCTCTGGCGGCCTTCATCCGGGACCATGGCGGGACCGTCCTCACCGAGGCCCCGCTCCGGGCGATCGAGACGGAAGCCGGCCGGGTGCGGGCGGTGCGCCATGGCCTGCCGGACGGCGGCGAGGCACGGCTGGCCTGCGACGGCTTCATCAACACGACCCCCTTGCCTTCCTTGCCGACCCTGTTCCGTCCGGCGCCGCCGCCTGACGTCATCGAGGCGGGGGCGCGCCTGCGCTACCGGCCCATGGTGGTCTACGGTCTGCTCGTGCGCCGCGAGCGGGTTCTCAGCGCCCTCTACGTCTACTTCCGCGAGCGCAGCTTCCATCGCATCGCCGAGCCCTCGGCCAGCGGGATGGAGGTGCGGCCGCCGGGGCACACGGTCCTCCTCTGCGAGTTGATGTGCGAGGTGGGCGATGCGCGCTGGAACGGCGATCCGGCCGTCGAGCGACAGTTGGTGGCCGACCTGGAGGCCGAGGGTCTGCTGCGGGCGGACGAGATCGTCGAGGTGCATCGCATCCACTCACGTCATGCCTACCCGGTCTTCGACCTGGGCTTCGAGCCTCACCTGGAGGCTGTGAACGCCTACCTGGCCGGTTTCGCCAACCTGCTATCGGTGGGTCGCCAGGGCGGGTACTGCTTCCCCAACATGCACGGGGCCATGCGCATGGGCGCCGAGGCCGCGGTGCAGATGGCGCAGCGGATGCGGCGAGGGACCCCGGACCGTAGCGTCGGGGCGGCGGCCGCGCCCCAGCTGGATGCGCGGTCCCCCGCCGAGCCCGACCGCGCCGCCCCGTCACCCGGCGCCCCGGATCCCGTTGCGCCGCCCCTCGCCGAGCCCGAGCTCCTCTACCTGCCCGACGGTGACCTGCCGGCGGCCGTCGAGGCCGAGCAAGGCGTCTGAGGCCAGGAGGCCCCCCCATGCCCATCGGCATCCTCATCGTCGGCCTGGCGGCGGCGGCCGTGGCCCTGCTGCTCAAAGGGCGCGAGACCGGCGAGACCAGCTGGTTCGTGGCCGCCATCGGCCTGATCCTGAGCTGCGCCGTCCTGATCTGGCTGCGTCTGCTGTCCGTCTAGCGGCCTGCCCCAACCCATGGACGCGCTGCCTGCCGCCGGTGACCCGCTGATCCCGGCTGCCGAGATCCGCGCCGCCCTGCACCGCGCAGCGGACTGGGCGGCGGACTACCTGGAGGGCTCGGCCGTCCACCCGGTCCTCGCCCGCGCCCTGCCCGGTGAGGTGGCGGCCACGCTGCCGGCCGAGGCCCCCGAGGCAGGCCGGCCACTGGATGCCATCCTGGATGACGTCGATCGGCGCATCCTGCCGGGCATCACCCATTGGAACCACCCAGGCTTCCTGGCCTACTTCGCCAACACCGGCTCCGGGCCGGGTGTGGTGGCGGAGCTTCTGACCGCGGCCCTCAACGTCAACGGCATGCTCTGGCGCACCTCGCCGGCGGCCACCGAGCTGGAAGAAGTCAGCCTGGACTGGCTGCGGCAGATGCTCGGTCTGGCCGGCTTCTGGCGCGGCATCATCACCGACACCGCCTCGATGTCCACCCTGCTGGCCCTCGCCGCGGCGCGCGACGCGGCCGTGACCGACCTGCGGCAGCGGGGCCTCGTGGGCCGCCTCGACCTGCCGCCCCTGATCGTCTACTGCTCCGAGCAGGCCCACAGTTCCATCGACAAGGCCTGCCTGATGTTGGGCCTGGGCCTGGACCAGCTCCGCAAGATCCCGGTGGACGCGGACTTCCGGATGCGGCCCGAGGCCCTGGCCGCGGCTGTCGCCGCGGACCGGGCGGCAGGGCTGCGGCCGATGGCGGTGGCGGCGACGGTGGGCACCACGTCCACCACCAGCATCGACCCGGTGCCGGCCATCGCCGAATGGTGCCGGGCCGAGGGACTCTGGCTGCACGTGGACGCGGCCTACGGCGGCGCGGCCGCGGTGGTCCCGGGGCGCCGCGCTGTGCTGGCGGGCGTCGACGCGGCCGACAGCCTGGTGGTCAACCCGCACAAGTGGCTGCTGGTGCCCATGGACTGCTCGGCCCTCTACCTGCGAGATCCCGAGCGCCTGAAGGCTGCCTTCAGCCTGGTTCCGGCCTACCTGCAGAGCACCGAGGCCGCGCCGGTCACCAACTTCATGGACTGGGGTGTGCAGCTGGGCCGCCGCTTCCGCGCCCTCAAGCTGTGGATGGTGCTCTCCGCCTACGGCCGTGAAGGCCTGGCGGCGGTGGTAGACGGGCATTGCCGCCTGGCGCAGGACTTCGCCGCCCGGATCGACGCGGCGCCGGACTGGGAGCGCCTGGCCCCGGTGCCCTTCAGCACGGTTGTCTTCCGCCATCGCCCCGCCGTCATCGGCGACGACGAAGCGGCCCTGGCGGCGCACAACGCCCTCATCCTCGAGCGCGTCAACGCTCGGGGTCGGGTCTTCCTCTCGCACACCCAACTCGGCGAACGCTACGCCCTCCGGGTGGCCATCGGCAATGCAGGGACCGATGCAGGGCGGCTGGCGATCTGCTGGGAGGAGCTGCAGGCGGAGGCCGAGGACCTGCAGCCCTGAGCCGGACCTGGCACTTCAGGGGCCCGGTGGCGGGACCCTGGCCTCGACGATCGATCACAGACGCTAGAGCCCGAATCCCACGGGCCGCCCCCAAGACCGCGGCGGCCACCGGCCGCCCGTCAGCCCCCGGCCATCGACCCCACCACCCAGTAGGGCTCCCGCCCCTCGGACACCGCCTCCGGCAGCGGCTTGTCCAGAGCCTCGTGCGAGAGATCCTGGCCGCAGGCGAAGAAGCGGATGAAGGCCCGCCGCCGCCGGGTGCCGGGGTCCCGGATGGTGCCGCGCAGCATGGGGTAGGCCGCCTCCAATGCGCTGAGGACGGCGTCCTGGGTGGCCGGCTGGGGGACCTCCAGCTGCACCTCTCGGCCCACCCGGGCCAGGTTGCTGAGGTGGTAGGGCAGCAGGATTCGGATCATGGCAGGACCTGGGCCTCGACCGAGAGCACGGGCGGCAGGTCCCGCACGATGGCTTCCCAATGGTCACCCCCGTCCGGGGAACCGTAGACCTGGCCACCGGTGGTGCCGAAGTAGATGCCGGAGGGGCTCAGCTGGTCGACGCACATGGCGTTGCGCAGGACATTGACATAACAGTCAGATTGGGGCAAGCCCTCCGTCAGGGCCTCCCAGCGTTCGCCGCCCTGGCGGCTGCGGTACACGCGCAGCTTGCCTTCCGGCGGGTAATGCTCGGAGTCGCTCTTGATGGGGACCACGTACACGGTGTCGGGCTCGTTCGCGTTGACGACGATGGGGAAGCCGAAGTCGCAGGGCAGGTCGCCGCTGATCTCGCGCCAGTTGTCGCCGGCGTCGTCGCTGCGCATCACGTCCCAGTGCTTCTGCATGAAGAGGACATCGGGCCGGGCGGGGTGCAGGGCGATCTTGTGCACGCAGTGGCCCACCTCGGCCTGGGGGTCGGGCAGCTCATAGGGGGAGACGAGGCCCTTGGTGATGGGCTTCCAGCTCCGACCGCCGTCGTCGCTGCGGAAGGCGCCGGCGGCCGAGATGGCCACGTAGAGGCGCTCTGCGCGACTGGGGTCCTGAATGATGGTGTGCAGACACATGCCGCCGGCCCCCGGCGACCAGAGCGGACCCTTGGCCTCGCGCAGGCCGGGCAGTTCCTCCCAGCTCTTCCCGCCGTCACGGGACTTGAAGAGCGCGGCGTCCTCCACCCCTGCATAGACGGTGTCGGCCTCGTGCAGCGAGGGCTCCAGGTGCCAGACCCGCTTGAACTCCCAAGGGTGCTGGCTGCCGTCGTACCATTGGTGGGTGCCCGGCTCGCCCTGGTAGTTGAAGCTGTTGTCCACGGCCTCCCAGGTCTGGCCGCCGTCGTCCGAGCGTTGGATGACCTGCCCGAACCAGCCGGAGGACTGCGAGGCGTAGATGCGGTTCGGGTTCACGGGCGAACCCTTGACGTGGTAGATCTCCCAGCCGCCGAAGTGGGGGCCGCTGACCTCCCAACGACGCCGATCCGCGGAGGTCAGGATGAAAGCGCCCTTGCGGGTGCCGACGAGAACGCGAACCTTGCTCATGCCGCACTGCTCCTTGACTCGGTTGGATCGGGTGTCGGGCGCATCGGACGGACCGAAGGATCCGACGAAGCGGCCCCATCCTACTCGAACACCCGTTCTCTTGTCAAGCCCGTCCCCGAGAATGGCGAGAGGGCGGCCCGCGGGCCGCCCTCTCCGTAGGTCATCGTTCGGTTGTCTTGGGGGGGCCTGCCTACCGTCGCTCGCCCCCTCCGGTGCCCTCGGGCTCAGGGCCGGCCGGGCCGGCCACCGCGGCCGCCACGACCGCCGGGCTCGCCGGTGGGGCGGACGGGCGGCTCGCCGGTGGGGCGAACGCAGAGCGAGGGATCATCGGCGGCGGCCTGCACCCGCTCCAGGATCTTGCCCTTGATCTCGGCCAGCTTCTCGGCGGCCTTGGTCTGGCAGGCCTCGTCGCAGCCCTCGGGCAGCTTGGCCAGGAGTTCGGCGATGGCGGTGTCCAGGGCCTGCTCGGCGCAGGCGACGTCGCCGCAATCGCAGTTCTCGCGGACGGCCTTCACCAGGGCGTGGGCGGCGCGATGCGGCCGCTTGTGGCCCTCGGCGGGCTGCCCGCCCTCGCCGCTGACGATGAGCACGGTGTCGCCGGAGACGCCGGCGTCGGCGGTCTGGGCCTGGGCGGAGCCGGTGAAGCCGAAGGACACGCCGAGGGCCAGGATGGACAGGAACGACACGAACAGGGTGGTCTTGCGCATGATCTGGGTTCCTTTCAAAGTGGATCGGTTCGATTCTGCCGCCTCCGATCGGACGGCTTGCGCCCATTAGCGCCCGCCGCGGGCAGGGGGTTAGGGGCGACCGGGGGCGGTTGCGCTCTGCTTGCAATGTGGGGGGTCTGGATAACAGGTGGATCACAGTTGGGGGGTGAAGCAGCATTGACGACGCTCCTTGACACCCCTCACCGCCGGGCCTAGCCTACGGCCCATGGACAAGCGGCTGCTGATCCTGATCATCTTGGTCGTGTTCGTCGGCCTGTTCGGTGGTTTCGGCCTTCTCGCGAGAGGTGGGCCAGGTCAGAGGGTGTCGCCCGGAGTCCGGCGCGAGTCGGATCCTGGCGGACGCCCGACCCTAGCCACGCCGAGCACGCGTGCAGGGAGGGCCGATAGCAACGCCATATTGGATGCTGGGTTGGGCGTGCAGACCGCGCGTGCGGATCGCCCTCGCCGATTGCGGCGTCCTACCCTTACGCCCGTGCCTCTCCGCATCATGGGTCCGCTGGCCATCGACGGCCCGCGAGGGAGGGCCTATGCCCCGGTCAGGCTAGGTGGGCAGGACGTGATCGGCGTGTTCAACGCCGCCGATGGCCGCTACGAAGACGTGTTGAGATGGGCCGGCGGGGTGGCTGTCGATGCGAAGCGCGGGAGGATCTTGGTCGACGAAGCGGAGGCAGGCCTGCATGTGCTCGATGCGGAAGACGGCAAGGCCTTGGACTTCATCCCGATTCCTACCACCACGGCCGCGCCGACACCGGCCGATGACTGGCGAAAGGGCTGGCCCTCACCCTGGCCTGTCGCACCGCTCCCAAAGGCCGAGGGCTCAACTGTCCTGGTCGCTCGAGTTGGAGCCCTCTGGAGCGTTGACCTGGAACGGCGGCAGCCCACGCTCCTGCGTCTTGACGATCATGTGGAAGAGGACCGGTGGTGGTTCGGCTGGCCAGATGGCGCGCGCGTCCTGCAACTTCGCGAGTTGGATGATGGCTCCACGCTAGCCATGATGGACACGGGCAGTACGATCGGCCGCTCTTTCCTGCCGGCCATCCTGCCAGACCCGCCAGGCTCGGGCCTCCGTTGGTTGCGAGGCTTGCCCGACTATTGTTCTGTTGCCTCGCTCGTCTTCTTTGATGATCGGTCGGCGATCATCTGCTCCTACCCGCGCGGTGAGGACGATTGGCTACTGGCTCAAAGGGGCATGACGACGAAAAAACAGTCCGACATGCGCTCTGCCGAAATGAGGTGGTTGCCAGGCCGCGATCTGCTCATGGCCAACCGCGAGACGATTGCTGGCGACCTCCTCGTATTGGACCCCGATGATCTGTCACCTGTGAAGGCACTTCCGCTAAAAGCGCGAGGGCGCCTTAACGGCTACGATGCCTCGACCGACAGACTGTACTTCAGCGACCAGTACAAGCTCAGGGTATGGTCCTATGCCGACGCCGAGACCGCTCCGCCCATCGGCGCAGGAAGGTCGGGACTACAACGGACATACAGGGGCGATCAACTCCTGTTCGACTGGAACAAGGCCGACGCCCCAGCGTCCGCCTTGCCCTCCGACTGGATTTGTGCTGCGTCGACTGACTTTGCCAATGATCAGACCGCACTCTGCGGTGCCGACTTCGAAGGACTCTTCAGGACGGACAACGGCGGTCGCAGCTTCATGACCGCCATGCGCCATCTGCCCAACTGGTCGGTGTTCGATGTCAAGGTCTCGCCTGACTTTGCGCGCGACGAGCTTGCCTTCGTCGCGTTGGATCCGTTCTACGGGGTGGACGAGCAAGGGGCGAGCCTTTACCGATCGGTGGATGCTGGAGACTCCTGGCAACCCTCGGGTGTGCTGTCTGCAATCGCCTTTGCGCCGGACTACCAACGAAAGCGGCGGATCTACGGCTTTGGCTTCGGTGGCGCCGACGCAGTGGCGCCTCAGCAGGCGTACCGGTCGGACGACTCAGGGCGGACCTGGCAGGCCCTAGGACAGCTTCCGGAAGAAGGCGCCGCGATCACGCGGCTCTATGCCTTTGAGCAGCCGGGGGCAGCTCACCCGGTGCTGCTCGCCATCGGCTACACCGAGCTCAAACAAGTCATGTTGCATCAGCGGGTGTGGCCCAACCAGCATCCGGTGCTCTATCGCTCCATCGATGGTGGCTGGACCTGGAACGCTGTTCTGGCAGCAGTGGGCGGCCCACAACCATGGGGAGGCGGAGGCATCCTGGCGGTCAAGAGCCGGGTAGCCCGCCAGGCGCTTCTTCTGTCAGGTTGGGAGGACCTCGCGTTGTCGCCGCGGCCCGACCTGAATCCTGGACTGGCTGGCCCGTCTAACTCGCCGCCGCCTCGAACCTATCGCTCCTATGACCTCGGAGCCACCTGGCACAGTGTCCAGTACTCGCATGGCCCGAACCCGGTACCCTTGGCGGCCGACGTGAACGGTCGCCTCATCGGCCTGGACCCGGACAAGGGAGCTCATGTGGGGAGCGCATCGTCCTCGGACCCGTCTCTGCAGACGGCGGCGGTGGAGCCATAGCGTCGATGCACACCTCCGTCGTCACAGCCGACTTCCAGATCGAGTTACCAGAGCTTGAATGCCGACGCATCGGCATCAGTGTCGGGACGCTGCTGCAGGTCCTGGTGGAGGTTGACCGCATCCACCTGCTGCCGATTCGCGCTCCTGGAAGCCTCCGTGGTTTTCTGAGGCGGACGCCTGCCGATCTCGACCGTGAGGGTGATCGCCTCTGAGATAGGTGGGCTTCACTGGCCGAATCTCCCCTCCCCCCACACCGCATTGACCCCCGCCCGCCCCCCCCGCTACCATAGCCCGCCTCCACCCCCCCGCCGTGCGGCGCTCCTCCCCCGGCGCCGCCCCCACCGTCCGCACCGGAGCCACCTGCCATGTCCAGCGAGCATTTCGACTTCGGCGGCCCCATCGTCTGGCGACCCTCGGCGGCCGAGATCGAGCGGGCCAGGCTGACCGAGTTCATGCGGCGGCACGGCATCGCCGACTTCGCCGCCCTGATGCGGCGTTCCACCGAGGACGTGGCCTGGTTCACGGCAGCGGTGCTGGACTTCCTGGACATCCGCTTCAAGCAGCCCTACACAGAGGTGGTGGACCTCAGCGAGGGCATCGCCTGGCCGAAGTGGTGCGTGGGGGGGCGGATGAACATCGTCGCCAACTGCCTGGACAAGCATGCCGGGACGCCCCAGGACGGGCAGCTCGCCCTCGTCTGGGAGGGGGAGGAGGGCCAGGTACGGCGCCTGAGCTACGCCGAGCTGCGCGCCGAGGTCAACCGCTGCGCGAACGCCCTCGGCGAACTGGGCATCGGCAAAGGCGATGGCGTGGGCTTGTTCATGCCCATGACCCCTGAAATCGTCATCGCCCTGCTCGCGGTGGCCAAGGTGGGGGGGATCATCCTGCCGCTCTTCTCCGGCTACGGCAAGGAGGCCATCGTCGGCCGCCTGGCCGATGCCGAAGCGAAGCTGCTGGTCTGTGCCGACGGTTCCTTCCGCCGGGGCAAGCCCGCCGACATGAAAGCCGTGGCCGACGCCGCGGCGGAGGAGATTCCCAGCCTCAGGCACCTGCTCGTCCTGCGCCGCACGGGCCACGCCATCCCCATGCGCGAGGGGCGCGACCTGTGGTGGCACGAGCTGGTGGACCGCCAGAGCGCGGACTGCCTGACGGCCGACACCGCCGCCGAAGACCCCCTCATGCTGATCTACACCTCCGGCACCACCGGCCGGCCCAAGGGCGCCGTGCACACCCATTGCGGCTTCCCGGTCAAGGCTGCCCAGGACATGGCCTTCGGCACCGACGTGAACGCGGGCGACGTCATTTACTGGATGACCGACATGGGCTGGATGATGGGCCCCTGGCTGGTCTTCGGCTCCCTGCTGCTGGGGGCCACGATGGTCCTCTACGACGGCGCGCCGGACTACCCCGGCCCCGATCGGCTCTGGGCCCTGGTGGAGGATCACCGCATCAACCAGCTGGGCGTGTCCCCCACCCTCATCCGCTCCCTCCTGCAGCTGGGCGAGGCTCCGGTCAGGGCCCACGACCTGTCCTCCCTGCGCTGCTTCGCCTCCACCGGCGAGCCCTGGAACCCCGAGCCCTGGCGCTGGCTCTTCGACGTCGTCGGCCGGGGGGAGATCCCCATCGTCAACTACTCCGGCGGCACGGAGATTTCCGGGGGCATCGTCATGGGCAACCCCCTGCTGCCGCTCAAGCCCTGCGCCTTCAGCGGCCCCTGCCCAGGCATCGCCGCCGCGGTGCTGGACGAGGCCGGCCAGGCGGTGGTCGGCCAGGTGGGCGAGCTGGTGATCCGCGCGCCCTGGATCGGGATGACCCGCGGCTTCTGGCAGGACCGGGAGCGCTACCTGGAGACCTACTGGTCCCGCTGGCCGGACACCTGGGTGCACGGCGACTTCGCGGCGGTGGACGACGACGGCCTCTGGTACATCCTGGGCCGCTCGGACGATACCATCAAGATCGCCGGCAAGCGCTTGGGCCCCGCCGAGGTGGAGTCCGTGCTGGTGGCGCATCCGGACGTGGTGGAGGCGGCGGCCATCGGCGTGCCGCACGAGGTCAAGGGTTCGGAGCTGGTGGCCTTCTGCGTCCTGAGGGCCGGCGTGGAGCCCAGCGAAGCCCTGCGCGCCGAGCTGAAACAGGCCATCGTCGCCGCCATGGGCAAGCCCTTGGCGCCCAAGGCCCTGCGTTTCGTCTCCGACCTGCCCAAGACCCGCAACGCCAAGGTCATGCGTCGCATGGTGCGCTCCGCCTACCTGGGCCTGCCGGCGGGGGACACCAGCAGCCTGGTCAACCCGGAGGCGGTGGAGGAGATCGGAAGGGCGAGGTAGGGGGGCGTGGGCGCCGGGATGGATGGCCGGGTGGGCGCGGGCACGGCCCCGCCATCCCTGGCTCTCGCAGCCCTGGCGCTTCTCTGCGCCTTGCCGATGGCCTGTGCCCGGCCGGGCGGGCCTCTGTCGCCCGACCAAGCCGACCTGACCACCGCGCGGACCCCAGGGACCGCGGCCTCAGGCGCCGGGGCCTCCGCGCCAGCGTCGCCCGCACCCAACACCCCAGCCGGCTCACGGGGCCCCTCCGATCCGAGTGGGTCGTCCAGCTCGGTCGGCGCGTCAGGCGCACCCGCCGCCCTCACCAGCCCATCGCCCACGGGTACCGGCCTCGTGCCCGCGACCGTCACTCTGACCCCCCACCCGCCCTGGCCCACCGCCACTGAGCTGCCCTTCCGCATCACCGGCGCCCTGGCCATCGACGGCCCGCGGGGCAAGGTCTACGCGCCGGTGCGGGCAGCGGGGGTGGATGACATCGGGATCTTCGACGCCTTGGACGGCCGCGAGCTGGGCCGATTGGGGCTCAAGGGCTCCGTGGCCGTCGACGGAGCCCGCGCGCGGGTGCTGGTGGACGAGATCGGCGTGGGCCTGCATGTGCTCGACGCGGTCACGGGCGAGGAGCGGCGGCGGGTGGCGGTGCCGTCGGCGACGCCCGCCCCGCGGCAGACCTCGGCGTCTCAGCCGGGTGTGGAGGTGGAGCCGTTTGCTGAGTGGCCGGCGTCGCCCGCGGTGGATGCATCGGATGGAACGGTCATCGTCCTTCGGCGACAGGGACTTTGGGTGGTCGAGGAAGGCAAGCCGATGGCGCGTGCGGTCCGGGTCCACGGACCGATCAGCGGAACCGTGCCCTTATCCCTGCCGGACTGGGCTGCTCACCCATTCGCGACCGACGGGGGCTTCAGGAGCGTGGTAGCCTTCGGAAGGGGGCGAAGCCTGGCAGTTGCCATGGGCTGCCTTGAGGCCTTTGGCTTTCCAGGAGAGTCCATGAACTGGCTGAGGTACGACCATGCCAACGAGGTGGAGGCAAGCTGCAATGAGATCGAGGGCTTTGGCACCGAACCACTGGCAGCGGCAGGGGCTAGGTTGGCAGTCGCGGTCCATCGGTACAAAGGCCCCGTGTCGTGGCGACTCTATCGCGATGGGCGACCGCGCGCAGAGCTGTTTGGTGCGCCGGACACCGCCTTTGTCTGGCTACCGGGCCAAAACCGCTTCCTGGCGCAGGTCGACACGCCTGCTGGCGGCCTGCTCCTGCTCGACCCAGACGACCTGACGCCCCGGCAAGCGCTTCCGGCGCGTCCGGAAGGGCACTTGGCGGGCTACGATCCCATGTCCGACACCCTGTACTTTGTCGATGACAGCCGCCTGGTCGCTTTGCCCTACAGCGAGGCTCAGGCCGAGCCGACCTTGCCGAGCCCACCGACCCGGTTGCTTCGGTCACCGTCTGGCGATGTCTTGCGGGATCTCCCTGCCAGAGGCGGTCTCGCGGAGCCGAAGGACGGCGCCGGGAGACCCTTTCTCTGCCGCGCTTCGCCGAGTTTTTCAGTGGATTCCACGGCCGTGTGTGCCAGTCCAGGTCGCGGCGTGTACCGAACCGAGGACGGAGGTCGCAGTTATCAGACGGCCATGGGGCAACTGCCAAAGTGGGCGGTGGAAGATCTGCAGGTCTCCACGGCCTTTCCGCGTGACCGCACGTTGTACCTGACGATGCATCTTGAGGATGGTCCTACAAACTACTTCGCACCAAGAGACATCCTCTACCGCAGTCACAATGCGGGCGATACCTGGATCCCGTCAGGTGAAGTCACCGCCGTCACCCAAGCGCCTGGTCCGGCGCAAGCAGCGACGCTGTACGCGTTTGGCTCCTGGGCCTGTGGCGGGACTTGCGATCCCGGGCGCGCCTACCGATCTACGGACCGTGGGGCTACATGGCAGCTCGTGGGGGCCTTGCCCGATGGGTCGGGTGTTCGGCGCCTTTACTCCTTTCCCTCGCAAGACGGAGGCCGCCCCATCCTGATCGCTATCGGCGGGAAGGTCCAGGAGGGGTTCAACGTATGGCACATCAATGACAACAAGGTGTTCCGCTCGACAGACGGGGCCAGGACCTGGACGGTGGTGATGGCCAAGAATGGGGAAGACGGTGATAGTAGAAGAGCCTCCTTGCTCTCCGTGCCCAGCGCGGTGGCCGGGACAGCGCTTCTGATCGATGGCTGGGAAGTTGGGTCGGTGAATGGGGTGGCCCCCACCCCTCCGCCACTGAGCACCGGAGAGCGCCCACTCCCCACGACCCTCCGCTCCTACGACCTCGGCGCCACCTGGCATTACGTGCGGTTGGACGGCGCTCCGCGACCACTGGCGGTGGACCTGGAAGGGAAGCCGATCGGCTTCGACGTTGACGCGAAGGCCATGGCCATCTACACCCTGCCCACCGCCGAGCCCACAGCGACGCCGCCGCGGTAGGGGCGGGTCAGGGCTCCCATGCCTCGATCACCCCGCGTGACCGCTCAAGCTGGCGGCGGTCGAGGCTGATCAAAGGCTCGCCGCGCTGCTCGGCGAGGGCGACGTAGACGGCGTCGCAGCCTCGGATGTCTCGATCGGCGACCAGTTCGGCAGCGCGGTGGGCAATAGGCAGCGTGACCGCTACCAAGGCAACTTGTCGCTCATCGACAAGCAGTTGCATGCCCTCGAAGATACTCTCGCGATCAATGCTTGCGCGCTGAAGGCCGGAAGCGACCTCGGGAAGCAGGATCATGGGTGCCGTGAGTGGCTCATGGTCAATGACGAGACCCCGGAACCAGGCCTTGGCCCGGTTGTGATGGACATCGCTGGGGTTGAGATAGGCAACGACGACGCTGGCATCGACGATCATACGCTGCGATCCCAGTTGGCCCGGTCTTCTTCTTCCCTGGCCTCCACTAGCAGTTCGACGGCCCCCTTCTCCGATTGCCACTCGGCCCCGATCTTCTGCGCCAACGCCTCCATCCGATCTAGGAAGTGCCGCCAGCCCGCCGCACGCTCGGCCTTCAGATCCTCCTCCTCAACCGGTCGCAGCATCGCCACCGGCTCGCCGTCGACGGTCACGAGGTACTCCGCCTGCTCCTCACGCACGGCGCGGATGATCTGGGTGGCCCGGTTCTTCAGTTCACGCACGCCTACCCGTTCCATGATCGGACCTCCTGCATGAGCCTGGCCGCTGCGCCGCGAGGCTCGCCTCAGTGTTGCTACAGTGTAGCCACAAGTCTGTGATGCATCAAGTGGGACTCCCAAGATGGGGCGGGTGGAGATCCAGCTGCAGCGGTGCGCGCAGTGTGACGGGGAGGAGCGAAGGGCGGCCGAGCGCCCCTCCGCAGGTCTCGGGTCGCAACCTGGGCAAGCCGTGCCGCGGTGACCTGGGGGTGAAGCTATGAGCTCGTGCGGCCACGCTGTACACTGCCGTTCGCCGCCAGGTCCGCTGGGGACCGGCAAGGGAGTTCCATGACCCTCAAGGCCACCATCTTCAAAGCCACGCTGCAGATCGCGGACATGGATCGCGGGGTCTATGCCGACCATGCCGTCACCATCGCTCGCCATCCGTCGGAGACCGACGAGCGCATGATGGTCCGTCTGCTGGCCCTGTCACTGCATCTGCCGGCCGACCAACGGAACGGCAGCCTGGAGTTGGCCAAGGACCTGTGGGACAGCGATGAACCGGCGCTCCTGCAGCGCGACCTGACGGGCCGAATCGTGCATTGGATCGAAGTAGGGCAGCCGGACGACAAGCGCATGATGCGGGCCAGCGGGCGGTCCGACCAGGTGACGGTGCTGAGCTTCAGCCCCAGCACGCCGACCTGGTGGGAGGCTGTTGCGAACAAGATCAGCCGCGCCGACAACATCGCCGTATGGCAGATCGAGTTCCGCGAGAGCAGGGCCTTGGCCCAGCTTGCAAGGCGCGGCATGCGCTTGCAGGTCATGGTGCAGGATGGCCTGGTCACGATCAGCGATGCGGAGCGGAGCCTCGAGATCACGCCGCGGCAGCTGAACGGCAGGTGAGTCGCGAATGCGAGAGCCTGGCGTCAGAACGCCAGAACGGATGGCTGTGGTAAGGGCAGGGCTCCCTCAGACCGCAGCCCGATCAGCGCTCGCGTCCCGGCGGCAGGACTCGCGCGAAGACCCCCTCCAGCACCCCTTCCATCGCCGCGTAGCTGTAATGCTCGACCGCCCTCCGCCGCGCCGCCGCGCCCAGCCCCGCGGCCAGCGCCCGGTCCGTCAGCAGCCGCCGCAACGCGGTCGCCAGGGATGCCGTGTCACCGGGCGGCACCAGCAACCCGGCGGCCCCCCCGTCCAGGATCTCCGGCAGGTCGCCCACAGCGGAGGCCACGATGGGCCGGGCCATGGCCATGGCGTCGTAGACCTTGGCCGGCACCTGGGCCTCGGTGAAGGGCAGGCGGGCCTGCGGCAGGGCCACCACGTCGGCCGCCGCCAGGGTGGGGCCCAGCAGGGCCCAGGGCTGCGGCGGGTAAAGGCGGACCGCCGCCGGATGCGCCGCCGCCAGGCCCCGGCACCAGGCATCCCCCGGCGGGGCCCCGACGATGGCCAGCACGGCGCCCAGGTCCTGCAGGCTCGCGACCGCTTCCGCCAGCGGCTCCAGGCCCTTGTGCGGGCGGGGGGTTCCCAGGAAGACGACCAGCGGCGCCTCCCGGGCGATGCCCAGGCGGGCCCGCCCGGCGGCGCCGTCGTGCAGGGCCGGATCGAGGGCCGCCGTGTCCCGGCCATGCGGCAGGATCACGCCGCCGAAGCGCGCCTGCAGGGCCCGCGACACCACCGTGACCGCGTCCGGCCGGCGCGTCTCGCGGCCCGGTCGAAGCGGGCGATCGGGGCTCAGGCCGCGCGTCAGGAGGCGCAGGTAGAGGTTGGAGTAGGGATCGCGCAGCCGAAGGATCTCCCGCGCCAGGGCCCCCAGGCGGCCCAGGCCGTAGACCCCTGCCAGGTCCCAGTCGTCGATGTCCAGGACGATGGGGATGCCCAGGCGACGCCGGGCCATGCGGGCCGTGCCCAGGCTGGCCGGCCGCGGCTTGACCGCGATGACCAGGTCCGCGTCCACCGCCCTTGCCATCGCCGCCATCGTCCGGCGGAAGGCCGGGAAGCGGCCACCCGGGAAGGCCAGGACCTCCAGCGACCCGTCGTCGCCCGGCGCCCACAGGCTCTCGCCGAAGGTCGGCCCGATCACCCGCACCCGGTGCCGGCGCGCGAGCACCTGGCCCAGGAGGTAGGTGCGGCCGTAGGCGTTGGAGCTGAGGTTGGCGCCCAGCAGGTCGATGCGCATCAGCGTCGATCCTTGCGATTCAGGGCGGGGGTCGGATCACTCCGACCGCCCGCCTCGCGTCGCTGGATGCTCCGACCGCCTGCCGCCAGCCGCAGGAGCAGCTCGGCCCAGCGGTCGGCGACGGCGTCCATCCCATAGCGGCTGACCGCGAGGGCTCTTGACTCGCGGCCAAGGCCATCAGCCAGCGAGCGGTCACTCAGCAGTCGCGCCAGCTCGCCCGCCAGCGCCGGGGCGTTGCCCACCTCGTGCAGGAGCGCCGCGCGGCCGCCATCGGCCAGCTGCCGGTGGATGGCCAGGTCCGAGGCCAGAATCGGCAGGCCAGAGGCCATGGCCTCCAGGAAGGCGTTGGGCAATCCCTCCGCGTGCGAGGGCAGGACGAAGACGTCGGCGGCTGCCAGCCAGTCCGCCGGCTCCGCCACCTCGCCCACGACGCGCACCGTCGCATCGCCGCCCAGCAGGGCGGCCAGCTCGCCGTCCACCCGGTCCGCCTGCCCCGCCCCGCTGCCCGCCAGCAGCAGCCGGTCGGCCGCCGCTCGCCCGCCGCTCTCGCCCAGCCGTCGCCAGGCCTCGGCCAGGTCCAACAGGCCCTTGCGCCGCACCAGGCGGCCCAGGAAGAGGACGATGCGCGCCTCGGTCGGCAGCCCCAGGCGCGTACGCAGCTCGGCCCGCCTCGCCGCATCGGCCGGCCGGAAGCGGGCGATGTCGACGCCGTTGGGGATGGCCTCGATCCCCCCCCTCGCAAAGCCCCAGTGGGCCAGCTCGGCGGCGATCCCCGGACTGATGGCCACAGCCGCCGCGGCCGTCCGCAGCCGCCGCCCCCGCCAGCCGGAAGGCGGCAGGTGGCCGCGCAGCCACCTGCGGAGGGGGCCGCCGCCGGGCGCGCGGGCCGGGTCCAGATAGCGGCTGAGGTCGCCCTCGGTCGCTGGTCGCATGAGCCAGGGGACGCCCCGCCGCACCGCCGCGCCGGCCGCCACCAGGGCCAGGTCGCCCGTCCCGAACACCGCGATGACCTCCGGCGCCTCCCCCGCGCCCTCCCGCCCGAGGGCCCAGGCCAGGCGCGGAAGGCTGCCGTACTCGCCCAGCCGCCCACTGCCCGCGGGTCCGAAGCGGCGGACGGGAATGCCATCCACCAGCTCGGCCAGCGGCGACTCCGCCCGGATCCGCCGCGTCCACACCGAGGGATGGATGCCCCGCGCCGCCAGCCGCCCGGCCAGCTGCAGGGCCTGCCGCTCCATCCCGCCCACCACCGGGTGGAAGCGGCGAATGAGGATGCGGAGGCGGAGGGGGGCACTCATGGGGCGACCGAGCCGCACCTGATGTCGCGCTGGTCGTCAGGCCCCTGAGCGGCCTCCGCGCCGATCGGGCCCGCCCCATCCACCCGCGCCCAGGCCTCCAGCTGCGCCCCCAGGTGCAGCCCGCGGGCGTCCAGGCGGCGGAAGAGCGGGGCCAGGAGGCGGCCCGCCCAGCGGTTGAGGCGGCGGGCGAGCGGGCCCGGCGGGGCGCCCCGCCCGTGCAGGATGGCCCAAGGGTCGCTGAGCCGCCAGAGCAGGTTGGCCGAAGCCAGCCGCTCCACCCGGTAACCGGTCGCCTCGAGCAGCCGCGGAAGGCTGCGGCCGTCCACGTAGACGAAATGCCAGGGGAAGACCACCGCGCCCCAGCGCGGGCCGAGCAGGCGGCCGGTCAGCGAGCCCAGGTTGGGCACCCAGATGTAGAGCATCCCCCCTGGCCTGAGCAGCCGATGGATACGCCGCAGCTCCGCCAGCGGCTCCGGCAGGTGTTCCAGCACGTCGCGCAGGACGATGGCGTCGAAGGAGGCGGGGGCCAGGTCCAGCTCCGCCAGGCGCCCCGCGTGCATCGTCAGCCCCCGTGCCCGGGTGCGCGCGAGGGCCGCGGCGTTGATCTCCGTCCCCTCGGCCTGCCAGCCCAGGTCCCTGGCCACCGCCAGGAAGTCCCCGTCGAAGGCCCCCACCTCCAGCAGCCGCCCCGGTCCGCCCAGGCCCGCCGCCAGGCCGCCCAGGATGCCGCGGTAGCGCGGGTTGCCCTGCTGCTTCGGGCCGCGGCGCTCGGCGCCGTTGGCGGACACGCCGTCGGCGGGCGCTCCGCTGAGCGGCCGCGCCGATCCGCCCAGGACCGCCGCCTTGCGCGCGTCCACCATCCGGTAGATCCTGTCCACGCTGGCGTCGCTGAGCCGCGGCTCGACCCAGACCAGGCCGTCTGCCGGGCAGCGCAGCCAGCGGAAGCCGTGGCGGCGCCAGAGCAGTCGGCCGTCTGGGCGGGCGCAGAGGGGGCAGGCGGCGGGCTGGGTCTCCCAGTCGGCGGCCGTGGCGATCGTCGGGCTTGCGGCCGGCTGCGCAGGAGTCCCCGGCGATCCGAGCCGTGGCGGGCTCGACGACTCAGCCGCTGATGGACCCGACGACCCACCCTGCATCCCGCCAGGCGCGCCCTGCGGGGGTCTGGTCACGACGCCGCTCCCCGGCGCCTGAGCACCGTGCGCAAGCCCGCCAGGGCGCCCTCGATCTCCGTGGCCCCCAGGAGTCTCAGCGCCAGAGCGTAGAGGGCGGCGCCGCCCAGGGCCAGGGTGGCCAGGTGGATCGCCCGCAGGACCAGGGCCTGCCATGCCGAGGCCGAGGGCGGCAGGAGGGCGGCCAGCAGCGGATCGCTGGTCGACCAGAGCGCCAGGCTCATGAGCAGGGTGGCCCCCGACATCCGCAGCGCCGACAGGGCGATGCGCCGTCCGTCCAGCCGCCCCGCCCGCCGCCGGAGGATGGCCAGGCGCGCCAGCACGCGGACCGCCGCCGTCAGGCTGGCCGCCACGCCGATGCCCAAAGCCGGCGGGTCCAGCAGGCGGACCAGCCCCCATGCCAGGCCCACGTTGAGGAAGACCGTGGCCACCGTGACCAAGGCAGGCGCCCGCGTCTCCTCGTGGGCGAAGAGACCGCTGCTGACCGTGCTGCCCGCGGCCACCAGGGCCACCGAGGGGGCGTAGCTGATGAGGGTCAGGGCCAGGACCTGGCTGTCGGCGGCGCGGAAGGCGCCGCGCTCGAGGAGCAGGGCCACCAGGGGCCCTGCCAGGAGGCAGAGCCCGGCGGTGGCCGGCAGGGTCACCAGGAGGGTGTAGCGCAGGGCCAGCGAGAGGCGGCGGCGGAAGGCCTCGGCGTCGCCGCGGGCCCGGTGCTCGGCGAGTTCCGGGAAGATGGTGGTGGCGATGCCGATGGAGAGGATGCGGGTGGCCGAGCCCGCGATCTGCCCTGCGAAGCCCACCAGGCTGAGGGTGCCCGCCCCCACCGCCGTAGCGATGGCCCCTTCGAAGAGCGGCCCCGCCTTGGCCAGGAGGCCCGCCCCTGCGATGTCCGCCTGCCCGCGGGCCAGGCGGCGCAGCTCCGGCCCGTCCCAGCCGCGCGGCCGGGCGAGGCCCGGCGGCAGGGCGGCCGCCAGGAGCAGGACCATCGCCAGGGGGCCGGCCAGGGAGCCCACGGCGGCGGCGACGATGCCCAGGCGGTCCCAGAGCAGCAAGGTGAAGGCCACTGTGGCGGCGGACTGCACCAGGGGCGCCAGGGCCGGGACGGTGAAGCGCCGGGCGCGGTAGTGCAGGGCCTGCAGGGCGCCGCCCAGGAGGGAGAGGCCCACGTTGGGGATCTGCCAGCGGAGCATGGTCGTGGCCAGGTCAAGGCCGCGGGAGCCGGGGGCGTAGTCCGGGCCGCGGGCCAGGAGGGGGGCCAGGGCCGGGGCGAGGGTCCAGAGCGCCAGGCTGAGGAGAAGGGCCGCGCCCAGGACCACCAGCAGGGCCTGGGCGGCCAGGGCGCGCGCCGCCGCTGCTCCACGGCGCGCCTCCATGTCCGCCAGGAGCGGGACCAAGGTCGGCGCCATCGCCGGCGGCAGGGCCACCATGAAGAGGTTGGGGAGGCGGCTGGCCGCGGTGTAGGCGTCCACTTCCAGGCCCACACCCTGGCGGGCGGCGAGAACGGCCATGGTCACCGCCCCGAGGACCGCGCTGGCCATCCAGGCCGCGGTGCCCAGGGCGGCGGGGCGGGCCAGGCGGGCGGGAGGCGGCGCGGCCTGGCCGCGGTGGGGCGGGGCGGGGCTGGTCACGGGGGGCATGGTAACGGGAGCTGGCAGCGGCGGCAAGGCCATCGCCCTAGCGCCGCTCCAGCCGCATCCGCATGCCGTAGCGGGGGCGCAGTGTGATCAGCGGCTGCGGCTCCACCGGGTGGCCGGGGATCAGGCGGGGTCGCCAGCGCCGGGCGATGGCCGCCAGGGCGAGCAGCCCCTCCGCCCAGGCGAAGGCCTCGCCGATGCAGCGCCGCGGGCCGCCGCCGAAGGGGAAGTAGGCGTACTTGGGCAGGCCCTCGGCGCTGCCGTCCAGCCAGCGCTCGGGTCGGAATCGCTCGGGCTCCCTCCAGTGGCGCGGGTCCCGGTGGACGATCCACTGGCTCATCACCAGGTTGCTGCCGGCGGGGATGCCGTAGCCCAGCATCTGCTCGTCCTCCAGGCAGCGGCGGCCGATGATCCAGGCCGGCGGGTAGAGGCGCATCGACTCGGTCAGGACGGCGCGGGTGTAGGGGAGGGCGGCCAGGTCGGCCTCCGCGGGATCCCGATCGCCCAGGACGCGGGCCAACTCCTCGCCCAGGGCCGCGTCGGCCTGAGGATGCTCGGAGAGCAGGTACCAGGTCCAGGTCAGGGCGTTGGCGGTGGTCTCGTGGCCAGCCAGGAAGAGGGTCATCACCTCGTCGCGCACCTGGTCCTCGGACATCGGCGCGCCGTCCTCGTCGCGGGCCGCCAGGAGCAGGTCCAGGAGGTCGCCGGTCCCCGCCCGAGCGCCGGCGTCCGGCGTCGCATCGCCTTCCGGCCGGGCGCTGCGTTCCGCCTCCACCGCCGCGGCGCGGCGCTGACGGATGAGCCCGCGGATGGTGGCATCCATCCGGCGGCGGGCGGCGGGTGCGCCCCGGGTGCCCGGCAGGAGGCCGCGCTCCACCATCCAGACCGGGGCGACGAAGGCGCCGGGGGCGGCGAAGGTCTGGACCAGGGTGGCCAGGTCCCGATCGATGGCCACGTCGGCCGCCTCGCCCACCCGATGCGAGAAGAGGCAGCGGGCCACGATGTCCCGGGTGAGGTGCATCATGGCCTCGGCCATGTCCAGGGTCTCACCCTCCTGCCAGCGGGCGGCACAGGCGGCGGAGGCTTCTGCCATCACCTGCACGTGGCCGCGCATGGCCTCGCGGTGGAAGGCGGGCATGATCAGACGCCGCTGCCGCTCGTGCAGGGCGCCCTCGCTGGTCAGGAGGCCCTGGCGCAAGAGGACGGCGGCGTTGTCCAGGCCGCGGCCCTTGGTGTAGCGGCGGTGGTCGGTCTCCAGGATGCGTTGGATCAGGTGGACGTCGCTGATCAGGTAGAAGCCCGTGCGGCCGAAGGGCAGGTGGACGAGGTCGCCGTAGCGCTCGAAGAGGGCGCGGAAGCTGAAGGCTCTGCCGCCGGGAGCGGGCCGGCGGAACAGGGTGAGCAGGTTGACCGGGGGCGGCCCCGGGGGGTGGATGGCGCTCATGTTGGCTTCCTCGCCGGCGCCTCGCGGGCGCCTTGAACGCAGAAGCGGCGACCGTCGGGGACGATCGCCGCCTGCATCAGTACCCCCGGAGGGATTCGAACCCCCGACCTACTGGTTCGAAGCCAGTCGCTCTGGTCCCCTGAGCTACGAGGGCCTGCCTAGAAGATTGAGTTTAGGCGGCGCCGTGCGGGCGGGCAAGGGAGAGGACCCCCCGCGACGGCCCCCGCGGCGCCTCAGGCGCGATGCCCCTTGTCCCTCCCGGCCTGCAGGTAGCCGGCCGCGCCCAGCACGACAGCCAAGGCGCAGAGCGCGATGAAGAGGGGCCTGCCCAGGCCGCCTCCGTCCAACTCCTGCCCGTAGCGCCAGACGGCCACCAGCGCCAGGGCCCCCCGAAGGGCCAGGGAGCCCTGCCCGGCGGCCTCGGCCCGGGCGTCGCCGCTGCGCGCGCCCAGGAAGGCCACTGCGGCGAAGGCCAGGACGCGGGCGGAGATCGCGCGGCTGGTGAGGGGCGTGAGGACCCAGGGCCAGGGTGTCTGGCCGGGCAGGATCAGGAGCCCGAGGCCCAGGACCAGGGCGGCAGCGGCGAGCGCGCCGAGAAGGCCGCGCCGCCACCCCGGCAGGGGGCTGGCCACGGCCGGGTCCGTCCCGGGCAGGCGTCCCTGGCGCCGTATCAGCCAGGCCGAGAGGAGGGGCAGGCTGACGTAGACCGCCATCCAGAACCAGGCCGCCAGCCTGGCCGTCGCCGGCCCCTGGAAGAGGTGGAACTTGTCCAGGTGCAGGAGGGTGGCCACCAGGCTGATGCCGGTGAAGACCAGCACACCCCAGGCAGCCGCCCGGGCATAAGCCCAGACGCCTTCCCGCCGCACGGCCAGCAGGAGGGGGATGTCTCCCAGGTAGAGCGCGCCCAGGAACGCCGCGGTCAAGGGGGAGGCGATGGTCCAGGCGAAGGCGCGGTCGGTGGCCTCAGTCAGGAAGTAGAGGCTGATGCCGGCGGTCGCCGCCAGGACGATGGCGATGGTGAAGAGCAGCCGCAGGGCGGGCAGGGTGCGTCGGCTGCCCGCGGATCCGGGGCGATCGCGAAGATCGCGGGAGGCAGCGGAGGCGGAGGGGGCGCTGGGCATGGGTTCGGTCCTCGGATGGGTCCTGCAGGTGGTGTTCCGCGTCGCCAGACCGGTCCGCCGGATCGGGGCGAGAGGCCGGGCGGCGCTCGCAGGGATGATGCCACAGAGCGCCTGTACCCCGAATGGCCACGCCTGCGCCAAGGGACGAGGAAGGCTGCGGCCGGCATGCCAGGCGGGACTGCGGTTACAATGCCGCCCCCATGCCACCGCTCCCTTCCGATCGCCGCCGCCGTCTGGTCGCCGCCCTCCTCCTCGTGGCCCTGGCCGCCCTGGCCGTCGGCCCGGGGCTCCTGCCCGGCCGCACGGTGCTGCCGCTGGACATCCTCGGGCTGTTCGAGCCCTGGCGCCTGGACTGGCCCGCCGCGGCCAACCCCGAGCTGGGGGACGCGGTGCTCCAGTTCTCCTCGCGGGTGCTCGTGGCGGATGGCCTGAAGGCGGGCCACCTGCCGCTCTGGCAGGGCGGCGTCATGGCGGGCCATCCCCACGTGGGAGACACCCACAGCTCGCCCTTCTATCCCCTGCTCCTCTTCCTCTCCTGGTGCTGCTCGCCGCTGGACGCCTTCGGCTGGCAGGCCTGGCTGCAGATGGCCCTGGCCGGCTGCTTCATGGCCCTGTGGATGCGGCGCCTGTCCATGGGGCGGCTGCCGGCCCTGGCCGCCGGTCTGGCCTGGATGCTCGCCGGGGTGCAGCAGGTCTGGCTGCGCTTCCCTCCCTTCCCCGGCACCCTCTGCTGGCTGACGGCCTTGCCGCTCGCCTGGGAGGCGGCCTGGCAAGGGGGCAGCCGCCGGGCGGTGGCGGCGGGCGCCCTGGCCTTGGGGCTGGCCATCACCGCCGGACAGCTCCAGTACGTGGTCTACGGCGGCCTGCTGCTGGGCCTCTACGGCGCCGCGCGCCTGGCCGCCGGGCCGCGCGAACTGCGGCGACAGGGAGTCCTGGCCGGCCTCGGGATCGGCGCCCTGGGCCTGGCCCTGGGCGCGGTGCACCTCCTGCCCAGCTACGCCCTGGCCCTTGAGACCATCCGGCCGCCCTTCACCTGGAAGGCCCTTTCCCAGACGGGGCTCCCATGGCGGCAGCTGGTCACGCTCCTGGCTCCGTGGTTCATGGGCCGCCCCGAGCTGGGCGACTACCGCGGCGCCCAGAACGCCAGCGAGCTGATGGCTTACGCCGGCCTCATCCCCTTGCTGGCGGGCGCCTTGGCCCTTGCGCTCAGGCGCGATGCCCTGAGCCGCCTGTTCGCGGTCCTGGCCGCCGGCGTGCTGGCCATCGCCCTGGCCACGCCCCTGGCCTGGCCCTTGGCCCACCTGCCCTGGCTGCAGCGCTTCGGCCTCATGCGCTGGCTGGCCTTCTGGCCCCTCTTCCTGGCACCCCTCCTGGCCTTGGCCCTCGACGCCGCCGAGCGCGATCCGCAGGCGGCGGCCCGTCTGCGGCGGGGGAGCCTGGCTCTGGGTGCGGCCGGCCTGGCCTTCCTGCTGCTCGCCGGGCGTCTCGACCCCGCCGGCCGACCCAGCTTGCCGGAGGCCCTCGCGACGCTCGCGGCCGCAGTCCTCGCCTTGACCCTGTGGGCGGGCCGCCCCAGCTCCCTGCCGAGGGGCGCCCTGCTCATCGCCGTTCTCGCCGCCGACCTCCTGGTCTTCGGCCGCGGCTACCGCGCCTGGGCCCCCCAGGCGCAGGCCTTCCCGGCCCTTGCGCCGCTGGATCGCCTCGTCGCCGAGCGGCGGCGCGAGCCCTTCCGCATCGCCCTCTTCCAGGGGGGCGTCATCGCCCTCGGGCCATCGGTGGCCCCCTCCTTGGGCCTGGACGAGATCGGCGGCTACACCTCGTCGGTGCGCCAGAGCTACCAGCGCTTCCTGGCCGCCCTCAGCCGGCCCAGCGACAACGGCTCCTTGGCCCGCAACCCCAACATGGTGACCCTGGGCGATGCCGCCCCGCTTCTCCTGCGCCTGTTGGACGTGCGCTACGTCTTGTCGGCCGAGGCCCTGCCGGCCTGGGAGCGGCCCCTGGATCCCGCGATGGCCTGCCGCCAGACCCGCCGCCTGGAGCCGGGCGTCAGCATCGGGGTGGCCTTGCGGCCTTGGGCGGACGGGCTCAACCGCCTGGACGTGGCGGTGGCCCGGGGCGGCACGGTGGCCCTGCACCTCGTGGCCGGCCCCGGCTCGGCCGAACACCTGGCCTACGGCGAGCTGGCAGGGGCGGAGGGACCGCTGCGCAGCCTCTACTTCCAGCCGATTCCCGATAGCGCGGATCGGCCCTACCACGCCTACCTGGACCTGCCCACGGGCGCGACGGGCGAGGCGCCGGAGGTCTGCGTTGACGGCGATGCCCTGGCCCTGGGGCTCGCGGCGGCCGAGGCCCCCTACCAGCCGACCTTCGAGGCGCACGGCCTGCGCGTCCACCGCGCGCCGCCCTCGCCGGGTCGTGCCTGGCTGGTGCCGGAGGGGACGGTTGCCGCGGATTTGGATGCCGTGCTCCGCCGCCTGTCGCAGGGGGGCATCACGCCGGAGCGGGAGCTGCTCTTGGAGGCGCCGCAGGTGGCGGCGGCCCAGGCGGGCGGCGGGCTGCCTGCCCCCGTGACGGCGGAGCGCCCCTCCGATGGCCTCGCCGGGCTTGCGGACCGGCCGACGGTCAGCGAGGAAGGTCCGAACCGCCGCAGCATCCGCCTCCCGGCGGGCGGCCCGGCCTGGCTCGTGGTCTCCGAGGCCTGGGACGCCGGATGGCGCGCGCGGCTGGACGGCCTGGCCCTGCCGGTCCTGCGCGCTGACGGCGCCCTGATCGCCGTGCCCCTGCCGCCGCGGGCAGTGGACGCCGCCCGGCTCGAGTTGCGCTACCGCCCGACCGCGGCGCTGGTGGGCGCAGGCATCAGCGCCCTGGCGCTGGCCGCCGTGGCGATCCTGTGGCTGAGCTCAGGCGGGCAGGCGAGTCGCCTGGGGCCGGCCTTCAGGAAGGTTCGCGGGTAGGCGGGGCGGCCAGCTCCAGCCAGGGTAGCCAGATCAGGCCGCGCGGACGGCGGGTGGCCGAAGGGGTGAAGGTGGGAAGGGTGATGCCCGAACGGGTGGCCGTCGCGGAGGCGAGGGGCGTGGCACTCGGGCTTGGGGTGGCCGAGGCTGCCGGGGTGGCGCTCGGGCTGGCCGTGACGGTGGCGGCTGGCGCAGTGGGCCGGGCGGTGGGCGGGGCCAGGGCGGGGTCCGGCTCCCAGACCAGCCGCAGGCGGTCGATGTAGAGGCCGGCGCCGGGGTCGGTCCCCTGCGGAGCCTGGGCCAGCCACTCCAGGCGGGCCACCTGGCCGCGCAGGTCGTAGACCCGCTGCGGCTCGGCCAGGTCGGCCAGGTTCATCAGGTCCAGCAGGCGCTCCGGGAAGGTCCAGGTGCCGCTGTCGCCGGTGGCGGCGAACACGGGGGCCCGGGTCACGCGGCCGTCGGCCTCGGGACGCAGGTAGTAGAGGAAGAGCCCGTTGCCGGGGCCGGCGGGAAGGCGCATCCAGACGTCGAAGAGCAGTTCCAGCCGGCTGGCCAGACTGGCCTGCCGCAGGTCCAGGCTGAGCACGATGCGGCTGCTGCTGCCCAAGGGCGCCCCCGCCCCGCAAGGCTGCTCGATGGCCCCCACCCGCCCGCCGAAGGCCCAGAGCGCCCGCGCCCCGGAGCGGCGTTGACAGGTGGAAGGCCACCAGGCGGGCACTTGTCCCGCCGGCCGCTCGGTGGGCAGCTGCCAGAGGCGGGGGTCCGGCCAGGCAGGATCCTCGAAGTCGTCGAGCACCGTGACGGCCGCAGGGCGCGCAGGCCGCGCCGGCCCCTCCGGGTCGCGGGCCGCGGCCGGAGTGCTCCCGGCGGCCCAGGCGAGTCCTGACGCGAGTAGCAGGGCCAGGGGAGCTGCCAGGCGAGGGTTGCGGTGGGGCTTGCGCATGGTGGGGCCATCTCCTGCGACATGGGCGACGGGTCGGGCCCCTAGAACGGGGGATGCGGGCGGGCCGCTATGGGGAGATGCGGGCCATGGTCCCTCGGGCCAGGCCGCGCTGGCCATCGTCGGGGCCGGCGCCCTGCGGACGATCCGACCTCGAACGCATCGCTCCAGTCATCGCATGCTCACCGCTCCAACCACGGCAGGAAGATCCGCGGCAAAGCCGGCAGGTCGGTGGCGCGACCCGTCGGGCTCGGTTCGCTGTGCAGGGTGGCGCTGGGCTCCGGGGGCGTCGTGGCCGTCGCCGCGGGAACGGTCGCCGTGGGCACCTGGCTGCTGGGCGATGGTTCGACCACGGGTGGGGTCTGGCTGGGCTGGACGGTGGGCGGGGTGGCGGCCGTCGGCGGGGGGCCGGGCTCGCCCAGCTTGACGATGAAGGCATCGCCGCTGCCGCCGCTCTCGGGCCAGAGGCCGGGCAGGCCGCCCGTGCCGTCGCCGTCGGGGAAGCTGTCGGGGCCGGACTCGGAGTCGCCGACCACGTAGGGGTGGCCCGCGGGGCCCAGGTCCACCCAGAAGCCCTGATCGTAGACCGTCCCCCCAATGTAGCCGCAGTGGACGAAGTTGGCCACGGGGTCGGGGTCCGAGGGGTCCGCCTTGAGGCGGGCCACCAGGACGTCGCCGTCGCCTTGCTGCAGGTCGTTGTAGCTGAGGTCCGGGCCGCCGGTCACCGGCAGGCTGTCTTCGTAGGAATCCGTGTAGCCGGCGATCACCAGCTCTCCCTCCGGGCTGACCGTGGCCCCCGAGCCCACGTCGTCGCCCGCGCCGCCCAGGTAGCCCAGGTAGACGTAGGACGCGCCGTCGGGCGCCACCTTGGCCGCAAGGGCGTCGATCTTGCCGTTGGGGGTGAGGTCCGGGCCCACTTTGACGCCCAGCGAAAGCGGCGGCGAGTTGGTCTGGCCGCTGAAGTAGACTGCGCCCGCGGCGTCCACGCCCACCCCGTTGCCGTGCTCCTCGCCGTTGCCGCCTGCATAACCGGCCCAGCCCAGGTCCTTCCCACCCGGTTCGACCTTGGCGATGAAGGCGTCCCATTGCCCGCCGAAGCTCCGATCCGGACTCGTCAGGGCGCCGAAGCCGTCGCCGTCGGGGAAGCTGTTCTGGCGGGAGAGGGTCATGCCCGAGACGTAGGCCGCGCCCGCACCGTCCACCGTGATGTGTCCGGCGGTCACGAAGACGTCCGTGCTGCCCGGAATGGGGAAGACCCCGATGTCGTGGTTCTCGCCACCGATGTAGCCGCCGTAGACCAGGTTGCGGACGGCCTGCCGGTCGTCGGGGACGGCCTTCAGCTTGACCACGAAGCAATCCGTCTCGCCGTTGAAGGTCAGGTCAGGGCCCTCCGTCACCGGGAAGCTCTGCTCGTCCGACTGGACCACGCCCGTCACGTGAGCCTCGCCCGCCGCGTTCACGGCGATGCCCTCGGCGAAGTCCACCTGGTCGCCGCCCAGGTAGCCCACGTAGACCGGCTTGCCCTCCGTGTCCAGCTTGGCCACCAGGCTGTCGATGTCTCCCCCGTTGTAGGTCAGGTCCGGACCCATCAGCACGGGAAGGGTGGCCTGGTTGGAGCTGGTCGCCCCAGCGAGGAAGGCGCTGCCAGAGGGCGTGACATCGATGTCGTACCCTGCATCGTAGCCCTCGCCGCCGACGATCGTCAGGTAGGCCAAGGTCGACCCATCTGGGCTGATCTTGGCGACATAGGCGTCGATGTCGTCGCCGTCGTCCGTGGTCTCGCCCGTCAGGTAGGCCGCGCCCGCGCCGTCCACCGCCACGCCCAGGCCGCGCTCGCCGCCCGGCATCCCCCACTGGCCGGCGTAGACGAAGCCCAGGGCCAGCGCCGCGTCCGAGCCTTGGCGCAGCCTGGCGGCATCTGCCGAGAGGGTCGCGCCCTCGGCCAGGGCGTCGTCTGCCGAGGAGCCTTGCCCGAGCCGCAAACCCTGCCAGCCTGCCACCTGGCCCCAGGGCAAGGTCAGGCCGATGTCGCCGCCGGCGGCCACCACCGACTGTCCCCCGTCGATCGCGATGCGCGCCTGAGCCAGGTCGGCCCTGCTCTCGGCCTCCAGGCGCAGGGCGAGGCCCCCTGCCTCCGCCCGCACGACCAGGTTCACGCCCGGCCAGAGGTCGGGGTAGACCAGGCCGCTGGCACAAGGCCGGTCCAGCTCCCAGCCGGATGAAGGTCCGCGCAGCCGATGGAAGCGGGTGGGCAGCCAGCCCGTGGCCTGGGGCGCCACCCGGCCGGCGCCTGCGAAGCGCCAGCGCTGCACGGCTCGAGGCGCGGGCTCCGGCGCGATGAAGTCCCCCAGGGCTGCTCCCTCCGTACCGCGGCGGAAGCGGAGGCCGTCGCCGCGGGGGCCGCGATGGCTTGCCCCAGGGTCGGAGGGACCGAACTGCGTCAAGGTCAGGCCCTCGGCATCGAAGTCCACACGGAGCCGGCGACCGTAGGCGGTGAAGCGGGCCGGGTGGCCGGGGCCGCGGGACACGAGGAGGGGCGCGGAGCCGCCGGTAGCAGCCGCCGGGACGACTGGGATGACGACGGCGGACTCGGCGGAGACACCGCCAGGATCGGGAGCGGCGACCGTCCCGGCCGCAAGACCCTGCGTCGCCGACCCCAGGCCGATCAAGCCGGCCGCGGCGATGACTGCTGCCAGACGCCGGCACGACGAAAGGTGCATCTTCATGGTCGTCCTCCTTGAATGCCATCACCACCGCCGATCCGTGCCGCTCGGATCAGCCAACTCGGCCGACCCTCACCGTGATCGGCCGGGCGGCAGTGTAGCGCGCCGGATGGGGGGCGGCAAGGGGTGTCGGCGCCGCGGACCGGCGGTGGCGCCTGTGATACAATCGCCCCCCACCACGGCCGGCGATCGGGACCGCGCCGGCTGCGCCGCCACTTCCAGGGGCAGGGGAGCCATGCTGAAAAAGGTGCTCATCGCCAACCGCGGGGAGATCGCCGTCCGCATCATCCGCGCCTGTCACGAGCTGGGCCTGGAAACCGTGGCCGTCTACTCGGAGGTGGATAGGGGCGCCCTGCACGTTCGCCATGCCGGCGAGGCCTACCACATCGGGCCCGCGCCGGCCGCCGAGAGCTACCTGCGTGCCGACTGCATCATCGAGGTGGCCCTGCGCAGCGGCGCCGACGCCATCCATCCCGGCTACGGTTTCCTGGCCGAACGCGCTGAGTTCGCCGAGGCGGTGGGGGCGGCGGGGCTCAGCTTCGTCGGGCCGCCGCCGGCGGCCATCCGGGCGATGGGCGACAAGGTGCAGAGCCGGATCAAGATGCTGGCGGCCGGCGTGCCGCTGGTGCCCGGCACGGCCAAGGGCCTGAGCGACGCCGAGGCGGTCGAGGCGGCCGCCGAGATCGGCTACCCGCTCCTGATCAAGGCTTCGGCCGGCGGCGGTGGCAAGGGAATGCGCCGGGTGGACCGCGCCCAGGACCTGCAGGCGGGCCTGGAGGCCGCGCGGCGGGAGGCGCTCAAGGCCTTCGGCGACGACACGGTCTACCTGGAGCGCCTGGTCGAGGGCGCGCGGCATATCGAAATCCAGGTGCTGGCGGACCAGCAGGGCCACACCATCCACCTGGGAGAGCGGGAATGCTCGCTCCAGCGGCGCCACCAGAAGGTGCTGGAGGAATGCCCCTCGCCGGTGATGACCCCCGAGCTGCGCGCGGCCATGGGCGCCGCGGCGGTGGCCGCGGCCAAGGCCGTGGGCTACGTCAGCGCCGGGACGGTGGAGTTCCTGGTGGACAAGCAGGGACGCTTCTACTTCCTGGAGATGAACACCCGCCTCCAGGTGGAGCATCCCATCACCGAGCTGGTGACGGGCGTCGACCTGGTCAAGCACATGCTGCGCATCGCCGGCGGCCGCCCCCTGCGGCTGCGCCAGGAGGACGTCACCTGGACGGGGCATGCCATCGAATGCCGGATCAACGCCGAGGATCCCTTCAACCACTACCTGCCCTCCACGGGCCGCATCACCTCGGTCGTCGAGCCGTCGGGCCCCGGGGTGCGCATCGACTCGGCCATCTACGAAGGGGCCGAGGTCTCGCTCTACTACGATCCCATGCTGGCCAAGCTCATCGTCTACGGCAAGGACCGGCCGGACGCGATGCTGCGCATGCGGCGCGCCCTGTCGGAGTACCACATCGCCGGGGTCAAGACCAGCATCCCCCTGCACCTGCACCTGGTCAACACCACCCAGGTGCTGGCGGGCAACTACGACACCCATTACCTGGAAGAGCAGTTCCGCATGGAGCGGCCCGACGACGGCCAGCGGGAGCGGGTGGCGGCCATCGTGGCCACGCTCCTGGCCCACAAGAGCCGCGGCGAGGTGATCAACCGCCTGGCCCCGGCCGAGGGACACGCCGAATGGAAGCTCTACGGCCGGCGCGCCGGCCTGAAGCGGCTCTGAGGGAGGCCCCTGCATGAAGTACATCGCCACGGTGGACGGGCAGGACATCGAGATCGACCTGGAGCGCCAGGGCGAGGTGCAGCTGGGGGACGCGGTCCTGCAGACCGACCTCCGGGCCATCGACGGCTCCTCCTACTCCCTGCTCCTGGATCACCGCAGCTACGAGGTCTTCGTCGAGCGCCAGGCGGGCCGCTACGTCATCATGATCGACGGCGACCAGTTCCTGGTGGAGGTGGAGGACGCCCGGCTCAAGCAGCTCCGGGCGATGGGCGGAGCCGCGCACGAGGAGTCGGGCTCGGCCCAGGTGGTGGCGCCGATGCCGGGCCTGGTGGTCAAGGTGCTGGTGGCGCCGGGCGACGTGGTGGAGGCCGGCCAGGGCGTGCTCATCCTGGAAGCGATGAAGATGGAGAACGAGCTGCGCAGCCCGCGGGCGGGCGTGGTGCGCCAGGTGAGCGCCGTGCCCGGTCAGACGGTGGCCCAGGGTGAACTCCTGATCCGCGTGGACGAGGGCGAGGCCTGAGCACGCGGTCGGGCCCACCGCGGCGGGCATCCACGGCGGGATCCCGGCCTGTCGGAGCTTCCGCGACGTCGGCTGGGGGCGGGAGCGCCGCGCCGGGGCCGGAGGTGGCCATCGTCTTCGACGGGGGCAGCCTGGGCAATCCGGGCAAGGGCTACGGCTCCTACCGCATCCGCCCGCCCGGCGGCGACTGGGAGCCGGCCTGCCGCCTGGACTTCGGCGACGGGGTCACGAACAACGAGGCCGAGTACCGCTCCCTGTTGGCGGCCTTGGAGGCGGTGTTCCAACGCTCGAAGCGCCCGGCGGTCCTGCGCGTCCTGGTCCAGGGCGACAGCCAGTTGGTCCTCCGCCAGATGGAAGGCAAGTGGAAGGTCAAGGCCGAGAACCTGCAGCCGCTCTGGGCGGAGACGCGAGCGGCGGCGGCCCGCTTCGGGCAGGTGCGCTACGAATGGCAGCCAAGGGCCCGATCGGTGGATCTGCTCGGGCATTAGGATCATGGTTGCTGCGGCGCTCGGCCTGGGCCATCCCCGGCGACTGAAGTCGCGGGCTAGTTGAGACGAAGTCCACTGGAGTGGACTGGCAGCCGGCGTGAGTGCGATTCTGGAACGGATCGGAAGACAGGCAGAGGAGACCCTGGACATGCGCATCAACCGCATCGATCACCTGGCCCTGGCGGTGGACTCCATCGACGCCGCCCTGCCCTTCTTCACCGAGGTGCTGGGCCTGGAGGTCACGCACACGGACGTCGAGGAAGGCCAGGGGGTGGTGGTGGCCTTCCTGCCGGTGGGCGACTCGGAGATCGAGCTGATCGAGCCGGTGGACGACGGCTCGGGCGTGGCGCGCTTCCTGCGGGGCCGCGGTCCGGGCATGCACCACATCTGCCTGGAGGTGGATGACATGGACGCGGCCCTCGACCGGCTGCGCGACAAGGGCGTGCGCCTGATCGACGAGGAGCCCTACATCGGCACGGGCGGGCGGCGCATCGTCTTCATCCATCCCAAGGCGGCGCACGGCGTGCTGGTGGAGCTCTACGAGAAGCTGCCCCAAGACAGCGAGCCCGGCGGCGGCGTTCGCGCCTACCTGAGCGAGCGCCTGCCCAGCCGCGAGGAGCTGCTCGCCAACCTCGAGGACCTGCGCCAGCGCGTGGTCACCCGCGGCCGGGTGGTGGCGGCGGGGACGCGGGGGTTCATCGACGGGTTGCGTCGCGGCCGGTAGTAGGGGCGACCGGCAGGTCGCCCAACGTCCCCGCATCCGGATTGCTTCCCCAATCCCATCACGCCCCCCCCAATCGCCCCGCCCGTTCCATGGGGAAACGGGGGTGCTGGGTGGTTGGGGGGATGGGGCGACCTGCCGGTCGCCCCTACGGGCGCATGGGGTGTTCGAGGCGGGGCAAGTAGACGCGGCCGCCGGTGACGGGCGGCCCCTCGGGCTCGGGCTGCTCGGGCCGCTCCGGCGGCGGCAGGTCCCGCGGGGCCTGGCCCACGCGGGCGATCAGGCTGTGGCGCTCGTCCAGGCGCAGCTCGGCGAGGACGCCGCGGACCGCGGCCATGGTCCAGGTGTTGCGCCCGGACAGGGAGCTGTCATCCAGGAGGATACGGCCCTCGGCGTCGGCGTCGCGGCTCAGCGCGACCTCGCGGCCATCGGCCAGGACCAGGCGGAGGTGGACGGTCTGGTTGAGGGCTGTCTGGACGGTCAGGGCGTCACCGGGGCTCCAGTCCAGGTTCAGCTCGGGCAGGACGACGCCCTCGCCGGACTGGTTGCCGCCCAGGCTGCTGCTGAGCACGCGGTCGCCGGGCGCGGCGGACACCGGCTCGCCGCCGGGCGCGCGCCAGCCGAGGCCCAGCCAGCCGGCGGCGTCGGGGATGCCCGACGCGGTGGCCCGGGGCTGGCCGCCCGGCCCCATGAGGACGAGGTTCTGCGGGAAGCCGGGGGCGCTGAAGACGGTCAGGCGCTCGCCGCGGCTGAGGATGCGCAGCTGCTCGCGGGGCAGGAGGGCGCCCAGGTGCAGGCCGGGGGCCACGCTCCAGGTGGCCTCCAGGGCCTTGGCTTCTGGGGCGCCGGGGGGGAGGAGGGGCCTGAGGTCGGCCTGGAACCAGCCGCTGGGGCTGGTGGCGGCCTGCACCAGCCGGGGCTGGGCCTCGGGCGCGGGCTCGCCCTGGAAGGCGAGGCTCCAGGCATCGGGGGCGGGCGCGGGGCAGACGCCGTCGCGGCGCCGGAAGGTCAGCACCTGGTCCGGCGGGCCGTAGCCCTGGACCTGGCCGGTCTGCCAATCCACCTGCGCCTGCCAGCGCGGCAGGCCGACGGTGGTCTCCGCTCCGCCCCATTGCAGCCGGGCCGCCATTCCCTCGGCGCTGACCAGGGGGCCGCCGCCCTCGCCCTTCAGCGGGAGCCAGAAGCCGCCGTCCGGCCCGGCCTTGCCGCCCGCGCTCCCCAGGGTCCGCCCGTCCGCTGCCCGCAGCTCGGCGGCCACGGCCCCCCCGCCCTGGCCGGAAAGGCCGCAGAAGGCGGTGGCGCCCAGCTGGAAGAGGCCGACCGCTCGGCTGGCCGAGCGGGTGACGACATGGCCCTCGGGCAGGCTGAGGAGGGCGGTGACGCGGTCGGTGTCGTCGCGCTCCAGGGTCGCGGACCAGCGGCCTTGGCTGTCGGCGACGCCGCCCTTCCAGCTCGGTCGAAGCGGAACGCCGCTGCTGTCCGGCTTCTCCAGCCATTCACTGGCCAGCAGCTGCACCTGGGCGCCGGCCGGTGCCCGGCCGTCCATCTTGCGCTGATCGGATCCGTCCAAGCGCAGCGTGAACTCCGGGATGTCGAGCAAGAGCGGTGCCGCCGCCCCCTCGGCGAGGCTGAGGCGGTCCCCGGCGCGCAGACCGCCGAGGGTCGCCGCCTGCGGCACCTGGGTTTCGAGCCGGCCGTCGATCCCGGTCGGCACATCCCAGGTGGCCAGGCTCTCGTCTCCTCGCAGCCACCGAAGGGCGAGGGTCCTCCCGGGCAGCCACTGGCCGCGGATCGCGCCGCTGTCGAGGTCGACCCGCAGTCCGTGGGCCACCACCTCGCGGAAGGCCTCGAGGCCCGCGTCGTTGTCCACCGAGACGAGGACGCGGTCATTGGCCTGGAGAGGGATGTCCTTGAAGTCGACGGTGGCGAGGCCTGTGGCATCGGTGCGGACGTTCCGCTGGTCTCCGGCGCTGCCCAGGCGGCGGACCTCGAGGTTCACGGCCTGCTGCGGATCGGCCTGCAGCCGGACCTGGCCGGCCGCGAGGTCCACCGTCACCTCGAGGCGCGGCACGGTGAGGTCCACCGCCTCGTCGCAAGCCTTGAGCGAGAGGACGTCCCCGGCGCGCGGGACGACGGTCTGGCCCCAAGCGTCGAGGGCGGCGCCGGGCCAGACCACCAGGCTGGGATCGTAGGCTTCCAGCCAGCTCGGCTGTGGCAGGCGTCCGACGGGCATGTTGGTCCCGGCGGCGTGCAGCTCGCCCACGTAAGGGCAGGGCGTGGGCACGATGGACCAGATCCCACCCCCTTGCAGGTCCAGCTGGACCAGCGGCGGCCCCCAGGCCTTGACGACCTCGGCCCAGTCGGCGACGGAGATGGCGACTTCGCCCGCGGCGTCACCAGGCTCAAGGTTCGGCGCCTCCAGGGCTTCGCGGAGGTCGAGCGCGAAGAGGCCCTCGTCGTCCACGGTCAGGGTCTTCGGCCAGCCGTCGAATGGCCTCCAATCCTCGCGTGGGCCTAGGCCGACCACCACATTCCTGCCCGCCGGTGCCTTGCCCGACAGGACCATCGTTTCCGCATTGGTCTGGGCGGTCAGCGGCGGGAGGCTGAGGCTGCGCGGATCCTCGTCGCCCAGGTCCAGTTCGAAGCGATCCCCCTCGTCGAAGGGGACAGGGTTGTTGGGGTTGTCGCGCAGGTTCAAGCGCGCATTGCCCGACGCATCCGGCCTGGCTGAGCGCCTGCCCAGGAGCCTTCCGTCCGAGCTGCTCCAGGTGACCGTGATCGGGCGGCCCGAGTCGGCGACCACTTCCACGCCGGCAGTGGCGGGAAGCAGGGTGACTCTAGGGATGGCGGCGGTGGCGGAGTAGGTCGTGCCATTGGCGTCCCAGAGGTAGATCTCAGCCCTCAGGCCTGGCATGGGTTCGCAGTCAGGCGGCAGAGATGCAGTGAAGACGCGACTGCCGTCTGTGGGGTCAGGGTCTTCGAACTCCAGGTCAAGTCGGCAGGAGTCTCCGCCCACTGGACTCGCGCTGGCGAATGACCTGTCATGAGGCCCGACGACCCCGGAAACCACCCTCTGTTCGGCATCGATCTTCACGACGAGTCGCGGCAGCTCGGCGTGCAGGGATTGGCTCTGGCCAAGCTCGGCGGCCTCGGCGAGGACCGTGACTTGGGTGCCCGAACGCAGAGGCGGCCAGGTGTCCGGCCCCTGGCCCGTTTTCCAACGGATGTCGTTGCTCCCCAGGCCGCCCTCGCCAACCACCTCGCCCTTGGCCTGGGCCAGCAGGCGCCCGTTCAGGTCGGCCAGCGTGAGCGTCAGGCGATCCCCCTTGCTCGTCGAGAGTCGCAGGTCCTGCGTGCCGACTCCGATCATGAGCGATGCGGCCCTGAGCCAGAGCCGCAGCGTGAGGTCGATGCCCGGGGGACGCCACAGGAGTCCGGCTTCATTCGGAAATGGCTTCGTGCCATCGATCAAGGCTTTCCAGCGACCTTGCGCATCCATGTCAAAGGGTATCGGTTGCTGGTGGCCGTTCTCGTTCTCCAGGGCAAGCGTCCCCGTCACCGGCGCCCGGCCCGATATCGACCCTGCCTCCCGGTCGACGATCCCCGCCAGCGCCGGGATCGTCAGGCTCCGCCGCTCGCCCGCGAGCCGCAGTTCCAAGCGATCGCCGGGGCGCAGCACAGCATCCTCCTGCCCCGATTCAGGACGCAACGACAGGTAGCTCTGGTCGGCTGACATGGGCAGGCTGGCTGCATAAGCCTGGACACGACCAGAACGGTACAGGACTGCTGACAGACCGGGCCGTGGCTCAGCGAGTTGGATGCCATTGCCGTAAAGGTCCAGGGTCACGTGCGGCCAGGGCGACGGCTCCTGCGCCTGCACCGCCGCAGGAGGCCGCGCGGCTCCCCCCGCGAGGGCCGCGAGCAGCAGGCAGGCGCCCGCGAGGGCGCGCAGGTTGGGGCCGACAGGGCGACGGAAACAAAGAGGGAGGTGACGATCCATGGCTGCGGAATCCTCCAGGCTGACGGGGTCGCGATGGCTGCGACCGGGCGCGTGGGGCTAGGATAGCGCGGGTTGCGATGGCTGGCTATCGCGCTGGCGGCATCGATGCGTCAGCGTGACCGCCCTGGGCCGCCATCTGCCCCCGCCGCACCCGATTGCCCCCGCCCGCCCCCTCCGCTATCGTCTCGCGCGCCATGAACGCGCCACGTTCGCGCCACAATCGCGCCACCCGTTCCCTCCCCCTGGCCCTGGTTCTCGCCGCGGCCGTCGGGCTGTTGGCGGGCGGGTCGCTCGGGGCCGGTCGGGCGGCTCCGGTCCGGGCGCAGGGCGGCGTCCCCGCCGCCTACATCGCCGAGATAGCGTGGATGGGGCGGCCCGGGGACGCCAACGCCGAGTGGATGGTGCTGGCCAGCGGGACCGGCCAGGACCAGGTGTTGGACGGCTGGACCTTGAAGGCCGAGGACGGGACGCCGGACATCGCCCTCGGGGGCATCCTGCCGGCAGGCGGCCACCTCCTGCTCGAGCGGACGGACGAGGGCAGCGCCCCGCCCTTGGCCGACCTCGTCTACAGCGGCGCCCTGGGCAACACCGGCGAGGACCTTCGGCTGCGGGATGCCGCCGGGATCGAGGTGGACCGGGCCGGCCGGGCCGATCAATGGCTCGGCGGAGACAGGGAAATGGGTCGCACCATGCTGCGGCGGCAGCCCGAGGTCCCCGGCGACCAGCCCGGCGCTTGGGGCATGGGCTCGCCCGGCGGCACCCCGCGCAACTCGCAGATGGACCGCGATGGCGACGGCCACCTCTACTCGCCCAACATCGACTGGACCCCCGGCCCCAGCGGGGGCGAGCCCCTGGCCGAGGACTGCGACGACGCCGAGGCCGCCATCCATCCCGGTGCGCCCGAGCTCCTGAATGCCCGCGACGACGACTGCGACCGCGAGATCGACGAGGACTTCGAGCTCGGCACGTTGGACTACGCCGTCCACTTCAGCGACCCCGAGCGCCTCTGGGCCCATGGTCCCTCCGACGACATCAGCCGCATGGAGGCGGCGCTCCTGGCCTTCATCGACGGCGCCCAGCAGAGCCTGGACGCCGCCATCTACGAGCTGGCCCGGCCTCGGCTGGCCGATGCCCTCATCGCCGCCCAGGCGCGCGGCGTGCGTGTCCGCGTGGTGGCCGACGACGAGAAGGTGCTGCGCGAGGAGGACGACAAGGCCCTCTTCGACCGGCTCAAGGCCGCCGGCATTCCCGTCGTCCCGGACCCCTTCGCCAGCCATCTGCAGCACAACAAGTTCGCCGTGGCCGACGGCGCGCGGGTGTGGACCGGCTCGGTCAACTGGACCCGCAGCGGCATGACCTACAACCAGGAGAACGCCATCGAGCTGCGCTCGCCGCAGGTGGCCGCTGCCTACGCCATCGAGTTCGACGAGATGTTCCGCAAGGGACGCTTCGCCACCCGCAAGGTGGACGACACGCCGCATCGCTTCCGCTTTGCCGGCGGCGTGAGCCTGGAGCTGCGCTTCGCGCCGTCCGACCAGGTGGCAGGGGCCATCGGGCAGGTGCTGGAAGGGGCGCAGGAGGAATTGGCCTTCGCCATGTTCTTCTGGACCAGCGACCCATTGGCCGACATCGTGCTCAGCAAGACCGCCCGCGGCCTGGGCTTCCGCGGCGTCTGGGATGCCGTGGGCGAGAAGAACCAGGCCTCGGAGGACGACCGCTTCTGCGCCGCCGGCCTGCCGGTGAAGCACGAGGTCTTCGGCGGCAAGGTGCACGACAAGCTGGCCGTGATCGACGCCGAGGGCGAGCGCCCGGTGGTGATCACCGGCAGCTACAACTGGACCGCCGCCGCCGAGGAAGGGAACGACGAGAACACCCTGATCATCAGCGGCCACCGCGCCCTGGCCCGGGCCTACCGCGCCGAGATCGATCGGCTCTGGCAGGCCCTGCCCGAGGCCTCCCTCTGCGCCCACCCCGGCGCCGAGAGCGGCCTGCCCGCCTGCGACGACGGCATCGACAACGACTACGACAACCGGGTGGACCTGTCCGACCCCGGCTGCCGCGAGTCCACCGTCGCCGCCTGCCTCGACGGCGTGGACAACGATGGAGACGGCCGCGTGGACCAGGGGGACCTGGACTGCTTCCGCGCGCCGACGCCCACGCCCGGCAGCGATCCCGGACCCAGCCCGACCGCGCCGCACGCCACCCTCCAGCCCACCCCCAGCTCGACGGCTCCGGGCACGCCGCCGACCGGAGGCGGGCCGCACCGCGTGCTCCTGCCCGCGCTGGCGAGGCCTGAGGGCTGACCTCGACCGGGCGGCTTGACACTCCAGCCGTCGCGGCCCACCATTGGCCCGGGGATCGGTCGCGATCCCCAAGCCCTGAGCCCATTGGCTCATTGCCCGCCGGAGGCCCAGCCATGCACCAGCGCCGCGTCCTCCTCCTCACCGCGCTCCTCGGCCTCGTGATCGGCCTCAGCCTCAGCCCCGCACCGCCGGCCAAGGCCCAGGTGCGCCTCGAGGTGCTCGGCAGCAGCTTCTTCGCCCGGGAAGTGATGAGCGGCACCGAGTTGGTCATCGCCGCAGTGGTCCGCAACCCTTCCCAGACCTACGTCTTCCATGTCAGCGGCCGCTACTCGCTGAAGATCGGGGGCCAGGAGGTGGGGACCGCTCGGGCCGGCTTCGCCCTCAAGGACGTGCTGGCCCCCGGCGAGGCCACCATCCTCCAGAAGACCGTGGGCCATGCCCGGGCCCTGGAGATCGACGCGATCGACATCCCCTTCGTGGTCACCGACGAGACCACCGTGGCCAGCCATTCCGGCTTTGCCCCGCCACCGGCCATTCTGCGCCTCGACCGCGGGAACTCCGCCCACCATGGCGACCACTACCTTGCCGAGCTGCGCAACGACAGCCTGGTGGACTACTACGCCACCTCCGTCGAAGTGCCCGCCCTCAGCACCTGCGCCGTGTTCTATCGCAAGGGACAGGTGGTGGGAATCGCCTTGGACGGCCAGGTCCTGCCTGAAGGCCACGTCGCCCGCGGCGGCTCCATGGCAGCACGCTTCGCGGTCCCCGCCTCGGCCCAGGATCACGACGACGTCGAACTCTACTTCTCCGTGCGTCAGCCGCCGTCGGCCTCCGCGGGCAAGCCCCAGGCCTGGGCCATCGAGAACACCGTGTACTCGGTGGAAGGTGCGGGCGCGGCGGCCCAGATCTATCTCACCGCCGACCTGCGCAACGCCAGTCCGGTGGACGGCGATCCGGACCTGGCCTTCCTCCTGAAGGACGCCGCGGGCCGCCTCCTGGGCCTGCTCCACTGTCCCATCGACCTCCTGCTCCTGCCGGAGGAGACCATCGCCTGCAAGGAGGTGGTCCCCGCTTCGGACCTGAACGGCCCCGCCTCGGCCGTAGCCTCGGTCAGCGGCATGGCCATGAGCCACGTGCTCGTCCCTGACATGACCAGCGGCTCTCCCACTCCCTCGCCCACGCGCAGCCCCACGCCGGAGCGGGGCATGACCTGCACGCCGCCTGCCTGCCCCTGCGGCCGCCTGGAGGGCATCTGCCCCAACATCCGCTGCGTCCCCTGCACCGCCACATCCCCTTCCCGCCGGCTCTGGCTGCCGCTGCTGCGCCGGGGCGAGTGACCAGGCTCCCCCGCTCCTTACCCTCCATCGCAGGAGCCATACCCTCCGGCCGAGAAGGACCCACGCGTGGTGTCCTGATGGGCAACGGAGGGTGTGCGACGACGCAAAGAAGTATCAGTCCAGGGGCACCAGGGCGCCATCCCTCCAACCTGCCCCCTGCCCGATCCTCGCCCCGTCTTTGGGGGTCTGGGGGCAGTCGCCCCCAGCGGCGGGGTGCAGGGGGGCGCTGTTAGCCCCCCTGCGAAAGACCCCTCGATCCGCTGACATCTCCAAGTCCGCCGCGCGCGGACGCCAAGACGCGCCGCTCCACACCGTGCGCCACTGCAACACCGGACCGTGCGCCACTGCAACACCGGACCGTGCGCCACTGCAACACCGGACCGTGCGCCACTGCAACACCGGTCCGTGCGCCACTGCAACACCGGACCCAACACAAGAACAGGCCCGCCTCGAGAGAGGCGGGCCTGGCTCAAGAAAGGCGGGTCTGTCTCAGGCGTCGTTGCTGCTCCACGAACCGACGGCCGGCCGGAAGCGCACGCCGCCACTGCCCTGGGCATCGGGCGCCGTCTCGTTCTTGTCCTGGCCACCGTGCGGGCAGCCGCCCCAGCCGAAGCCCTTGCCCCGGTGCATGAAGCCGCCGAGACCCTTGCCCATCGGCCCGTAGCCGCGGCTGCCCTCCTGGGCCGCCTTGAGCTGATCGGCCTGCGCCTGGGTGATTACACCGCCGGCCACCGCCTTGGCCAAGGCCGCTTCCTGGGCCTTCTGCAGGGCCGCCAGCATGGCGTCGCGGTCCATGTCCTTGGCTTCGGCCAGTTCCATCGGGCTCTGTCCATCCTCGACCGCCTTCTGGAACTCCGCGGCGCTCATGCCCAATGCATCCGCCATCACCGACTGCGGGTCGATGGCCCGCGACAGCTTCCGCCCCGCGAGCATCAGGTCGGCCTTCTCCTGCGTGACCTGGCCGGCTTCCACCGCCTTGGCCAGGCGGTCCTGGAAGACCTTGTCCTGGGCGGCGCGCAGCTTGTCGACCGTGGTTCCCAAGGCCTCGGCCATCGCCGACTCCCGCTCGGCCATGCTGCCCCCGTGGAAGCCGAAGGCTCGGCCGCCGCCCCAAGGCCCATGGGCCGAGGCAGTGCGCAGACCGGCCGCGCCGGCGGCCAGGAAGAGGAAGGCGCCGGTGAGGATCAGGGTTCGCTTGCGGTTCATGCTTGCCATCCTTGGATCGATGCGGGGTCCGCGGACTTGCGGGGGCCCCTGTGGCGAGGGAAGCAGGATAGTCGCATACGATGAGCCTGGACTGAGAAAACTGCAAACGGAACGTCAGCGGTCGAGGGAGGGGGCGACTCGCTCCGACCCCCGCTCTGACCGCGTCCACGGGATCAGGGCCTTCGCGGACCTGCTGTGGTTGCCCGGCGTTGCCCGACCGCTGGCCAGTCGCATATCCTTGCTTGCCCAGAAGGAGGCAGTCTGCCGATGAAGCCATGGAACTCGCGCCAGCAGGCCCTTCGACCTGCCCTGACCTGGATCCTCGTGACCCTCTCGCTCGTCCTCCTGCTGACCCAGTGGGCGGCGCCCATGCGCGCCCAGGAGGAGCGGGAACCCCCGCCTTACCACTTGAAGGTCGACGACGCCGTCGTGCAGCAAGCCGGGGTGGGGACTTTCTGCTGGATCTGGGGCTGCGTGCGCAAGATCGGCATCCTGACCTCCGCCAGGCCCCATGCCTTCACCGGCGAGCTCGACGCCGCACTGGCCCTGGATTACCGCGAGGCGCCCAGCGGCCTCTCGGCCACGCTCTACCCGGTGGACCCAGCCACCGACATGACCGACCTGGAGGACGGCATGGTCGCCTGGCGCCCCAGCCGCCCCGGGACCGCCCTGGCCCTGCGCACCGCACTCGAGCAGCCCCTCGGTCTCAACGCAGAGCCCGGCCGCTACCTCCTGGCCATCGCCGCCGCGTGGTCGGGCGAGTCCGCTCGCGACGCCATCTACGGCTTCTACCTGCAGGTGGAGCCCGATGCCCTGCCGTCGCCGTCACCTTCGCCGGCGGCCAGCGCGACCCAGGTGGCCGCCACCGCCGAGCCGACCGCCACGGCCGAGCCGACCGCCACGGCCAGCCCCGCCGCGACCGAGGACCCTGTCGAGCGCCGCCACGTGTACCTGCCCCTGTTGCAGCGCCGCTGATCCGCTTCCTTCAAGCCAGAAGGAGGTCTGCCGACGGCCTTGGCCCCAGCCATTGAGCAAGTGGAACCCCGCTACCGCAGAGCGGTCAGCGCGCCTTGGGCTTGCCCAGGATCTCCGTCACCGCCAGCCGCAATCTGGGGAAAGCCGCCGGGCTGACCACGTCAGTCTCGCCCAGGACCGCCAGGCTCGAGTAGGTCGAGCCAGATGGATCACGGTGGACCAGAACCTTCCGCCGCAGCACATCGACGATCCAGTACTCCGCGATGCCGGCGCGGGCGTAGAGCGGGGCCTTGATGTCACGATCGGTGCGAAGCCTGCTCTGGGACACTTCGACGAACAGCAGGCACTGGTCCGCCCGGGGATGTTCGTTCTCGTAGAAGTCGTCACGGGCGGCCAGGAGGGCCAGGTCGGGGGCTGGGGCAGACCAGTTGGAGACAGGAACCTGGCTCTGCACGCGCACGACAGCCTGGTCTGTCAGTCCCAGGCAGAAGAGCCGGTTCAAACGATCGACGATGCTGCAATGGGTAGGCCCTGGGGGCGGCACGACGTAGATCCTCCCGTCGAGCAGCTCGGTCCGCTGGTCGGGGTCCAAGATGCCCGTGTCGTACATCCGCTCGTAGTCCTCCACCGAGCAGCGCCAGGGGCTGAAGCTGCGAGGCGGGGCCGGGAAAGCGGGGGTGGGGGTCAGGGTGCCGACGGCCATGGGAATTCCGCGGTCATGGTAGCACCACGCCTGAGGCGACGAAAGAGCCCATGCGCCGCGATCGTGCCACGTTCGCGCCAGGATCCCGCCATCCCCATCGTTCAGCAGCGATGACCTGCGTCTGACGATCCCGCCTTCTTGGCAGGCGCCCCTCCCACCCCTTAAACTTCGTCCCTACCGGTTCGCATCCTCCCGCGGCCCTTCCACCGATGGCCGGACCGCGTCCAAGAGTTCCAGGGAGTCAAGCCCCATGTTCGGCATCGGCAAGCAGAGCGCCACGGTCACCGAGGCGCAGGTCATCGCCGCCCTCTCCAAGGTCAACGATCCCGAGATCCACCGTGACCTGGTGACGCTGGGCATGATCCGCGACATCCAGATCGACGGCGGCCGGGTGGGATTCACCGTGGTGCTGACCACACCCGCCTGCCCGCTCAAGCACCAGATCGAAGAGGATTGTCGTCGCGCCGTCGGCGCCATTCCCGGCGTCACCCAGATCGACCTGGCCTGGGATGCCCAGGTGCCGCGCGACCAGCGCCTGATGAGCAAGCTGGACATCGGCGTGCGCAACGCCATCGCCGTCGGCTCCGGGAAGGGCGGGGTGGGTAAGAGCACCGTCGCCGTCAACCTCGCCGTGGCCCTGGCCCGGCAGGGGGCCAAGGTCGGCCTGCTCGACGCCGATGTCTACGGCCCCAACGTGCCGATCATGATGGGTGTGGCCGAAGAGAAGCCCGTCAGCCGGGACGGCAAGCGCATCGAGCCCATCGTCGCCCACGGCGTCAAGCTGATGTCCATCGGCTTCCTGGTGGACCCCAAGCAGCCCCTCGTCTGGCGCGGCCCCATGCTGCACGGGGCCATCCGGCAGTTCCTCAGCGACGTCAACTGGGGCGACCTGGACTACCTCGTCGTCGACCTGCCGCCCGGCACCGGCGACGTGCAGCTCACCCTCAGCCAGTCCCTGCCCATGACCGGGGCCGTCATCGTCACCCTGCCCCAGGCCGTCAGCCGGGCCGACGTGGTCAAGAGCATCGCCATGTTCCAGCTGGAGGCCGTGGACGTGCCCGTGCTGGGGGTGGTGGAGAACATGAGCGGTTCGGTCTTCGGCCAGGGAGGCGGTCAGGCCGTCGCCGAGGAGATGGGCGTGCCCTACCTCGGCGCCGTGCCCATGGACGGCGCCGTCTGCCAGGGGGGCGACGAGGGTCTGCCCATCGTGCTGGCCGCGCCCGAGTCGGCCGCCGCGCAGGCCCTGGCCGAGATCGCCGGCAAGCTGGCGGCCACTGTCTCGGTGCTGAACGTCAGCCGGCCGAGGCAGAGGACCTTCGAGGCCGATCCCGACCTGGCCCTGGCCTGAGGGGCCTGAGCATGGCCGCGGAGGTACCCGCCGGCGGGTCGATGGAGGGGGCGGGGCCTGCCGCGGGCACTGCCGCGACCACCCCTTCGCCCGGCGCCGAGGCCCTGGCGGCGGTGGCGGGGCGGGCCCAGGACCTGGATCCGGCCGAGCTGCTGGCCCGGCTCGGCAGTTCGCCCAGCGGCCTCGGCTCGGCCGAGGCCGCGCGGCGTCTGGCCATCCTGGGTCCCAACGCCCTGCAGGCCGAGGCGGGGACCTCCGCCTTGAGCCTGCTCGTCGCCCAGTTCAAGAACGTCCTCATCATCATCCTCCTGGTGGCCACCGGCCTGTCCTTCTTCCTGGGGCACGCCCTGGAGGCCGTCGCCATCACGGTCATCGTCCTCTTCGCCGTCCTCCTTGGTTTCGTGCAGGAGTATCGCGCCGAGAAGGCCATCGCCGCCCTTCGCCGCATGGCCGCCCCGAACGCCCGCGTCCTGCGCGACGGGGACGAGGTGGAGGTCCCCGCCCTCGAGCTGGTGCCCGGCGACGTCGTCCTCCTGCGGGCCGGCGACCGGGTGCCCGCCGACGGCCGCCTGCTGGAGGCCGTCAACCTGCAGGTTCAGGAGGCCGTCCTGACCGGTGAGAGCCTGCCGGTGGCCAAGCAGGTGGCGGCCCCGGCGTCGGCCGCCGCCCTGGGGGACCGGTTGCACATGGCCTACGCGGGCACGCAGGTCAGCTACGGCCGCGGCCGCTGCCTGGTCACCGCCACCGGCATGGCCACCGAGTTCGGCAAGATCGCCCGCCTGCTGGGCGCCGTGGAGGCCGGACGCACGCCCCTGCAGGAGAACCTCGACCGCCTTGGCCGGCTCCTGGCCCGGGCAGCCCTGGCCATCGTTGCGGTCATCGTCATCCTGGGCCTCGCCCGCGGACAGGATCTTGTCGAGATCCTGATCTTTGGCGTCGCCCTGGCCGTGGCCGTCGTTCCCGAGGCCCTGCCGGCCGTGGTGACCATCTCGCTGGCCATCGGCGTGCAGCGCCTGGCCCGGCGCCGGGCCCTGATGCGCCGCCTGCCCGCCGTCGAGACCCTCGGCGGCACATCGGTGATCTGCTCGGACAAGACCGGCACCCTGACCCGGGACGAGATGACCGTGCGCCGGCTGCGCTACGCGGGAGCCGACTACTCGGTCAGCGGAAGCGGCTACGAGCCAAGGGGCGCGGTGCTGGACGCCGAGGGCCGGCCCGCCGCCCTGGACGAGGGCCTGCAGCGCCTGCTCTCGGTGGGCGCCCTGGCCTCCGATGCCTACCTGGCCTACGTGGAGGCCGAGGACCGTTGGCGGGTCAAGGGCGATCCCACCGAGGGGGCCCTGGTCGTGGCCGCGGCGAAGGCCGGCCTGAGCAAGCTGGAGCTCGACAGCCGTTTCCCCCGCGTGGAGGAGCTGCCCTTCAGCTCGGAGACCAAGCGGATGAGCACCCTCCACCACGCGCCCCAGGGCAGCTTCGCCTGCACCAAGGGCGCGCCCGAGGTCCTCCTGGCTTCCTGCGACCGGATCTGGCAGGCGCAGGGGCCGCGGGCGATGACGGAGGCCGACCGGGGGGCCGTCGCCGCCGCCGCCGAGGCCATGGCCGGCCAGGCCCTGCGCGTCCTGGCCGTGGCCGAGAAGCAGGGCGTCGGCTGCCTGGCCGAGGCCGAGGACGGCCTTTGCCTCCTGGGCCTGGTGGGCATGATCGACCCTCCGCGGCCCGAGGCGCGCGCCGCTCTGGCCACCTGCGAGGCGGCCGGCATCCGGGTCATGATGATCACCGGCGACCATCCGGCCACCGCCACCGCCGTGGCCCGCGAGCTGGGCATCCTGCAGGGCGGCCGCGTCCTCACCGGTGCCGAGCTGGACGCCCTGGACGACGCGGCCTTCGCGGCCTTGGTCGACCAGGTGGACGTCTACGCCCGCGTCTCGCCCGAGCACAAGCTGCGCGTCGTCGAGGCCTGGCAGGCGAAGGGCCAGGTGGTGGCGATGACCGGCGACGGGGTCAACGATGCACCGGCCCTCAAGAAGGCCGAGATCGGCGTGGCCATGGGCATCGGCGGCACCGACGTGGCCAAGGATGCCGCGGCCATGACCCTGACCGACGACAACTTCGCAACCATCGTGGCCGCCGTGGAGGAAGGCCGGGGCATCTTCGACAACATCATGAAGTACCTGGGCTTCCTCCTGTCGTCGAACATCGGCGAGATCGGCCTGACCGCGGGGGCCACCGCCCTGGGGCTGCCCCTGCCGCTGAGCGCGGTGCAGATCCTCTACATCAACCTGGCCACCGATGGCCTGCCCGCCCTTGCCCTGGCAGTGGACCCGCCGGAGCCCGGCCTCATGCAGCGCCCACCCCGGCGGGCGCGGGGCGGCGTCTTCAGCCGTCCCCTGGTGGCGATGATCCTCATCGGCGGGCTCTGGGCCTCGCTGGCCAACCTGCTGCTCTTCCGCTGGCTGCTGGGCAGCGGCCGCTCGCAGGAGCAGGCCATGGCCCTGTGCTTCGTCGCCCTGGTGCTCATCCAGTTCTGCAACGCCTACAACTTCCGCTCCGAGCGCGCCTCGGCCCTGCGGCGGCCCTTCGCCAACCGCTGGCTGAATCGGGCCATCCTTTGGGAGCTGGGCCTGCTGGCCTTGGTGGTCTACCTGCCCTTCCTGCAGGGGCCGTTGGGCACCCATTCCCTGACCGGGCAGGACTGGCTGCTGGTCGGCCTGACCGCCCTCACCATCGTTCCGGTGCTGGAGCTGGCCAAGATGCTCCGGCGCCGCGGCCTCCTGGGCGCCGAGGCCTGAGCCGGACCGGGGGACGGTCGCCGCGTCCCGTCCGGGGCCCTGGCGACCCTGCCCTGCCGGCCTGGGCCCCGCCCATCGGCCCAATGCCGTTGACCTGCCTGGGGGCTCCACGTAGAATCGGGGCCGCCGCGACCGAGATCATCCGCCCCGCCCCTTCGCCGCGTCAGAGGACGGTACCCCATGAACCCTGGCCTTGACCCCGCGGCGCCGCCGCTGGATCTGGATCCCCGCTCCGTGGAACCCGAACTGGCCCGCGACCTGGCGCGACAGATGCTGCGCGTCAGGGTCTTCGAGGACCAGGCGGCCCGGGCCTACACCCAGGGCAAGGCCGGCGGCTTCATGCACCTCTACAACGGCCAGGAAGCCTCGGGCGTGGGGGCGATGAGCGGCCTCCGGCCGGACGACGTGGTGATGACCCATTACCGCGACCACGGATACGCCCTGGCGCGGGGCATCTCCGCCGGCAAGCTGATGGCCGAGCTCTTCGGACGGGTGGACGGGGTCTGCCGCGGCCGCGGCGGCTCCATGCACTTCTTTTCCGCCGAGCACCGCTTCCTGGGCGGCTGGGCCATCGTGGGCGGCCAGAGCCCGCTGGCCGTGGGCCACGCCTTCGCCACCGAGTACGCCCGCGAGGTGCTGGGCCAGGAGGGCGATGCCATCGGCCTGGTGATCATGGGCGAGGGTGCCACCAACATCGGCTACTTCTACGAGTCGCTCAACTTCGCCGCCCTCTGGAAGGCGCCGGTGATCTTCTACGTGGAGAACAACGGCTACGCCATGGGCACGCCGCGCGAGTACGTCTCGGCCGTGGCCAGCATGGCCGACAAGGCCAAGGCTTTCAACCTGCCCTCGGCGGTGGTGGACGGGATGGACGTCCTGGCGGTGCGCCGTGCGGTGCAGGCGGCGGCGGCCCACGTGCGCGAGCACCGCGAGCCCTTCGTGCTCGAAAGCATGACCTACCGCTACCGGGCCCATTCCATGGCCGACCCCGATCTCTACCGCTCGAAGGAAGAGGTGGAGTTCTGGCGGCAGCGGGATCCCATCATCGCCTTCCCGCGGCAGCTCATGGCGGCCGGCCTCCTGAGCGAGGCCGATTGGCAGGCCATGCAGGACGAGGTGGCCGCCGAGATGGACGCGGCCGTGGCCTTCGCCGACGCCAGCCCGCCACCGGCCTCGGCGGAGCTCTTCGCGGACATCCTGGCCCCCGCACCGCCCGCCCAGGCCCCCGCGCCCGACGCCCCCCGGCGGGTCCAGACGGTCACCGACGGGCTCAACCAGGCCCTGGCGGAGTACATGGAGGCGGAGCCCCGCTGCTTCCTCCTGGGCGAGGACATCAACCATTACGGCTCGGCCTACGGCGTGACCCGCGGCCTGCCGGAGCGCTTCGGCGACGCGCGGGTGCGCGACACCCCCATCGCCGAAGGGGCCATCGCCGGGGTGGCGACGGGGGCGGCGATGGCCGGCCTCAGGCCGGTGGCGGAGATCATGACCGTCAATTTCGCCCTCCTGGCGGCCGACGCCATCATCAACCACGCGGCCAAGATCCGCAACATGTTCGGAGGCCAGGCCTCCGTGCCCCTGGTGGTGCGGACGGTGGGCGGCGGCGTGCAGCTGGCGGCCACGCACAGCCAGAACTTCGACACCCTCTTCGCCCACGTGCCGGGCCTGAGGGTCTGCGCGGTGGGCACGGCCCTGGATGCCAAGGGCCTCCTGGCCACCGCCCTGCGCCTGGAGGACCCCACCGTGGTGCTGGAGCACCAGCTGCTCTACCGGGTCAAGGGCGAGGTGCCCGAGGGCCCCTTCACCCTGCCGGTGGGCGAGGCCTTCGTGGAACGCGAGGGCGCGCCGGGCGGCCTCACCCTGGTGGGCTACTCGAGGGGCCTGCAGATCGCCCTGCAGGCGGCCGAGCGCCTGGCCAAGGACTTCTCGCTGGAGGCGGAGGTGATCAACCTGCGCTGGCTGCGTCCCCTGGACACGGCCACGGTGGTGGCCTCGGTCAAGAAGACCAACCGCCTGCTGGTGGTCGAGGACGACTGGGTCAGCTACGGCATCGGCGCCGAGGTAGCGGCTCGCGTGCAGGAGGAGGCCTTCGACCACCTGGACGCGCCGGTGCTCCGCGTGGGCCTGGCCGAGGCGCCCATGCCCTACGCCGCCAACCTGGAGCGCGAGGCCTGGCCCTCGGTCGACAAGGTCATCGCCGCCCTGCAGGCGGCCCGCATCCTGCGCTAGGCGCCCCTCCAGGAGACCGAGATGGCAAGCGAAGTGGTCATGCCCAAGATGGGCTACGACATGGAAGAAGGCACCATCCTCCGTTGGGCGAAGGCGGAGGGGGACGCGGTGGCCAAGGGCGAGGTGCTGGGCGAGATCGAGACCGGGAAGGTCAACATCGAGATCGAGGCCTTCGACGCCGGCGTCCTCAGGCGCATCCTGGTGGCCGAGGGGCAGACTGTGCCGGTGGGTACGCCCATCGCCCTGATCGGCGGGGCCGACGAGGTGCTGCCGGACGCGGCGGACGGGCCGGCATCGTCGGGCGCGCCGGCAGCTACCGGCGGGGCGGCAGTCGCGAGCACCTCGCCCGCGGCGGAGGCCTCGGCCCCCGCCGCCGCCGCGACCGCGCTGGATACGGCGGCCTCTGCGGCATCGCCGGCCCTCGCCGGCGAGCCGGCCGGCTCGCCGCCCTCGGGCGGTCGCCTGCGCGCTTCGCCCCTGGCCCGGCGCCTGGCCACGGAGCGCGGCCTGGCCCTGGCGGCCATCGCCGGCAGCGGCCCGGGCGGACGCGTGCTGCGCGACGACGTGCTGCGGGCGGCGGCGGCGGCGGCGCAGGGGGCCCAAGGGTCCCCAGCGTCCTCTCCGTCCTATAGGACCCCTGAGACCCTTGGGACACATGCGACTGCCGGGGCCGCCGTGCCCGCCGAAGACCGCGTTGAGCCCCTCTCCGGCATGCGGCGCACCGTCGCCAAGCGGCTCTCCGAGAGCTGGACGGCGGCGCCCCACATCTTCGTCACCGTCCCCGTGCACATGGACGCCGCCCTGGCCTTGCGCAGGGACCTGAACGCGGTCCTGGAGGCCCGGGGTGGGGGCAAGGTGTCGGTCAACGACCTGGTGGTCAAGGCCGCCGCCCTGGCCCTGCGCGCCCATCCGCGGCTCAACGTGAGCTGGGCGGAGGGCAGCCGCCGCCTGCACGGGCGCATCGCGGTGGGAGTGGCGGTGGCCCTGGACGACGGCCTGATCACGGTCACCGTGCCGGATGCCGACCGGCGGACCCTTTCGGCCATCGCCGCCGACGTGGGGGCCAAGGCGGCGCGGGCCCGGGCCGGGAAGCTCCTGCCCGAGGACCTGAACACGCCCAGCACCTTCACCATCAGCAACCTGGGCGGCTACGGCGTCGAGCAGTTCACGGCCATCATCAACCCGCCCGAAGCGGCCATCCTGGCGGTGGGCACGGCAAACCCCGAGCCGGTGGTGGTGGACGGCCAGGTGGCGGTGCGCCAGGTGATGCGGGTCACCCTGTCGGCCGACCACCGGGTGGTGGACGGCGCGACGGCCGCCGAATGGCTGCAAACCTTCCGCAAGCTCCTGGAGCAGCCGCTCCAGCTCTTCGACCTCTGAGGGAGTTCCTGACATGGCAGAGCGCTACGACGTGGCGATCATCGGCAGCGGCCCGGGCGGCTACGTGGCCGGCATCCGGGCGGGCCAGCTGGGCCTGAAGACCGTGGTCATCGAGAAGGAGCCCCACCTGGGCGGCGTCTGCCTCAACTGGGGTTGCATCCCCACCAAGGCCTTGATCAAGAACGCCGAGATGGTGAACTTCCTGCACAAGAAGGCCGAGGAGTTCGGGATCACGGCGATGAACCCGAGCGTGAGCTGGGAGAAGGCGGTGGACCGCTCGGGCAAGGTGGTCGGCCGCATGAACCGCGGCGTGGCGGGGCTCCTGAAGAAGAACGGGGTCACGGTGATCCAGGGCACGGCGCGCTTCCAAGGGCCGCACAGCCTGGGCGTCACCGGACCGGACGGAGCGGAGCAGACGGTGGAGGCGGCGCACGTCATCATCGCCACCGGCTCCCGCTCGCGGCTGCTGCCCGGGATGACGGCCGACGGGGAGCGCATCCTCACCAGCCGCCACGCCATCCGCCTGAACCAGGTGCCCCGGCGCCTCCTGGTCATGGGCGCCGGCGCGGTGGGCATGGAGTTCGCCTACGTCTACCGGGCCTACGGCGCCGAGGTGACGGTGATCGAGATGCTGGACCGGGTGCTGCCCCTGGAGGACGCGGAGGCGGGCGACCTGGTGCGCCGCAGCTTCGAGCGGGCGGGCATCGACCTGCGCACGAGCACGAAGGTGTCGGTCATCGAGCAGACCGCGAGCGGCGTGCGGCTGACGGTGGAGCCGGCAGCGGGCGGGGCGGCTGAGGTGCTGGAGGGCGACCAGGTGCTGGTGGCCATCGGCCGGGTTCCCAACACCGAGAACCTGGGCCTGGAGGCGGTGGGCATCGCCACCGAGCGCGGCTTCGTCAAGGTGGATGGCCAGCTGCGCAGCAGCCTGCCGCACGTCTTTGCCATCGGCGACGTGGCGGGGGCGCCGATGCTGGCGCACAAGGCCAGCCACGAGGGGATGCAGGCGGTGGAGACGATCGCCGGCCTCCCGGCCCACGGCATCGACGCCAGCTTCATCCCCAACTGCACCTACTGCCAGCCGCAGGTGGCTTCGATCGGCTACACGGAGGCCAAGGCGCGGGAGCTGGGCCACGAGGTGAAGGTCAGCAAGTTCCCCTTCGTGGGCATCGGCAAGGCGGTGGCCATCGGCGAGACGGAGGGCTGGGTGAAGATCGTCTCGGACGCCCGCTACGGCGAGATCCTGGGCGCCACGGTGGTGGGCCCGGAGGCCACCGAGATCATCCACGAACTGGTCCTGGCCCGCACGGCGGAGCTGACGGCGGCGGAGCTGGCGGGCATGGTCCACGCCCACCCCACGCTCTCCGAGGCCATCCACGAGGCGGCCTTGGGGGTGGACGGGCTGGCGCTACACATCTGAGGTGGTCGGCGCCATGCCCGAGGCGTCGTCCCAGGTGCTCTCGATTGCCGCGGGTCAGGTCGGCGACGGCCCCCCTGGCCCGGCGATCACCGCGATCCGGCCCATGGCCCGCCAGCGCCGCCGGAACGTGGCGTCGGGCAGCCAGCGGAGCTGGGCCTCCTGCCGGTCAGGGTCGGCGACGCCCCAGCCCTTGACGGGGTCATGGGCCAACAGGACGACATAATGCGCCCAGGGCTTGGGGCGCCATTCGCCGTAGAGGACGATGACCCCCAGGCCCGCGCCCAGCCAGCCGCGCAACTCCTCCGCGCTGCTGCCGCGCTGCCAACGGGCGCGGAGCCCCTGCGCCGCCAAGGCATCGACGAGCCCCCAGGGAAAGGTGCTGAAGCCGGGGATGCGGCGCACGAGCGGGAGCAGGCCCCAGAGCCCCCGCCAGCGCGGCCGGTCCAGCCGGCGCGCCAGGGCGGCTGGGTCCAGGGAACGCCCGCCGACGGCCTCCACCAGCATGGCCACGCAGAAGGGGCCGCAGTCGTTGCTGGCGCCCTGGTAGCGGTGGCAGGCGAGCACGGCCTCGCTGTGCCGGGCTTGGACGGGGGGAACGCCCGGCGCGACGGGGTCGGTCGGAAGCAAGGTGGCGGGGGATTGGGTCATGGGCCTGGGTTGCTCGAAGCGTGGGGCGGTCGATGGACGGTTGGGCAAGCGTGTAAGATAATCCTAGCCAAGACAAAGGGGATGCGACGTGTCCGCTGACACCAAGGTGCTGCTCATCGGGTTGGTGGTGACCTTGCTCCTGTCGGTCTCCGCCCATTACTTCCGCTGGCCAGGGCGCGAACCGCGAGGCGACGAGGGGCCTGTCCGGCCGCCGGGGCGGGATGGTCGGTGGTGAGCTTGGCGGGGCTGTCCCTGGTCGCGTGACCTGCGAACCCGCCGCATGCGAGTGCCCACCGCGCCTATAACCTCATCCCCGCTTCCGACGTTCTTTCCCAGGTCTGCGGCCGCCCAGAGCCGTCGACCCGGCGTGCCCCCGCCTCGGATTGAAAGGAAGCCCAGATGCCCGCCTTGCCCCCCCTGTCTGCCGCTTTGCGCCCCGGCGTTGACCCCCGCCCCGCCCGCCGTTCGCGCCGGCGCCTGGCCTTCGTCGCCGGGCTCCCGCTGCTCCTGGCCCTCTCGGCCCTGGCGCCCGATCGCGGCGCGCCGGCCCCCGCGGCCGCCCAGGCCCCGGCGGCGCCGCTCATCGCCTACCGCATGATCGACCAGTGGCCGGAGCGGCAGGCCGCCTCCGCCGGGCTCTTCCAGGCGCCCATCGACCTGGAGCTGGCCCCCGACGGCACCGTGTTCGTGGCCGACCGGGGCATCGGCGGCGTGCACCGGCTGCTGCCCAGCGGGACCTTCACCACGCCCTTCGGCACCGCCGGCGGCTTCCCCGCCCAGCTCGGCCAGGTGGGGCCCATCGCCGTCGGGCCCTCGGTGGCCGGGGGCGCGGCCGACCGGGTCTTCGTCATCGACAGCGCCGCGGACCGATTGGTGGCCTACGGGCTGGACGGCGCCTACGTCGCCCATTGGAGCGGCCTGCCCGCCCAGAGCGTGGCTGCCAGCGGCGGGCGGGTCTACCTGCTGGACCGCGAGGCCTCTGCCGTGCGGGTTCTGGACGGCGCCAGCGGCGTCGAGCGGGGCCGCTTCGGGGCGCGCGGCACCGATGATGGGCAGTTCGCCAACTTCAGCGACGTGGACGTCAGCGAGGACGGCAAGGTGCTCGCCGTCTCCGACCTGGGCGGCCTCCGGGTGCAGCTCTGGGACCTGGCCGACGATGCCGCCCTGGCCGGCGGCGCGCCCGCCGGCAAGCTGCGCACGGTGTACAGCCTCACCGAGTCGCGCTTCAACAAGACCGACATGACCTGCCGGGCGCCCCGGGTCAACAGCCTGGGCGGCGACCGCGTCTTCATCGGCCAGGGGGAGCAGGCCTGCCTCGTGGAGGGCAAGGAGGTGAGCGCTGCCATCGCCACCTCGGCCAACAAGGGCACCATCTGCCGCGCCACCGTGCGCCTGCCCCGGCTGCGGCCGAACGGGGCGCAGTACTTCGCCCTGGCCACCGTCGACCCCAACGCCGGCGCCTGCGGGGAGAAGAAGACGGACCTGGAGACCTCCACGGTCATCGCCCGCTACAACGACGAGGCCCTGAAGGCCGTGCGCACCGTCTGGACGGCCGCCGACAACGACACCGTCGAGAGCCGCCTGCTCAGCCCCACCAGCCTGACCATGCCGCGCGCCGACCGCCTCTTCGTGCGCGACAACTCGCCCTACCTCCGCTTCTACGGCACCGACGGCAGCTTCGTCGCCGCCACCACCCGCGACACCTCGGGGGCTGACCAGGGCACCGAGACCGAAGTCACCCGCGTGGGCCTGGCCATCGGCGCCGAGGTGGACGGCGAGATCTACGCCCAGTACACCAAGACCCGCCGCTCCGGCGACACCTTCACCGCTGAGAACGGCGTCGGGCGCTTCAAGCCCGGTACCGTGCGCACCCAGCAGGGCGTCGAGAACATCATCGAACCCGTCTGGACCAAGGCCCTGACCTCCAGCGGCCGCATGCAGCGCTCAGTCTTCAGCATGGACTACAACCCCGTGAGCCAGGAACTCCTGGTCATGCGCTCCGACAACGTGGACGCCCAGCGGACCATCAACATGGTCGTCTACCGCTACAGCCCCGACGGTGTGCAGCTGGACCCGGTCTGGGACCTGCCGGACGACGGCCAGACCAACCCCTACGTCGACCTGGCCGTCGGGCCCGACGGACGCTGGTACCTGCTGGACGACCTCGCCGACAAGGTGCTGGTCTACGGCGCCGACGGCACGCTTCAACTGGAGGTGCCCGTGGCCGGCGATGCCCGCTCCGTGGCCGGCGGGCCCGCAGGGGTCGACGGCTCTGTGTTCGCCCTGCGCGAGTACGGCAGCATCGAGCGCTACGCCGATGACGGAACGGTTACCGCCCGCCTGGACGGCCGGGCCGTCGACTTCTCGGACCCCACCGCCATCGCCGACATGGTGGTGGACGGGGCCGGGCAGGTCTACGTCGCCGACGCCCAGGCCTCGCTGATCTCGGTCTTCGAATCCACCGACGACCCGGCCATCCTTCCCGTGCCGGACGACGGGGCCTGCAGCTTCCTGGCCCGGAAGAGCGCGGCCCCCGGCCAGATCCAGCTGGGCGAGACCGTGACCATCAGCCTGGAGCTGGCCGGCAAGTGCGGCATCGACGAGGAGCCCACCGACATCGTCTTCGTGGTTCCTTACCTGCTCAACCTGCAGCAGGGCCGCGACCGCAGCGGGCAGACCATCAACAACATGCTCAACCTGGCACGGCGCCTGAAGTTCGAGAAGCACCGGGTGGCCATCGTCAGCTACTACCAGACCCGGAAGGTGGAGCTGCCCTTCACCTCCGACCTGGCCGTCTACACCGACGCGGTGCGCAACATGACCCGCCAGGACCCGCCCAACGCCGAGATCAAGCCCCGCCTGGCCGATGCGATGGAAGAGGCGGCCAGGCTCTTCGAGACGCCGGCCAGCCGCCGGCAGGTCATGGTCCTGCTCAACGCCGCCTACTGCGATCCCAACAACCAGCGGCGCCCCGTGGACTGCACCGGCGTCCCGTCGGCGGACGACGTGGCGGCCGCCATCCGCGGCCAGGGGGTGCGCATCGTGGCCATGCAGAGCCAGGTGGCCGCCAACCTGGCTTCTTCGGACGAGGACGTGGTCAACAGCTTCGAGGATGCCCACCGGCGCATCGTCGCCTACCATCCGCCGGCGATGTTGGCCTCGGGCATCGAACTGGTCGACGAGCTGCCGGCCAACATGGCCCTGGTGCCCGGCCAGGAGGGGGGCGGCAGCTGGACGGCGCCGCAGCTCCGTTGGCAGCAGGCGGCCTTGGGTCTGACCGAGAAGCTCACGGTCAGCTTCCAGGTGCGGCCCACGGCAGCCGGCCGCTGGCCCACCAACGTCCGCGCCTACGCCCAGATCACCGACGGCTGGGGCCTCGCGCGGCGCATCGACTTCCCCGTCCCGGAGGTGGAGGTCATCGGCCCCACGCCTGAGCCCACCCACACGGTGCCCGGGCCCACGGCCAGCCCCACCCACACGCCCTCGCCCACCTCGGTTCCGGGCACCGTCTACCTGCCCTTCCTCGGCCGCGGGCTCTGCTGGCCCAAGCACCAGGCCCTGGACGTGGTCCTGGTCCTGGACGTCTCCAGCAGCATGGAGGGGGCCAAGCTGCAGGCGGCCCAGGACGCGGTGCGCGGCTTCCTGGGGGCCTCGCGCCTGGTGCCCGGGGCCGATCGGGCCGCCCTCGTCACCTTTGCCGAGACGGCCGTCACCCTCCAGGGCCTCACCCATGAGGCGGCGCTCCTGGAGGCGGCCCTGGGCCGGCTGGGAACCGGCGTGGGGACCCGCATGGACCGCGGCCTGGGCCTGGCCCTCGAGATCCTCGCGGCCGAGGGCCGGGGGGCCGCAGCCCAGCCGGTGGTGGTCCTGCTCTCCGACGGTCGCCAGGACCAGGGTGTGGACGAGGCCCGAGCGGTTGGGCAGCAGGCCCGCGGCGCGGGCGTGGAGGTCTACACCATCGGCCTGGGCGGCGACGTGGACGCCGAGCTGCTGCGAGCACTGGCGATGGATGCCGAGCACTACGTGCCGGCGGCGGATGCGGCGGACCTGGCGGCGGTCTATGCGGCGGTGGCCGGGCGCCTGACGGGCTGCCCCTGAGAGGGGCTAGGGCTCGGGGGCCAGGAGCAGCCGCCCGGCCGGCACCGCGCTTCGCTCCGTGCGGCGGCCGTCCGCCCAGACCACCTCGACGCGGTCGGCCTGGGCGGACCTGCCGAGGCCGAAGGGCAGGTCCAGGGCGTGGGTGGAGAGGTAGCTGGCATCGGCGCCCACCCAACGCTCCTGGACCTGCCCGGCCACGGTGACGCGCAGCCTGGCGCCCAGGCGCAGGGCATCGGGCGCGTCCAGCTGGACCGCCAGGCCACGGTGGGAGGTCTCGGTGTCGTTGCGTAGCAGCAGGGGCCGGCCGCGGTTCACCGAGACCGCCAGGTCGATGTCGCCGTCGGCGTCGAAGTCGGCGGCGGCCAGGCCGCGCCCGTCGAAGGCCTGGGTGAAGGCAGGGCCGGCGGCGGGGGCCAGGTTGATGTAGCGCCGGCCGTCGCTCCAGAACAGGAATGGCTTCTCGGGGCGCAGGAGGAGGGGGTCGGTCGGCTGCTGCAGGGTGCTGCCGTTGATCACCACCAGCTCGGGGCGGCCGTCGAGGTCCAGGTCGGCGGCCACCGTTCCCCAACTCACCTCGGCCGTCGAGACCTCGGCCAGGCCGTGGGCGCGGGCATCGTCGTGGTACTCCACCAGCTGGTCCGCGTAGGCGACGGCGCGGTAGAGGGCGTTGTCCTGGGCCACCCAGTTGCCGATGAAGAGGTCTGGCCAGCCGTCCGGCCCGCCGCCCTCGCCCGCCAGGTCGGCGATGGTCACCCCCATGCCGCTCCTGGTGTCGGCCATGCCCATGCCCGCGGTGCGGTCTTCGAAGGTCACCTGGCCGCCCGGCTGCGGTCCCCGGCTGATGTAGACGCGGTTGGGCGAGGCGTCATTGGCCACGAAGAGGTCCGGCCAGCCGTTGCGGTCCAGGTCGCAGAAGACGGCGTTCAGGCCGCGCCCATCGGGATCGGCGACCCCGGCCGCCGCCGTGACCTCCTCGAAGCTCCCGTCGCCCCGGTTGCGGTAGAGGGCATTGGCCTGTGCGGGGAAGGAGTTGGGGTTCAAGGTGAAGGGGAACTCGGTCTTCAGGTCCGATGCCTGCTCCAGCACCGCGGGGTCGAAGCTGACGTAGTTGGCCACGTAGAGGTCCAGGTGCCCGTCGCGGTCGTAGTCGGCCCAGGTGGCCCCGGTGGACCAGCGGGCATCCGCCACCCCTGCGGTCTCGGCCACCTCCTCGAAGGTCCCGTCGCCGCGGTTGCGGTAGAGACGGTTGGGGCCCACCTTGGTCACGTAGAGATCCGCATCGCCGTCGCCGTCGTAGTCGGCGACGGCGGCGCCCATGCCCAGGCCCTCGCCGTCGGCCAGGCCGGCCGCGGCGGCGCCCTCCAGGAAGCGGCCTCCGCCCTGGTTGACGAAGAGCGCGTTGGCCGCTGCCGCCCGGTCGGCCGGCGCCCCTTCTTCCGGTGTGGCCATGTTGACCACGAAGAGGTCCGGGTCGCCGTCGGCTTCCAGGTCCAGCCAGGCCAGGCCGGAACCGGTGTCCTCCGGGAGGGCATGGTGGCGCCGGCCCTGGCCGTGCTGCATCCGGACGCCCGCCGCCGCCGCCACCTCGCTGAAGCGGATGGGCGGCGCATCGGCCGGGATGTCCAGCACCGCCATGTTCGTCACCGCTCCGGCCGTGCTCTGCAGGTCCGTCTCTCGGGCGCGCTGCAGCCAGAGGCCCCCGGCCGCCAGGACGACGGTGCCGGCGAGGGTTCCGCCCACGGCCCACCAGGCCCGCCGGAGGCGCCGCGAAGGCGGGTGGCTCCTAGGGGACACGCGGACCCTCCAGCTCGGCAGCCGCCTCCGCGGCACTCAGGTCCACCGTCGCCTCGTCCACCGACTGGGTGATCGTCGGCTGGTAGACGCCGCGCTCTTCCTCCATCTCCGGGACCACCAGGTTCAGGAACTCCTGGCGGTAACGGCGGTAGTTCAGCTCTGCCTTCACCTTGAGCGGGCCCCTGGCATCGGAGGGGACGGGGATGCGGTAGAGCTGGGCATCGGCGTAATGCGGGAAGATCAGGCGCTTGCCGGTGCCGCCGGCCATCATCCACAGCTCGTGGCGGCGCAGCACCTCGCCGTCCTCGCCCACCGGCAGCGACTCCAGCACCAGGGTGCCCTGGTCGCTCTTGTTGCCCAGGACATGGGGCTGTCCCGGGGCATCATCGATGTCGCGGGAGACAGGGTTGATGCTGCCGTACTCTGCCAGGCGGCGCCCATCCGCATCCTCCACCGTGAGGTGGATCCAGGAGCGGATGAAGTCCAGCGGTCCGGTGATGAAGGTGTGGCCGGCCTTGCGGTTGGTGGCGGCCACCCGCAGGCTCAACTCGCCGCCGGCCGGCACGGAGACGGGGGCCAGGATGTCCACCGAGGCCACGGGGCCCTTGGGCCAGACGTCGGCGATCTCCGGCAGCACCGTTTCGCCGCGCACCCATTGCTCGGTCAGGCGCTCCTGCTCCTCCCACTGCTCCAGCTTGAGCAGCCGGGGCATGAAGGCGTTGGTGCCGATGAAGCCGTGGTGCCGGTGTCGGCCGTCGCTGGTCGTGCGGCGGGCATCGCCCCCCTCGCCGGCCCCCGGGTCGGTCGAGCCCTCCACCAGGCGCATGTGGCAGTCCCGGCAGGACAGGTCGGTCTTGGGGTCGTCGGTGTGCCAGGGGCTGGACTTCCAGGGATCGTACTGGTTCTGCGAGTCCACGTCGCCGAAGCGGTTGAGGGCCTCGGGGATGAACTGCTTGTGGCAGGCGCCGCAGAACTCGGGCGTGCGCAGGATGTTGCGGTCGTAGTCGGCCAGGTGCTGGCGGGGCCAGGCGCGGATCAGGAAGTCGGACAGGGCCTTGGGAGCGGGGCCGGTCGCCTGCTCGCCCAGGTACTTGCGGGGTGCGGTGAGCACGTAGTCGGCATTGCCCCGCTCGTCCACCTTGGAGATCGAATGGCAGGCCGCGCAGGAGATGCCCTCCTCCACCCCCGGTGCCGACAGGCCCGGATGCGAAGGATCCTTGGCCCCGGCGAAGAGCGAGATGGGATCGTGGCAGCCGGCGCAGTAGCGGGTCTCGGAGGCCTCGCGCTTGTCGGCGAAGAGCTGCTGCACCGCGGTGAAGGGCGGGTTCATGGCGGCGAAGCGGTGGGCGTTGGGCTGCCATTCCTCCAGGATCTGCTCGTGGCAGCCGGCGCTGCCGCAGGAGGCCGAGCCGGCCAGGACCTCCGGCTGGATGAGGCGCAGGTCGTCGGTGCGGGCAAAGGTGGGGGCAAAGGGGTTTCCCTTGTAGATGTCATAGTTCTGCTCGTAGCCGGGCAGGGCGTAGTCCTCAGGCACGTCGAAGGTGCCGGGAGCCGGCCTCAGGGCCGCCGCCCCGGCGCCGATCCCCGCCGCGGTCAGGACGAGCCCCATGGCGATGCCGACGCCGTAGCGCCGCTGAGCGGCGATCAGGGCGCCGTCGCGCCCGCCGACCGGCCGCCTTCGCCGGTAGGCCAGCCAGACGTGACCGATGATCAGGACCAGCGCCGCGATGCCGGTGACCAGGTGGACGAGATCCGCCAGGCTGCCGATCCGCCGCCCGAAGGCCGCCTGCCAGGCCAGCCAGAGCCCGGTCAGGAGCGAGGTCACGACGTCCACCAGCAGGGCATAGCCCAGGACCAGCTCGGCGGTCAGGCGCTGGTCCCGCCAGGTCTGCCAGTGGCGCCACTGGTAGACGGCGTAGGGCAGCACCAGGACCAGGCCCAGGACGCTGTGCAGGATGACCTGCAGCTGACCGGCCACCGAGAAGGGGCCCAGGTAGATCCACAGGCCCGTGAGGCCGAGCACGAGAAGCAGGGTCGAAACGGCGATGGCCAGGCCGGAGCGCCAGCCGCGCAGCGAGCGCTCGGCGCCGGTGGCGGCGCGGAAGCCGTGTTCCCCACCGGGGGGAGGGCCTGCGTCGGCGATGGGGGGGGGCTCGTGGCTGGGCATCGGAGGGCTCCGCTTGCGGAACGTGCCAGCCGCGGGACCTTGTTCGACGAGGATGGAGCCCCGCCATGGGCCTCACGGCTGTACCATGACTAAATCAGTCATAGTCTAAGCCAGCATGAGGCATTGCACAAGGGGCATGGGTGGCCCCCAGCCGGCGGGGCCGAAACGGTCGATCAGCCGCCCCCGCCTAGCGTGGCGAGCGCTCCGCGTTCGACCGCAGCTCCGACGCGGCGCCCTCGTCGCGCGCTGTGCCGACCGCATCGGCCTTGCCCTGCTCCAGCCAGGTCTTGGTGCGCTCGATGGCGTGCAGGTTCTCCAGCAGGCGGCTGACCGCCTCCAGGCTCTGGGCGCTCAGGCCGCGGGCCTGCTCGGCAACCGAGCGGGCTGCCGCATCGTCGAGGATGGCGGCCACCGCCGCCATGCGGAGCTGCTGCGCGTCGCCCGCCTCGTCCTCGTTGAAGAAGTAGGCCGGGGGGACGCGGAAGTACTGGGACAGCGCCTCCAACACGTCGAGGCTGGGATTGGTGTTCTTGCCATGGCGCAGCTTCCAGACGTAGGAGCGCGAGACGCGGCCATCAGTGCCGCGCTCCACGTCGTCATAGGTGTACTCACGGTTGTCGCCCCGCCGAACGGTGCGGAACAACAGGTCGATCTTCTCGCTGATACGGCTGCGCGCGGTCATCGCGTCAAGACCCTCGGTTCGGGCGATAGGGCCACGGCCTGATGGCGTGGCGTGAATGCGCGGACCAGCCTGCTGGGGATGGTCCTTGCTGAGGGCACAGGATACGGTAGGGCGGAGCCGGCCAACGTAACAGCCGAGTAACGAACGCCTGGACGCAGGCCACGGCATCCCGGCCCGGCGATATGGGCCCGCCTTGAACCTGCGGCGGCCCGACCCTAGAATTGCGCCCTGGCGCCGGCCTTCCCGCAGCGTCCTCGCATCCACGGAAGCCCCATGCCCCAAGCTGCCGATCCTCAACTGCAATGCGCTCACATCCGCCTGTATCCCGGCGAGCGGGTGCTCGAAGCCGCCGGCAAGCGTCACCACCTCACGCCCAAGGAATGCCAGCTCCTCGAAGCCTTGCTGAGCCACGAGGGGCAGGTGCTGACGCGGCAGTTCCTGATGAAACAGGTGTGGCAGACCGACTTCATCGCCGACACCCGCACCTTGGAGGTGCACGTGCACTGGCTGCGCGAGAAGATCGAAGCAGGTGGTCAGGCCCGGCTGATCTTCACCGTGCGCAGCGTGGGCTATGTGCTGCGTGGCACCCCAACGGTTGACAGCGCCGCCTGAGGCCCGCCCGCGGCGGTCATGGGAAGCCGTGACGGATCGTTGGACCGAATCGGTTCAGAAATAGGGGACGTAGCTCCCGCCGAAGAAGCCCTCGACCAGGCGCTCGATCAAGCCCAAGAGGAGGATGGCGGCCATCGGCGAGACATCCAGGACGCCGCCGAGGGGCGGGATGAGGCGCTGCAAGGGGCCGAGGATGGGGTCGGTGAGCTGGTACAACCACTGCTTGAGGCGGGAGGTCGGGTAGGGCGAGGGGTCCACCCAACTGAGCAGGACGCGAACCAGCACGGCGCCCTGCAGCAGGCGCAGGAAGAGCAGGAGGGCGGTGACCAGGCTGTCCATCGCGAAGCAATTCCTCTAGGTGGCCTCGGCGGCCAGGCCGCCGAAGAGCAGGCTGCCGATCCTCAGCTCCGTCGCCCCGTGGGCCAAGGCCGACTCGAAGTCCTCGCTCATCCCCATCGAGAGCCGCGGGAGGCTCAGGTCAGGTAGGCGATGCCGGAGTGCCTGGCGCAGCTCGGCCAATCGGGCGAAGGCCGCGGCCAGTTCCGGGCCTTGCGCCCCCAGGCGGCCGATGGTCATCAAGCCCTCCAGGGCCAGGCCCGGCAGTCCGGCCACCGCCGCGGCCGTCTCGGGCAGCTCGGCAGGCCGCAGCCCCTGCTTGGCCGGGTCCTCTGCCGTGTTGACCTGCAGCAGGATGGGCAGCCGGTGCCCCAGACCCCGGGCGGCGCGATCCAGGCGCTCGGCCAAGGCCAGGCTGTCCACCGCGTCCACCGTGGCGAAGGCCGCGGCCACCTTGCCCGCCTTGTTGGCCTGCAGGCGGCCGATGAAATGCCAGCGCGGCCGGAGCCCTTGCGCGGCCAGGGCCTGCATGCGCGGCAGGGCGTCCTGCAGCCGGTTCTCTCCGAGGTCGGTGAGGCCCAGGCGGCAGGCCGCGGCCGCGAGTTCCGGCGCCACGCCCTTGGTGACCGCGATCACCAGGACCGTCCGGGGATCGCGCCCGGCGGCGGCACAGGCGGCGGCGATGCGGGCCTGCAGCCCCCGCAGCCGCTCGGCGAGGATCTCATCCATGGTCCGAAGCGGCGGGCTCGGCATCCGCCGTGGTCGCTGCGACCTGGGGATGGTCACCGGCGCCGGGCTCGGCCGGGACCTCGTCCCAGCCCGCGGCCTCGGCGTAGGCCGGCAGGTTGAGATCGCCCGGAGCGTTCTTGGCGAAGTTGCCCAACGCGCCGTTGACCATCCGACGTGCGCTCTCGCCGCTGTAGCGCCGGGCCAACTCCACCGCCTCGTGGATGGCCACCCGCAGGGGCACGGCCCGGGAGCCGATCTCCCAGAGGGCGATGCGCAGCAGGTTGCGGTCCACCGGAGCCATCTGGGCCACCGGCCACTCCGGGGCGATGCGGTGGATCACGGCGTCGATCGCCGTCAGGTGCCGGGTCACGCCGCGCACCAGCACCACGCCGTAGTTCACCATCGGGCCATGGCGCCGGAGCAGGGCCAGGCTGCTCGTCGCCAGGTCCTCCTCCAGGCCCAACTCTGCCGGTGGATCGGCGACCTCCGCCGACCACGGGTCCGGCGGCTCCCGCCGGAAGTCCCGCCGGCTCAGCAGGGCCAGGAGGGCCTGGCGCTGGGCAGGATCGGCTGCGGAGTCGGCCAGGACCTGGTAGGCCCCCTCCACGCGGGCGGCGAGAACATCGTCCAGGGCATGGCTGCTCTGATCCAACTCGTAGAGGGCCTGGAGGGCCAGCTCGCGGGCCTTGCGTCGGCCCTTCATCGAAGGCTCTTCATGGCCGGCCTAGAAGACCATGCCCCCGTCGACCCGCAGCACCTGGCCGGTGATGAACGCGGCGTCGGCGGAGGCGAGGAAGGCCACGGCGCCGGCGATGTCCTCCACCGTGCCCAGGCGGCCCAGGGGAGTGGCCTTGACCGCTTCGGCCAGGAGGGCCTCGGGGAGATCCTGGGTGAGATCCGTCGGCACGTAGCCGGGGGCGACGGCGTTCACCGTGATGCCGCGCGAACCGGCCTCCTTGGCCAGGCTGCGGGTGAGGCCCACCATGCCGGCCTTGGCCGCGGCATAGTTGCATTGGCCGGCGTTGCCGGAGAGGCCGGAGATCGAGGCGATGTTGATGATCCGCCCCCAGCGCTGGCGCATCATCGGGCGCAGGACGGCCCGCGAGACCAGGAAGGCCGAGCGCAGGTTGGTGCTGAGCACCTGGTCCCAGTCCTCGTCCTTCATCCGCATGAGCAGGCCGTCGCGGGTGATGCCCGCGTTGTTGACCAGGATGTCCACGCGGCCGAAACGATCGAGGGCGCCCTGGACCAGGGCTTCGACGGCGCTGCCCTCGGTGACGTCCGCCTGGATGGCCAGGGCCTCGCCGCCCTCCGCCGCGATCGCCGCCACCACGGCCTCGGCCGCCGGGGCGCCGGAACGGTAGTTGACCACCACCTTGCAGCCCTCGGCCGCCAGACGCATGGCGATGCCGCGACCGATGCCGCGGCTGCTGCCGGTGACGAGGGCGACCTTGTCCTTCATGGGGGGCTCCTGCGGGCGGGGTTCAGGCCGCGTCCGGCGGACTGTCGAGGCTGACGACGGTGGCGGGAGGGGCGCCCTCCTGCTCGCGCAGGATGCGCTTGACCAGGCCGCTGAGCACTGTCCCCGAGCCGATCTCGAAGTAGTGGTCCACGCCGGAGGCGCACAGGAAGCGGACGGTGTCGGTCCAGCGGACCGAGCCCGTGAGCTGCGCCCGCAGCTCGGCGCGGATGGCATCGGCGGCACGGATGGGCTGGGCGCTGAGGTTGGCCACCACGGGGGTGCCCGCGTCGCGGATGCCGGCGGCGTCGATGGCCCGGCCCAGGGCTGCGGCGGCGGGTGCCATCAGCGCGGAATGGGCGGCGATGGTGATCGGGAGGGGCAGGCAGCGCTTGGCGCCTGCCTCGCGCAGGGCGACGAGGGCCTGATCGACCGCTTCCCGCTGGCCGGAGATGACCACCTGGCCGGGGGCGTTCAGGTTGGCCACCTGCACGCCGGGGATGCCGGCGCAGACGGCCTCGACCACGGGGTCGTCCAGACCGAGGATGGCGGCCATGCCCCCGGGAGCGGCCTTGCCCGCCTCGCGCATCAAGCGACCACGCTCGCGCACCAGGCGCAGGGCCTCTGGGTAGTCCAAGGCGCCGGCGGCCACCAAGGCCGAGTACTCTCCCAGCGAGTGACCGGCGACGAAGTCCGGTGCCGGCAGGCTGTCGAAGGCGGCGCGCAGGATGGCCACCGAAGCCGCCAGGAGGGCCGGCTGCTGGTTGTAGGTATCGCCGAGCTCGGCCTCGGGCCCGGCGGCCATCAGGCCGGCCAGGTCGAAGCCGAGGACGTCATTGGCCTCTTCCAGAGCGTCGCGGGCGCAGGGCGACACTGCGGCCCAGGCGCCCGCCATGCCCAGGTACTGCGAGCCCTGGCCGGGGAAGAGCCACGCCGCGCCCATGGTCTTGCCTCGTCCTGTGGTCAGTCCTCGATCGCGATGATCTCGATGCCGCGGTAGGTGCCGCAGCTCGGGCAGACATGGTGCGGCCGGTGGTAGGCCTCGCAATGCCCGCAGCGGACCAGCTTCACCGGATCGATCTTGTAATGCGTGCGGCGCTTGGCCTTGCGGCGGGGGCCGACACGGTGCTTGGGTACCGCGCCCATGCTCTTCGCTCCTCGTCATCGTGGTGCCGATCGCCTCGTGGCCGCCTTCTGGGAAGGCAGGGCGTCCGGCTTCAGTCCAGGTCGGTTGGGGTTCGGGTCAGTCTCGGTCGGTTTCGATGAGGGCGGCCAGCGCGGCCCAGCGGGGGTCCGCCGGGGCCTGGCAAGCACAGTCCTCCACGTTGCGATCGCAGCCGCATTGGGGGCAGAGGCCCGCGCAATCCGGTCGGCAGAGCACCGCGGCCGGCAAGGCCAGCTCGATGTTCTGCCAGATCACGCCCGCCAGGTCCAGGACCTGATGGGCGTCGATTTCGGTGATGTCCTCCGGCTCGTCATCGGGTTCGGCCAGCACCGGGGCTCCGCCCGGAATGGCCACCGTCGGCCGGAAATGTTCGCAGAGGTCCAGGTCCAGCGGCCAGGCGAAGCTCGCGAGGCAACGGGAGCAGGCGAGGCCGAGCTTGCTGTGCAGGTGCCCCTGCACCAGGACACCGCTCGGATCCCGCATCAACTGCAGGCGGCCCCGCAAGGGTTCGAGCACCTGGAACCCGCTATGGGGGGCTTGATCTTCACCGTCAAGCTCCACCCAGCGCGAGGTCCCGGGTGCTGCCTTGATCAGATCCGCCACCTTGTAGCGCATGGCGAGCCTCCCCCTCAGTCGGTGGTCCGGACCCCAATGCGAAGGGAAAGGATACGACAGGGCGCGCGCTTAGGACAAATCCAGGGCCTGACCGCTGCTTTCCCTGGCTTCAAGCCTCCGTTGGCGCCAGCGTTCCGGTGGGCTCGCCGGCCTCCAGGAGCTGGATGCCGTTCTGCACCGTCTGGCCGAAGCTCTCCAACTGGGCGGCGATGCGGTGGAGGACCTCCAGGGCATAGGCGTCGGCGTCGCCCCGGATGCGGGAGGCCTCCTGGTAAGCATGGGTCAACACCTCGTCGGCCCGCTGCTGGGCCTGGGCCAGCACCACGTGCTCCGCCACCATGCCGTCGCAGCGCTCGTGGGCGGCCTGGATCATGGCCTCGGCCTGCTCCTGGGCGGCGGCCAGACGGGCCTCTCGCTCGGCCTCCACCTGGCGCGCGTTCTTGATCTCCTGAGGGACCGAGATCCGCATCTGGTCGATGAGGCGCAGGTACTCGTTCTCATCGATGACGACGCGGGTGGTCATGGGCACCCGGGTGCCGCGATCCAGCAGCTCCTCGAGCCGGTCGATGAGGTATTCCAGGTCCAAGGGGCTCTCCTTTCGATCCGGCGGCCGTCCAACCCGATACCGTTCGGCCGGCGATCGTCCATCCCGATACGTTCGGCCGTCCGACGGCCGCCCCGCACTATATCGCCCCCTCCCCCATCCGGTCAAACGCCGCCGCCCCGGTCGCCCGCCAAGGAGGCCAGCCGTCGGGCCAGGGCCTCGGCGACGGCGGGGGGAACCAGGCGGCTGACGTCGCCCCCCATCACCGCTACCTCCCGCACCAGGGATGAACTGACGAAGGCGTGATCGGGATCGGTGATGAAGAGGAGGGTCTCCAGCTCCGGCGCCAGGTGGCGGTTCATCATCGCCATCTGGCGCTCGAACTCGAAGTCGTCGGCCACCCTGAGGCCGCGCACGATGGCCGCCGCCCCTTCGCGGCGGGCGAAGTCCACGGCCAGGCCGGTGAAGCCGCGCACCTGCACCTGCGGCCAGGCCGCCGTCACCTCGCGGACCAGGGCCACGCGCTCGGCGGCATCGAAGAGGGGCTGCTTGCTGGTGCGCAGGCCGTGATCATAGACACCGACGACCAGGTGGTCGAAGTGGCGTGCCGCACGGGCGATGATGGCCAGGTGGCCGTTGGTGATGGGGTCGAAGGTGGCCGGGAAGACGGCCGTTCGCTGAGCGCTCATGGGCCCGCCCTCCGCGGCGGCGTTGGATGCGGCGTCAAGGGATGGCGATGGGACGGCCCATCACCGGAGCCGGGCGGCCCAGGGCCAGGTCGACCAGGGCCAGGCTGGTGGCCAGCACCTCGCGGCTGCCGGCCCAGGCCAGGGCCCAGGAATCGTAGCGCTGCCGGTCCGCGCTGACGCCGACGGCATCCAGGCCGAGGCCGCGGCAGAGGAGCAGCGCCCGCGGCAGATGGAAGGACTGGGTGACCAGGATCACCCCGTCCAGGCCGAAGATGTGGCGGGCACGGTAGCAGCTGTCGTACGTGCGCCGGCCGCCGTAGTCGGGCTGGATGGCAATGGCCGGGACGCCCAGCGACAAGGCGTGGTCGCGCATCCGCCCCGGCTCGTCGTGCTCGACGATGCGGTTGTCGCCGCTCATCAGCAGTCGCTCCGCCCGCCCCAGGTCGATCAGCTCGGCCCCCACCGCCACGCGGTCGGCCAGCATGCGGCCGAGCCGCCCGTCACGGTAGATGCCGGCGCCGTAGACCAGGGCGACGCGGCGCGGGGGCACCGCCGCCGCCTCGTAGGTGTAGCGGGCCGCCCAGACCCTGAGCCCCAACGCCAAGGCCGGGGGCACGGCGACGCCGAGCAGCACAAGAACCTGCCATGGGCGCCGTCGGCGCAGCCAGATCAGCATGGCCTAAGTGTAGGAGAAGGCCGAGGAGGGCGGCCAGTCGGGCGCGAGGGTGGGGCCGTCCTGGCCTATAATCCGAGCCCTGCCCCGCGAGGGCATCTGCGACCGATTCCAGTGCATCCAGGGAGGTCCCGTGGCCCAGGCCAAAGCCAAGGAACATCGTTTTCAGGCCGAGACCGCTCGGCTCCTGGACATGATGATCCACCACCTCTACGCCCGGCGGGAGGTCTTCCTGCGGGAGTTGATCTCCAACGCCTCCGACGCCATCGACCGCCAGCGCATCCTGGACCTGGCCGAGGGCGGCGGCTCGGCCGAGGGCTATCGCATCCGCCTCCTGCCCGATGCCGAGGCCGGGGTGCTGGTGGTGGAGGACGACGGCATCGGGATGAGCGAGGAAGAGGTGGTGGCCAACCTGGGCACCATCGCCCGGAGCGGCACGGCCGCCGCGCGCGGCAGCGAGGCGGATCACGCGTCGGAGGCCGGCCTGATCGGCCAGTTCGGCGTGGGCTTCTACAGCGTCTTCATGGTGGCCGACGAGGTGCGGGTCACGACGCGGCGGGCCGACCAGGCCGAGGGCGTCGAGTGGCGCAGCGAGGGTGGCGAGGGATTCACCGTGCGCCGCCTGCCCGATCTGCCCCGCGGCACCCGGGTCTGGCTCCGGCTCCGCCGCGATGCACCGCCGCCGGAGGCCGGCCAGGCCGACGAGGCGCAGCCGGCGGACGAGCGCAGCGCCGCCGAGGCCTTCACCGACCCGGCCACCCTCCGGGCCATCGTCAAGCGGCACAGCGACTTCATCGCCAGCCCCATCCTCCTGACCCTCCCCGAGGAGGGCGGCGGCCAGAAGGAGGAGCAGCTCAACAGCGGCCGTCCGCTCTGGACGCGGCGGCCGGCCGAGGTGTCGGCCGCGGACTACCAGGAGTTCTACCAGCACCTGGCCCACGACTGGTCGCCGCCCTTCGCCACCATCCACCAGCACGTCGAGGGCATCCGCGAGTACACGGCCCTTCTCTTCCTGCCCGGCCGCCGGCCGCTGGACCTGGACAGACGCGAGCATCGCCGGGGCCTCCAGCTGCACGCCCGGCGGGTGATGATCATGGAGGAATGCCGGGAGCTGATGCCCGAGTACCTCCGCTTCGTGCGCGGCCTGGTGGACAGCCCCGACCTGCCGCTCAACGTCTCCCGCGAGAGCATCCAGGAGGACCGCCTGCTGCAGGCCATGCGCCGCCAACTCGCGCGGCGGGTCCTCGCCGAGCTGGCCGAGCGCCTGGCCGCGGACCGCGAGGCCTACGAGCGCTTCTGGGAGGCCTTCGGGCCGGTGCTCAAGGAGGGCTTCCACTACGAGCCGGCCCAGGCGCCGCGTCTCAAGGAACTCTGCCTCTTCCGGACCACCTCCGGCCCCGGCTGGTCGACCCTGGCCGAGATCGAGGGCCGCCGGGCCGCCGGACAGGAGGCTCTGTACTACCTGAGCGGCGAGCGCCTGGAGGCCCTGCGCGCAGCCCCGCAGCTGGAGGCCCTGCGCCGCCGCGGCCTGGAGGCCCTCCTGCTCACGGATCCGGTGGACCAGGTGCTGATCGCCCAGCTGGGTCAGGACGAGGGGCAGCCCTGGCAGTCCCTGGCAGGGGGCGACCTGGAGCTGCCGCCCGCCCCCGCGGCCGAGGGCGAGCCCGGCGCCGATGCCGCGACCTCGGATCTCTCCGCCGCCACCCTGGCGCCGCTGATCGAGGTGCTGGCCGCCCAGCTGGGCGACCGCGTGGCCTCGGTCCGCCCTTCGCGGCGCCTGGCCGAGAGCGCCGTCTGCCTGGTCGACGAGGCGGGGGCCCCTTCGGCCCAGGTGCTCCAGATCCTCCGGGCCATGGGCCAGGAACTGCCGGAACCCAAGCGGGTGCTCGAGCTCAACGGCGAGCACCCCCTGATCCAGCGCCTGCTGCTGCGGGCCCAGGTCAGCCCGCAGGACCCCGTGCTGGCGGACTATGCCGGCCTCCTGCTGGAGCTGGCCCAGGTGGCCGAGGGCGGGCTGCCCTCGGACGGCGCGGCCCTGGCCGCCCGCATGGCGGAGGTGATGGCCAAGGCCATGGGCTGAGGTCCGGCCGGCCGGCCACCCTGGAGGGCTCCCCGGGCTCGAGCGCCGTTCGCGGCCGCCGCTTGGACGAGCCAGGCCCCCGCCTCCCGTGGGAGACGAGGGCCTGGCCGGTCCCCGGTGCGCTGCAGGACGCACCGGGTGCGCGTGAGGAGTCGGTAATCGCCATCGGGATGCCCCGCCGCCCGGCATGGCTCCTGTCCAGGGCCGCGGCAAGGCACGGGCAGCTTTGACACGAGGGCCACGGGCTTCGTCACCGGCGGAGGTCCGAATTCGGTCCGAATCCGCAGGGGCCCAGCGGCTGAAACCCGGTGCGTCCATCCCAACAGCCATCCCGCCCGGCCCCGAGCGCCGGGCCACTGTTCCCAGTTCCTGGAGGGACCATGAAGATCCTGGTGACCGGCGGCGCCGGTTACATCGGCAGCGTGACCACCACCCGCCTGGTCGAGGCCGGCCATTCGGTGGTGGTGCTGGACAACCTCTACCAGGGACACCGCGCGGCGGTCCACGCCGCGGCCCAATTCGTGGAGGCCGACCTGGCGGACCGGGCCGCCCTGGCCGAGCTCTTCCGGGCCCATCCGGACATCGAGGGCATCCTGCACTTCGCCTCCTACACCCTGGTGGGCGAGAGCATGGCCCTGCCGCTCAAGTACCTGCGCGACAACCTGGTCAACGCCGCCAACCTGCTGGAAGCGGCCACCGCAGTCGGTGTCCGCCGCTTCATCCTCTCGTCCACGGCCAACCTCTTCGACGACCCGGCGCGCATGCCCATCGCCGAGGACGAGCGCATCGTGCCCGGCTCGCCCTACGGCGAGTCGAAATACTTCATCGAGCGACTGCTGCACTGGTTCCACCGCATCCACGGCCTGCGCTACGCCTGCCTGCGCTACTTCAACGCCTGCGGCGACCTGCCCGAGGTGGGCGAGGACCACGATCCGGAGACCCACCTCATCCCCCTCGTGCTGCAGGTGGCCCTGGGTCAGCGCGAGGCCATCACGGTTTTCGGCGACGACTACCCCACGCCCGACGGCACCTGCGTCCGCGACTACATCCACGTCTCGGACCTGGCCGATGCCCACATCCTGGCCATGGAGGCCCTGGACCGCCTGGGCTGCCGCCACTACAACCTGGGCAACGGGCAGGGCTACACGGTGCAGGAGGTGATCGAGACCTGCCGGCGGGTCACCGGCCACCCCATCCCGCAGGTGATCGGCCCGCGCCGGGCGGGGGACCCTGCGGTCCTGATCGCCAGCGCGGAGGCCATCCGGGCGGAGCTGGGCTGGAACCCGCGCTACCCCGGCCTGGAGGCCATCGTCCAGAGCGCCTGGGACTGGCACCGCCGCCACCCGCAGGGCTACGGCGATCGGCCGGCGCCGGCGCGCTGAGGCCCGCGGACGCCGGCGAGGCGGGCGCCCGCAGCGCTGCGCTGCCGAAGCACCGTGTGCAAGGTCCAGGGCCGGCCGATCGCGGCGGCCCTGGGATCCCCGTTCAGCGGGGCGTGTCGGGGAGGCCGGCTTCGCGCAGGCCGGCCTCCGCCAGGGCCGCCTCCACCCGCCGCAGACGCTCGACCATGGCGTCCAGGGCCTCCACCCGCAGGGCCTGCGGACCGTCCGACAAGGCGGCCTCGGGCTGGGGATGGAACTCGAACATGACCCCGTCCAGGCCGGCCGCCAGCGCGGCGGCGGCCAGGGGGGGCACCAGCTCGGGCAGGCCGGTGGCGTGGGAGGGGTCCACGATGACGGGGAGATGGGTCAGGGCCTTGGCCTGGACGGCGGTGGCCAGGTCCAGGGTGTAGCGGGTGTTGGTGTTGAAGGAGCGGATGCCCCGCTCGCAGAGCAGCACCTGGCCGTTGCCGCCGGCCAGCAGGTACTCGGCGGCCAGCAGCCATTCCTCGAGGGTGGCCGAGGGGCCGCGCTTGAGGACCACGGGACGGTCCACGTCGCCCAGGGCCTTCAGCAGCTCGAAGTTCTGCATGTTGCGGGCGCCCACCTGGAAGGCGTCCACCAGAGGGTACATACGCTCCAGGTGGCCGGGGTCCAGGATCTCGGAGACCACGGGCAGGCCGGAAGCCCGCCCTGCTTCGGCCAGCAGCTCCAGCCCGCGCAGCCCCAGGCCCTGGAAGGCGTAGGGGCTGGTGCGGGGCTTGAAGGCGCCGCCGCGCAGGACGTGGATGCCCGCCCCGGCGGCCGCTCGCGCCGCGGCCTGGATCTGCAAGCGCGACTCGACGGCGCAGGGTCCGCCGATCAGGCTGAATCCCCTGCCGAAGGCCCGCGCGCCGATGCGCACGATGCTGCCCTCCGGCGCGGCGTCGCGCCGCACGAGGCGGTAGGGGGTCTCGACGGCGATCAGCCGGCCGGCCAGCGCAGTGGCCTCCAGGCCCTGCCGCAGCTGCTCCCGCTCGGCGCGGCCGACGGCCACCAGGCCGCCGCCGATGTCATGGCAGGCGGCCTCCAGGCCCTGCCCGCGCAGGCGCTCGACGAGGGAGCGCACCGTGCGCTCGGGCGCCCCGGCCTCCAGCCGGATCAGCCAGGCGGAGGCCCTGGCCGGCTCGTCGGCCGCCCGGGGATCGACTGGGGCGCCGGAGACCTTCGCCGGGCCCACCAAGGGCATGGTCAGGGGCTCGTCCCGCTTGCTCATCGTCCTCTGCCTTTCGGCGTCGCGGCGCGGGCGAAGGGGCCTGCCGCCCGGCCACTATAGGCCCGGCCCTGCCCCCTGCCAATGCGAAGCGGGTCCAAGCTGGGTGCGGATCGTTCGGATGCCGTCAAGGCTCGGGCGGCCGGCTGCTGAGGAGGAGGCCCTCCTGGCCCGCCTCGTCCTCCAGGACCAGGGACTGGGCATCGACCAGGCGGTAGCGGGCGACGGCCTCCAGCAGCCTCAGGAAGCGAAGCTCCTGGGCGTTGCGCGCGGCCTCGGCGCAGGCCATCTCGGTCACGGCGAGGGGGCCGAAGCGCAGCGCGCCCTCGGCCGGAGCGGCGTCGACCGGAGCGGGTTCGGCTTCGGCCAGGCTCCCGCTCAGGCTGTTGCAGCCGGTGCTGCCGGCCACGCTGCCGCTGCTGAAGACCAGGCTGGGCTCCTGGCCGGGGAGGACGTCGGTGACGGCGGTTCCCGCAGCGAAGCCGGTCACGGTCCAGGCCTGGCCGACGAGGGCGGCGGGCGCCTGGGCCTGGTCGCCGCGCGGCGGCAGGGTGGGGCCCACGGCGCCGCCGGTGGGAGCGGCCGGGGGGCTGACCTGGACGGCGGCGGTGGCGACGGCGGGGCCAGGGGACTCGGCGGATCCGGCTCCGTCACCGGACCCGGACCCGGGCCCGGCAGGGGGCGTGCAGGCCTGGACGGCCAGCAGCAGGAGGGTGCAGGCCAAGGGCGCGGCGGGCGTCAGCCGACCGCCGCGCGGAGGCGGGCCGCCGCTCATGCCTCGGCCGCGTCCGCCGGCCCGTCCTCCTGGATCACCCGGACCACGCTGTGGATGTCGACGGGGTTGCGCAGGCTGCCGGCCACCGAGCAGTACTTCTCCTCCGAGAGCTGCACGGCCCGCTCGACGGCGGCCGGACTGAGGTCCCTGCCCTTGGCCTCGAAGGTCATGGTGATGCGTGAGAAGCGCATGGGATGCTCCTCCACGCGCTCGCCCTCGACGGAGATGGCCAGGTCGCTCAGATGCTGGCGCTTCTTGGCCAGGATGGACACCACGTCGATGGCGGCGCAGCCGGCCAGGGCCATCAGCAGCAGCTCCATGGGCGACGGCGCCCGGCGATCGTGCCCGTCGACGGGGTTGTCCATCAGCAGGTGGTGGCCGCCGGCTTCGCCCAGAAAGGTCTGGTCGCGCAGCCAGCTGACCTTGGCGTGTTTGAGGCTCATGGCTTGGCCTTTCGGGGCTTGCCGCGACCGCTCCGGCCGCGCGCGGGGGTCCGGTCGCCGTCGGCGGCGGGACGGGGCGGGGTTGGTTCGCCGTCACGCTCGCTGCCGTGCCGGGCTGGATCGTCGGGCATCTGGGCGCCCGCGGCCGCCGGCCCCCGGGGCTGCCGGGCCCAGCTGTAGGCCAGGCCGAAGAGCCCGACGAGCAGCAGGCCGAAGCCGGCGAGGAGGCCGGGCCGCAGGCTCTGGCGCAGGGCCTCGGGGCCGGCGGGGGCCTCGGGGATGGCGGCCTCGTCCACGGGGCCGGGGGCGGTGGCCTCCGGGACGGCGGCGGCGGCCTGCACGGGGTAGCCGGCGCAATGCTCGATGGCGGCGCCGCTGGAGATCAGGGTGGCGCAGATGGCGGTGCGCCCGGCGCCGGCCCGCGCGACCCGGCCCTGCAGGCTGAGCCCGGCCCGCTCGCCGGGGCCGAAGCGGCCGACGTGCCAGGCGATGAGCCCGCCGGCCCGGCTGGTGCTGCCGGCGCTGGCCTGGGCCTCGAAGTCGATCAGCACGTCGGGGGCCACGACGTCAATGACCAGGCCGCCGACCTCCTGGTCGCCCTGGTTGACCAGCTCCAGGGCGAAGGTGGCCCGCTCGCGCAGGATCAGGACGGCGGGGGAGGCCGTGAAGCTGAGCCGGAGGCCGCCGGCCGCCAGGGGCGTCGGGCTGGGCAGGGCGGTGGCCCGCGGCGTGCGGGTGGGCCGCTGGGTGCGCGCGGGCAGCACGAAGCCGGGACGGGGGGTGGCGCTGGGGGCCTGGGGAGGGGACGGCTCCTCCTCGTCCTCTTCGTCCTCGTCCACGTCCTTGGGTTCGGGTGTGGGGGGATAGCGGGGCTCGGCGGTGGCGAGGGGGCTGCTGCCCTGGGCGAGGGCGGGCGCGACATCGCGGCCGGCGAAGGCGAGGACCAGCAGCAGGAGGGCGACGGCGGCGAGGCCGCTGACAACGCGTGGGCTCCGCTCGGCAGCCTGATCCGCGCCGCGGCTCGGGCGGGCGGGCTGCGTCGGTGGGAGGAGGGCGCGGTGGCGGAGGCACATGACGCGGGCATCTTAGCACAGGCTCGGGTCGGTCCGCGGGGCGGCCCCGGCCTGCGCGCGACGGGCCGAACAGCCCCCTTGCCGCTTCCGACAAGGCGGCTACAATGCCTCTGGGCCCCTTCCCGGGGGGTCCGGCCAGAAAAGGAGAGTCGACCGATGATGCAGGGCCACCACGTCACCTTGCGACCGATGGAACGGACCGACCTGCCCCGCCTCTGGGAGTTCGCCCAGGACCTGGACCTGGGCCTCCTGACGGGGGCCGACGGCCGCCCGATGAGCCATGCGGCGGTGGAGCGGATCTACGAGGAGCGCTGGACGGGCCGGGACGTGGACGCGGTGCGCTGGGCGATCGATGCCCACGGGATCGTGGTGGGCGGGGTGGAGCTGGCGCCCATCCAATGGCGCAGCCGGGCGGGTGAGCTGGCGGTCTGGATCGGCGACCAGGTCTCCCGCCGCCGGGGCTTCGGCCTGGACGCGATGCAGCTGGCCCTGGGCTACGCCTTCCGCACCCTGGGCCTGCACCGGGTCAGCTACCAGATCCCGGACGCCAACCAGGCGGCCCTGGCGGCCTACCTGCGCGCCGGCTTCCGCGAGGAGGGCCGCCTGCGCCAGGCGAGCTACCGCGACGGCCGCTACCACGACCTGATCGTGCTGGGCATCCTGCGCGACGAATGGGAAGCGGCGCTGGGCTGAGGGGCATGGCGAGCGCTTCGGCGACGTCGCGCGCCTGGCCGGGATCGCGGGATGGGCAGCGATCGCGCGGGAAGGGCCGGTCTGGATCAACCGAGGTCGAGATCAACCGCGGTCCGGACCGACCGGCCTCTTCCTGGCCGGCCCGATCATCCCTGCTCGGACCGGCCGGGCGGCAGCAGCCGGTCCTCCATCTCGCCGAGGCTGGCGGCGATGCTGCCTTGCAGGGCCCGTAGTTCCTGGGTCTGCTCGGCGAAGCGGGCCAGCATCTCGGCCTTCAGTTCGGCAAAGCGGCTCAGTTCGGCGCTGTCGGCGAGCCGACGCGAGGCCTCCAGCTCCTTGGCGTTGCGCCTGAGCTCCAGCAGGGTCTGCGCCCGGAGGCTGAGCGCCAGGATCAGGAAGGCCAGGCAGAGAAAGGCGATGAAGGCGAGCAGCACCAGGCCCAAGGGCGCCTGGAAGCGCGCTCCCAGGAAGCGCAGGGTGGGCGGCGGGGCCTCGGGCGAGCCGAAGAAGGCCACCTGGTTCTGCCAGACGAAGAGCCCGAACAGGCCGAGGAGGAGGAGGGTGAGGAGGGATTTGATGGGGATGCGCATGGGGGGTGTGGGCTCCGGAGGATGGGGGCGGGTGCGTGGGGCGGTAAGGGCAACCTTGGGAATCCCATGATACGCGATAAGGATGAATCAAGAGCAGGGTGGCTCAAGTGGAGGTGACCCGAGTTGGTGGACACCTCACCTTTAGGGGAACAGGAGGTGCCCAGCATGGCGAAGGGACGGAAGACGTACCCGCTGGAGTATCGGCAGCGGCTGGAGGAGATGTGTCGGGCTGGGAGGTGGTCGGCTGGTCGATGGAAACGCACATGCGTCAGGACCTGGTGGCCCAAGCCCTGTTGATGGCTGCGACGCAGCGGCAGGCCACCGGGGTGATCCACCACTCCGACCACGGGTCGCAG